>Ga0209541_10000418_pt1 | contig 82806 bp, 107 predicted proteins | sample RifCSPlowO2_01_FD_184027 | JGI IMG/M metagenome (GOLD analysis project Ga0209541, IMG submission 184027) | Groundwater microbial communities from Rifle, Colorado - Rifle CSP2_plank lowO2_0.1 (SPAdes) (version 2) | ecosystem: Environmental > Aquatic > Deep subsurface > Groundwater | place... | reverse complement strand
GTTGCGGCACAGTCACTGAATTCTTGCCTCGCCGAAGTTTCAACGGAGGCGGGTCACAGTGTTACCTAGATCAAGCTGAGCTTGACTTTACCGAGCTGAGCTCGGTAAACCAAACAATTTTTCAAATATCTATACGATACTCCTGTCGCCAAAAAAAATCAAGCAGCTTTTCTCTTAGCGTAGAGATTAATGACTCGAGGTTTTATCTGTGCAAGAAGTGGTCGAGCTTCGAGAGGAGTGAGCGGCTCAGGCCGAACTGTACGTGGAAGACCGTCTATCCCTACTTCGTCTAGAATCTCGTATGCGTGAACAACATTTTGATGCTCTAAACCAAGAAGAGCGCCACCACCAACTTTATCTTCACCTTTCCATACAAGCTCGGTCTGGTCCTTAAGATACTGAATACCCTTAGGATCTTTAAAAAGTGTGTGCATCGTTATAGGTCCGGGAAGCGTGGGGCGATCGTAGTCAAATCTTGCCGTTGTGATATGCGTCCCGGTATCGTACTCAGGTTCTACATTATGAACAACTGATTCTGTCCAGAAATCATCATCGTAAATATAAGAGAACGCAAGTCTAGAAGCAACCACTCGCTGGCCATACATCATATAACCACCGTAATCGTGACCTCTTTCCGGATCAGTAGGACCATTGTGTTGGTTTAAGCCAGGGATGCCAACTTTCAGTAGGCTAAGTAGCCCGTGCATTCCAAAATAATCAATTCCTCTTTCAACGAATTTTTTAGCTACTTCTGCGCTCCAAGCATCGAAGTCAAGCTTGCCGTCTTTTTTAAAATCCTTAACTGGTATGAGAAGCCATGGCATATCAAACCGACCGGCTAGCTCTTCGACCCTTGAACCAGTTCTATCAGCGACAAGAAGCGCAGGTTTTACGTTTTTAAATCGGCCGCCTTTATTGGCTTCAAGAAGACTTTCGATTGTCGTCATGGATCCCGAACCAAGCCATGCAGTTCTGATTTCGCTTTCTTTAGTCCTCATGAAGTTCTTATTTTAGTAAATAAATTTTTAACTTCAACTGCATGTGTTCCGGTAAAGCAGGCTCCGCAGAACCCATGTTCTCCATATACGTTTCCATTTTCCGATTTTTTAACATTGTCTCTTCCGACCACTGCTCCAACTACTTGCTCGTGTCTTAAATAGACTAAAGAATCTAGTCCGATGATCTTGCGTATTTCTTCGGTGTCTCCATTTGTACGATTTGCAATTAAAAATTCTTCTTGAGGAGTGTCGATTCCCCAATAACAAGGGTATCTTACATGGGCAGAGGCCACGCGGAAGTGCACTTCTCCCACCCCTCCTTCTCTTAGAGTTTCATTAACCATACTTGAGGTGTCAGCTCGTACTAGAGAATCTTCAATTACTACAACCTTTTTCCCCTTAATGACAACCTCATTCCGTCTTTGTTTTAATTTTGCTCTTTCTCTCCTTTTTCCGGGAGCCAAGAAAGCCCGTCCCATATAAGCATTCTTCACCAAACCAGTTTGTGGTACAAGCGAAGCCAGTACATCTGGGATATTTTTTTCTTCAACTCCGAAACGTGAAGGATCTGCAAGAACCTGTCGGATCATCTCATCTGCGTATCCCTGCGCAAAGATGATTCCAGATTCCTGTACAGGGACGACTACATCCGGAAGAAAACCATTTTCTGCATCTATACGTGCAAGTTCTCTTCCCAGTTCTTTTCGAACCTCTGTTACAGAATGTCCAAAAACAACACTGTCGGGAGAGGCAAAATAAATTAATTCAAAGATGCAGTGTGCAAATTTTTCAGGGTCTGTTCGCGGGTCAACAAAAAAAGTATGAACCCCTGTCTCGTCAATCACGACACCTTCACCCTCTCTAACTTCTCGATGGTCGGTGACACCAATTGTGGAAAAGGCAGATGTTTCTGAAGAGACCACGTATCCTTGGCCGTCAGGAAGAAAACCGATAGAAATAGGTCGGTATCCCCAAGGGTCACGCATTACAAAAAGCTTTTTGCCATCGCTTACGACGAGATTATATGCTCCTTCAAAAGATCCAACAGTATTCTGTATCTTTTCTTGAATGTTTTCGCCAGGCGCGCGGACAATAGTTTGATGCGCTATCCAAGAATCACTTTCAGCTCTCTTCTGCAAACTTTCCGGCAGCCTAGCAAGAAAAGTAAGGGGGTTCGTAAAGGTTCCATTATGGGTTAGAACATCTTCATCTTTTCGGAATGGTTGCCATGCGCCTCTTTCTCGCCCTGAAGTAGAGTATCTGGTTTGGCCCACGCCAATATAAGGATCTTCTATTTTAGCTTCAATTCTTGGCATACTTTCTTCAGTCAAGATTTCTGCCACAAGTCCTGACTTTTTATGGACATGCCAACTAATGCCATTACTAAGCCCGATACCTACTCCTTCTTGCCCTCTATTTTGGAGAGTTTGAAGCACTGGGTGGAGAAGCGAAGAAATCATATCGGGTCGAGGCTCATTCAAGAAGACCGCAGCGAGTCCGCAGTTATGACGAAGCTCGGGTTCCTTCCGTCTTCTTCGGACTCTCTCTAATATCCCCATTCCCTTATTTAAGAATTTACAATTTTACTTCGGTTTCTTTTCCCTTGCCATAAAATCTAGCAAGAACAAAAAGTAAATCCGACAACCGGTTAAGGTACTGCAGTATAACAGATTCTTCTTTTGTCAACGAGCTCTTAAAAGTCTTTGTTACGTGCCGTTCGGTCCGTCGACAGACAGTTCTTACAACCTGGAAAAGAGCAGAGGTTTTGGTCCCTCCGGGGAGAATAAAGCGATTGAGTTTAGGCAGTATTGTGTATAACTTATCAATGTTTCGTTCAAATGATTTTACCTGCGCCTCTAGATCTACTATAGGTACTTTAGCATTTGCCATATACCCCATGACCTTATAGAGGTCTTTTTGGATGGAAATGAGTAGTTTTTTATGGCTGGGAGTGATTTTTTCTGTGGTCAAAAGTCCTATGTAGCTGGTTAGTTCATCGGCTGATCCGTAAGCCTCAACCCTGTCATTATATTTGGCAATTCTTTTACCCCCAAAAAGTGAAGTAGTTCCCTTGTCCCCAGTCCTCGTATATATCGGCATACAGCATGGAGCGCATAACTTAGAGCGCGTAGCACATAATAAAATCTAATAATAGAAATTGCAAGAGGTTAACGTTTCATTTTCCAAGTTTCACGCTTCACGAGTTTAGCATTCGGAATATCCGCAGCCGTAGCATTTCTTACATCCTTCTTCGTACGCTAAGTTTGCTTCTCCGCAGGAAGGGCAGATATCAAAAAGATCATTTGCCGCAGAAGTGCTTGTTGCTTCTTGGGCTTTGGGCGAAAGAAGAGATTGTTGTACAGTTTCGCTAACCAAGGTGGGGGTTCCGACCTCCTCTTTCACAGCTTCTTTAGAAGCTCCATTCGTTCCTCCGTTTGTCCCGTTTACCGCAGAATGTCCATTCTGGTGTCCGTTTCCATTACCGTTTGCATAAATTCCGGTTCCATTCTTGTAGTCCTCTGCGTATCCGTTCAACCCAACATGCATCGATAAGACCTTTGCAACAGCGTCAGGCATGCTTCGGATACGATCTTTTCCAAAGCCCATGGTGCGCGATCCACCGATTCCCTGCATCTTCTGAACGATCTCTTTTACACGCTCACGGGGTGTAAGCTGTGAGGAAAACCGCAGGATTAATGAGATCATTCGACCGAGCGCAGTTGCCATGGCATACACATCCGTACCTGCTTTTCCGATATTAATAAATACTTCTAAAGGTTCACCTTTTTCGTCAGCATTAACGGTGATAAAGGCTGTTCCAACAGGAGTTTCAATGCGGTATGTCGAACCGTGCACTACCATTGGCCGGGCTTTAACCGGTGTAAAAGGAATCTGGACTGGGACTGGTTGTGCTACTTCTCCGCCAGCTGGCGGACTCTTGCCTTCCTTACTCTCCAGAGATCTGTCCAAGACTCCTTGTCGTGATCCGTCCCGCATGTACGCTATACCCTTACAGCCAAGCTTGTATGCCAAGGTGTAGAGATTTTTAACCTCTTCTACTGTCTGACTCGTCGGTGCATTGACTGTTTTTGAAATAGAAGCATCAACATATTTTTGGATCATTGCCTGGACCCGTACGTGATCTTCAGGAGAAAGATCATTGGCAGAGACAAACCATTCAGGTCGGGTAACTTTTCCCGCTTTAAATTCTGCTCCATGCTTTTTAAACCACGCTTCGTATAAGTGGTGGCGAATGATGTGTTCTCCCAAGCGGGATCTTCGCATAAACTCAAATTCATAGACCGGCTCGATTCCGGATGTAGTTCCGGCAACCAACGAAGTAGTTCCGGTTGGGGCTTGCATGAGAAGGACAGAATTTCTGACGCCGTATTTTGCAATATCTTTTTGAAGATCGTAAGGTAACTGTTGAATAAATTTACCTTTTGGATATAGCTTGGCGTCAAACTTGGCAAATGCGCCTTTTTCCTTGGAAAGCTCCACTGACTCGCGATACGCCTCATCCCGAATTAGCTGGTAAATCTCTTCTATGAATTTCAGAGACTCCTCTGAACCATAGCGGAGATGTAGCTTAATAAGCGTATCGCCGAGTCCCATCGTCCCAAGGCCGATGCGGCGCTCTCCATTTAATTGCGTTTTTCTGATTCCTTCAAAGATGTATGGGTCCATGTCAACGACGTTATCTTGAAAGCGTACTGCGGCGCGCGTTACTTTTTTTAAACCTTCATAATCAAAGGTTCCTTTTTTGTCGATATTGGCTCCTTTTACAAACGCAGAAAGATTGATCGAGCCCAAGTTGCATACTCCCCACGGTGGAAGTCCTTCCTCACCACACGGGTTTACGCAGTTGATGCGGTTCCAGTAGTAATTGTTGTGAAGCTTGTTGTAGCGCTCCATAAACACTACTCCCGGCTCTGCTGATTTCCATGCTGCTTCTGCGATAAGATCCCAGATCTTTCGTGCCTTTACGATTCGGTGAACTATTACTTTTTTCCCTTTTGCACGCCAGACTTCCATATCTCCGTCCCACAAAGTGTCGTAGTCTTTTTCCTGCGGATCGGGAAACATCAGCGGCCAGTCCGCATCTTTTTCCACTGCATCCATAAATTTGTCAGAGATACATAAGGAAAGATTTGCACCGTTTATACGATTCAAGTCCTGCTTTACTGTAATGAATTCTTCAATATCAGGATGCCAATCCCAAAGCATGAGCATGAGCGCTCCACGGCGCGTCCCACCCTGCTGAATAATATCTTTGGTCGCAAGAGAGAAAAGTTCAGCCCAGTTGATCGGACCCGATGAAAAACCATTTACTTTTTTAACCCGCGCTCCTTTTGGACGAAGCGAAGAAAGATTTATACCGACGCCACCACCATGAGCCATAATCTCAACCATCTGTTTCAAGGTGTCTAAAATTCCACCACGGGAATCTTTAGGTGATGGAATTACGAAACAGTTGTAAAAAGAAACGTCGTATCCTGATCCTGCTCCCGCCAAGATGCGGCCACCCGGAACATATTTGAAGTCCTTCATTGCATGGTAGAATTCTTTCGTGTGTTTCTTCTGCTTTTTCTTTCCTTTTTCTACTTCAGCTGCTGCTTTTGCGATTCTCTTCCACATTTGATCAGGAGTCTTTTCCATGGGGTTTCCTTTTTTATCTTTTAAGGAGTACCGGTCAAGAAATGCCTTTTGTCCAATTCCTGTGAGTTTCATTATATGTATATATAGAACAAACTTATATTAATTTTTTAACCTCTTTTTCAAATTCCTCAACGTCCACAAATCTTCTGAATACCGATGCAAACCGTATGTATGCAACCTTGTCGATTTTCTTCAAATGCTTGGCAACCAAATTTCCAATTGCCTTGCTTTCAATTTCGGTTGCATCACCCTGTTTGATTTCCGACTCAACCTGTGTGACGATATTTTCGATCTGCTGGGCCGTCACAGTCGTTTTTCCTGTCGCGCGGATGATTCCTCGGCGGAGTTTCTCGGGGTCAAAGCGTTCTCTCTTTCCCTCTCTTTTGATAACCAAAATCGGCAAGTCCTCAACGCGTTCATACGTGGTGAAGCGCTTTTGACACTTCGGACAGTGTCTGCGTCTGCGCACCACGGTGCCATTCTCCGAAATCCGCGTCTCGATAACCTCAGTATCTTGATTCTTGCAAAAGAGGCAGATCATTATTGTAAAAGAACTTTATTAAATTTCAACCTTTGTAACATATGTTACGTCACACTGAAAATCAATATATATGGTGTCATGAGTCCTTGTCAAGCACTAATTATAGCATTTTGCCGTATCAGAATCTATACTAACTGTATCACCTTTAAATTTAGCCTCGAAATTTTACCCCGTTAACAAAAGGGTATTATTTTGCCAAAATTTTTTTGAACAAAAAGTGGACATTACGCTACAGCATAAAGAAAAAGACTTTGATAATATTTTTTCATGAAATTTCTTAAGGATCTGCTCTTTCCACGAACATGTCTTAACTGCGGGCTTTTGGGAAGCCATATCTGTTTATCCTGCCAAAAAAAATTAAAAAGAATAGAAAAAGACAATTGTTTTTATTGTAAAAGATCCGGTTTTTTAGGACTTACGCACCCGGCATGTAAAAAACCCAACGGAGTCGATGGTGTACTTTCCTGTTTTTACTACAATGATGTTTTGAAGAAAATCCTGAAAAATATTAAGTACCGGTTGACCCGCGAGGGGCTAACAGAGCTTTTCCGCCTTTTTCCGGAAGAAACATATCACAAATTAGCTTATTACAAACGGCTATTTCCTGATTTAGCCGTTGAAGAAATTCCTCTCCACTCGGCCCGACAGAAACAAAGAGGATTTAATCAATCAGGAGATATTGCAGCGTTTCTTACCATGTCTTTTGGTTTTCCCAGAGCCCAAAATCTTAAACGAATAAAAAATACATTTCCCCAATCTCAACAGACAAAACACAGAAAACGTAAAGATAATATAAGAAACGCATTTATACTTTCTAAAGAAAAATTAATTCCCGTCAGACATATCGTTCTTGTTGACGACGTAATAACAACCGGCGCAACGGTTGCGGAAGCAGCGAGGGTTTTAAAAAAACACGGCGCTCTCAAAGTATTTGTATTTACTCTTGCGAAAGGATAATCAGATTGTTATAGTAAATCCAAGCATGCCACAAAAAGTTTTTAAAATCGAAATTTCTGCAAAGACAATTCTTTTTACAATTGCGGTCCTCCTTTTGTTGCAGTTGGTATGGTTAGTTAAGGAATTGTTTTTTTCTTTCCTGATCGCGCTTATTATCATGAGCGCGCTTAATCCACTTGTTACATTTCTGGAAAAATATAAAATCCCGCGGGGGCTCTCCGCTTTCATCGTCTTCGTTCTTTTAATAACAGGCATGGTGGCCTTGCTTAACTGGATTCTTCCTCCACTTATCGAAGAGACCGGTCATCTTTTTGCCAGTCTTCCGACCTATATAAAAACGCTGAATAAAACATTTAATCTTGATCTTCAGTCGGATCTCATCTCCCGGACGCTCCCAAACATAACAAGCAATACGCTCAATTTTGCAAAAGAGATATTCTCAAACGTTATTTTTATCATTTCTACGATCTTTTTCAGCTTTTATTTTCTGGTTGAACAAAATGTAATCCGAAAATTCATGCTTCACTTTTTTGACAAACAAAAAGCCCATGAAGTGTCGGACATAGTCGACAAAGCCGAAAAAAGAATGAGAGCATGGTTCTGGGGCGAACTTACTCTGATGTTTGTCATAGGGACGTTGACCTTTATCGGATTAAATATCATAGGGGTGCGGTATGCACTTCCGCTTGCAATAATTGCGGGACTTTTGGAAATCGCACCGGTCATAGGTCCTATAATTTCCGCAATTCCCGCCTTCATTGTCGGGATTGGAGACACTCAATATTTAGGGATGGCGGTCGTCATCTTGTATTTTATTATTCAACAATTTGAAAATCAGGTGATTGTTCCCTTGGTTATGAAACGGGCTGTTGGAATAGCCCCAATTGCTACCTTGTCCGCGCTTATCATCGGCGGGAAAATCGCCGGAGTAATCGGAATCCTCCTTGCTATTCCCACCGCTCTGTTTTTAGAGACCATCATCGTTGAGATTGCAAAAAACAGAAGCGTTCATGAGAAAACCTCCAATTGATTCATATAAATTTCTAAAAAAACTTCGCGAAGTACCTTTTGGGAGAGTTACAATTGTTGAATATCTTATCGAACTCCCGGATGGCAATACTAAAAGGATTCATGTCAAACAAACCGGTAAACTCGCTGTTATCATCCCGCTTTTAGATTCGGAAACCGTTGTTATGGTGCGGCAATATAGATTTGGGGTCAGAAAACTATCGTTGGAATTTCCCATGGGCCAGGTAAAAGGAAAAGAACCGATGGAGGTTGGACGACAGGAGTTGAAAGAAGAGACCGGATACCATGCAAAAAATTTCAAACTTCTCGGGGAGCTTCAGATCACACCCGCCAACACTTCACAACAGGTCTTCATCTATCTTGCAACGGGTTTGCAATCCGGAAAACAACAACCAGAGGCGGATGAATTCATAGAGGTCGTTCCTGTGAAGATAGACCGTATTAACAGTCTTATTAAGAAGCAGGTAATATTCGACGTCAGCACGGTTGCTGCGTTTCATCTGTATAATACGTTTGGAAAAACACCATGAAAGTAGCAGTTTTAGGAGGAGGATTTGCCGGTCTTACCGCGTCTTACTACCTTACAAAGAAAAAACATAAGGTTACTCTCTTTGAAAAAGATCCCGTCTTAGGAGGCCTGGCCGGAGGTTTTAAAAAGAAGGGCTGGGACTGGTCTTTGGAAAAAGCAGTCCATCACCTATTTCCCAATGACCACGATATTCTGAATTTTGCCAAAGAGCTGGGATTCACCGACATCGTGTTTTCGTCTCCAAAGACACAATCCCTGTATAAAGATGGCAATAATTACCGCAGAATTCCCGTAGATACACCGCAAGATTTCCTGAAATTCCCGCTTCTCTCTCTTCCGGTGAAGCTAAGGGCAGCTTTCGTACTTTCTTTTCTCAAAGCAAGCCCCTTCCTGAGTCTGTATGAGAAACAAACAGCCGAGGAGTTTCTCAAGAGATCCATGGGTAAAAAGGCATGGGAAGTCCTCTGGGAAGAGCTTTTCCGGAAAAAGTTCGGTAAATATGCGGGAAATATTCTCGCCTCTTTTATCTGGGCACGGATTAAAAAAAGAACCAAAAAACTAGGTTATATCGAAGGGGGATTCCAGCGGTTTATCGAGCATATTGAACAGAGAATTCTAGAGGAAGCAGTGACCGTGAAAAAAAGCCATCATATACGGTCTGTCAGAAAAGCCTTTAAGAGATTTGAACTCACCGTCCTTGACATATCAAAAAATCAGGAAAGGGAAGTGGCCTTTGATGCGGTTATTTCCACCTTGCCGACCCCAATTCTGCTCAAGGTGGCAAAAGGAGTTTTTCCTGATGAGTATGAAAAGAAGCTTGGTGCGATCGAATATCAGCATGCGGTTTCGTTGGTTGTTGAGATGAAAAAACCCTTTCTGGAAGATGCGTACTGGGTAAATGTTTGTATTCCTGAAAATCCGATCATGGGACTTTTCGAACACACTAATTTTGTAAGCTCCGAGCGTTATGGAGGAAGCCATTTATTATACGTCGGAAACTATGTTGACGGAAAAGATGCGCGGCTGCGGATGACCCATGACGAGTTGGTAAAGTTTTATGTTCCCCACCTGAAAAAGATTAACTCAAAGTTTGAAGCTCGTAGATCAAAGTTCACCAGTTTTAAAGGAGCGTTTGCCCAGCCAATTTTTGACAAAGAGTTTCTAAAAAACAAACCGGATTTTGAGACTCCGGTAAAAAACTTCTACATCGCCAATCTCGACATGACCTATCCGTATGATCGGGGGACTAACTACGCAGTTGCGCTTGGCAAGAAGGTCGTTGAGCATCTCTCTTAATATACATATAAAGGGGGCGGATCATTAATCGATATTAATTCACGAAATATCCCTTGACAAAGGGATAAAGCAAGATTATTATCAATTTAAATCATGGCAACGGTTGAGGTAGTAGTCCCGATCGACTTACGTCTCCCACGAGACGAAACTCAATCGCGCCCCTCCATACTTACCCGCCTCAAAGAAACTGTTCAAGACCGAGCGTCAGAACGACGTACTACAAGAGAAGCCCGGCAGAGAACTCAAGAAGTTATGAGTAGACATCATCAATCCCTAGTTCCCGAGGGTGCTTCGGCAATGGTTCGAAAAAAAGCTGAGCTTTTACTGACAGCTTCGCGAGCGATGGATACATTGACTAGAAACAGACTTGCGAAAAGAGTCGCTATCCAAACTTTGTATGCGTCTAGTGTAGACGTTGAACGGAGAGCAAAGAAAAGACTTACGGATACAGAGGATGGCGTTGAAATGCATGGAGATTATGTAGTAGGAAGACCGAGGAGGGAACAAATAGATGTTCTTGTTTCTGTGTTGAGCCCGGTTTTATTACTGGCACGGCGAGAGATTCTAGATCGTGAAAGAGCGAGATTGCGCCCGCCCAATCCTAACCCTAGAGTTCAATCATTTGCAATATTCGACGCTAGGGCAGTTGGTCCCCCAATGGCCGCCGCATAAGTAGCAGAAAGTAGGAGATTTGTCGAAATCTCAAGACAGATTGACACGACAACATCTTTCTGTATACTATCTTCATGCCCGAGCGAAAAGATGGTCCTCAACAACCGACTAGAGAAGAATTTTTAGGAAAAATGTCTCCTCTAGAAAAGAAAACGATTACTAGACTAACGAGCACTCTTACCAACCTTGCAGATACCGGACAAAGACCCCAGAAACCATCTTATTTTGGACTATATGGAATAGGTGGAAACCTTACAAAAGAGGGACAGCGACCAGACATTGATTTATTGATCGTTAGTAATGCGTGGTGGTGGACAGGCTTTGATTTTAATTGGAAGACAGAAGGAGAGCTCCCACATCGATATGATAGAACTCTTATGACGATCGCAAGAAAGATCGAAGGTACTCATACTATTGAGGTTCTGTCAAAGCTACCTGATTCGTATAATCTGGGTGAAACAAAAGGAAAAGGCTTGGTACGACTTACCCCAAAATACGCAGACTCCCAAAGACCAATTGATATCGTATACATACGCGAAGTAGATTTGGGTAATAGTAGTCTGGAAGATTTTGAAGAAAAAGATGTGGACGAGGGAGGAGAGCCGCTTCCTAAAGTTTTACTCGCGAGCGCAGAGGTTCACCAATTCCGATTTTTTGACGAATCATGATTTCTTTAGTTGTTCCTTAAAGTAGTCTTTAAACAACGGGGAGACCACCGAGATCTTCTTTGCGAATCTCTTTGTAGAGTTTGTTTTTAGTAAGCGCAGGTTTTCCTTCGTGTTCGATTACGTAATACGCAAAGCCTTTCATATTCTGGACAAGAGTATAGTCGGCATGACCGGGTAAACTCGTCGGATCTCTTTCTTCAAAATCAACAGGACTGTCATCGGCAGTCACAAAATATGTCTCCCCAATATTTACCAGAAGGTGACCGAAGCCTGAAGCCATATAAACGCTATCTCCAACTTTAACAGGAATTGCTTTAAACTCTTCTACGACATCCTGAATCATTTTGCCATCCTTATCTGTTACCAGCTTTTGCAAAAGTGCAATTCCTTCTCCGAGAACTATCCAATACGTCTCGTCTAGATCTCCTACATGATAGTGCCCGTACGTTTTTATATATTCGCCACTTACTGTTCCCGGTTCCCAGATAGTAATATTTCTTTGTTTTTTTCCTCCACGGATCATATAATAATGATTGGTAGGACCGACTCCGGCAGGATCCATAAGAACCTCCTTCATCTTTTCATGACTCCTTGCGGCGTAGTGTTTGGGAACGAATCTGAAATCAATATTCATACTATTCAGGAATTATTATTCCATCCTCTATCTTTTAATTTTCTCATATCTTCTGTTTCATCTGGTCTTTTATAATCATCTTCAAGCCTTTCTGTAATTCCAATCTCCGGCGTAGAAGCTTCAACCACATCACAATCAGTAATCCCGGCGAGTCTGTGTCTTTGGCCGATCATACAAGTATAACCTTTTCCCGGTTCAAGTTCCGTTTCAATAAGTTCTCCTTTGTCATTATCCCAGACTACCTTTGCCCGTCCTTTTATTAAAAACCATGTTTCCTGTTTTTTGTCGTGTCTTTGTAAAGAGAGACGTTTCCCCTCGTTGATATGAAGAACTTTTCCCATATAGGGAAGATTAGAAGGGGTCCAATGAATTTCGTAACCCCAGGGCTTTTCGACTCGCTGGACATAGGGATCATTTGAAAAGCTTTTAGGATCGAATGGGGTACTCATACGAGTAAATAGCATGATAAATAAATTTCATGTATAATGCAAGTTGATGGTTTTTAATAGAAAGATTGGACTTTTCCTACAGGCTTTTCGGGTTAATCAATGGATCAAAAATCTCGTTATTTTTACGGCCATAATCTTCTCGGGTGAGTTATTTAATCCAGTGGCTTTAGGTCAGTCTATCTACGCATTTGTAACATTCTGTCTTCTTTCATCGACTTCATACGTACTCAATGATATTATCGATTTTCCTTATGATCGTAAGCACCCGCTAAAAAAAGACCGCCCGATTGCATCCGGAAAGATTTCTATTCAAGCTGCGACATTCATTGTGTTTGTGATGAGTTTAATCTCGCTTATTATTGCGCTCTTTTTCTCGATTAAGTTTTTCTTTTTAGCATTGCTTTTCATACTTCTTCATTTTTTCTATTCCCTATATCTTAAAAAACACCCGGTTGTAGATATATTCTCAATCTCAATTTCATTCATGATACGGGCGTTTGCCGGTGAAGTTGCAACAGGATTTCATATTCCGGTTTGGCTCACTTTCACAATTTTTTTCAGCTCACTATTCATCGCGACCGTAAAACGGCATGCAGAGTTTGTGGTTCATGGGACAGAAACCCGAAGATCGCTTTCATTTTACAAAGAGCATCTTCTTGATTTTCTCACAACTACATTTGCAACCGCAACAATCATTGCGTACTCCTTTTACACATACTTTGAACAGGTTTCAATCGTCTCGCCCTTTTCCCGAATGTTTAGAAATCTCCTTCCTGCATTTGAAGCGCGGAAATGGCTTATGGTTACGATTCCGTTTGTCGTCTACGGAATTGCGCGATATGCGCAGCTGCTTTATGAAAGAGAAGAAGGCGAGCGCCCCGAAAATATTATCACAAAAGACCGGCCTCTTATCGTAAGTATCTTCCTCTGGGCTTTCACCGTAATCTTTCTCCTCTACATTTTGTAGCCTCCAAGCCCGTTTATCCAGTATAATTACTCTATGTTATTCCTCTATTTTAATATTAGCGAGAGGCCAATGACCCTTGTTACAAAGGGAGCCCATTATGCTGGTTTCTGTAGAGGAGAAGCAAAAATGTAAAAATTAAAAAATCTACTCGTTGAAACCAGCCGGAAAGAAGGCTGGTTTTTTTGTTGCCCAAATATGATAAACAATATAAAGTTAAAGATAATGAAAAACACGATTTGGCGCTATTACGCGTTCACTTTTCTTATAAGTCTGCATTTTTTCGCGGCAGTATTGGTTCCTTTTTATCTTCAATACGGCGGACTTTCAAAAACACAGATGTTTTTAATTCAATCGTGGTTTCTTATATGGATTTTTATACTGGAAATTCCGACAGGAGTGATTGCAGATTATCTCGGAAGAAAAACATCGTTGGTATTAGGAGCGTTTATCGTAACGCTTGCCGTCATAATTTACGGAGCAGGTATCCCCGGATTTGGGACGTTTCTTTTAGCGGAGTTTTTATTTGCTGTCTCAATTGCTTTAACTTCAGGGGCTGACGATGCATTTTTATACGACTCGTTAAAAGAAACAGGAAGAGAAAAAGAAAGTAAAAAAATCTTTGGGAGATCTCACGCATTTCAACTTTTCGGGTTTTTAGTAGCGGCACCAATAGGAGGAGTGATCGCCTCAACATACGGATTAAATTATCCGATTATGTTTTCAGCTGTCCCGTTTTTTCTGGCAACTTTGATTGCGCTAACATTAAAAGAACCGAAATATCATCGAGGCCCCTCAGAGAGTAGACGCTACTGGGATATTGCAAAAAAAGGCTTAAAGTTTTTCCTACAACATAAAACATTAAGATTAATCGCTCTTGATGCGATCATAGTATCGGCTTCTGCGTATTATGTTATATGGCTATATCAACCGTTATTACTAAGTCTCAATGTGCCGGTCGCTTATTTCGGTTGGTTTCATGCATTGTTTCTCGCAGTCGAGATCTTAGTTTCAATAAGTTTCGCGCGACTGGAGAAACTATTTAAGTCGTCAAAAAACTACTTAAGTTTTTGCGCACTTATTACATCGGCATCGTTTTTACTGGTGGCGTTATTCCAGAATGTCCCAACGATAATGTTCTTCCTGATTTTTGCAGGAGGATTTGGTTTATCAAGAATAGAACTCATGATTGTCTATATGAATAAATTAATCCGTTCTTCAGAACGGGCAACTATTTTATCATCAGTTTCGATGTTCCGAAGATTTACTATCGCATTACTAAATCCAATTGTGGGTATTTTATCTGATAAATCTTTGACACTGGCTTTGTTATTCGTCGGCATCTTACCGCTTCTGGTATTTTTCTTTTCTCCGGTTGAAAAATCAATGCTTGAAGATTGATGTGTATATCCGATTGATATTTTTGGGAAAAGGTACGATAATAGGAATCCGCGCTAAGCGCGGCTATACCCGAGCTGAGCTCGAGAGCAAATATTTTTATGAAGAAAAAAAAGCCCGAAAAAATATTATCTACTCCACGCACCGGTCAAAAGAACCAAGCCGTAACTTTTGCCATTGAACAAATCCAAAAACAGTTTGGACGCGGTTCAATCATGCGCTTGGGCGAAGGCCCGGTCGCCGAAGTCCCTGTCATAAAAACCGGCATCCTCCCTCTGGATGTCGCACTGGGAATCGGAGGAATTCCCAAAGGAAGAATCGCCGAGATCTATGGTCCTGAATCTTCGGGTAAAACCACGGTCTGTCTCTCAATTATTGCCGAAGCACAAAAAGCAGGAGGAGTAGCTGCTTTTATTGACGCAGAGCATGCACTCGATCCCGCATGGGCAAAAAAACTTGGAGTAAAGCTCGACGATCTTTTGGTTGCACAGCCAGATAACGGAGAACAGGCTCTTGAGATTACCGAGTCACTGGTTCGCTCAGGAGGAGTAGATCTTTTAGTTGTGGATTCTGTGGCAGCTCTTGTACCCCGATCGGAAATTGAAGGAGAGATGGGAGACGCGCAGATTGGTCTTCAGGCAAGACTCATGTCTCAAGCCCTTCGCAAACTCACCGGAATCGTCTCAAAATCCCAGACGACAATTATTTTCACCAATCAGATCCGTCTTAAAATTGGCATCATGTTTGGAAATCCGGAAACCACTTCCGGAGGAATGGCTCTCAAATTTTATGCTTCTGTCCGATGTGATGTGAGAAAAATAGAAACGCTTAAAAAAAATAATGAAGCATATGGAACACGGGTACGGGTAAAAGTGGTAAAAAACAAAATGGCTCCTCCTTTTCAGGAAGCGCAGTTTATCATAACCGGAGATGGTATCGATCGAGATGATGCGATAGTCGAATCAGCAATTCAAGCAGGAGTTGTCACCAAAGCCGGTTCATTCCTCCGACTGGGTGAAAAAATGATCGGGCAGGGGAAAGAACAGGTAAAGGAACTTCTTCAAAAAGACGACAAACTACGGGCTCAGATGCTTTCCGAGATTTCTAAAAAACTCAACGGAAAAAAATAATGACAGACACGCAGGAACTTCTTGAAAAGGCAAAAAATCTCGCATATTTTTATCTCAAATTCCGTCCACGTTCTGAACACGAAATCAGCGAATATCTTACGAAAAAAAAGAGACGGCACAAACTCACCGACGAAATAATAAAGAAAGCGATTGCTGAGCTTAAGGACGAAAAACTTATTGACGACGAAGCTTTTATTAAGTGGCATGTCGATCGACGTTCTCGTGCAAAACCCAAATCTCAGATGCTTCTTTCCAGGGAACTTATGAGATTCGGAATTCCGAAAGAAATGATAATCGAGCATTTTGAAAGCCAAGAATTAGACGAGGAGGCTCTTGCCCGCAAGGCACTTGCCCCCCGCTGGGCACGTATACTGAGGCTCCCAAAGGAAAAACGCTTCCAAAAGGCCGCCAGTTTCCTCCAAAGCAGAGGTTTTTTCTATGGAGTCATTAAAAACACTATTGCGGAAATGGAGAAAGAAGATTATAATTAGGAAGTTACGAAATTATTAATTATTAAAAGAAAGATTTAATTATTACCTTCATGTCAAAGCACGCAGTCGGATTTAAAAACTACGCTTTCAAAAGTAGAGAATAAACCCTCGCGCCTTTCATGGTGTAATGAAACTTTCTCCATAAAATTTTAAAAAAATGGCTACATCTCAAACTCAGCTTGATACCCAAAAAAAGAAACTAGAAGAAAAACAGGAAGAACTTATAGACAAGCTTTCCAAAGTTGCAAAACTTTCTCCAGCAGATGCAAAAAAATTGCTTCTAGAAGAATGGGAGCATAAACTTGCAGAAGATCTTGCAAAACGCATCAAAGCAAAAGAAGAGGAACTCAAATCCAAATCAGAAGAGATCGCAAAGGAAATGCTTGTTGACTCCATGAAACACGGAGCAACCGACTATGTTGCCGAATTTACTCTTTCCACGGTAAGTCTTCCGAACGACGATTACAAAGGGCGCATTATTGGAAAAGACGGAAGAAATATCCGCGCGTTCGAACTCGCGACCGGCGTCGATGTTGATTTAGAAGAAGAAGGAGTAATCCGTCTTTCATCATTTGACGCAGTGAAACGGGAGATTGCAAAGATATCTCTTGAGAGACTAATCCGTGACGGCAGAATTCAACCTGAAAGAATCGAAGAAATCGTTGCAAAGACAAAAAGCGAACTCGAAAAAACCATGTTTAAAGCAGGAGAAGAACTTGCTCACAAGGTTGATGTATACAATCTCCCACCTGAAGTTGTAGCGCTTCTTGGGAAATTCAAATACCGATATTCATACGGACAGAACCTTATCCTTCATACGCTTGAAGAAACAAAGATCGGTATTGCGCTCGCTCATGAACTTGGAGCTGATGTAAACGTCGTAAAACTCGGGTGCCTTTTGCATGACATTGGAAAAGTTGTGACAGATGGAGAAGGATCACACGTCGACCTCGGAGTAGAGCTTCTCAAAAAACACCGGTTTCCCGAAGCAGTTATCGGAGCCGTAGCCGCACATCATGAGGACATTCCGTTTCCTTCGGTTGAAGCAGTGATCGTGTATATCTCGGATGCAATCTCAGGCGGAAGACCCGGTGCACGCCACGAAGATTTTGAACAATATCTGAAGAGGATAAAAACAATAGAAGAAGCAGCGCGATCAAAAAAAGGAGTGAAGGAAGCGTACGCGCTTCAAGCAGGCCGCGAACTTCGCGTTATTGTTAAACCCGATGAGATTTCAGATGATGAGGCGACAATACTTGCTGAAAAGATAAAGGATGAACTTGAAGAAAAATTTGATGTCTTCCCCGGACAGATCAAGGTAACCATCATCCGAGAATTCCGCGCCGAATCCACCACCAAAATCTAACTGCTCATACTCTCCTACCGTTTCATCTATACTAATTAGATCATGAACAGAGAGTTGAAAGTTTTATACTCGGCCCAGTTTGTCAATGCACTGGCAGACTATCTCTTGATCCCAATCTTTGCGCTTTTGGTAATTCAAATCAGCACTAAAGTTCAGCTGGTAGGAGTATTGTTTGCAATACAGTATCTTACAAGTTCTGTCGTAAGTCTCTTCGTCATAAGAATGAAGGACCAATCACATCTTGACGAGTATCTACTTAAATTAAACTACTTCATTAAAGGTTTCGGCTGGCTTTTTCTTATTTTTTTCCAAACAGTACCAATGCTTATATTTGTTGAAATCCTTATAGGAATTGCATCCGGGATTGGTAGTCCTTCTTTCTCCTCTCTTATTTCAGAACACTTAGATAAAAACAAACATTTGGCAGAATGGGGAGATTCTATATTGATTCAAAATTTAGCGATCGGGTTGGGGAGCCTGCTTGCTGGATATATTTTGGCGAGCCACGGGTTTACCGCCATATTTATCGCAATGACCATATTTGAATTTGCATCTTTTTTTATCTGTCACTACGCCCTTCAAAAACGATATTCGCGTTGAATCCTCCAAACGCTCCAAACAAAATTTGCTATTTGATATAGATTGTTACAAAAAGATGTTTTAAATATGGATTGACAAGACGCGAAAAACTTACTATTCTTTTCGCGTTGGGTTGAGGAGGCTTGCCTTCCCGAAGCCCATGCAAGTTTTAGGCCGTTGATACAGTTAAAAATTGAAACCCCACTTCGCTCAGAATACAATCTGAGCTTCGAGGGGCGAAGGGAGGTGACAACAACAAAAACACTATGACCAAAGCAGATTTAGTCGCTCAGGTTGCGAAAAAAGCAGGACTCACTGCAAAAGCAGCCAAGGACGCAGTAAACACAATATTTTCTCAGATCTCTCAAGCATTGAAAAGAGGTGAGAAGGTAGTAGTAACTGGTTTTGGAACTTTCATGGTCCGACGAAGAGCAACCCGAAAAGGTCGCAATCCTCAAACCGGAGCAGAAATCCAAATCCCAGCAACAAAAACCCCTGGTTTTACAGCTGGAAAGTCTTTAAAAAGACTCGTCAAATAATCCGCCAGTTGGCGGAACGCCAAAACCAAACAACCCCGCATCAAACGAAAGGACGAAATCGTGCGGGGTTGTTTCAATTCATTGTATCAGAGCCTACGGTCAAGTATAATTGAAGCAATATGGTGAAAAAGATAGGTGTCCCGATTATATTGGGAATTTTTCTCCTCTTCATAGTTCCGGTTTTTTACCTTGTTGATTATTCCCAGCAGGTATCGCTTAATCAAGATAAAGTTGAGTACCAACTTCCCCATCCCGGTATTCTTCCCGATCATCCTCTCTATGTTTTTAAGGCAGCACGAGACAAGGTTTTAGAATTTTTTACCCGCGAAAATATTAAAAAAGCAGAGCTTTATCTGCTATTTTCCGACAAACGGGTCAAGATGGCTGAAGAGCTTGCATCAAAAGGTAAAAGCAATCTGGCAATCACCACCTTTTCTAAGGCTGAAAAATATTTCCTCAAGATTCCCGATCTCTTGCGTGACTCTAAGAAACAAGGAGTTGGACCAAGCGCCGAGCTTATCGACCACCTTAAAAAAAGTAATGAGAAACACGCCGAAGTACTCAGCGTGCTTTTAGAAACGCTTCCAGAGGGTGAACAAGAAGGGCTTTCCCAGATCAGAGAACTTAATCTTCAAGTCTCAAACGAGCTTTCGACTCTCAAGTAATCCAAAGATCACAGGTAACAAAAGAAGATTTTGTTGAAGAGTAATCCAGTAATGATCGACCATTCCTGTGGCAACTACCACGATCAGACAAAGTAGAAACGGAAAAGAACCCATGCGTTGTCTTGCCCTTTTCCAACTAAAGAAAACAAGCGTAGAAAACATGACTAATCCAAGCTCTAAAAAAAGCAACACGAAAATATTGTGAACCGGCTGCGGGGTAAGAATGAGAAGTGAAGAAACGGCTTTTTGGGAAACCAGATAATTTCCTAAACCTACGCCAAACAACAGATGATTTTTTGCAACATCAAGAGCGCTTTGGAAAAAAAACATGCGCTTGGTAAAAGAAAGTGGATCGGTACCCGCAGAGATAAAAACAAACGAAAGAACAAGCAATACCAACGCCCGTGAAAAAAAACAAAGTTTACAGGAAAAGTCTCCCTTCCTAATAAGATACACGCCGTTTATCACTAAAAACAATGAGATAGCTACTTTTGAAAAAGAAAGAAAAATAAGCAGAGTCGCAAGTGTGAGAATGGCGTTCATTACAATTTTGTATTGGGAGGTTTTTTTAAGAGTAAGAACAAAAGTGTAGACAAGCAAATAAAATCCTGCCATTGAGTTTGGGTGAGAAAATGTTCCATAGGGTCTCAAAAGTTCGATTCCGTCTAAAGAAGCTTTTGCGATATCCGGAAGAGATAGGTTGATCGCTCGTTCACCAAAAAAGTAAAAAACTCCCTGCAGGGAGTGCTTATTTATAAACTGAAAAACAGAAAGAACCGCTTCAAAAGAGATTCCGATTCCAAGCGCGGTCAGGACAAGGGACGTTGACGGCCTTCTCTCCTTAAATAAAAAGAAGATAAAAAAGACCTCAAGAATTTTAAGTTCCCGGTACAACGCAACTTCAACGACTTGAGCAAACACCAGAGAATGGATAAGGAGCGCTAGTGCACTGATCCAAACAAAGCGCTGTTTTAAGAACCGGTTAAATAAGGAAAAATGTGAAGCTATCAGTCCGAAACAAAGAAGATCGGTGAAATACAAAGTTGGCGCAAGATGATCTATGCGTAAGCCGGAGATATAGGAGAACGGAAGAAAAAAATGTTTTCCCAGTTGCGTGGGAAGAAAAAGAAGAAATAAAAAGACGAAAGCGTTCTTAAAAAAGTCCGAGCTGGCTTTCTTGTTTTCCAACCTCTTCTTTTTCTTCATGTTTTGAAAAAAGTAAAACTTTTCCGAAAACGCCGTCATACCCCGGATCTACGGACACGGTGCGTTCCCGTACTTTCCGTATTCCTTCGGCAAGTTTTGCACTGTCTTTTTTTTCGATCTCATCATACGATTTCTTCATAAGAATATCAAACTCGGATCCGATATTTTCAATTGCCGCGTCATACGCACGCAGCGCTCTTGTCGGTGAATGGTCATGCACCTCAAGAAATATTTCAAGCAGAGGAACCAGTGAGACAAATGGCACACGTTTTTTTTCTTTGTCATAGACAAATGTCGTACCCGAGGAATTTTTCAAAAATACCAGGTCTTGTGCATGGAAAACCTTATGTGACAGATCACGCACCCTGTTTTCCACTCCGATGGTAAGATTTTTATGACAGACAGGACAAACTGCTCCTTTTTTGTCGACCTCGTCAGGCGAATATCGGATGTCGCAGTTGCGGTGGCCGTTCCAATGGTACTTTCCTTCTTCGGGGAAAAACTCAATCGTGTAGCCGATTTTTAGCTTGCCGTCAGACCTTCTTTTTATTGCATCCATAATATCCTTGTAAGTGTATTCAAGATTCTGACTATCGGATTCGGAATCTTTATTTGTGACAAATACTGTTGCCTCGCGTCCGAGCTTCGGACCGGAGTGTGCATCAGAAAAGGAGACTATGGACCGATTATCCAGTTCCTTAATCTGCCAGTTCATGATCGGATCAGAAGAAAGTCCTGTTTCTACGGCATAGATATATTTGGCATAATCCCCAAAACATTCTTCGATAGAATCAAATCCGGACATCGAACCAAACAAAGAAAACCACGGTGTCCACGCGTGAGCAGGTATAAGAAGAAAATTCTCATCTATGGATAGCGCGATCTCAAGCAGATTACGTGAAGAGGTCCCGACGATCGGCCTACCGTCTGACATAAGTTTCGCCCCCATGGAGAGAATTTTTTTATTGAACTTTTCAACAGAGGAAAGATTGGGCGCAAAAAAAAGATTGTGAACACGCCGGGTGACGCCACCTTGAGAGTAGATGCTGCTAATCTCAGTAGAGAGAATAAAAGAGACATCGTCGATACCGTCGACAGAGTAAATACCGGCTTGAGTCTCCTTGAGCTGTGCAGAAAGCTCGCGGAACCATATCGGATGAGTCCAGTCGGAAGTTGATGCCAGATGTATGCCTTTTTTCTTAGCCCAACTACCAATCTCCAAAAGGTCCATCTTCTGAGAGACAGCTCTTGAATATCTGGAATGAAGATGGAGGTCGGCGATAATTTGCATGAGGCAATTGTAGCAGAAAAGCAGTTGAGCCTACATTTACGAAACACATAATAGTCGTCATTCTGGCTTGCCCAGAATCAAGTTATATAGATCTTTTAAAGTAGGATTGAGTAATGCTATCATCCTTAGCTTGTTAACTCTGTTCATATCTTTAATTTGCTTCTCTCTAATGATAGCTGACTCTATAGTTTCACAGATTTCAAAATACACGAGCTTATGTAATCGATATTTAGAAGTGAATCCTTTTTTAGTATTATTTTTATGTTCGTAAACCCTCTTTACTAAATTACTAGTTACTCCTGTATAGAGAGTAGGTCTACTATTTGCCATAACATAAACAAAACCTTGTTTCATATTTAAAAGTCATTCTGGCTTGCCCAGAATCGATTCTGGATGCGCCGCGCTTACCAGAATGACGACTAACAGACAAAAATACAACAGTTTATAAACAACGTTCCAAGTTCCATGCTCTACGTTTCACGATTTCCTATTGAAAATAGGAAAGGAACGAATTATGATCAATAGATCGAAATGAAACCCTCCTACGCATAAAGCTCTGGAGGGCGAAGGGGGGTGATACTTTATGCCAGAAGCAACAATAAATCTTACCGCAGTTTTGGTAGCAGCAGTCTCAAGCATGGTTGTAGGCTTTTTATGGCACTCACAATTATTGTTTGGGAAACAATGGATGGAGTTGGTCGGGATGAGCAAAGGACATATGGAAGATGCGAAAGCAAGCATGGGTAAAACCTATGGACTGAGTTTCTTAGGAAGTTTGGTTATGGCGTATGTTCTTGCCCATATCATAAGCTACACCAATGCGACTACATGGCAGAGCGGGATACAGGGCGGATTTTGGATGTGGTTGGGATTCGTAGCAACCACCGGAGCCAATGAATATATCTATGCCGTAAAACCAAAACCTTGGACTCTTTATTTCATCAATCAAGGAAATATACTCGTGACCTTAATGGTTATGGGAGCAATTCTTGCCAGATGGGTCTAAATTCCCAAGTTTTCGTGCTGGTTCAACTATAGGATACTATAATAGGCTTTTGTAACAGTCCACTACTTCAAAGGGCGTAAAAAGCCCTGTCTAAATGAGTTGAACAAAGATCACTGTTTTATACCTGTTGGAGTGGTTGTTTGGGGTGTTTTTTGAGCTTCTTTCAGCTGCATCAGTCCTTCAGAGACCATTTTATTTAACTCCAATGTTCTCCGATATAATAGGACTTCTCCCAAGGCAAGAAGTATAAAAACCAGAATTACGATCAGCTTGAGCTTTTTATGATGTTTATGTTCCAAAAAATATCACCTCTACTATCATCTTAAAAAAAGAATAACAGTATGTCAAAGCTAAAGAGCGGATATGAGCTCGGGGAGTTTTTCAAAGGAGTCGGTAAACGCGTCAGCGCCCTCGAGTTCCTTTGGAAAGGCAACCATTTTCATTCCTGCAGCTTTCGCCGCTTTCACATCTGATGCTGCATCTCCGACATATACTATTTCATCAGGTTTCACACCAAGCTTTTCCGCAGCAAGTAACAAGGGTTCAGGATCCGGCTTGTGTTTGGCCGTGTCTTCGTAAGTCACGCTTACCTTGAAATAATCCCTTAAATCAGCAAGCTTTGGCACTTCAAAGGCGTATCCTCTAATCCGACTTGTTACTATCCCCAGCAGATACTTCTCGCTCAGCTTTTTAATCGTAACATCTGAACGTTTAGGCATGGTTACAAGACCGACGTTATATGGAATCTCCCGACTTGCCCCCAGATCCCAAATTCGTTTAACCTCTTCTTCAGATTGCGATCTCGTAAGGATCTTAATTACATCAAGTAGACTTTTAGAGAAGAGCGGAATATATTCTTTTCGGGTAGGTGCGTTATAACCGGCACGTGGCATAAGATCTTGGAAATACAGAAGGTTTGCCTCAAAAGAATCGATCAGAACTCCGTCAATATCAAAAATCACCGCTTTTATCACACAGATTATTATACTGAAAAATCCAGATTGAGGGAGACTTTATAGATTGTTATAATAGGCCACATGGGAAAAGAAGGATCGCAAGAAGACAGGAGGAGCTTTGTTAGAAAACATAAGATAACCACTGGAATTTTGCTTGCAGGTGCATGGAGAGCTGCGCGATGGTGGAAAAATGAATTGAAGAAACTTCCATATCAGGGACCTGACAACAGAACATATAATTCTTCATCCGACAACCCTGACAAATTTGAACACGAGAGAGCGAGACCCCGGAGTGTTTCTGATGGCGCTCCATCACACGAAGAAATCGCAGAAGAGAGAGTGACTATTCCTGATGATGATTTGAGCGGGTTGAGCGATTCGGCTAGTCTTTTTGGACCGGACGGATTAAAAGGGATCATGAAAGACCATCCAAAATCTTCCGGATAAGTTAGCCTCTCAAGCGATACGGGAAACTACGGCGGTCGCGGAGAGTTAACCGCAATGTTTCTTTTAACTGCGCTCGCCCTACATTACTTTTCAGATACGTTGTACGCGCTTTTGCATCTTCTAAGTTAGTGAAATATTCATAGTGCACAAGTTTAAATGGGATGCGCATTTTTGTTGAGGAGACCATACCGCGTGAATGTTCCCGAATACGGGTCCACAAATCGTTTGCAACGAAGTCTGTATAAAAATCATAATCGCGTAAAGAAAGCAGAGTATATACGTAGTACTTTTTGTTGTAAGCATCTGATACTCGTCTCACGAAGATATTATACTCCTGATACAATATTTTCATGAGTATTTCTTTACGACGGGCGATTATTGACGATCTGTCCACTCTGCAACAATTAAACAATGAAGTGTTTATAGACAACGAAAAGTACGATGATGATCTTGTTATGGGCTGGGCTACTAGCGAGCTTGGGAAAAACTATTTTTCACGTATACTCAAAAACGAAAGAGTATTCTGCTGTATCGCAGAGGATGGTGGTAAAGCAGTGGGATATATCGCTTGCGTGCCAAAAGAAATGAGCTATAAAAAAAGCAAGTATTTAGAAGTCGAAAATATGGGAGTGATTCCTGAATATCGTTCGAAAGGAATTGGTGCGATGCTTATGGAAAACGCAAAAAAATGGGCGAAGGAGAATGGATACCAGAAACTTTTTGTTAACTCATATTTTAAAAATCAGAAGGCGATAGATTTCTATAAGAGAAATGGTTTTGAAGAAATAGACATAAGTCTCGAAGTGAAGATTTAAGCTACTTTTTGATTTTGGGGACGCAGATCTCTTACTTGTTTTCCAGCCTTCCACATCTCATGAGATAAAATGACTCGTCTTACTTGAGCGGGGTTGGCAAGTGGTTTGCCATAATAAATTCTTTGCATGGGAGCAGCGACCGCATCTCTAAAAGTTCCATACCAATCTAGCGCACCACGCTGCGCGGTGGTCGAACAATTTGCATATAAAAAGTCAATTCCCTCTCGATCAATAAGCGGGTGCAAGCTTTCAGTAGCCTCTTCAATCGTTTCATTGAAAGCCTCGCTGGGAGAGTGTCCTTTAGATCTCAGCAAATTATATTGCGCCTCACAGACACCAGCCAAAAGTCCCGCTGTTACTGCTTGATAAATGTTAAGATCCCGAGCTTTTGAAGGAACTGTCGGACCCTCGCCTCTTTTATTACGAACTCTATGTCCGGCGATTCCAAGCTCGGATTGATCGATTTTTGTAAGTTCATCATTTAGTTTTTGTCGGTAATCAGGCTGGCTATTTGCTTCAAGTACGATTCCGGTTTCAATTCCCTTAACAACACGATCATATAAGTCGCGAAATAGCGGAGCTGTACTCTCACGACCGACTACATAGGCATCAGCAAAAGCTTGAAAGTTGTGCGTTTCATATAACTCTTTCACTAGTCCATCTATACCTCGAGCTCCCATTATTTTCGATATAGTTTGAGTCGCAATCTCTACAGTATCGGTAAAGCTTTGTTCTGGCGAGCGACCATCTTTTCTTAAAAAATCGAAATGGGCTTGCATGATTCCATAAAACGCACCCATTAAGACTCCCCGTTCGCCAGTAAGATCACTGTAGACTTCTTTTTCAAAGGTTGTCGGAAACAAAAACCCCGAGCCAATCGCAATTCCTGTTGCCAGAGCGTGCTCCTCAGCTTTTCCGGTAGCATCTTGAAAAATAGCAAAGCTTGAATTAATTCCACTCCCATTTAAATAATTTTCACGTACACCTCTTCCCGTACCTTTGGGAGCAACGAGGAAGACGTCGACAAATGGAGGAGGGATAACACCGGTCTGATCTTTAAAAACAATAGAAAATCCATGAGAAAAAACAAGACTCATACCCGGTTCTAGCGCTCGTTCTACTTCCTGCCATGTAGTTTTTTGTCCGGCATCAGAGAGAAGAAGTTGGACTTGATTGGCTCTTCTGACTGCTTCTACTGGTTCAAAGAGGGTTTCCCCAGGAACCCAGCCATCCACAACTGCCTTTTCATAGGATTCACTTGGTTTCCCGTTCTCCCTAAACTTTCTCTGTCCGACGATGACATCGATTCCATTATCTCTCAGATTAAGACCTTGTCCGGGACCTTGTACGCCATAACCTACCATTGCTACGGTCTGACCTTTCAAGACTTGTCGGGCACGCTCAAGCGGGAAGTCATCTCGTGTAACGATGCGCTCTTTAACTCCACCGAAATCAAACTCTGTTCCGATCGGGCCTGCGCCTCTTCTGGGTTCACGTCTATCCGCCATGCTATGAAATATACATGAAAAGTTGTCATTGTCAATAAGGTAGCGCTACAACAGGCAAAAACGAAAATGGTATACTCAATATATGGCAGATACGTGCACTCATAAGGATCAAATTAAAGATGTAAAGCCAAAGACTCCTGACGGATGTGAAGAGTGTTTGAAAAGTGGAGAAAGCTGGACACATCTTCGATTATGTCTTACTTGCGGACATGTAGGTTGTTGCGACTCTTCAAAAAACAAACATGCCACGGGACATTTTAAAGAAACCAATCATCCGATCATCAAATCTTTTCAACCGGGGGAAGATTGGAAGTGGTGCTACATCGACGAGTCTCCCGCAGAGCAGAACACAGAGTTTTGCCTTTCCCAAAGACTAGAGAATATTTGACAATATTTTTCGTGCTTCTTCGTAGGCTTCCTCTGAATTTTCAAACGTCTTGCCTTCCGTAGAGCGGACTTGAACAGTTCCTTTTGTGGGCTGACCGAAACGATCATAGTTCGCTGACAAAGTTACCTCTGAAACTCTTCCATAAGAAAATAAGCCAGGTTCTTGATGCACGTCTATCTTCATCCACCGGGACTTTATCCCACCGAAAAATCTTTTCCTTCGTTTTTTTTGCCCATGTTTTACTTGATGGTAAACACCCTTGCGGTCTGGCGCAGAAAATTCAAACGATTTCGAACCTCTTAATAAGGCCTCTGCCGCAGCCTTGGCGGCTCCTGGATTGCTCCGAGGATCAGTTAAAGCGTCAGTGAGTCGTTTGAGCATTATGCCCGATCGATAAGCAAGCTCTCTTTGCGTGAGTGAATAAGTCGCTTCATTGAACCTACGGGGATAGACTTGTTCAGGAGGCATCCGCAGATTATAGCAGTACAAAGGGATGTTTTCAATAAATTGCAAAAGGTTTTAACCTGTTACAATTTATACAAATGGCCGAAGCTACTGAAACGACTGCTCCAGGTGACGGCAGAGTATCCCTAAAAGATATGTCGCAAAAACAGCTTGCGGAGTGGTTTGGTGTAGACAACGTACACAATGGCTCACACTTTATGTCGCCCGCTGACAATGAAGAATACCAAAAATTATGTGGAACAGATCTAAGAACAGCAATAAGATTTCTTAGAGACAAATGGGGCGAGTATGCTGACCGCGATTTTATACAGAGATTTGTTTTAGTTCATTGGGCAGGAAGCTCCGGAATCGGCTTAAAGAATCTAGAGGAGTTACTTGGCAAAAGTCGCCATGAGGTTGAAATATCAACGCAAGCATACCGCGACGCACAATCACTCGTAGATAATCCTAGATGGAAAAAGGCTAAATTTGGTGTTCTAGTAGATGGACGGGTAAATCTGGCAAGTAACTATGATATCCAGACTAATCAATGGAGTGGATTACAGGCAGACGACGTTGTTAAACGTCGAAAATATACAGAATGGGCTAACCGCTTGATGACAAGCGAAGCTAATTGCATATCGCCGTATGAGTTTGCGGTAGATCACTGGAAAGCAGCCGGAATTGTGGTTGATCCCGACGTGCCGGATATCGAGAAAGTTACTGCGTTGGCTAAGAAGCACGGCTTACCGGTCATAGATACACAAAAAAACGATTTATTTGCAAAACAGGCAACTGAAGCTTTACCCATACAAAAAACCGCCGGTTAGGGCGGTCCTTTTTTGGTGGTCGCGCTCAGCGCGATTGTCACCAAGCTGAACTTGGTGGACATAGCCCGTGAGAGTTGGAAACAGATAGAAACTTATATCTTCAGCTTCGCCCCACGCCTACAGAGTTTGAATCTAGCATTATCACATGAGGGGATTTGAATTATAATTTCGTTATATGGACGGCATCTTTTTTGTAGTTAATGTAGAAGCGGCAATTCACAAGGACGGTAAGTGGTTGTTAGGTAAAAGAAGCGACCAAGAATATAATCCAGGAACCCTATCGTTAGTTGGCGGGAAGGTAGAAAATGTAGGAATTGAAGAAGACGTTTTAGAGGAAGCATTGAAAAGGGAAATTAAAGAGGAAGTGGATATAGAAATAGACAACGAACTAAAGTATGTAAAAAGTAGTTCATTTAAAGGCGCCAATCAGACGGTAATTGATGTGGTCTTTCTTTGTAAATATAAAAGTGGAGAAGCTGCCCCAAAGGACACAGAGGAAATAACTGAGGTTAAATGGATGACGTTAGCCGAAGTGTTAGAAAATGACGCAGTTCAAAGTTGGACAAAGGACTCCTTAAGTAAAGCCTCAAAAATGATTTAGATTGTCCCAACAATCTGGTGGACACAGCCCGTGAAAGTTCAGATGAGTCTTTTGTTTCTAAAGGCAAAGCCAGAACTCGATTTGAGATACTTTTCAAAATCTGTCGCCTTTTTTTGAGATGAAAAAGCAGCATAAAAAACTAATTTGAGTGGTCTAAACTTCCGCGTTGCTTGAATCCTTCCAAGCTTATGTTCTCTAAGCCGTTGCAATAAGTTAATCGAGAAACCAGAGTAATAATCATTATTTTCCAGTTTGAGAATATAGCAATAGTACACAAAAAGAACATAATGCGAAAAACAGAATGAGTCAATGGACTATGTAAAACATTTGTCCCACTGCGCTGAAGCTACGTTAGGGACACACTTCGCAATTAGATTACGAAGCTACTGTACTATTTAAGGTGGTTTACCACGCGAAGCTCTTTGGTTCCAACAAAGAGCGAAGTGTGGAGATGGGGGGAATCGAACCCCCGTCTAAGAAAACACTTGTAGAAAACGTTTAGCTAGAGATAGTCTGTTTTTGCTTGCATCCGGACAAGAAAACAGTCAAACTACAGTCCGGATTGCCGATTAATAAGATGTCGACTTTCTTAGTAATCAGGAATTTAAGAAAATCCTACCTTGGATTGGTTTTCCCTTTATAGATTGATCCAAGGAAACCCTATAAAGAGTGAATCAAGAGGCGAGCTTATGCAAAAGCATATGCCCCCGCATAGCGGGAAGCCTCAAGTTCTTCTGCAAGGTTTGAACCTGCATTTAAGATTTTCCATTTAACGCATAGGTACGCCCTAGCCGTTTAGAAAAGTGCGATTTCTCATCGATACCTTTCATCCCCAAAATTAATTTTTAATGTACTCTTTAGTCTCTCTTTTTTCTCTTCGTTCGATCTTTTTCTTCTTGTCAAGCTTTCGTTTTTCTATATCTCGTCGTCCTCTTACAAGAGCGATTTCCAGCTTTATTAGACTACCCTTATTATAGCACGAGACAGGCGCTAGCGTCAACCTCCCGGAGCCCTTTATCTTGGTCAAAATACGGGTAATTTCCTTCTTGGAAAGGAGCAATTTCCGGCTTCGTTTAGGCTCATAATCCTTGTTGTCAGCGTATTTATAGGGATAAATATCGGCATTTAGAAGGATTGGCTGGCCTTGGATAATGCGTACAAACGCGTCATCCAGCCTCATCGCACCTTCACGGATCGACTTCACCTCGGCACCTGTGAGCACGATTCCAGCCTCAAATTGCTCAATAGACTCGTACTCCCGACTAAATTTCCGATTTACAATCTTTTTCATAGGTCAAACCTGAACATTTTCTCGCTGAATTTGCCTCCATTTTTCTCGTAAAATCTGTGTGCATCGGTAAGATCAACTCCACTGTCGAGCTTTATAACTTTTATTTTATTATCCTTACAGTATTTTTTAATCTCATCGAAAAGTTGAGATCCAACTCCTTTTCCTCTCGCTGATTCACTAACAACAAAATCTTCGATATGTCCACGATGCCATCCGTGCCGCATATTTGGTAATAAATATAAAGTTGCCACCCCAACTAGTTTATTTTCGTCTTCTACCAAAAAAATAAGAGTATCTTTTCGAAATAGTATCTCGTCAAAAATAACACCACCGACTTTTTGCGCCTCTGCATTGTGAGGAGAATAACCCATTCGTTTATTTACCTCTTCACCAAGTTCGTCGAGTAGCCTGAGGACGTTTTCTTTGTCTTCTTTTACAGCCAGTCGTATCTTCATGAAGATATTGTAACAGAAGGCTATTTCTTAATCAGTTCGATGGCGGCTACTTGATTTGGGGATAAGAGAATGTTCTTAGACAATGTTGTACCTGTTACCCGCAGATTATTGTTTTGAGCCTGGACTCCACCTAAATAAGTCACCGTCATATCATACGTTCCTTGTGAAAGGTTGGAAAACGTCACCGGCACCAGTTCATTATTTCTTCCGTCTTTGTCGTAATTCACCACGATCACCACGATCTTTTCCGGAGAAGTGGATCCGATCGCCCTTACAAAAGAGCCCTCTCCATCAATCTGCAATCGATATCCCTTCAAAAGATTCATAAATTTGAGCGCTTCATATCGTGGTTTTTTCTCTCCGGTATGTGTGAGTATTCCCCAACGGGGAGAAGGACCGTCTTTTACCTCAAAGGAAAATGCCAATTTAAGTTTTTGATCGATCAAGTTTCGTGCAGACGCGATTGTATAGGCTGCACCAACATTGGTATCGGCAATGGCATTGGGTTCGGAATCATATCCCCATTCGGTGATGATTTTCGGAAGAGCACTGAATCTCCCATATGCTTCCTGCGGAATCCACGAATTGATGTTTTCCACATCATCGGTAAAGTCGTCAGGATTTTTGGTGTAGTGATGCCACGAGAGAAAATCTACACGGACTTTGTTTTCATTGGCCCAGCGCAAAAATACTTGAAACCAATTCCTGTACGCAGCGGTAATCCCCGGCCCACCAAGCGAAAAGAGACGGGTATTTTTTGCACGCGCGGCGCCAAGCGCAGAGTAGGAGTAAAGCGTTTTATAATCTTTGTCCCCGCCGTACAGGCTCCATTTTCCAAACGACTCAAGATCCGGCTCATTCCACACCTCATAATAAATATCAGCAAGTTGATCTCCCTGCACAGTACCGTTACATAATACCGTACTTGAACCACTATAATGTTCGATTGTTTTTTGTACGACCTGACTCCATTCATCCCAGTTATTCGGTCTTCCGACCAGAGTTCCATCCGAAGAAAGAACAAGCGGCATGTATCCCAATGCAAAAAATGGTTTTGCTCCTGCTGCGTATATATCGCAGACCGTTGCATCAAGTTCATTAAAATTTACCGCAACTCTTCCCGATGCATCGCGGTTCACCACATTGTAATAATCATAGATATGGTCAAGACGTATGTACCGGGGCGATAGGTCGCGAAGTTGTGGGACGACATTGCCAAGCATCCGCACACCTTGTTCTTCCCCACCTTGCGCAAGCGCTTGCCAGTTATAAAAAAGGGGACTGGTGATTTTCCTTGTGTTTACGACCAGATTTGCTTTTGTTGGAGCCGCTTTACCCAGATATTGAATTCCCAAAAAAAACACGGGGATGGAAATAAGCGTGATGACTATAAGCAGAATGATTCTTCGTTTTATGTAATCTTTAGAATCCATGGTTTAAGATTATGATAAAAAATACAAAGAAGCATTACAACCTATAGAGAATGTCAAGTTAACTTGACATTCGTGAAAATATTTTCTATCATGACATGTGGAATGAACGAATATGTTGACAACTGCGTGTTTGATTTTAGAAAAAAATATCAAGTCACTCAAGAAGATTTAGCACGCGCAGTCGGTGTCACAAGGCAAACAATTATTGCAATTGAAAAAGGAAACTACACGCCATCTGTATTGCTGGCATTAAAAATTGCTAGATTTTTTAAGACAACTGCTGAAAAAGTTTTTCAATATCATGATGAAAAATAGTTTTAGATCAGAAATAGCGGTTTCCTTCATGTTACTCATCCTAACCGTTCTTCTTCTGAACCCCCTTGGTTTTTGGATGCCACAAGAAGCTCACATGGGAGTAACTATTGCAGTCGTGGTATTTTTTACTCTATTTGCTTCATTTGTCTGGAAAGAAAAGAGTGTAGATGAGCGAGAAATCTTACATCGAAACATTTCCGGGCGTATGGCATATCTTGCAGGAACCTCTATTGCGATCATAGGAGTCGTTATTCAGAGCCTAAAGCATACACTGGATGTATGGCTTGTGTTGACGCTTGTAGCTATGGTGTTGGGGAAAGTTACAGGATTAGTATATGGAAAAATCAAAAAATAGAAAGGGGGGTGATGATATGAAAAAAGGTAATGTAACAATTTGGATTCTTTTAGTGGTCATTCTCATTGGCGGCGGCGCTTATTTCTATCAACAGAACCAATCGCAAAAAGAAAAAACCATGATTGGAGAAAATAAAATGAAGCAAAACGTAGCAATGGAAGACGATAAGAAAGTGGAAGATGACAAGATGGTGAAAAAAGATGAAATGATGAAAAGCAGATATAGCGGAAAAGTGCTTGCAGGGAAAAGTGCACCCTATCTTGAATTTAATCAGGCAGACTATGATAAAGCGCTCAAAGAAGGAAAAATCGTACTTCTGGATTTTTACGCCAATTGGTGCCCGATCTGTCGCGCAGAGGAGCCAAACATTAAGCAGGGATTTAATGAACTCACTAACTCTCAGGTCATTGGGTTTCGTGTTAACTTTAATGATAATGACACTGATGATGATGAAAAAAAGCTCGCCGAAACATTTAAGATTCCCTATCAACATACAAAAGTAATTTTGAAAGACAGCAAAGAAGTTTTTAGGACAAGTGACGCCTGGGAGAAAGACACGCTACTTATGGAAATTAATAAAATAGTGAAGGAAAGATGATAGTACTACTCACATTTGCGTTTATATCCGGATTGGTTACGATTCTTGCGCCATGTATCTGGCCATTACTTCCAATTATTTTATCCGCTTCGGCAACAGGCGGGAAAAGAAAACCATTGGGAATCACGCTTGGAATCATCATAAGTTTTGCATTTTTTACCCTCACCCTCTCCTATATCGTAAAAATAATTCCATTTAATCCAGATGGGCTAAGACTTTTTGCAGTTTTAATAATCGGATTTTTTGGTTTAACCCTTCTTATACCGGCACTTTCACAAAAAGTCGAAGGGGCAGTAAGCGCGCTTTCAAATAAATTAGGGATAAAACCGTCTAATGAATCGGGAGGATTTTGGGGAGGTCTGCTTACCGGTCTTGCGTTAGGAGTAGTCTGGTCACCTTGTGCAGGTCCAATCTTAGCCACGATCGCAACGCTTGCCGCAACCCGTACGGTAAACACCGATATTGTCTTAGTCACTATTGTGTACGTAATCGGAGTCGGAATTCCCTTATTTTTCTTTGCGCTGCTTGGGAACAAATTATTTACTCAAAGTAAGAAACTTTCCAAATACACCGGAAAAGTCCAACAGGTTTTTGGTGCGATCATGATCATTACCTCGGTCCTTATTTTCACCAATTATGACAAAGTTCTTCAAGCAAAACTTCTAGATGCTATTCCTGCGTATTCAAAATTTATTTATGACTTGGAGGGCAACGAAGGAGTGAAGAAAGAACTCGATCGCCTACGGAATAAAAAAGATGACAAAGGATCCCAAAACCAACCGTTCAGTCTGACCGACGAAATGCTTCCGAATCTTGGGAAAGCCCCTGATTTTGTAGGAATTGCACAGTGGTTAAACACCGATAAACCGGTAAGCATGAAAGACTTAAAAGGTAAAGTTGTACTTGTCGATTTCTGGACATACACTTGTATTAACTGTATCCGCACGCTTCCGTACGTTACGTCATGGTATGACAAATATAAAGAGGACGGATTGGTTGTAGTAGGGGTTCATACTCCTGAATTTGAGTTTGAAAAAAACACGAAAAATGTGGAGCAGGCGATTCAACAATATAAGATTCACTATCCGGTTGGACAAGATAACGACTATGAGACGTGGCGCGCATACGACAACCATTACTGGCCTGCGAAATATCTCATCGATAAGGATGGTAATATCCGCTACTACCATTTTGGAGAAGGCGATTATGACGTAACGGAAAAAAATATACAAAAACTTCTTGAGGAAAAAGGAACTACGGTGAAAGAGCCAATGGTGGAGTTGCAGGATGAAACTCCACGTGGTTTTCTGACACCCGAAACCTATCTTGGATCTCTACGGGTTGAGAGGTTTGCGTCGGATGAACAGTTTACAAATGGGAGACGTACCTTCACTCTTTCAAGGGGTACGCCCGAACACTATTTTTCTTATGGAGGAGCATGGTTGATTGACGAGGAGTCTAGCACCTCAGACAGAGATGCTGTCTTGGAATTTAACTTCACAGCCAACAAGGTCTTTTTGGTTATCACTCCTCGTTCACAGGAAGACTTAGCTAATCTTATATATGTATATATAGACGGAAAAAAGGTTGACGCTTCCAACGCAGGGGTAGATGTAGAAGACGGAAGAGTCGCAATATCTACACCGCGTCTTTACAATCTTGTCGACCTTCATGGGGAAAAGGGATCGCACGTATTACGATTGGAATTTAAGTCAAAAGGAATCAAAATCTACGCCTTTACATTTGGCTAAAGCGTCTCGGACACGGTCACGGATGGGACATTTATTGCAACCTGTTTCTCAGCCTTTCGTTTTGCCCGACGTTCTTTTCTTCCCCCGATTCCATACGATGCGCCCGACACAAGAGTGGTTGCGGCTGCAGTCCAGACTCCTGCTTTTACTGTCGTCGGAGCATTTTCAAGAGCTGGTGACAATGCAAATGCGATTGCGCCAAGTTGGACATTGGTTTTGATTTTACCATGCCACTTAGCCGCAGTACTTATGTCTTCTTTTCTTAACCCATTCCTATATTTTTCAAGAAAAACATCGCGTAAACCCATCAAGGCGACAGGAACCCAGGAAACCGTCCCTTTTGCGATAAGTGCAATAAATTCGGAATAGGTATAGACTTTATCACTTGCTTTGTCTAGCTCCTCTCCAAACTTAGTTGTACCCTGACGACGTGCGAGAAATCCGTCAGCCCAGTCGGTTGCCCAAAATGCCATGTGTAATCCAAATAAACTCCAACTTGGTCTTTCGGCACTTAAGGTCAAAGCAGCTATAGTAGGTCCTCCAACAATTCGCGCCAGACTTAAGCCATTAGAAGGAGTTAAAACAGCAGTTCGCCCGTATCTTTTAGCGGTTTGTTCTATGGTTGCCCGAGCCATATGAAAATGTATTATACTATACTTCTGATGTCAAGAGATCGCATTGCAAAAGTCCAAAAGAGCCTTGTAGCACACAAAATCGGTGCCCTTTTAGTGAGCGATTTTTACAACATCCTTTACCTCACCGGATTTAAAACATCGGTTCCCGAAGAACACGAAGCATTCCTTCTCGTTACTAAAAAAGAAGCGGTTCTTTTTACAGATAGAAGATACAAGCCAAACTATAAACCGTTTTTATTTTATTCCCGTGAAAAAAGACTGACAGGACATCTTGAGGAAATCTCTAAAAAAAGTAAAGTTAAAAAAATCGGCATCGAAGGAGATAGTTTGACCGTTTCAGAATATCAAACGCTTTCTAAAAAACTTCCCAAACTTTCATTTATTGCGACAGTCGGAGTCGTGATGGAGCAGAGGCAGATAAAAGATTCTGGTGAAATAGAAAAAATTCGTCAGGCGTGTAAACTTACTGATCAATGCCTTTCGGCAATTTCGAAAACAATAAAAGTAGGACAAACCGAAAAAGAAGTAGCATTCAATATTGAACAGTGGGCAAAAAAAAGAGGATGCGATCTCGCGTTTTCACCCCAGGTTGCATCAGGACGAAATACCGCGGTCATTCATTACGAGCCAAAAGATAGTAACAGACGAATTCAAAAAAATTCACTCATTCTTATCGACATAGGACTGAAGTACAAAGATTATTGTTCTGATGTAAGTCGTATGTTTGTCGTCGGAACACCAACTAAAAAACAACAGGATTCGTATGTCAAACTCCTTCAAGTAGAAGAAAATGTTCTAAAAAAAATAGCTAATGGGAAATCGTTAAAAGAGGTAGATGACTTTTGCAGAAATGAAATCAAAAAAAATGGACTCCCTGATTTTTTTCATGCCACAGGTCATGGAGTGGGACTTGATGTTCATGAGCCTCCGGTTGTTTCTTTCCGGGATGAAAGAATGATTCGGGAAGGAAACGTTTTTGCTATTGAACCAGGTGCTTATTTTGACGGAGAGTTTGGGATGAGGATTGAGGACACCATTGTCATTTTAAAGAATAAAGTCGAGGTACTTACGAAATTTCCAAAAAAACTTCTGCAATTGTAGTCGAATAAGAACACCCCATTGTCAACCTGAGTAAAACGAAGAATCAAGCGTTAGCGCTTTGCTAGATTCTTCGCTTGCGCTCAGAATGACGTTGTGACTTTAAGAATTGTCGTCTATACTCCGTAGTCTTGTCTTTATCGCTTCCCTACAATTCCTTCAATATGCTTTCAAAAATTTACTCAGGAGCAACAATCGGCCTTGATGAAGTACTCATCGAGGTTGAGGTAGATGTTGCAGGCCACGGATTTCCCACCGTGACAATTGTCGGACTTCCCAGTAAAGCAGTAGACGAGTCAAAAGAGCGGGTAAGATCGGCACTTGCCAATAATAGTTTTGATATGCCTGATTCGCGCGTCACCATAAATCTTGCACCGGCAGACATTCCTAAAGAAGGAGCAAGTTACGATCTTCCCATTGCGGTCGGAATTCTTGCATCAACCGGCATGATCAAGCAAGATGAACTTCCAACAAGTTTTTTTGTCGGAGAATTATCTCTCGAGGGAAAAATCAGAGGAGTTCCTGGCGCGATCTCTCTTTCTCATCTGGCCAAAAGAAAACATATGAGCCAGCTTTTTGTGCCCGAAGAAAATGCAAAAGAAGCATCGCTTATCGAGGATATCGATGTGTATTCATTAGCAACATTATCGGATCTGATACTTCATTTGAATCACGAGAAACGACTCGAGCCTTTTCAACGGGTAAAAAACCAAACGAAAAAACAGGATGAGGTAGAGTTTGATTTTCAAGATATAAAAGGGCAGGAGCAGGCAAAGCGCGCTTTAGAAATCGCAGCTTCAGGCTTTCACAATGTTCATCTCACCGGTCCCCCCGGTGCCGGAAAAACTATGTTGTCCCGCGCGTTTTCCGCGATAACACCTCCTTTAAGAAAAAGAGAAGCACTCGAGGTTTTAAAAATTCACTCAATCGCAGGCACGCTCAGTCGCGACCCCGAGTTTATACAACGTCCTTTCCGAAGTCCGCATCACACGACCTCACGCATCGGGCTTATAGGCGGTGGAAGCAGGCCCTCGCCTGGGGAAGTATCACTTGCCCACAACGGTGTATTATTTCTCGATGAGTTTCCTGAATTTCCGCGCTCGGTTCTTGAATCATTGCGCCAGCCGCTTGAGGACGGCTTCGTACAGATATCCCGCGCGGCAGGAACACTTATGTTTCCCTCGCGCTTTTTGTTGATTGCAGCATCAAACCCCTGTCCGTGTGGATATTTAGGACATCCGAAAAAGGCATGCCGCTGTATGCCAGGCGCAATCATGGCGTATAAGAAAAAATTATCAGGGCCACTTCTTGACCGAATTGATATTCACGTACAGGTTCCTCCGGTTGAAAAGGACAAACTAGTAGCCCGCACAGATAGCGAGAGCAGTGTTGAAGTTCAAAAAAGAGTAGTAAAAGCGCAGGAAAGACAGGCAAAGCGCTTTAGAAACACACAGATTTTTGCAAATGGTCAGATGAAACCGGCCGACATTAAAAAACTCTGCCGGATCGACCCCGACGCGCTCGAACTTCTTAAAGAAGCCATCTCCCGTTTTTCTCTTTCAGCCCGTTCCTACTTTAAAGTTATCAAGATCGGACAAACGATAGCCGACCTCGAAGATAGAGAGACAATTACTATCTCTTCCATAGCAGAGGCGCTTCAGTACAGAGTTAAGGAAAATTAAAAGCGCAATTTACGAGAAAGATCGATTGACAAAGGTAAAACAGCCATTTTATAATAAACCTCATGAAGTTACTCCAAAGAGCTTTCTGTGCCGCAAGTCAATTATTTCTCGTGGCTCCGGTTTTGGCGCAAGACAGATCCAGTGTCCAAGTGGTAAATCTTGGATTTCCCGTGCCTACACTTTCAGTTCTTTTGTCATTTTTAATTAAGTTCTTTTTCGTTGCAGCCGGTCTTGCAGCCCTTCTATACCTTCTTTTAGGTGCATTTGCATGGGTTACATCAGGAGGCCAGAAAGAAAATGTCGAAAAAGCACGTGATAAGATTCAGGCTGCTATAGTCGGGCTCATCCTCATTGTAGCCGTACTTGCAATTATGGTGACTTTGGAACAGGTCGTCTTTAATCAAAAAATCTGCGTTGGTTTATCGTGTGATATTACCATCCCCAACCTTATTCAATAATGTTTGAGGTTCTTGCTGCAGAAACTACATGGAATAACTGTCAAGTGGGAGGAGTGCCAACCTTAAAATGTCTCGAGGTCGTATTTGAAAGAGTGGTTTTCTTTATGTCATCTTTGGTTATCGTGGTCCTTTTCATAATGTTTATCATAGGATCTTTCACCTATCTTACATCTCTCGGGAATCCTGAAAAATTAAAAAAAGCACAGGGTACTCTAAAATATGCACTCATCGGATTTGTACTTTTTATCGGTGCGTTTCTCATTTTAAAAACAATCGATGTATTATTCTTAGGCGGAAAGGGAAATCTCTTTCAATTCAAGATAGGACTGTAGTTTCTACTTTGTTGGCGTCACGAAGATTACCTTAACTCCCCGTTCCTCGGGGATCGGAGAACGCAGCTTATTTTTTTCTTGAAGATAGGAAATACCTACAAATACGAGAAGGGCAATGCCAATCGCGACCAGTATCACTCCAGCCGTTTTCATACATTCACTTTTTCTTTGATAAGATAGCGTGGCCGTTTCTGTACTTCTTTATAAATTTTCGCAATGTATTCGCCGATAATTCCTATGGTGATAAGTTGGACTCCTCCTAAAAACATGATTCCTACAAAAATTGCTGCCCATCCGGTTACCCAGTAAGCGGGGAGAAAGATCTTTCCTAGCACTGCATAGATGATTCCTAAAAATCCAATGACTGCGGTTATAAATCCTAAGTATGTAGCAAGTCTCAATGGTTTTATAGAAAACGAGGTTATTCCCTCAAGCGCAAAGTTAAGCATTTTTGAAAAAGTGTAGTGGGTATCTCCGGCGTGGCGTTTCTGTCGCTCAAAATATACAAAGTCAGATGGATATCCGCCCCATGCGACCAGCCCACGTAAGAAAAGAGATTGTTCGGGAAGATGATTCAAGTCGTCCACAACCTTCCGATCCATCAGACGGTAGTCGCCGACATCTTCAGGTATCGGTGTGTCGGAAAGAAAGTTCATCAGTTTGTAAAAAAAGCGAGCGGTGGTTTTTTTAAATGCGCCATCAACTTCCCGTTCTTTTCTTTTTGCATACACCACAAGCGCGCCATTCTGCCATTTTTTGATCATTGAAGAAATTACATCCGGAGGATCTTGAAGATCAGCGTCAAGACTGATTACGCAATCTCCCTGGGCGATTTGGTATCCGGCAGAGAGCGCCATCTGGTGACCAAAGTTTCGGTAAAAAGAAACAAGTTTTACCGAAGTATTTTTTTTTGCGATTTTTTTAACTTCACTCGCTGTGTTATCGGTTGATCCGTCATCAACAAAAATGATTTCGTACGGGTGATCTTTAAGAGCGGATAAAAGCAGTTTGCCTAAAGGCAGGATATTCTTCTCTTCGTTGAAGACGGGAATTACGACCGAGACCAAGAAGTTATTTTGCATATTCTAAATTAACAAATTCATGATTTATATTCTTCGAGCTTGTCGAAATATTCTTGTCATTCTGAGCGCAAGCGAAGAATCTAGCAAAGCGCTAACGCTTGATCCTTCGTCGTCTCACTCCTCAGGATGACACATCATTCTCGACTTCACGTAAACTCTACCCAAATGACACTATGTTACGGGGCTAGGAGTTGAACCTAGTCTAGAAGATTATGAGCCTTCTGTGCAACCGTACACTACCCCGTAAAATCAGCATTTAGGGGTTAGAATTTAGTATGTAGGATTTTATCCTATATGCCAAATGCTCTATGCTAAATGCTATGCTTATTATAGCACGATTGAGGCTATTTTATTGCCTAAAGAAGACCTTGAACCACTGTTGATATATCGATAGGACGGGCTTTTTTATAGGAGCCGGAGTCGGAGTAGGCTCCGGAATTATGACTGCGACCTCGTTATTTTTCAAAAGACTTAATTTGTTGCGAATAGTCTTCTCAAGCTCATTTGGATCATTGTTCTTCAAGATCTCTGTCTGGAGCGTGATATTAGTTTTCTTCTCTTTTTCGTAGTCTTTTTTAAAGCTATCATAAAAACTTAATGTTTTCCGGTAATCTAAAATATTTTTGCTCAGTGAAAAAAACAAAAATAACACTACGGTGAAAAGTAAGATTTTCCGCATTCGCTCCATACGTTAAGTATAGTGGTTACGAAGTTTAAACGTGTCATCCTGAATTTATTTCAGGATCTCTTACTGGATGCCGAAACAAGTTCGGCATGACGATTCCTCTATGATTTTTCCGGAGGGTTCTGTTTCTTCTGGAGGATTGGCATGATGCGCGCAGGGTCTGCTTTCCCGCGGAGAGATTTCATGACTATTCCGATCAGTGCCTTCGGATTAGCGCCGATTGCATCTTGATTTTGGGCGATCATTTGATCGATTTCCTTTTCAATCTGTTCGTCAGAAAGTTCAGCAGGAAGATAAGTAGAGATAATTTTCAATTGAGCTTCATTATCAGCAATAAGCTCTGTGCGGTCACCTTTTTTTGCAGCGTCTATAGATTCCTGAAGTTCTTTTTTGATTTTCTGAAGCGTTGAAATCACCTCTTCGTCATTCAGCTCTTCTTTTTTCTCGATCTCTTTATTCTTGATCTGCGCGATTACATACCGGAGTACTGATAATTTCTTCGTGTCACCGCTTTTTAGCGCCAGAATCTGTTCCTCTTGCAATTTCTTTCCGAGCATCCCATAATTATAGGGCATGGCCAAGAAAAAGAACATTGACGTTCTGCACGTTTTAGCCGAGTTTCAGAAGAACATCCTCGAAAAAAAGCCTACGATGGACAAAATGTACGACGAAGTGCAAATGATGCATTTCAAGATCCGCCCGTTGCAAGGAGACGTGTCACTACTTAATCTTTCAGACACCAACCTTATCGAAGCACTGTGGAATCTGGGAAAACTGGATGAGTTTTTCCGTACGCAAAAAGATCAGCTGACCCAAAAACAAAAACAGATCTTTTTCCAATTTTTAGAGAATTTGTACGATCAGTTTCAGGATAAGTTAAGTAATGTAAGATTGAAACCGATTGAAGAGATGCAGGTTTCTTCATCTGTCGAAATGGAGATCTTCAAAGAAGAGAGCCAGAAGAAGTTCAATTAACCCCGCTGAGCGTGGTGAACTCCTGTTGTTTTTAAGCACTTGTGTTTAGATTCTCATCCTGATATTCTGTAAAATCGTCAAACGATTTTAGCTTATGCGAAAACTTCCAGTGATCATTGATGTCGAAACAAAATATACGTTTCGGGAACATTCCGATCATGCAAAGCTTGGTATTTCGGTCGCAGGTATTTACGATTATACTACCCAGCAGGGAAAAATCTTTTTAGAAAAAGATCTACAAGGATTTTTTAAGATGCTTGAAAATGCATCGTACATCGTCGGCTTCAACATTCGAAGTTTTGACATGGCGGTTCTTCAGCCATATTACCCAGGAGATCTGTCAAAATTCCCCATTGTGGATATTCTTGAAGAAATTAAAGAAAAAATTGGGAGTAGACGAGCGCTTCACGATATTTTAAAAGCAACGATTGGAAAAGGGAAGACAGGTCACGGACTTCTTGCGATTAATTTTTACCGTGAGGGGAAAATGGATGAGTTGAAACAGTATTGCATGGATGATGTGATGTTGACGAAAGAGCTTTTTGATTATGGAGTGCAGAACGACAAGATTTTTTACCTGCAGGATGTTCAAAAAGTGCCGATTTCAGTAGACTGGAAAAAATACTTCGGAGCACCCGCTTCAAACGACACCCATCTTACCCTCCCGTTCTGACAACCCAAATAGGCTCTGATATAATATATCTACTTCCCCTGTAGCTCATCCGCCAACTGGCGGAGGCAGAGCAGGCGAAGAGTATGTATTTTGTCTATGCAGTATACAATAAGGAGAACAAGAAGCTTTATATAGGACAAACGGAGAATTTAGAGGAAAGATTAAAATTGCATAAAGATAAGAAGTTTAAAAATAGTTTCACCGCACGTTTCAGCGGAAAATGGGACTTAATTTACAAAGAAGAATTAAAAGATAGAAGAGAAGCGTTAGTTAGAGAGAAGCAACTAAAAAGTTATCGAGGACGAGAGTCTTTGAAAAGATATATTCCCCTGTAGCTCATCCGCCAGCTGGCGGAGGCAGAGCAAGGAGTATACTGTTTATTTCCCCTGTAGCTCAATTGGCAGAGCAGGCCCCTGTTAAGGGCAAGGTTGGCGGTTCGAGTCCACCCGGGGGAGCCCAGACTTCCTTATTATAATTTCGTGCCTATTTTTGAGTATTTTGAATATCGGTGTTGGCACGACTTTATGTATTTTTTTGTTCTTTATCACTAATTTCTCAAAGAAGAACCTCAGATAGTGTCTTTTTAAGAATTTAGGAGCTTCAATATAGGTTTGGTGAATATTCCTTGTGAATGCCAGAACTTCCTCTATTAAATCTACATCAATTTTGCCTTTACTATCTATCTCAACGATTTGATTATCAAGATTCAATATCTCTTTCTGGATTTGACTATGACGACGTTTAAAGGCTTCTCTATCTATTGTTCCATCTAGCATCGCATCTTCAAGATTATTTCTTCGTATTTCCAAAGCAGTTTTTTGATTTATTATTCCCTGCATCACAGATGAAGCAGATTTTCTACTATTTTCTAAGGCTTCCTTAGTCTTTCTTACAACTGCATTTATAAATTCCTCACTAAACTCTAACTTCTTAAACTCATGTTCTACACGAGTCTCTATATCAGACATCTCAACGTAAGGGGCAGGGCAGCCATTTCTTCCTCTCTTTTGGCAATGATAGTAATGAATATCTCTTGGCTTGGTAACTGAGTGGTTTGGATGGGGCTCTGCAGTATATCTTTGATCACAATGTATGCAGTAGAGGAAGCCTCGTAGTAAGTAATCATATTTTCTTCTCCTAACTAAGAAATTGCGATGCTTTGCGAGAACATACTGACAAGTGTCAAAGAGCTCCTTACTGATAATGGATTTTTGATTTCCCATCTTAGATTGACCATGCCAACGGATTAAACCATAGTAGAAAGGGTTATTGAGGATGTTATTTATCGTACTATGCCCAAGCCCAGTGCCAGTTCTTGAGACAACATTCTTTTTACTTAGCCATTCCTGTAATTCCAGTATTGAGTAATTGCCGGTGGCATAAAGTTCGAATAGCTCCTTGATGATAGGGGCAACGTATGGATCGGGTTCGCACGTTTTTCTTTCTCTTTCTCCTCCTACACTTCGATATCCTATATATAAAGGACTTGGTTGCCATCCTTCCCTAAACTTTTGCATGAGCGCATCTCTTGTTCTCTGGCCATTCATTTGAGACTCCCATTCGGCAACCGAGGCGTAAATATTACCTATTAAACCACCGCTAACATCTCCTTCACAAACAGACAAAAGTTTAGTTTCCATAGCTTTTAAGTATTCTTCTCATTTTGCCAAAATCTTCAACATTACGAAAAATCCGATCTATCTTATAAAAGATAATCGCATCCACTGGATTATTTTTAATCAATCCAAACATTTCTTGAAATGCAGGTCTATCTGTAGTTGTTGCACTTTTACCGCCCTCGATAAAAATCTTCTTGATTTGATACTCGTTTATCTTTGCATAATCGATGCAGGCTCTTTTTTGATTTTCAATTGAGAAGCCCTCCTGGGATTGCTCAAGCGTGCTTACTCGCAAATAGATATAACAAGTTTTCATAAGTCTTATATGAATAATTTAAAGATATTCTCAACTAAAGATCAATCGTTTGTAGCCTTGCGATAGTCTTTTTTTAATACTTCCGTTTTGATTTTTAAACCTTTTTGTACGTCAATATTAGTGATAATAAGTCTCACCCATTTCTCTACAATATCTTCAATTGAGACCTCGACATCTTTGCTATCCATATGGACCTTGCAGTATAGTCAGGATTTAATGGAAGATAAAATTACTAAACGAGAAGATTGAGCCTATTTTTATTGAATTAAGAAGAAAATAAAGGCAGTGCGGAAGCTAAATTTTTATAAGTTCAGTGTAGTTTTTATTAAACTCTATTTTATAGCCATATGGTAATAAGATTTTTCTTAAAGTTTTAAGTGAGTATTTAATTTTTAGATTGTATTTTGTTTTATTACGTCGATAGTCCTCTTTGGTTAGCCTTACTCGAGAATATCCATCTTTGATTCTAATCTTGGATGCGATATTCTCATTAGGAACCTTTTTCTTATCGATTAATAGTTTCACTATTACCTTATGGTTCTTATACTTCTTCCCCGTAGGGATAATAGATAAGAGAAATAACGGAGAACCATACAAGTCCAGAAGTCTCTTAAATTTATAGATATTGATATCTAAAATAAAATGATTTCTTGGGATTCTTTTTGGAAAACTACCAAGATAGTCTGACAATAAGGGAGCCGTTGGAGTGTCATTGAGAAGAAACTCCGATATTATAAGAGGTTGCTTTATCTTTAATATGCCCTCGTTCTCCAAGGAATTAAGAATGTCTTTGATTTCAATGATAGGTATATTTTCGAGTCCATACTCTTTAACCAAATACAGTCTCGTAAGACCTCCCCATGTAGACTGCTTTAGTGCTAACTGTAGGGCTTTGATTATTGCAATAAAGACATCTCTATACTTGTCATTATTCACGCCTGCATTATACAGTATCTTTTTGACTTAGCCTCAATCATTAATAATTATTAATGGTCAGCGTGGTTGTATATAATTATAAGAAACTTAATTGTAATTAAGTTTCTGGTTTAAGTTAATCTTCCCTTATTATTTATACATATGTATATTACTAATGAGCCTATCGGCTCATGATGAGAGGGGAAGTTCAGGAGCACAGGAGGCCAATCCCTCCCGGGTTGCGCAAAGTAAACGCTCCTTTGATTTTAGGATTTACCTTCCTGTCGCTGTCTCCCAGACTGCTATAGAGTTTAACTGGGGCTGCTTCCTTCCACACCTGCACAGGAAATTTATGCGATACATGATGTGGATTGAGGTCAATAATGTTCTATAAGTTCAGTCGCACTATCGGCCATGCTGATACTGTTTATTCGAGGTCTATCCTCCAGACGCACATCAACATTCTCCCTCACGCCTATTTGGGTTGGCTCCCGCCTTCTGACATCTTGAAGTATATAGAAGACTAACTGGGAAGATAAAGTTTGAACCGGGGAATATTAAGGCTATTTTCATAATCTACTTATTCTTTTGAAAGCATTATCAAATAGGGTTTTCAGTCTGACATAGTACCATCCAAAAACGGAAAGTGGAAAATGGCCAAAATGCTCCCAAAACTCCCAATCTCTTAGCTTCAAGTAGCCTCGATAATTTATGGAGAACTCTTAGAATTTGTTAATACTTAATCGTTTCACTGTTTGAACCCATTACTCCATCGTAATAAATCACAAATTCATTAAAGCCGGAATTCCCATTCTTATTGTATTGAGCTATGTAATGCTTATCGTAGAAATCTCTTTCCTCGTCGGTCATATCGTCTGTAAGAACTTTATCTCTCAATAGCGCAGCTCTTTTATCCGTAAATATAGAAATAAAAGCATTCCTATCATTTTTAACATCTTCCTTTAATGTTTGACCAAGTAAGGGCATTCCTTCTTTATTAAAATATTTAGTGTCTATCACGACTAGTTTTCCTTGACCTCCATTAGGTATTTCCCATGTATTAATGATTTCATAAGGAACTCGCTTCATTTTTGGTGCTAAAGTGACAGTAAGTGAAATGCTCGAATCTACTTGTCTTTGGTTCAAAGCTTCTGTTGTTAGTCTCTTCGTCTTCTCAACATTTTGACCGTAACGTACTCCTACGATAAAAATAAGAATCACCAAGACGATAGTTGATGCTATTTTTATTTCTCTTTCCCAGTTTGATTTTTTCCACACCCACCATATTAGCGTGATTGGCCAAAAACCAATTATTAGAAGAAAGCCCCACCATCGTTTATGCCAAGGCTTCACTTTTCTTTTACCCTGTTCCATAAAAGTGTCTTCTTATATTTTAGTTTAAATTTACTAATTGCTCTAACTATTTGTAAGAGTAACCACTCCGCTTAATTATAAGCTAAATCCTAACAAATAGTTTGAGGCTTTTTAATCGCAAGTATTCATAATACGATAATGGCTGTTAATGCTAGAAAGCTAAGGCAAGTAGGTAATAGAATACAAAAACTAAGGAAACAAAGAGGTCTTACGCAAGAACAACTGGCAGAAAAAATTCGAGTTTCTCCAACTTACATCGGATTTATCGAGCAAGGTCAAAGAAATCCCTCAATAAATACTGCAGATAAAATAGCTCGGATACTTGGTGTAAAACTCTCTAATCTGTTTAAATAATGTAATTGCGCAGCAAATCAAATAACTTCGCGTAAATCGTACCCCAGGGTTAAATTTCACCGATTATATCTGTCTGGGTGTATAATTAATCCACCTTTTAACGGGGAACTACGTAGATATGTGCAAAATGAATTCATAAATTTATCAATCGTGATTTTCCAAGGAGGTGAAATAAAGTGAAGATTGAAGAATATCTTAAAATAGTAGTCCCTAAAATAGGGACGAATTCTGCTTTTGATTTATTAAGAGATGCTCGGGCAAAAGCCTTAGAAAATCTTTTAATTGAAAAAAAGGTAGCCACAAAAGAAGAAATAGAAGCTGAAACGGAAAAGCAAATGGGAGAGACAGCTCATAATATTTTTAAAATGCCTCCTTTACCAGTGGAATCAAAAAAAAAGAACAATGAGCATCAGTAAAACTCAAATCAAAACTTCTTTACCCTACTGCCTATATAGGGTTGATAATCGTTTTTTTAAAACAGGTGATAAATTTAATACCAAAATAAGATTCGTTAAAGTAGAAACTACACCTAATAGAAGGACTCAATCATCGCAGAATATTGAAACAATTCGAGATAGGTGGGGTATCGATGCTCATTCGGATGTCGAAATTTATACAGATAAAATTTTTGACAATAAAGACGTTGATAAAGCTGAAAAATTCACGTTAAAACTTGCCAATGATTTTATTAAAACATATAGATATTTTAGTCCAGAAGCTGTTCATCTGATTCCTTTGACTAGTGAGGATCTATTTGGACTTACTATTTTATCAAATGGTAAAGGGATAGCTAATTTTACATTCGCAGGAGGAATAACGGTAGCTAATCCTTTACTGAACCATGAAGTTAGCAATAAAATCGAGCAAGCAATTGCAAACAAGATGAAAATTCAGCTATGGGAAGAGCTTATGCTCAATGCGAATCAATATTTATATCAAACTGAATATAGACATTCTGTTTTAGAAAGCATTATTGCCTTAGAGCTTGTTGTTTCTGATTTTATTAGAAAAGTATGCCGTAAAAAAAACATTTCCTCTAAAGCAATTGAAAGCTATATTAGAGATGTTGGATTAACAGGTAATATAGATACAACTTTACGAATACTTTTAAGCGGTAATCAGATACCAGATGCTATTACTCTTAGGAAATGTAAAACGAGTATTAAAATAAGAAATGCAATTGTCCATAAAGGAAAGAAAGATGTGAATGAAAAAGAAGCCCGAGACTCATTGGAGTATAGTAAAAAATTAATTCAATTTCTTACAACTCTTCTCATTTAATTCTATGAAGATAAAGATAACCCCTCTATCAAATAAGCATGAACATATGGAGGGCATATTTAAAGTTGGAAATAATTATTACTTAGCTAAATTTCATAGCGCAGGAATTATCACAGAAGTAAAGAAAAGCGATGAATGGGTAAATCAAGAAATGGCTTGGGTAAGTAGATCTGAAATACCTTTTATAACAGCACTGAGACACTCGCAATTACAAGGAGAGCATCTTGTTAATGGTGCAACGCCATTTCTAAAGCAAAAGGCAGCTTTTTATGTGGTCAAAGAGGTTGACCGTTTTCCTTCTTTAGATGAATGCAAGCAACTTGTATATAAATATTGCGACCTGGCAAATGATATTGATTATCATTTTTTCTCAACAAAAGTCACACAAACTGAAATTGAAAAGTTATATCTATTATTTGATTACAAAAACAATTTATTTATTAGAGCTGGGGCTTGTTTGCACAAGGCATATTTTTTACTAAATACTAGTTACGCTTTCGCAGAGGAAATATATATAAATCTATTTATTGCTTTTGAATGCATCATTGAGTACTTAAAGTTAAAGAATAGTATTGAAAGAAAATATGTAATTGAATCAATAGAAAAATTACTAGCTAAAAACAAAATGAGCGGAGTAGATTTCAAGTCATACGAAGAAGAGATGAGAGACTATATAAGAAATGACATTATCCACCCATTTAGAAACTACATAAAAGAACAAGTAGCTCAACCCTTTATGATGGCGGACTATGTATTTGAAGACTTAGGCTTTGTAGATTGGTTATTTAAACAATTAATAATTGGAGAATTAAAATGATATTTTTTTCTTCCGATATAATAGGCATTCATGTCATCCATTACGCGTTAAGCCGAAATCGCAGGATATAGTTGTAATTTCTTAATCTCTTCCCATCTTTGTCTCAGTTCTCCAATATATCGTAAATCTTGAAATGACTGTATAATCTGGGAGGAGTCGAGAATTATATTAATTCTAGGCTTGGGGAGCCAAAATGTTAACTCCGCAAATAGATCAACTTCCCCAATGGGTAGTCATAGCTCAACAGTTAGGAGTGCCGACTATCTTAGGTGCGGCTATTGGCTTAGGAAGCTCTTATTTACTGTTTAAATTAGCTACTAAAAGAGAGGGTATAAAGTGGAAACAAGATATAGCAGAGAAAATATTAAAAGAAGTCTATTCGTATAATGTAGTCGTAATAAATCTATTCCACCCAGGACAGCCATTCAACAAGGAAGGTTTTATCGAAGCCGCGCGTAAGTTCAACGAAGTCGAAGCAGTCGCTGACTTATTTGTTTCTTCCGATGTACAGTCAAACTTAGAAAAAATAAAATCTTTGATTTTGGAAATGAAAGACGAAATAGATGAAAAATTCAAACAAGGGCATCTTAAAGGGAACAGGCGTGAGTTACTCTCCGGTAAAAAATACTACGAGGAGCTTGATAAGCTCAAAGAAAATCTCAGAAAATGGTTAAGAGATTCATGAAATTCTTCCTGATATAATTTCTTCATGAAGCTTATTCTTTGTTCGGAAGGATTTCACACACAAAATACTGTTCAAGCTTGCGTAGATTTAGTAGGCAAACTACAAAGTAAAATTACATTTGCCGTAATCAATGAAGCGTTTGCCGCTGAAACCGGTGACAAACGATGGGTATTAAGCAATCTGAATGATGTGGCGAAAAACTTTCCTGCCGAAATCGACATTGTTAATCTACTCGCCTTGCCGCTAAGTGAAGTGGAGGAAAGGATTATGAAAAAAGATGCGATTTTTGTAGTTGGGGGACATACTGATTACTTAATGAGTGTCTTCGTTAAGACTGGGTTCAATAAACTATTACCAAAACTGCTCAAAAGTAAGGTATATGTTGGTAGTAGTGCTGGTTCAATGGTAATGGGTAAAAGACTTTCGTCAGAAGCATATAAGACGATGTATAAAGAAGTTGTTGGCTATGGTACGACTAAATATCTGGAATTTGTCGATTTCTCAATAATGCCCCATATTGACTCTAAAGATTTTCCTGGTCGTAAAGACAGACTTATGGAGGCTTCTAAAAAACATAGTGGCAAAGTCTATGGTCTACGTGACGATAGTGCCGTTATAGTGGAAAATAACAAAGTTGAGGTTATCGGAAGCAAACCTTACGAGTTTAACTAGATAAAAAAGTTCGAACGTCGTCTAGCCCTCGGAGCATTTCTACGGATTTCTTCGGACTTTTAGCTTTGATATAATCTTCTATAATGCAGGAAGTGAGAGAAAAAACGCCTGAAGTCAATAAAATTCCTTGGTCAAAATCTGTTTGGTTTTTTGATATTGATGACACTATCATAGATACAGCGGGAACATCTGGTACGGCTTCTGATGGAATTAAAAAGGTTTTTGAAGCTCGCTTTACTTCAGAGCAAGCATTGCAGGTTCAGACAAACTTCAATCAACTATTTGATTTAATGCTGTCGGGATATAGGGTCAAAGCTGAAGAGGACTGGCAGAATGTGCCGGGTGGTAAGTCTGCATTCGATAATTTAGTTGAAAAGATTGAAACTTCTCAAAAAAGAGTCAAGGAAAAATATGGAGGCGTGAAAAAATGGAGTCGTGAAGTTTTTATTAAGCTTGCTGCTGATCAAGCGGGTGTAAGAGTTGCACCCGAATTAGTTCACGAAGCTGCAGACGCTTATTGGCTTACGTTAACAGAACAGACCACAGTTTTTCCTCAAGTCTTAGACTTGATCCAAGAAATACAAAAGCACAATAGACCCATATACTTAATTACAAGTAGTGACGCGAGATTAAAAATGGATAGTGATGGTCAATTCGACTATGATCCAACATATTCAGAAGGACTAAAACGAGAAAGAATAGAGTTATTACGAGAGAAGGGGGTAACTTTCAATGCGGTTTCTATAGGAGATCCTGAAGACAAGCCACATATGGATTTTTTTCAAAAAGGTGTAAAAAAGGCAGAGGAAGATTTAGGTCATCCTATAGATTTAAGTAATTCGTTGATGTTTGGAGATTCATTTGGAGGAGACTTACAAGTTCCTAAAGAACAGCTGGGTTTTGGTTTAGTTGTTCTTTTTCAAAAAGGAAACGAAAAAACAGAAATCGTAGACAATAGGCAAATAGATACTGGCGATGTGTCTTCCGTACTGCAATATATGGATGTAGCTTGAATGTCTTAAAATCAGGTTTGTAATCTCCCAATCTCTTCCCATCTTTGTCTCAATTCTCCAATATACCTTAAGTCTTGAAATGACTGTATAATCTGAGAGGAATCGAGGATTATATTAATTCTAGGCTTGGGGAGCCAACGACTTTCCCAAAGGGTAGGTTGACAAAATAATAACGTCTTGATATTCTTTCAGCAGTGAAGAACAATATTAGCACAGGTATTGTTGCAGCTCTCGTCATAGGACTTCTTGTTGGATATATCGTTTATCCTTTTATCAATCCCTCTCAAAAACAAACCACTCAGACACAGGATAACAAAACAGCTCCTCAATCAGACTGGAAAACATTTAATGAGGAGCAGTACGGAATTTCTTTTGAATATCTCAAATCTTGGTCTGTTGAATCGTCAACACAGGTCTTTGAAAATGGAGATATTGTTGCGGTTCAATTTTTTGGCGAAACTCAAAAAGCAAATACAGAATTTTATGACGGAGGTCGATTTATTGTGATGACTCCAGTGCAGACAGATCTTGACTTGGAGTCTTGGGTAAATAGCAAATATACAGCCAACGATCAAATTTCAGATGTAACAATAAATGGAGTAGCTTTCAAAAAAGTTTACACCTGCGGACTTGGGTGTTTTACTTTCTATTACACAGTTATTAATGGTAAGGTTTATGGAGTAAATACCTTTTCCGAAGGATCAAAAAAGGCTGAGTATCAAGCGACCATAGACCAAATGCTCCAGACTCTCGTACTTCCTAAATAAAATTTCACTAATCTTAACTTTTCGATGTTGGAATAAGTCAATCAAGGGGAGCAACGTTTTTTAGCTTCAGAACTTCTTAAATATATAGTGAGTAAGATGGTGGGGTAAATGCTATAATTTGAGAAAATATGCGAAAAATAACTATTATAGCAATCTCACTCCTATCTTTTGTATTCCTACTGACTTTTCCTGTTTTTGCTCAAGATAATCATACTGCAAGAGAAGAAAAGGAGGGCAAGGTAATCTGGGAGGAGCTACAAACGAAACAAATAACATGTGATGAATTATCTGATGGAGATTTTGGAGTTCTTGGTGAATACTATATGGGTCAAATGGTTGGAGATTCCCATGAAGCAATGAATACCATGATGGAGCGTATGATGGGGAAAGAGGGCGAGGAGCAGATGCATGTTGTTATGGGGAAAAGGCTTTCAGGATGCAATACTGCAGCCACTCTTCCTCAAGGAAGTGCGGGTTTTATGCCGATGATGATGGGATCCGCCTTCGCTCCACAGAGCTTTGGCGAGACAGAAGGAGGTGTAAATTCTATGATGGGTTATGGAAACATGATGGGATGGGGAAGTTTTGGTTTGATAGCTTCACTTTTTTGGATTGTAATTTTAGTTGATTTAATTCTTATTGGAGTGTGGCTTTGGAAGAAAATTACAAAAGAGAAGAAATGAAACTTGGTATCATATTACAATCTAACAATCCAGAGCATATCTGGAATACCCTGCGTTTGGCCATAACATCACTTAAAGCCGAACACTCTGTAACGATATTTTTGATGAATGAAGGAGTTGAAATAGATACGATTGGAGACACCTCTGACTTTGATATATCAAAAAAGCTTTCAAAGTGCAAAGAACTTGGGGGTAAAATTTTTGCATGTGGCACCTGTCTTAAAGTAAGAGGAAAAGCAGAAGTTGCAAGCTGTCCTACTTCATCGATGGAAGAGCTTTTAAAGATGGTCGAAGAGTCAGATAAGGTTTTGGTATTTAGTTAATAAAACCTAATAAGTGTTCTGTTTGTTCCTGTAAAAAATCAACGTCCTCACTATACTTTAACCAGTCATAAGTTCTATATACATCCAGTTTAGCGAGCAAGCACCGGTCTTTATCTAATACAATGGCAATCAATGAATAAAATAGTAGGAGTTTCACTCGGCGTTTTAGTTGTACTTATTACGCTTACTCTTTTCCTATCGAACCTGTCAAACAAAAAAAACAACTCTCAACAGGTTGCTGTAACACCTATTCCTACTAGTGTCATTGACAGTTCTTCTTCACCAAAAAGTCAAAACCTTGACGATACCGTTAAAAATAAAAATCAAGGACTTCTTCCAAATCAACAAAAAGAGCTCGATGCATTTAAACAAAAACTTCCTTACTCTTCTCCTGATTTTGACGTTGCGTATAACGGCAAATTAGATACATTTATTGTTTCAATAAAAACTACCAATGGCGGCGAAGCACTGAAAGATTTTTTGGCTCAAAATAGCGTATTGGATGTCTACTTGGGAGGGTCAAATGTTTTTGCAGTCGGAGAAGGAACCACTGATAACATTGCAAGCAGACTCCAAGAGGACTTATTTAATGGACGAGAGATTGAAGAAAAAACTAACGGTTTAGAATCAACTCCCCCAGGTGGCAAAACAGAGCAGCAAAAAGACATAGCATTATTAACCACTATGACCGATAATCTTCTTAATATGGGAAAACCAACTCCTGCGGGAGAATCCCCAGCAGAAAAGGCAATGTCAACTACCCCTCAACTTTAGGTGGTTCAAATCAACTTGGTTATTACCAGATGCCAAACCCTCCAGCAGGTGAATATGTCTTTTCTTCTGGCACATGTCCTGCGCAACGATGGGGGAAAAAAAGAACTTGTTGGTGTTATCTACACTGTCTCACAAGCATGGATGAAAAAATATCCCGATTCGAGACTCCGAGTAGGAGACCTCAATGCTTCGGGTCACAATTCCCATAGGTGGGGAGTAGCAGTAGACATTACGATTTCAAATCAATCGGCTGCAAATACAGGCGGGTCCCGAGAAAGGAATATAGAACTAGGCAAAATGTTTGCAAATACAGGACTTCTTAAAAATATCTGGTTTTGTGATAACACGGTCAACTCAGAAGTCGTTAAATATGCCCGTGCGAATAATTTATCTCTCCAACAGATGTCCTGCGTGTCAGGTCATAATGACCATTTTCATGTAGACATTACACCTCCTCGTGGACCCGCAAGCACACCTGGTTGTTAATCGGAGAGTACATTAAATGACGAGGAAGTTGCCGCGGAACATACCCATACTACAGGAGAACGCTATTAAGCCAGTTTCCTTTGGAGTAAATTCAATTATATTTTCCCCCGTTGTCAATGTTTTCCTTAATCCAAGTGCTGGAGCTTGTAAGGATCCTTGGCAACCAAGAACGTCTTCGCCTTTTACTATCCAACGGACAGGAACATTCTTTTTTACAGTAAATGAGTTGGGCGAGTATCCTCTGGCATTAACGCTCATAGAAGCGACTTGTACCCCATCTTTAACTAAGACATTAACCTTTGGACTAAAAGTCTGCGCGGGATTAATATCTACTCCATAGAGAGACAGTGTGTTTGAAGCGTATGACAAACCTATCATGAAAATCAAGACTCCCATCGCTTTTGCAAACATCGGATAAAAAGAGGATTTTGTAAAAGATGACGCAACCCCTATTGCCAAAAGTGCAGGAGTTGTCCCAAGTGCAAACACCATCATTATGAGAGAACTTTTGAAGGGATCTGCCTGTCCAAGAGCGTATAGCTGGACTGATTGTGTAAATCCACAAGGAAGTAAGTAAGTTATTGCACCTAAAAGAAAGGAGGTTTTCTTTGGATTTTTAATAAGTCCCTTCTCGAGTCGTTGAAATATGTTTTGAGCAAAGCCAAAATTAAGTAACTTACTAAAAGAAAAAAGCTTCATCATATCAAGACCTATAAAAACCATAGATATCGCGACAAATCCCATAAGGAGAGGTCCTAATTGAAAACTTTGAGCGGCTGATTTACCCAAAAAGCCTACAAGAAGTCCAAAGAACCCATACGACAAGATTCTTCCTACATTAAAGCTTATTGCCGGAATAAGGTTTTCCCCAACCGATGTTTGTCCGGAGTTGAATTTACCAATAGTTGATAAAAATAGTGCTCCGGAAGTTGCCATACAGGTTGAGGTTGAGGCAACCAAACCGAGAATAAATACTACGGTCAGACTTAATCCGGCTGAAGCACTGAAGCTTGGAAGTAGTTTAAGTTCTTGAGCAAAAAAGAAAAGTATTAGAAAAATGACAAAAAAAGCAGACGACTGTATCAAGCGACTTAAGAAAGGCTCTTGGTCTTCTTGAATGGAGGAGGGGTTAGCTATTTTGTATCCGTGTAGCTTAATGGTGTCGTTTAATACTTCTTTATCAAGATGTCCTTTATAGCTTACGATTGCCGTTTGGTTTCTAAAATCTGCTTTTACTCCTCTTACATTCTTCACCTCACAAAATTTGTCCTCAACCAGTATATTGCAAGAGGCGCAGTGCATCCCTTTTATATAAAAAGTCTTTCTCTTCATTCTTCTCTATATTTTATAACGTTTCAGCAACAATGAGTTGGCAACGACTGAAATTGAACTTGTTGCCATAGCAACTGATGCAAAAATCGGACTCAGAAGAATTTTGAAGGATGGATAAAGTGCGCCCATGGCAACGGGAATTAAAATAATATTGTAACCAAAGGCCCAGACAAGATTCATTCTGATGGTCCTCATTGTTTTTTTGGAAAGATCAATAGCGGACGCAACAGTTCTCAAATCTTTATTAACTAGCGTGATGTCAGCAGCTTCTATTGCAACATCTGTGCCGGTTCCCATCGCGATACCAATATCAGCGGCAGCTAAAGCCGGCGCGTCATTAATGCCGTCTCCTACCATTGCCACCTTCTTTCCTTCTGTCTGTATTTTTCTAACTTCCGCTTCTTTTTGATCAGGAAGAACCTCTGCCAGGATTCTTTTTATTCCAACTTTTCTACCGATCGCCTCGGCTGTCCTCTTATTATCTCCCGTTATCATTACCACCTCTATTCCTAATTTCTGCAATGCTTTAACACCTTCAACCGCCGTATCTTTTAACGTATCTTGGATTCCTGCAAGAGCAACATTTTTGCCATCTACTCCTATATAGGCCAATGTTTTTCCTTCACTAGTTAATTTGTCAGCTGACTTATCAAGCTCTGCGCAGCGCATGACTTTTTCTTGTTCCATAAACTTTTTTGTTCCCACAACTACTTTTCTTTCATCAACCGTCCCTTTAATCCCGTGTCCTGCAACAGCGTTGAAATTTTTTACATTATATTTTTTTGACTCAGTATTCCCATATGAAACTATTGCTTCCGAAAGGGAATGTTCGGAGCCCTTTTCAAGCGACGTAGCGAGAGACAAAATGTAATCCTTGTTTAATTTTGTAAGTTTTTCAACATCGTTCATGTATTCAAAGTCTGTTACTTTTGGTTTTCCTTGAGTTAAGGTACCGGTTTTATCAAAAACGACCGTATTGATTTTATGTGCAATCTCAAGACTTTCCGCATCTTTAATAAGTATTCCATGCTCTGCTCCCTTGCCTGTTCCTACCATAATTGCAGTAGGCGTTGCGAGCCCCATCGCGCAAGGACAGGCAATGATAAGAACCGCGACTGTGTTTAGCAGTGCAAATAAAAATGCTGGACTAGGTCCAAAAATATACCAAACGCCAAACGTAAGAAAAGCCAGCATTATGACAATTGGTACAAAGTACGAAGAAACAATATCTGCGAGTCTCTGGATCGGTGCCTTGCTGCCTTGAGCTTCTTGGACGAGTTTTATGATCTGGGCAAGCATAGTATCTTGTCCTACTTTTGTTGCTTTATAGGTAAAAGTTCCTGTTTTATTGATAGTTGCTCCAATTACCGTATCTCCTTTTGTCTTATCGGCCGGAATGCTTTCACCGGTAACCATAGACTCGTCAATTGACGAGTCTCCTTCGATAATTATTCCGTCCACGGGGATCTTCTCTCCCGGTCTCACCCGAATAACGTCATTAATTTGTACTTGATCTATAGGAATATCGATTTCCTGCCTGCCGGCAGGCAGGTCTTTACTTTCTCGTAAGACTCGCGCTGTTTTTGGTGCAAGTCCCATAAGTTTTTTTATTGCAGTGGATGTACCGATCTTTGCTTTTGCTTCAAAGTAGCGACCGAGGAGAATCAGTCCGATGACAATCACTGCGACATCAAAGTAGGGCATATGATCTATGCCAAGATTCATCACGACTTTTGGAAGAAAAGTGACAAAAGCAGAGTAAACGTACGCGACCGTTGTCCCCAAAGCCACTAAGGTATCCATATTGGCGGTTCTGTTTCGGAGTGCCGGAATGGTAGCTTTGTAGAAATCCAGTCCTGCCCAAAATTGAATTGGTGTTGCAAGAAGAAGTTGCAAGAAGAAGTTTCTTAAAAACGGGGGAGACGTATTCATAAGTCCTGGGAAGCTCCCCCAGAAGATCAATGCCCCGATAAAAAGGCTTGCAATAACTTTTGTTTTTAAAATTTTAAGTTCCTTCTTTTTTTCCTGTTCCTGAATCTCTTCATTTTTTTCTTTAAGTTCTAATGCATATCCCGTTTTTGCGATAGAATCTGCTAATTGCTCCGGCGTGCAGTCATCGCTATCATAAGTAACAGTAGCTTTAGTTGTTGCGAGATTAACAACGGCGTCTTTAACTCCCGGTGTATTTTTTAGTGCTTTTTCTGTCGTATATACACATGAGGCGCAGTGGATTCCTTTTATTGGAAATGTTTTTTTTGTGATCATTTGACTATTATTTTTCCGTGGAACATGTTCATCCCACATGAAAACGGAAATGTTCCTTCTTTTTTTGGAGTAACTTCTATGGTCACTTTTTTATTCAACGGTAAGTAACGGCGAATTTTAAATTCACTTAGGACTACTTCTTCAAGACAGCTTGAGGGGTCTTTTCGTAAAAAAGAAATTTTGGTTGTTTTTCCTATTGGTATAGAGATGGCACTGGGAGAATAACCACCCTCAACTATAATATCAACGGCATCAGAAACCATAACGACCTCGTCCTTTTTCATCAGGAAAAACCAGTAGGTAAACGCCATTCCGGCTAAGCTCAATAGGGCAACTAGTATTTTGTCAGCACTCATTTTGCATACCCCCAGTTTTTGTACCATTCCCGCATCTGATTGATCTCTTTGGTCTGAGCTTCTTTAATGTCTTTTGCCAATTGCTTCATCTCTAAGCGATTTGTTCCTCGCTCAAGCATCGTAGCCATCATAACAGCCATCTGGTGATGAGGAATCATCTCCTCAATAAATACTTTGTCAAAGTCTTCAGCTTGCTCGAGTCTTGTCATATCCGTTTCATCTCCCATCATCCCCATATGTATGCTGACCGTTCCTCGTCCCATGCCGTGATCTCCCATCACTTCCTCATCTTCTGACACCTCTTCTCCAAACCAGCTCTTGTACCAATCTTTCATTTGATCAATCTCTTTGCTTTGGCTTTTGATAATAGCTTCTGCCAAAATCTTAATCTCTGGTCGTTGTGCCTTGGTTTGTGCTAATTTTGCCATGGTAATTGCATCTTTATGATGAGGGATCATCTGTTCTATAAAATGCCGGTCAATATTGGCTGCCATCATATTTTTGCTCCCAGCGATTTTTGTTCCTATACCCATCATATTCATCACTCCGGAATTATTTGTGTTCACTGCGCTTGAAGCAATGTATCCTGTCAATACAACTCCCAGGAGTAGACCGATCACTCCATATAAAATTGATTGGTTTTTCATATTCACACCTCCTTTCATAAAAATACTTTTATTTCTTTAGAAATTTGTTATAAGCCACTGCGAATATATAACCTGAAATCCAGGCAAATGCTACAAAACTTACCAAGCCCGTCAAGACAGAGCTAGTGGTAAGAGTTGCTGTTGGCAATGCGTTGAAGTCTACTCCATGGAACCAGCTCCCAATTATTCCCATATAGCTGCTTTTGGAAACCATTACCCAAAACACGCAGAGTACGTACCAAATTCCACCAACTACTGCTAGTGCATTCGCCGTTACTTTTGGTTCATGTTTCATATCGTCTCACCTCCTTATTACTGATTTTTTTTGAAAACCTGCATAATTTCTAGGACTGCTTCTTCTTTTTTCCCTTCGTTTATCGCATCCGCTACGCAGGTTTTCAGATGATTTTCTAAGATAAGGTTATCGGTCTCTTTTATAGCTTTTTGAACTGCTTGGGATTGATGGAGGACATCGATACAATACTCATTTTCGTCTATCATTGCGATGACTTTTTTTAAGTGTCCTTGAGCAATCTTTAGTCTATGGAGAATGCGTTCTTTTGTATCTTTTGGTCTGTATGTCATGCTATTATATATCCCCCCTATAGGGATATAATATACTGTTCAATAAACGATTTCAATCGGATATTTGACAAAGGCTAATGTTTGTATTATTGTATACGCAGTATGCACAAGTTGTTATCAGCCGACCATAGTTCTCCTCATTCAAAAAGGTTTCTTATAAAGATAGTAATTTTTGCTATCCTTCTTCATGTCGTCATACTCGCTCTCTTCTTTGGAATGAAATAAAGAAAAGAAAAAGTGTAGTAATTATTGTTAATCTCAATTTTCCTTTTCCTGAATGCGTCAATCAGGGGGAGCCAGGTTCAAAATCAACACCCAAGAAGCTTCTTATTATAACCTCTGATATCATTAAGTCTATGAAAATATATATCGTAGGTGCGACAAGAGAATTTAATGAAAGTATGCAAAATGCTTTAAGGAGCAGTGGACAGAAGGATGTATCTATAATTGTTGTTCCCAAAAAAATTACTCCAAGAGAACTAGCTGAAAAAGCGGGCGATTGTGAAATTCTTGTTGCCAGTCCATCGGGATTTGAAAGGGTTTCAAAAGAGCACGTAGATAGTTTACCGAAGCTTAAATTCATTACGACAACGAGTGTTGGGACAGATTGGGTTGATGTTCAGGCGGCAAAAGAACATGGCGTTATTGTAAGTAATCAAAAAGGGGTAAATGCTGAGGCAGTTGCGGAACATTGTTTTGGAATGATACTTGATGTTGCAAAACGAATAACCGAAGCAGATCGAGATATTCGAGAAAAAGGTGAATATAGGTCATCTCCTTATATGGGCATAGAATTATACGGAAAAACATTGGGTATTATTGGAATTGGTGATATAGGACAAAGAGTAGCGCGGATTGCAAAAGGATTTTCAATGAAAGTGCTGGGAGTCAATAAAAGCAGGAAAGAAGTACTTGGGATTGAGCTCGAAAGTTTGGAAACACTTCTTAAGGAAAGTGATGTTATTGCGGTAACAATTCCTTTAACGACGGATACAGAAAATTTACTGTCAGAAAAAGAACTCAATCTCATGAAGCCTGGAGTAATTCTTGTCTCAACTTCCCGAGAGAAAATTATCAATAAAGAAGCGGTTCTCGATGCGGTAGATTCAGGAAAAGTCAGCGGCTATGGCTTTGATGCAGAGATCTTGTCGCCAATTAAAAAAGGCGACCCTTATCTTAAGCGTCGACGAGTTGTTATTACTCCTCACTCAGCGTCTATGACAAGAGAAGCTAACCAAGGATATATTGATATGACTGTTGAGAATGTAATGGCATTTTTAATTGAAAAACCAATAAGAGTGGTCGAATAAATTGTTAAATTACAATTGCAGTAGCTAATTGCAACTTCTTAATTTCTTCCAATCTTTGTCTTAATTCCCCAATATATCGCAAATCCTGAAAGGACTGTATAATCTGAGAAGAGTCGATAGTTATATTAATTCTAGGCTTGGGGAGCAAAGTATTTTTCTAGCTTCAAAATAATTGAAGTCCTCGAACCTTTTATTCTTTTTTAAATGGGTATTTGTTTGCTTTACTGTAAATTACTGATTACGCTTAAGGGATGAAAAGAATTGTTTTGGTGGGTTGTAGTTTACTAATATTGGCATGTCTGGTTTTAGCATATGGTTGGGTGAAAGGAGACTTTAGAGGTTTGTTGTTTGTAAGTAAAAAAAACACTTGTCCAACGCTGCAGTCGCCGGTTAACATATCTCATGTTACTTCTGTCCTCTATCCAGGCCAGGAGCGGGGTGGAGACTACAAGGCTCATGGTGGGTTTCGGCTTGCCGGACTAAGCAATAACAATATAACCGTTAAAGCTCCTATTTCAGCTAAATTGACTAAGGCTGGACGCTACATAGAAATAGGTGAAGTCCAATACATTTTTATTTTTGAAACTAACTGCGGTTTAACGTATCGGTTTGATCATCTACTTACATTAGCCCCTAAGTTTCAGGCTGTCTCCGACAAGCTACCGCTGGCCAAAGAGGGACGTTCGGAGTTTGTTTCTGTCGGTTCAGATATAGAGGTTGAGGTGGGTGAAACAATAGCTACGGCGGTTGGTTTCAGACATAACGATCAAGGCAAACCAAACGTTTCCTTTGATTTTGGTGTGTACCTTGATAGGTATGACCACGGACTATGCTGGCTAGATTTGCTACCTATAGACGATGCTACTCGGCTAAAAGCGTTACCTGGTGGTGATTATCAAAGCGGAAAAACCAGTGACTATTGTCATTAACTTAACAATCCTTCAGGTAAAAATTTCATCAAGCTTATATCTATCTCAATTTTTCTGTTCCTGAATAAGTCGATCAGGGGGAGCGACTGATAATTCAGATTGTTACAATAGGACAAGACTTAGAATTATAAAAGAACCCCACACTCCGTCAAGGTTTTACTATAGCAGATGCCGATATAACCAAGAATATACCGACACTATTTAACAAGAAAGACAAAATAACGAATTGGTACGTTTTCATTTTGGCAATGCCCATAAGGCTTATTCCAATTTCGTCCGGGAGCGGGGAGGCAATTAAAGCTGCTCCAATCACAGGAAGCGTCCAGCTGAAGTATTTGGTATGCAAAACCCGCCGTAGATGATTTCCGCCGAAATTATTGTAAACATCTTTTATCTCATTATATAAGTTATCCCGTACAAATCTAAAGATAAGAAGATCTCCCAATACTGCTCCGACTCCCGCGATGATCCCAATATGAATAGGGTTTAAGTTTTCTGCGAGAATCAAAAGAATTACCATAGAAAGTGCGACAGTAAAAGTTGAAGTAAACATAATCCCAGCTAGAAATGCTCCAAGGTATTCCAGTGCCCCCAAATGTAGTAAGAAAGAATGAATTGTTTCATTCTCGAAGAAAAAAAATGCCACAAGGAAACTTATAGAAAGGAAAGTAAGATTTTTATATTTGTATCGTTTCCAGGAATCCACAAGTTTAGTTTACCAAATTGAAAATTTAGGATAAACTTACGCAATGGCTAAGAAAATTGTTTTCACAGTATTGATTTTTGCTGCGGTTGGAGTAGTAGTCTTTTTTTTGACTCAGCCTAAGAAATCGGTCAATGTTTCTGTAATTAAACCAACGGTCACCCCAAAAGAGGAGCTGGTAGATTATAAAGCGGGTTTTGCTATTTTTACGCATGGTACATTCCGGGGTTTTACGGCCGCCATGTATCACAATCTGTCACAAAATGTTTATATCCAGGCCGGCGATCCAAATATTGTACACATAAAAAAAAGCGAAACTACATGGGATGACTTTTTCAAAACGTTACCCTTCAAATTGACGAAAGAGTGTTTAACGACGGGAGCAGGTGAGACTTTTTGTTCAGGACAAGATGGAACTCTAAAGTTTTATCTTAATGGAGTAAAAGACCCTAGCTTATTAGACAAAACAATAAACGCTGGTGATCAAGCCTTAATCTCTTTTGGTAATGAAGACGAGTCACGAATAAAAAGTCAATTAGATAAGGTTGTCGCAGTAAAATAGTTTCGAACGCCGTCTAGCCCTCGGAGCCATCTTTCGCTGAAGCTTCAGATGGCAGGCCAGCTACTCTACAAAAGAATCATGGTTGACAAGAGGCTTCTTTTGTGCGTTACTGAGTATATGGCGAAGGCCATCATACTAAAAATCTTTCTTACATTATTTCTTCTCGTCAGTCTTCTCACTCTTTCTCATACGGTTTCAGCCCAAGCATCTGTAGATTGTAATGCTGCATTGGCGGAGGCCACCAAAGGGAAAGAGCTTATTGCTGATTGGAGTAATCCGGGAGTGCCGGGGGCCACCTACGCGGTGAAGAATGTCAAAAAAGAGATCGAAAAAACCAATGGAGATTCTTGTATCCTGGCTCGGACATGGGCTGCATTCGGTTCAGAGGTAGAGCGTCAAGACGTGAAGATGACATACTTTGCAAATTCGCAGGAGGCAACGACCGAAATGGGAAAACTGCGTACAAGCGAACTGAGCGACTTTAGAGTAAAATCATCGAGCCCCACTAGCTATTCAGGCTCAATTTACAGACAAGGAGTCTACAAAGAGGTACTCCAGGGACATATGGGGTATGAGGTGGAAGGGCCATTGTACGGTCGAAGCGTCTCTGTTTTGGGAAATTGTTTGATACAGGCGAAAGAACAACTTCACGGGAGATATGTCTATGCAAACGCAAGTGAATATGAAAACACCTGGGGGAATCCACCCCGCGTCATTGCCGAAGGATTTGTTGATGGTTTGTCTAGACGAGGAGAAGTCCAATCCCTATGCGGATCCGGAGGCGGCATTGGCGGATTCTTCCAGCAATTTTTGGGAAGAAAAGTTGAGCCAACACCTGGGCCTCCTAGTATAAACAGTACAAACAAACCATCTACCAGCGAGTCGGCTCAAGATATCAACAACTGGATAAAAGATACGCTCGGTGTTTTTAATCCAAACCAGATTGTCATCAACGAGATCCAAAGACAAAACGCAAAACAACTGGAAAAGCTTGGTCTACACGAAAGTTTCTCACGACAAGCTAAACTTAATGAAAAAAATATAGCGGAAGCCGTACAGCAATACGAATCAATACCCAAACCATCACCCTACAATATCGTAGTCATTAACTCATTTTCAGGAAAAGAGGGGACGGAACCTCTTATTAAATATCCCGGTTCAAATGAATTTGTGCCGCTTGGAAAAAGAAACATCAAGGTCGGATCAATCATCAAAACACAAGATAACGAAGTACTTATTAGTACCGGGGATAGGGGACTGATATACATAGATGATGACTCTGAGATAACGGTGAGTCATGAAGGTTTTGACAAGGCGATCGAGAACAAACAAGCCGAGGTAAATGAGTACTATCTGCACGAGGGAGAAATTGAGGTAAAAGTAAAACCTGCACAGCAAACTCCCCAAAGCACTCCTCAACCATCGCAAACGTTCAATGTAAAAACAGATCTTATGGACTTGATTGTCATCGGCACCCATTTTTGGGTAAAGCACCTGCCTGATAAAAAATCTATTGTAGTGGGGGTGTATGATGGCACGATTGAAGTGAGAACTAAAGATGGAAAAACAACAAAAGTGTCTCCCAGTGATAATGAGCCAGGGATAACGATTGTTTCCCAAAGATTTTCAATATCAAAACTGCTTGTTCCAGCCGTTGTTTTAGCAATTGTCATCGGGTTCATCTTAATCTCCAAAAAAAGAAAGAGAAAGAAGTAGATATAGTTGATCACCACAAGAACCAACTTTTCTTCATGCAGAAAAGTAAACTCGGAAGGAGACAAAGAAGAAAAAGCAGGATACAAAAGAGTTTCTAAAAAAACTGCAGTAGCAGAGGTTGCAAAAAGCTTTTACCTATCTCGCTGACCCATTTGCTATCTGAAGCGCTCGATAGAAGTTTCGCACTTCGTCTAGCCTTCAAACAATATAGTGAGAATCACGGTTGGTTATAAAGAAAGTAATTGTGAACTTTAATCTTGAAGAACTTCCTCACTCTCATCATACTTTAGCCAATCATAAGTTCTATATGCGTCCAGTTTGGCGAGCCAGCAATTTTAGCTTCAATTCTTCATTAGTATGGCAGGATGTTCGAACCTTCTTGACAAATATTTATCAAGTACTATACATACACTTATGGCTACAAAAGAAGCTCGCCTAGCTGAGACAATATTATCAGCAGAAGCAGGAAGCCAAAGGGAGAAGTTTTTCAATAGTTTTTTCAACGAAGACTACGGTTTTGCTAAGAGCACTATAATAATACTTCCTGCAAGAAACACAGCTGCTCCAATTAATCCCATTCTTGAAATTGTGGGGACAACAAGCTTCGTTATTTTTGCAGAGTGATTTAATTGTATTATTAGAGCAACGAGGATTACGATAAGAGTAGTAAAAAAAATAACAAAAAACACTTTTTCTACAAGTAAAACGGTTTCCATAATTAATCTAATTTTTTTACAGCTGCTCTTTCCATAATCACTTCAATAGCCCGGGGATCCTCTGGTTTTATAAAAATAAAAGGTTCAGGTCTCTCCAGTCTTTGAAAGTAAACATATACATCTTCCAGTCCTAAAAGATCAAAAACTGGATTAGAAGCATCTCTTACGATTTCTTTGACCGGAGTTGCCTCAAGAAAAACTTCATCGATGTGTCTTCCCCCAAAAGTAAAATGTCTCCGGTGCACAATTCGCTTATTGGTGATAATATAAAACTGATAAAACCAGAAGAGATACGTGTATGTGCCAAAAACAAGGGTTATTCCTACAATCAGCAGATATAAGTGAAACAAAAATAGATTTATCAGTGATTGATTCGGTAATAGACGTTGAGATGCAAGAAAAATATTGACGCCTATTAAAAGACTCAAAATAAATATTGGAAGGAAAATGGGGAAAACAAGCATCGTCCAGTGCTGACGATGGCAACAGACAATCTTCTCACCCTTCGAGAGTTTCAAGAGGTGTAGTTTTTTAATATCTTTTGCGTGCATACAGTAGTAGTATAATTCTAATAAATGGAAATAACAGCAGGCAACAAACTCTTAGACTTAACCAAAAAAACCGCAATTGTTACTGGAGCTGTGGGAATCGGATACGGCATTTCCTACAGACTCGCAGAGGCTGGAGCAAACGTTTTAGTTGCAAGTAGGTCCAAAGAAGAAGTAGATAAAACGGTTTCCGAATTGACTTCAAAAGGGTGGAAGGTAAAAGGAGCGATTGTTGACGTTTCAAAAGAAGAAGATGTGAAGAAAATGGTGGAAGAAGCTGTTTCTGATTTTGGGGCAGTTGATATTTTGGTAAATAATGCGGGGATTTATCCTTCTATACCTGTTCATCAGATGACCCTTGATGATTTTGAGAAAGTACTGGCGGTAAATCTTAAAGGGGTTTTTTTATGCACCAAATATGTTTCAGAAGAAATGATTAAACAAGGCAAAGGTGGAAAGATCATAAACATTACCTCTATAGACGCACTTCATCCTTCGTCAGTTGGACTTGCTCATTACGATGCGTCAAAACACGGAGTTTGGGGTTTCACAAAAAATGTAGCTCTAGAACTTGCTCCCCATAAAGTTTGGGTAAATGCCATAGCACCAGGTGGAGTTACAACACCCGGTGTTACGAAATTACAAAAAGCAATGCACGTGCCTCAAGGAGTGGACATGACAAAAGTCCTGGAGACATTTCTAGCCAAAATTCCCATGCGCCGGATGGGTGAACCTGACGATATTGGTAAAGTTGCGTTATTCCTGGCATCCGACATGTCTTCCTATATGACAGGCACTCAGATTGTGGTTGACGGTGGTGTTTTGCTGTCCTAAAATCCAATCAATAGACTCGATACATTATTGAAACAGGAAGCAAATAAAATATGACAAGTACTAAGAAGGCCACGCAGAAGTCCAAGGGATTCTCAGACTTTGAGCGAGCGGCAATGAAGGAACGCGCCCTCGAACTGAAGGCGGAAACGGAGAAGGCAGACGGGGAGAAAGGATTGCTCGCGAAGATCGCCGAGATGCCGGAATCGGATCGCTCCATGGCAAAACGGCTACATGCTATCGTCATGAAAAACGCACCAACCTTATCGCCTAAAACATGGTACGGGATGCCCGCGTATGCAAATCGCGACGGCAAAGTTGTTTGTTTCTTCCAAAATGCAGATAAATTCAAAGCAAGATATGCAACGCTTGGTTTCAGTGACTTGGCAAACCTTGACGAAGGCGACATGTGGCCGACTTCTTTTGCACTGAAAAAGTTAACTTCCGCTGAAGAAAAAAAAATTGCTTCACTCGTAAAAAAAGCAGTTCGGTAGTTTCTCAGTGCTTTTACTTATCGACGTGACTTATATTATTTCTGTTATCATGAGATTATGGCTTCGGAAAGGTCATTTAAACTAAGGTGGCTTTTGGTCATTCCTCTTCTGATCGTTGCTTTTTATCTCGTCATGGGCTTCAAATATTCTGGGCCGGTGACAAAAGATGAGTTAAATCAAAAATTCGTCGTTATTAATCCGCTCGATCTCTCACAAATTAAAGGCTTCTCAAAATACAGAAGTTGTATGGGACATGATTACAGAGGACCATTGGTTGACTCGGAAAAAGAGTCAACGCCACGGTCTATGAAGCACTACGTAAAAGTTAAGGAAGAGCTTGGTGGCAAAAACGGGGTAGTAAAAGCAATAGCTCCTTTCAATGGGAGAATATCGAATTTTGAAAAAAAAGATCCTGAAAGAAAACCTTACGATCAACAAGTCTGGCTTACTCCAGATACAGGAGATCCTGTAAGTCCCAGATTGTGGCATTTTGTTTTTTTTCACATTGACGTACGTGACGACCTCAAAGAGGGTTCCCCTGTAAAAGCAGGAGAAGTAATAGGAACCGCATACATGACAAGAGGTCCTCAAAATTTTACAGATAATTTTGATATGGCAGTGAAATTTACGAGACCAGGGGCAAGTCCTGCTATAGATTTTCCGATGGACCATTTTTCAGATGAAGTACTTTCCGAATATGCCAAAGTCGGCATTACTCCAGAAAACATGACGATTAGTAAAGAGTACCGTGATCAGAACTCATGTCCGACTACAGGAGAAAGTCTTGGGGGCGACGTCTATTTTACTCCGAATACCGATCCCAACGACATGATCTTTCTCCAAACCCCTTGATATAATTCTTGCATGAAGTCTGAAAAAGAGGATCCACTTATGGAAGAAGTTTTTGATTATCTTAATAAGTTTGATTTTCCTCTCGCTCAATTAATCCAGCGAAAATTTAAAATAGGGTTTTCTAGAGCTGAGCGAATTCTCAAACAAATAGAAAAAAAGAAAAAAAGGTTTTTGATATAATTTATTTATGGCAAGAGTAAGCACCTATCTTAATTTTCCTCGGAATACAGAAGAAGCATTTAATTTTTACAAATCAGTTTTTGGAGGAGAATTTGATGGTGGTATTAATCGGATGGGCGAAGTGCCTCCTCAAGAAGGTCAGCCTCCGATGAAAGAAGAAGATAAAAATCTAGTCATGCATGTAGCGCTTCCGATCCTAGGTGGTCATGTACTTATGGGTACTGACGCACCCGAATCCATGGGATTTAAAGTAACTCATGGAAACAACATCTATATAAACCTTGAACCTGATACACGTGCAGAAACTGAAAAATTATTCAAAGCACTTTCCGAGGGAGGAAAAGTCGAGATGAAACTCCAGGAAATGTTTTGGGGAGATTACTTTGGATCCTGCACGGATAAGTTTGGCGTGCAATGGATGTTCAACTGCTCCAGCAAAACCTAAAATTTTCATCGAAGTAATTTATTACACACTTCTTACAAATATGAGTTACAATAAAAACTTATGAAAGTGAATCCTGTCGTACATTTCGAAATGCCTTCAAAAGATAAAAAACGTACTGCAGAGTTTTATGCCAAAGTTTTTGGTTGGGCAATGAATCAGTTAGGTGCAGAAATGGGAGATTATCTCCTCGCAGGAACTACTGAGACTGATGAAAACAATATGGTTAAAACCCCGGGGAATATTAACGGAGGCTTTTTTGATTACAAAGATGAAGATGGTTTTAGACAACCTCATCTTGTTATCGCGGTCGACAATTTAGAAGAAAGCATGAAGAAGGTCGAAGAAGGTGGAGGCAAACTAATTGGTAAACCTATGGATATTCCAGGGATTGGAAAATACATCTCATTCAAAGATACTGAAGACAACAATGTAGGCATGCTTCAGCCTTCACCGATGTAACTTTTCTCCCAAGGTCTAATAAAATCGAGTCTGTTGCGGATAATTTTAACTATCCATCTTCTTGTCGGAATCCATCTTGTTGATATGAGTTATAATTCTTAGATTCCTCGTTTGACGCAGATTAAAGATAAGATCGCTATTTATTTTTAGCGTGAAGTTATCCTGATACTTTGAGATGCCGATCTTCCCGCAGTATCGTACGCGCGCGCTTCAATTGTATACAATACATTGGGTTTAGAAGGTATTCTCCAACTACAATTATACGAAGCGGAGGTATCAGTGCAGTGCCACGAATTGTTTATATAGAAATCTACTTTGGCAACAGCCACATTGTCTGAGGCTACTGCAGTGAGAATAATATTGGATTTTCGATTCAGTACACTTCCGGACAGAGGATATGTGATTTGCACTGTTGGAGAAATAGTATCCGTAGGAATAGGTGTGGGCGTAGGCGTTTTGGTAGGTGCTATCGTCGGCGTAGGCGAAGCTGCCGGAGTTGGGGTGGGAGATGCTTGAAGTGTTGGTGTCGGCGGGTATTGTCCGCCAATCAAGTAATAACTATTTGCCGTATTCCAATGTGTCTCTAGATATTTTCCAGCAGGAGGGTTTGTGTGAAAATAATCGTCATTATTACAATCATATTTTTGTTCTTGATCGCTACTGCATGGATATGTCATTGCCGGATGATTTGGGCTATCGGAATAACACATCCGATCATATTCATCAGTGCAATGATACCCTCCGCTTGCGTGAGGTGCGGAAAGTTGAACGCCGCCTATGTTATGCATAAACTCGTGAGCTGCGAGGGCTCCGTTCCAACATCCTGCATCTACTCTGGCATAGCTGGGGCCTCTATTATTCAAGTTGCTTGATCCTTGTTGATCGTCACGAGATATGGTGGCTATGCCACAATATACTTTGGCATCAACAAAGACGAGATATTTTCTATCAGGACGGTTGTATCCTTGTGTCCTTAATTCACTTGCAGTATTTGAAAACGTATCGTCTCCGGTAGGACTCATTACTACATTTGAAATAATAGGGCTTCCCAACGAAGAACAGCTTGGATCATGCACAAATCGTACGCGTCGGTTCCCACCTGTTTTTGCCGCCGAGTTCTGTAGGATATCATCCATTGTTTTCGCCCATGTTTGAAAGGAAAAGTAATACGCCGAAAATCTATCCACGGTGTCGGATGAACGTGCGTAGATAACCTGTACCCTCGGCCCTGTCGATCCGTCACCACTGCAAGTTAATCCAAGTACATTTTTATTTGAATATGTTTTCGCTTGCACAACGGGAGGACTGTCCTTTTGAATATCTACTCCTTCAGGTGCAGGGTCTGGGCCGTGAGTACAGAGAGCTTCCAATTTATCTCCTGCGGGAGAGTTCTCTTTGAGATGTAGTAGGCCGTTACAGGCTCCATCAGGATCTTCTTCTAAGCTATCATATACCAAACCACGTGCGTGGTCATTTGCCGGAAGAGGTAGTCGTTCCGAACGCCTTTCTTGAGCAAATTTTCGCAGGTCCTGTCTTTGATTTGCGAGGCGGACCGTTTCTGATAGTATAAAAACACCGAGTAAAAGTAAGAGGACAAGTATAGCCAAAGGAAGAGATTGTTTTTTACCTTTCTGGTACCACTTTTTCAATAATCTAAATATAAAATATGCAATTTATTAAGTCAAACCCGAGTAAAAATTAATCCATAAATTTATCTCTAAGTAATCTTCCTGATATAATACTCCTATGAAATTCAAACATTGGATAATTATTATCGTTATACTTTTGATTCTTGGAGTTTTAGGATTAATGTCCTCTACGAGTCAAAATATAAACGATAAGGCAAGAGAGCTCGAACTCAAAAATCAACAACTTAAAAAGTCACAATAATATAGATTTTATTACACAAATCTTATATAAGTTATGGCGATTATATACTTAACACACCCAAAAATAAAAATCTTAATTCTTTTTCTTCTTATCCTTTTTAACAACCGCCTTAATCGCTTCGTCAAAAGGGACGTTTATCTTTAGTTTTTCTGTTTCTTTTGGTGTTTTCTTCTCCATAAACATTTCTAATTGTAATGGTTCCTTTTTATAGTAAAAGGCTACTTTCTTTTTTAGCTCTTCAATAGAGTCTGCCGCTTGCGCCATACCTATAATGCGGTTTATGTGTTCTCGTAAAGCTCTTACGCCATAATCTTCGTTAAACCACTGATGATAGTTTTTATTTTTTACTGCTGGCGGTTTATTATCTTTCAGATATTGTGCGACATCAGGGTCAAGACTTCTATATATCAAATCCATAACGAAATATCCCCAATGGCGAGGTCTGTTTTTAGTAGGTTCTCCTCCCCAATGAGTAAGTCGTGCGAACTCAATCCATAAATCATCTGGGAAAGTTTTTTCCCAGCCTCTCATTTCATCGGATAGAAATAATTTGAGCTTAAACTGCAACTCGTTTTCCGCGCGCGCATATTGATAGCCTGTCGCTTCATCAACGAGGGCGATAATGCCAATCTTGGAGCAGGCTCTTAAAATTGCATTCGCCTTTTTTGCGGCTTCAATATGCCTATCTAAAGTTAAGACACCGCGCTCATAGGCTTGTGAATAAGCCTGACAAATCTCTATAAACCTTTCAACGTCATAGCCTCTTGCCAAGCTTCCTTTTATGGTGATAAAGTCAATAAGATTGTTTCTTACTTGTGGATTTCCTGAAGCGGCAAAGTAAGGTTGAATGTCTTTTGCTTTGAATACTTCATCTGCGTTTGCGTTAGATTTGAAGCCTAAACTATTTAACAATCCTCGTGTACTGAAAACTCTTACTCCACCCTCCAGTACAAAAGAGGGTAATTCAGCGTCACCCACCGATAGCATTCCCTCAAACATCGCGCGCGGAATTGTTATTTTTTTGCTCGCCATTTGTTAAGAAATGAGCCTCGCATAGCTCAAATTATAATGCGCGGAATTAAACCATAAAGTAAATCGGTCAAAATCACTCAACGCTCTTGTATTGTACCTGTACTCGTATTCTTTCACATATTTATTTAGGTGCTTTTTACTCACATGATGATACACCCCGTCAATTCCTCTTTTAAGATGTGACCAAAACCCCTCAATCGTATTCGTGTGAGCGTTTCCGTTTACATATTTTTTCTGTGAGTGATTACAGGCTTCGTGTAGGTAACCTTGCGCGGAAAGGTTATTATAGACAGGATATTCGTCTGTATAAACCGTTGTTCCTATTTTTACATTTTCTCTAATGAGCTTGCTTACGATTTTTCTTTTTGTATTTTTAGTAGCTTCTGCTCTGACTGCCCCCTGTCTTTGAGCAATTCCTACAACTGCACCTTTGTGCTCCCCACCGCGACCGCGCTTACTACCTCGTCTTTTTCCTCCAACATAGGTTTCGTCTACCTCTACTGCGTTTTCCAACTGCAAAGGGCTTGTGTCGTTCTCAATAGCAGACCGTATTCTTTGAAGCATAAACCATGCTGTTTTTTGTGTAACGCCCGCATATTTATGGACTTGTATAGAGGAAATACCCTTTTTAAGAGAAGTGGCAAGATATATGACAAGAAACCATTTTTGAAGGGGTACTTTGCTCTCACCGAAGATTGTTCCTAAACGGACTGTAAATTGCTTTCTGCATTCTCCACACTTGAACAATCTTCCGTCAGCATATCTGTAGGTTTTGGTAGAATTACAATGAGGGCAAGTTCGCGTATCACCCCAACGTACTTTTTCAAGGTAGTTGATACAGGCTTGTTCATTTGAGAAGCGAGTGTAGAAGTCAAATAGGTTTGTGTTGTCTTTCATATAAGTAGTATACCATGCCTATTTGGGTTTGTCAAGTATATAATCGCCTAAGTTATATAATCTTTACTTATGCAAAAAATAATTTCATGTCTGTGGTTTGATAAAAACGCCGAAGAAGCTGTAAATTTTTATCTCACAGTTTTTAAGAATTCAAAAAAAGGAGCTATTTCTCATTATGGCAAAGAGGGATTTGAGATCCACGGAATGCCTGAAGGAACAGTTTTAACTATTGAGTTTGAGCTTGAGGGACAAAAATTTCTTGCGATGAACGGAGGACCTGTATTTAAATTCAACGAAGCCGTTTCCTTCATGATCACATGCGAAAATCAAGAAAAGATAGATTATTATTGGGAGAAACTTACTGAAGGAGGAGACCCCGAATCACAACAATGTGGTTGGCTGAAGGACAAATTTGGTCTTTCATGGCAGGTAGTACCTGAAGGGCTCGATAAATTAATGACCGGTCCAAACTCAGAAAAAGTAATGGCCGTCTTGCTGAAAATGAAGAAGTTAGTAATTACAGATTTAGAAAAAGCCGCAACAGGTACATAAAAATTACATTTAGATATGAGATACGTTGACGGGTTTGTCTTAGTCGTTCCAAAGAAAAAACTGGCAGCTTACAAGCGCATGGCGGCATTAGGCGGAAAAATGTGGAAAAAATACGGCGCCTTAGACTACAAAGAATGTGTGGGTGACGATCTAAATCCAAACTCAGGAGGTATGAAAACTTCTTCATTTCCTAAGATGGTTAAACTTAAATCTAACGAGGTTGTGATATTTTCATACATTGTCTTTAAATCACGAGCCCATCGCGACAGTGTGAATAAAAAGGTAATGAAAGATCCATCAATGAGCGAAGAAGCTTGGAAAGATAAGCCAATGCCTTTTGACATGAAGCGTATGGCCTTTGGGGGCTTCAAGGTAATCGTCGACATCAAGTAAAATCTCTCTTGAAGGAGTAAAATTAACACATGAGGATTAATTGGAAAGAGTTTTTTAAGTTTTTATCGGGGGCGGCGTTTGTCGGGTCAATCACCAACGCTTATCTCTACTTTAATAATATCTCCCTTCCATTCCTTGGATTTACCATAGCCCCAGGACTTCTTGGAATGAGAGCAGTAGTACTCTCTGTTTTGTTTTTAGTCTTCTTCTACTTCGGATATTTGAAAAAGAAATAATTTTCAGCTTGTCCTGAGTGGTTCGATTTTACTCACCATAAACTCTACCAAAGGAGCTTGCACTGAGCGAACGGAGTGAGTCGAAGTGATATAATTTCTGCATGAAAGAAGTCCCCATAAAAGAAATTGAGGATGAGGTAGAAGATTGCGTAAAGAATCACAAAAAGTGGCATTTTCACATCTTAACCCCGGCGTGCAAACTCAATACGCAGCAAAAATACGCATTAGTTTTCGAAAACACAGACGATAACGAAACATTAGTTTCATATTCTCAAGAACCCAAACTCCTTCAGGACAAAGAATTCGCCAAAAAACTTCACGGAGATAAAGTACTTGATGGAAAAAGCGAAACGTCAGAACCGTCTTCAGGGGGACAGAAGATTTTAGAAAGAATAAAGGAACTTAATTCCGCGGGGAAGCCTTGGCATCATCATATGTTTTTTCCTGACTGCATGTTTAACGAGAATAAAGGTAAATGGACTATAATATTTGAAGATTTCGAGAGAGGTCTATTGTTAGAAGCCACTTCTGAAGAAGAGCCAAAACAAGATCTCAGACACATAGAGGTTCTTTTCTATCAACAAAAGAAAATAAAATAATGACAAAAAATCCTTTCATTAATGCGCTTTCAGCGACGGCCTACATCATACTTATTGCCTCGATTATGACTCTAGGTACGAAGAATATGAAAGGTCCAGATACTGTCATGGCGCCGATTGTGGCTCTTTCGGTGTTTACGCTGTCAGCGGGGGTTATGGGCTATCTGTTCCTTCTTCAACCCCTCCTGTTATACCTTGAAGGAAAAAAGAAAGCAGGAGTAGCCTTGTTTATTAAGACGCTCGGAACATTTGCATTGACTACTGGAGTCATTCTCACCCTCTTCTTCACAAGAATTCTAAAATAAGTATAATTTCTTCATGACTGTACTGATCTTGCATGGAATAATGGGAAAAGCAGGCGAAAATTGGGGACAATGGCTTCATGACGAATGTATTAAGCTCGGATGTAACGTTCTCATGCCCAATCTTCCAAACTCTGACCATCCAGACAGAAAGGAATGGTTTAAAGTTATCTCAGAACTTTTAGAAGATGTAAAAGACGACATTGTCCTCGTAGGACATTCGTTGGCTGTTACTTCACTTCTTGATTATTGTGAGTCTTCTGACAAAAAAATTCGGGCTCTCGTTTCTGTGTCCGGTTTTTATGAACCATACGGAATGGAGCTAAACGAATATTTTTTAAAGGAAAAGAATGCAGACTTAAATAAAGTAAAAAAAATCGTTCGTTCATTCTATGCGATTTATGGAGACGATGATCCTTATGTTCCTCAAGAAGTTCTTAAAAAAACAGCAAATGATCTTGGAGTAGAGCCAGTAGTAGTAAAAAATGGCGGACATATAAATAAAAGTGCTGGATTTACAGAACTTCCGCAAGTTCTAGATTTTATTTCAAAACTAAATTAATACTTCTCACACACTTCTTACATTTATTGTTTATTATTAAGATTCGAATGGATCCGCCGAATCTTAACATTCGCCTTTTCAGTTCTATTCGAACACGGCTCATGATGCGATTTCTGGCGGACATAAGAAACAGTAGTAACTCGTTGACTCATTAACTGTTTCTAATGAAGGGAGGTGAATTATGCTAAATTTTAACTCGATTCTTGTTTTCTCGGAAAATCCAAAAGCTCTTGCTGATTTTTACGGGAAAGTCTTTCAAAAAAAAGCAGACTGGAACGATAGTAACTATTATGGATTTAGTGTAGGAAGCGCGTTTCTCACCATAGGTCCGCATGATAAAGTAAAAGGTAAAAACAAAAGCCCCGAGAGAATAATGATTAATTTGGAGACAAAAGAAGTGAAAGAGGAATTTGAAAGAATAAAAAAGATTGGAGCAAAAGTAATTGCTGCTCCGTATTCGATGGGTGATGATGAAAGCAATGGACTTATTGCAACTTTTGCAGATCCGGATGGCAATTTCTTTCAACTCCTGACTCCTTGGGAAGGAAAGTAAAAGGATTTATTTGTTATAATCTTTTTTATGCAAAGTAAATCTTTTTACGCAAAAGTCTATAAGATCGTAAGCAAGATTCCCAAAGGGAAGGTTGCTACATATCAAACTATTGCCAGATTAGCTGGTAGTCCTGGTGCAGCTCGCGCTGTAGGAACTGCTATGAAAAATAATCCCGATATGAAGACGATTCCTTGTCACCGAGTAGTTGGGTCAGATGGTAAGATGCGAGGATACTCTGCTGGAATTGGTATCATCACAAAAATCCAAATGCTAAAAGCCGAAGGCGTAGATATCGTAGGAGATAGAGCTCAACTTCAAACCTCCGCCTGGAAAACCTAAGCTCAAAAAATTCTTCCTGATATAATTAACTTCCGATGGAAACTTTACTTAAATTATTGTTAGTGATTTTCTTAGTACTTCTGAATGGCTTTTTTGTTGCTTCAGAATTTGCGCTAGTGGCTGTACGAAAAACTCGCATTAACGAACTCGTAAAAAAAGGAAGGCGGCGGGCTAAACTTGTTCAGTTTGCCTTAAACGACCTGCAGAGTTTTATTTCAGCTACACAATTGGGGATTACTATTGCGAGTCTTGCTCTAGGTTGGGTAGGGGAACCGGCAATCGCTGATTTATTGCGCCCTTACTTTCAATTTTTACCGGATAATGCAGCAACGTTTTCATCTCATACGGTTTCCGTTATTTTAGCATTCAGCTTCATCACCTTTCTTCATATTGTATTGGGAGAAGTTGCACCAAAAACAATGGCGCTTGAGAAATCAGAAAAAGTTGCGCTTTGGATCATTGCTCCTCTGACTTTGTTTACGAAAATTTTTCAGCCACTCATTTTTTTATTAAGTGGAGCGGGAGATTTGGTATTAAAACTGTTTGGATTTAAAACTACACCAGGACATAATCTCACGTATTCTGAAGAAGAGATTAAGATGATTCTCCGACATAGTGTTGAAGGGGGAGCAATAGAAAAAGAAGAGGCGGAGATGATATCCAGCATTTTTAAATTAGGAGATGTATCCGTTGGGCAAATCATGGTAAACAGAGGACACATCGTAGCGTTTGATGTAGAGATAACAATCAGTGAGATGCTGAAGCAAATTGAACGTTATCCTCACAGTCGCTTCCCCATATATCGGAAATCAATAGATAACGTCTTGGGCTTCATCCACATAAAAGACATATATAAAATTCTTCTTCGTGGAGAAACAGATAAAAAGCTCGCTGAAACAAAAATCCGGACAATTTTTACTGTCCCGGAATCTAAAAAAGTAAATGAGGTGCTGGAAGACATACAGAATAAAAAAGTACATATCGCAATCGTAAAAAATAAACAAAGAAAGACTGTAGGACTGATTGCGCTTGAGGATATACTAGAACGTCTAGTTGGCGAGATTCCGGATGAATTTGAACAGCTGCGAAACCAGATCAAGTCTCAAGCAAAAAAACCTGCTTGATATAATTTTCCCATGAAAAAACTATCAACTTCCGAGAAAATATATATTGCGAACTCCAAAATTGCCAAAGCAGGGCGAGGAGTATTTGCTAAAGGAGTCCTTAAAAAGGGAGATGTCATCGAAAGATGTCCTGTCATTGAAATCCCAAAGAACGACATTTCCAATTTAGGTGAAAGCATCCTGATAAATTACTACTTTTATTTTGGACCTAGAAAACAAAAATTGGCAATTGCCTTAGGTTTCGGTTCGTTATACAACCATTCATATAACCCTAACGCAACATATAAAACGAAATCGGAAGATAAAAGAATTGATTTCATTGCGATAAAAAATATTCAAAAAAATGAAGAAATTACTGTTAACTATAATTTCGGAAACCCTCTAGATAACAGTCCCTTATGGATCAAAAATATTCCACCACTGGCATAAAGTCTTTTTATTGCGACATTTTTACATAAGATAGCCTACAATTAAGATCCATGAAAAAGTTTGACGAACTAGCCGACGAGCAATCAATAAAAAAAACAGTTGAGGGTTTAAAAAAGCGAAATGTTAATCCCATTGTTGTCAATAGCGGTAAAGAAGCACATGATAAGGTAGTGGAAATTATTCCAAAAGGAGAATCGGTAATGAACGGCTCTTCGAGGACTCTTGAGCAAATAGGCTTCATTGAACACTTAAAGTCAGGCGATCACGGGTGGGATAACCAACATGAGACTGTTATCACTGAAAAAGACCCTTCTAAGCAGGCAGAACTCCGCAAACAAGCGCTCCTCTCAGATTACTACTTAGGAAGCGTTCATGCTGTGACCGAAGAAGGAGCATATATAGTCGCATCAAACACAGGTAGCCAGCTCCCTCATATTGCATACTCTTCAGCAAATGTTATTTTGGTTGTTGGTACGCAAAAAATCGTTTCAAATCTTGACGAGGCGGTGAAACGTCTCGAAGAATATGTCGTACCACTGGAAGAAGTAAACATGCAACAAAAATATGGAGTTAGTACCAATATAAGTAAACTCTTAATTGTAAAGAATGAACATCCCATGACCGGCCGAAAAATCACGATGATCCTCGTCAAGGAAAAACTTGGCTTCTAAAATAAAACTTTTTAAACTCTTTTAGCGTATAGTCCGTAGACTGTTTCTTCATTTTCCAATAAACTCTCAAAAATATGTTGAGAGAAATTGAGGTGGGGACGCGTAATTGGAGGAATGAACTATCTTCTTCGTTTCATTGCGATACTGTAGTGATTGGTGCCGGAGTAATGGGTTTACTCCTAGCCAAAAAACTGACTGATCTTGGACAGAGCGTGACATTAATTGAACAAAAAAATACGCTTGCGTACGGGGCTTCAATAAAAAACCATGGTTGGTTACACCGGGGGACAGCGCATGCAGTTTCAATTAAGGATAAAGATCAGGCAAAAAGCGTCGTACAAAAACTCATCTATGGATTTGACTACTTGAGCTCATATGCGCGCGAATGCATTGAAAGACCATTTGAGCCGATGTATGCGGTTACTCAGGACCAAACAGTTGCCGAACAAGCTGTTTGTGCATGGGAAGAATTAGGAGTCGACTACGAAGAAATCGCAAAGCAGGACTTTTTTAAAATTGACCCGGATATAAACGGTGATCTTCCACTTCGTATATTCCAAAGTGCGGATCTTCACATCAACAACAGAATGTTATTTCAAAAGCTCCTGACTGATATTAAAAAAAATAATGGGCTTGTTATCCAAGGAGCAGACTTTTCATACAAAAGTGAAGATGAAATTGAAATTCATTCTGAAAAGAATTTCATAGTTGGTGCTGAATCCTTTGTGTATTGTACCGGCGCCAATCTTGGTGATGCATACCGCCAACTAACAGGTAGCGATTTGGATATGTCTTTTTGAAAAAGCCATCTTTTATTTTTGCCTCGTTTTTCTCCTTTTAGCATGGTCTCTTTAGATCGTGACATGCCAATAATCATAAATCACGGAGAAGTCAGTGTCGTAAATAGAGCATATGACGAGGCGCAGTGTACAACGCCTGATTATTCCACAGACCCGGTAGAAGTAGACCGCGCTTTTAAATCATTGTGCAAACTCTACCCGTTTGCAAAAGGATTAAAAAAAGACATTCAGTCTATTGTTTGCGTAAAACCCTCAATAAATTTTGGCGATGATTCGAGGCATTCAGTTAACTCTCAAATTTTTGAGCCTTTACCTAATCACTTTTTTGTTCTTCCTGGAAAGATGACAGAAGCCCCTTATGTTGCTGACGAAGTACTCCACCGGATATACGAAAGACTCGATTTCTCTCAGATAACTCCCCGGCCAATTGATATATTCCAAGTTTCTTCTTCATCGGAAACAAAGTTTCAATTAAATCAAAGACCATGAGAAACCCCCAGATTGCGATACTTGGAGCAGGAGGATTCATCGGGCGGAATTTATTAACCGACTTGTTGTTAGAAAAAAACTCAAATCAAATTATTATGGTACCTTTACGTAATCCTAAAAATCTTGGTGTATTTAACAAACGGATTATTTCTAGACAATGCGATCATCTGGATATAAAAAAGTTAAAGCTCATAATGAGAAGGGTAGAGGTTATTTATCATACAGCTGGTCTTGCATGGCAGCACTCGTTCAAGACAGACTTTTCTCAATTAGATCTTCTGATAGAACAATTATTACAGAATTCGATAAGCGCATATTTTCTTGGATCTATATTACGAAAACATCAAAGACTTGTTTGGACTTCAACAAGCGCAATCGATTCGATGTTTGACGCACTCACTCGCGCGCAGCGTACAATGCTTGAAGATGAAGTGGAAAGTTTTATTGAGAGTTTGTTTGTACAAAAAAATCTTTATAGTGCGTCAACTTCGTCCTTAAAGAATACCGTATGGAAGTTAGTTGTAAAACATATTTTATATAGTTTTTCTTTCGCTCTTGAATTCAGTTATGCATATTCTAAATACGTTGGACAAAAAATTTTACAGAAGTTAGCTGATGGAAATATCAAGATACTGAAAATTTCTGATGTGTATGGACCTGGTCAAAATATTTCCGCAGACCTTGTAAAGAAAAATATTCCTGCGAGACGGATTCAAAGATTCGTTGCCTTACACGCATTGATTAGCGGTGGTTACACTTCATGGATTCCGTCCCAAAAAAATAAAATTCACGGCTTTTATAAAACTAACAGAAATCACATAGTGCAAGAAATCCGAAATGACATTCTTTTTCCAACATATATAGACGATGTTGTTTATATGATAAAAAAAGCAGCTCAAGCAAATACAACAATTAAATCAGTTTTACAGTTAAATGGCAATAAAGTTGAAAATAACAATATTGGTAAAGAAATCCGCAATTTCTGTAAGACTAATGTGATGATCCAACTGGTAAATAATGCAAAAGTAAAATATATCAAAAGAAAAGACGACCTATCGACGTTGAATATAAAAAGAAAATCTCTGATTGATTTTAAGACAGGATTAAGAAGATGGCTTGCGTGAAGTATAATAAGAAGTATGGAAGCTAAAATTCTTGAATTTCTTAAAAATAAACAACCTCACCTATGTGTTATTTCAACAGTGAACAACGACGGGAAGCCAGAGTCCGCGCTGATGGCATATGCAGTTTATGATGAAAGCAGTTTGGCAATAGTTTTAAGTACTCGATCTGACTCTAGAAAATGGAAAAATTTACAAATAAATCAAAATCTTTCTTTAGTATTTGGAAGTGGGTTTAAAGAATCAACAGTGCAATTCGAAGGCCGAGCAGAGTTATTTAACAATCCCAACGATTACAAAATGCTCGCAGATGTTTATTTTGAACAAAATCCAGAAACGCTTCAATTTCGTGGAATTCCAGAATTAGTTTTTATAAAAGTGAAACCACATTGGGTTCGTTATACTAACTACATTGTTAACCCACCCGATATAGAAGAAAAAACATATGAAAGATAAACGTTGTCAGAGTTGCGGAATGAGATTTGAGGTCGAGGGTTTTTACGGAACTAATGCTGACGGATCAGAAAACAGAGAATACTGCAGATTTTGTTTTGAAAAGGGTTCATTTACCAAACCTGATCTTACACTTCGAGAAATGATTCAGGCGTCGGTTGACCACATGAGCAAAAAACTCAATTTCACTGAAGAAAAAGCGCGGGAACTTTCAGAAAAAGTTATTCCAGAGCTCAAGCGTTGGAAATCTCACTGAGTAAGAATTCTAATTCTTGACGAGTTGAGACTCGCAGGAATCTTCAGTTGCGTCTTCATCTGCACCTTATATGCTTTATTTCCTTGATCCAGTGTAATATTGTCGGAAGTTAATTGCTGTGAAGTATTTGCGTTCGGAAAAGCAAGTTCCGAATACCAGACAGGATGTTTATCAGTTGCATTATACAGTCTTACATGCACTATTTGATTTCCCGAGGGGACATAG
>Ga0209541_10000416_pt1 | contig 82998 bp, 84 predicted proteins | sample RifCSPlowO2_01_FD_184027 | JGI IMG/M metagenome (GOLD analysis project Ga0209541, IMG submission 184027) | Groundwater microbial communities from Rifle, Colorado - Rifle CSP2_plank lowO2_0.1 (SPAdes) (version 2) | ecosystem: Environmental > Aquatic > Deep subsurface > Groundwater | place... | reverse complement strand
GAAGCTTGTTTATGAAAACGCCAGCAGAAGTATATTTTGATTTACAACAAAGATTAAAAGTGACAGAACCACAAGATAAACAGAGGTGGTGACAAATCCTATGGACTCAGACAACTAAAAAAATACCCCCAAATCTAACCGTTTAAAAATAAAAAAGTCTAACCCCCAAATAAGCCCGAAAATAGGCTAATTTTGGGCTTGTTTGAGTTGTTCGGTAGCTTTGGCTATCTCTCCTCTACCTTCTTTTTCTTTCTGTTCCAGCTCAATCAGACGTTCCACCATATCCGCTTCTCTTTCCACCGCCTGGCCCTGATTTAAGATCTCTTGAGGCACCAGCTTCAAAAAAGCCTCTTTAGCCTCTGCGCTGGGAAGATCAAAATATTCAAAGAATTTAGGGGTCAATTTGACTTTAAAAGTCCGGCCCTCTTTTTCTTTAACAATAAAACCTCTTTCAGTTAATTCCCGCATATGCTCATAGGCTCCGCTTCCCCGTAATTTAATGATATCAGATTGAACAATAGGATATTTCCAGGCGATTACTGCTAAAGTGTCCATTAGGGGCTTCTCCATTTCCGTAGAGGTAACTATCCCACTGACTAAAGGGATAAATTCATCTTTTACCGTCAATTTCCAGGCTTTATCTCTAGCCTCAATTTTCAGGGCCTGGTCACGTTGGGCATACTCAGAAACTAATTCCGCCATGATATTTTCTACCTCTTTAATCTCTAAAGAAGATAAACTGGCCAAACGTTCAGTAGTAATTTCTTTACCGACTGTAAATAGGACTGCTTCTACCTTTTTTTTATTCATTTTAACACCTCTTTTTCAACCACGATTAAAAAATGGTCCAGAAACGCTAACTGTTTCTAGCCCCCTCTTTTTTAATGAAATAGATTTTCTCTTTTAAACCTATTTTACCCTCATCTATCAGTAAATCTAAATAATCTTCTAATTTATCTTTGTTCACTCCCATTAACTGGCTCAGCTGCTCAGAAGTAAGATTATTATGAGATAATAAAACCACTATATAATTCCTCAATAAACTAGCCTGATTTCTTTTCAATTGATCATTTTCTGCTTTTACTTGTTTAGCAATCAGGTCAATTTGATGTAATCTTGACTGTAAATCATTTAAGAAAACAGAAAATTCCTGTTCCGTCCAGCTTATTTCTTCTGGCTCCAATACCTCAATCATGGAAGGCATGTATTCGAAACAGAAAGAGGTTAAATGTTCAACTTTTCCGGTTTTTATCTCCAATTCCGCAAAATTAGACCATAATTCTTGTTTTTCCTGTTTCTGAATCGGGGCATATTTCTCTTTACTGACTTCATAATCCTTGTTTTTCTTGATATTCTCAACATACTCTTTTAGGGACTGATCTACATGTTCTGGGGGTTTGCCCAATACTTCGATCACTGCTCTGAAGACAATCTTCTTGCTCATAATCCCAATTAAAGTAGGCTTATTTTTAAGTGTTTTGAAAGAAAGATGCGGACTGCACTCCCATCATCATTTCCTCCATCCCAGCACCGCACAAACCAATCCCAAAACTATAATCAATATATAAGCAGTCAGGTCTTTGGCCTTCTCTGAGCTGGATTCATAAACTACTACTCCCGAACTCTCCGTAGCAATCTTTTTCTCCGTTGAGGACAGAGACGGTTTATTCCCACTAATTCCCGCAGAATACACCGGAAGACAAGCTGTCTTTTCCTTAATTATATCTTTAACTGAAATCGTTTCAGTTAGCTCTTTCTCAGTTATCTGTTCATCCACTCTAATCTTAACCTTTAACTTGTATTCTCCTGCTTCTAGCTTTTCATCTGCTTTGAAGGGTAATTCTATCTCTTTCTCTTCTCCAGCATCCAGCTGAACCTCCAGCTTGTTTGCCTCTCTCTCCAAAACTTCATCACAACTATCACAGCAGGAATAACATTTACTACCCCGATACAAATAGCCATAAACTGAAAGGGAATGTTCTTTTTCATCACCATTAAAACCTAAACCCACCGCAAATTCCTCGTCAGGATTAATTGCCGCTGGCTTTTCAATTATTTCATAAGCCAGTTTTTGGTTAGTTTTCTCTGTATCTTCTCCATCCTTTGTAGAAGTAGTAGAATCAACTTCAGTCTCTGAAGAATGGATATTCTTCAGTTCAAAATCTTTATCTTCGCTCAGCCCTAATCCTTCTACCACTAAAGTTAATTCCTCAGTTTTTAATTTCGCATTTGATTTCAAACTAAGAGGAACAATTAAATGATAATTAGTAAACTTATTTTTCAGGTTAATCTTAAAAATTTCGCTTACCTTTTTTCCTTTCTGCTCCAAATACACGGAAACTGAATATTTGGCTGTATCCCCTCGATACAGATCCAGTTCCGCTTTGACCAAGCCCGAAGCATCTGCGCTGACTTTAACGATTTCTATCTCAGATTGATCAGATTGATTCTGAGCAGAAATTCCGCCAGCTACAATTTCTTTACTAACACCAAGTCTAGTTAAAATCAACACCTTCTCCGCAAAATTATTGCTTAAATTAGTATCGTTGCAAACCGTTTCCATTTCCGCTTTCAGAAAGACCACTCTGTCCTCTTCATCAATATTAGGAGTAAAAGATTTTTTATTGGTATTAGTAGTAGTATATTTCTCTTTCAACTTATTTCCAAACAGGTCTTCAATCCAATAAGTGATAAAGTAAGGATACTCTTCTGAACTTAAGATAAAATCAAAACCGATACTTTCCGGATAGGCATAAAAGATTCCGATAGTATCAATCACTAAACTTAAATCGCAGGGAATTTTACTGGTATCTATTACTTTAATCTCCTGACAGATTTTATTATTATCGACATTATAATCGGGTACTGAAGCGCTAATAATCTCGCCGCAAAGCGTATAAGTCCCCTCCGTTTCCAGATCCAATTTCCCGGTATTAGAATAAGTAGAGCAACCGATTTCCTCCCTAAAAAATTGATCTTCTGAAATAGTTTTATTCTCCTCGTCGTTCAAACTATACTTCACTTTAACTTCATCTTTAATGGAACAATTTTTCTTCTCCAGTAATTCAATCTTAAATAGATTATCATAATTCTGATGAGCATACAACTTTTCATCCAGATAAACAGTTAATCTTAAATCGCTGCTTTTCTCCAGAAAAAGATTAGCAGTATTCTCGGCAGTATTTTTCCGTCCCGGAGTTCCATACAATTCTTTGCTTTCCAGCCATTCCCCATCCACTAATTCCAAGGAATGACCCTTGCCATCCCCGCCCATACTCTTAGAATAGTTTGCTTTAGCTGAAATCAGACCATTACTTAAAACTACTTCCCCTTTAGCATTGCCCAAACTGAAGGCTTCCGCATCCACCGCCAAATAATTTCCATCAAGAGCATTCCAAGTCCCATCATTATTGCCATAAAAAGCTTCAAAACTGCTGCTTTTTGGTTCATTGTTCACTTGATTCTTTTCAGAAAATAATTTTTTGGCGATAATTAGGTACGTGTTTGGGAAAAATAATCCCCCATAAACTTTTTTATTATTAATAGTAAAACCAGAAAGATTGACCAATTCAGTGCCATTATTATACACCTCGATCCATTCTAGATCATAATCTGAACCCATTTCCGTAGATGGGTCATACATTAGTTCCGTAATCAATAATTCTCCGCTAGCCAATAATCCCCCAAAAAAAGAAAAAGCTAGTAGAAACAAGCCTATCCCCAACCGCTTTTTATTTCCCATCTTTAAAATCAACCTAAAATAAGCTCTCGAGATTAAAAGTATTTCTATTTACCATTATATAATACTAAACAAACTTTTTAAACGCTTATTACTTAGAGAGAATAAAATGTGGTTATTTGGTAAAAAGAAACTTGTACCTCGAGTTCCCTTTCCAGCAGGAAAAGCTTTTGACGAAAAAGCTCTACGTTTCCCAAAAAGAGAACTTTATGGTAAAATTATTGAACCCGATGAGGTGCACGCCGCCCTAGGTTTAAACCTACCTCCGCTTCCCAGAGAAGAAAAAAGTGAATTTCCCCCTCTACCAGAAGAAAGAGAAGAATCTCCTTTCCCCTTCAAGCAGCCTTTTGGGGAACAAAAAAGCGAGCCTACTTATGTTAAAGTAGGGACTTACCAACAGATTCTGGAAGAGATCTCTGAGATGAGAAAAACTTTAGTCCAGATGAGAGAAGCTAACAAAAGATTGCACAGTTCTGAGTATAATGAAGAGCATAATTTTATTCGGTTAAGGAACGCCACTAAAGTGGCTCATGATAAATTGTTGCAGATAGACAAAATAATCTCTAAAGGTGATTAAAATGGATCGCATGCCTGTTTTCGTAAAAATAGATGAATATGATAATGTGCTTAATTTAGTGAAATTAATTCGTAAGAAAGTAGACGAAGCTAAAGAAACTTTGTTAAAGATTCATGATCTTAAAAATGAAGAAGATCATCAGCTAGAAATGTGGCAGAACTCTCTAGCAGAAATCGAGAAAAAGATCGAATTTATAGATCATTCTTTAAACGAACCAGAACAATTCTAAAGATGGGAAAAAGCATGAAAAAGATTAGTAAGGCCAAACCTGTAGATCATGGCTATCATAAGATAGAGAAAGAACCTTCTTATATGATCCAGATTGGCGACCCTAAAACCGCCAAGAAAAATATTCTGGAAGGTTTAAGAGAGGTAATCATCTTCATGCAAAGTTATGAAAAGTTCAAACAGATCCAGGAAGAGAAAGTAGTTACTTTCGCTCAACTAGAAAACGATGTTAAAGCCATTAATTCTCTGATTGAGAATAAATTAAGAAATTATTTTCCTAAAGGTAAATTAAAATTAATTTCCACAGAAAAAGAAGAGAAAGAAGAAGTTTCTACCGAATCAGAACCTAAACGAGCTTATTCTGCTCCCCGGCCAGCCATCAAAAAGACTGGATCTGAATTAGATGAGTTAGAATCGCAGCTAAAAGATATTGAGAGCCAATTGCAAGGGATTTAGTGTTTTCAAATGATTATTTTTTATTTTAATCATTTCTTTAGTTAAGTTTATAAAAATATAAAGAAAAATCAATGATTAAGTGGGCGTGCCGGAGTGGTCAATTGGTTTAAAACCAGACTAGACGGGATAGACTCAAGGCATGGGAGATATGAGTGCTCATTTGAGTGCTATGAATAAACCCAGTAAGTCATCTATTGGCTTAGTGCCTACGCAGGTAATCGGGAATTTATTTTCCGGTCTGCAATCAAACCCTGCCGCCCACATTTATTTATATAGTAAACTGCGCAGGATATAGCAGATCAATCGGTGCAGTTTACTATTAGATAACTGCGTTCATGTTGCGCTAGCAACATTAGAAAGCTTATTGCCTTCTTCAAATGTGATGTACCTTACGCAGTTATCTATATTTCGCGTTTAACTTTACAAAATGAATCCACCAATTCAATATATTCATTATGGTAACAGGAATCGGGAGCCAGATTGCCTGCTCTTATGCCAGCATGACGACAATGGAAGAAAGTTTTTTGCAAGATTTCTCGACTTTTCTACAACTTGTCAGATTGATAAATCTTTACTAGAAAAATATGTTGCGGTAGAACGAGATCTGGGGACCGGATATCTATCCCATTGCCTAGCGGGATGGATTTCCGAAGAGGGTTATGCCGTAGGAATGGTAATAGTGCAGTTTCCCCGAGGCATTATTGACCCAAACAGAATTACAGAAAAAAGTATTCAAAATGTTTTTGATCCTGAAAGCAGTCCAGCTTTGGCTGAAGAACTGCGTTCACTTCACCGGACTACTATTAGTTCTATCGAATCAATGCTCAGTCAAGCTCGGCCATCGCTATTACTTGATATTCATAGTATGGCTCCTTTCACTCCACAAGCAAATACAGAATCATCTGTGCAGGCAGTAAAATTAGAATTAGGCAAAATGGAAGAATACTTGGATGCCTGGCTGAATCCCCTACGCCGGGGAGAACGACGTTACTTAGATATAATTACTAAATTAAATGATGGGACTACCGTAGGAGATATTAAATTTTCTGCAATGCAGGGAGCAGAATTACATAAAGCTGGCACACTATATCGTTTCAATCACCCTTATCCTACCGCCCCGGAAGTGATGACCACTAAGTATCTTCAACGCTATCCCGGCGTAGCTATTGATGTTCCTAAAGATTATCTTGCTGATGGCCCTCTAGATGCATTAGAGATTAATCCAACCAAAGTAGAACAAATAGCTATTCCTATTGTAGAAGCAGTATTAGAATACTTGAGAACGCTTCCAAACAAAGAATAATTTCTCAAAAAATTTGACTTATGCCGGCAAAACCACCTTCACCGCAAGCTTTCCTATCCGTTCTAGAGCAAATTCCATCAATTGGCCTAATAATTGTTCATAACTCATTCCTGTAATCCAAGCCGATTTAGCCAAATCTGACTCCGGAGCAAGATAAGCATTAGGATTAACTTCTAAAACATAAACTTCCCCTTGCTCGTTCATTCTCAAATCTACTGAAGCATAGCCGCAGCATTTCAGGGCTTTAAACGCTTTCAGAGCAGTTTCTTGAATATTTTTAGTTTCTTCTGCAGTTAACCCTGCTGCTAATAGAGAATAAGTATGCTTAAAGACATTACTGTTCTTGCTCCACTTCGCTTTATAGGATAAGACCTTGGGTTTATCCAAGAAATATCCATCATTATAATCAATCTCTAAGATTGGAAATAGGCTGGGCTCGTTTCCGATCATGGTTACGCAGAATTCTCTGCCCCCGATATACTCTTCCGCCATCACCTCACCATATTCTTTTAACATCGTCGACAATTTTTTCTGGAATGATTCTAGATCCGAAACCACTGAATCTTCTTCTATTCCTAGGCTGCCATTGGATTGGGCTGGTTTGACGATTAAAGGGAAATCTAATTTCAGCTGCTCTTCTGAACTTACCAAAAGCTGCGCCCGAGGAACTTTAATCCCATTTTTCTCTAAAAGTAGTTTTAATCTGTACTTATTCAAGCAATTAAAAATAGTTTCAGAAGTGCACCCAGTAAAGGCAACTTTTTTCTCCTCCAGCTTCTTGACCAATAGATATTCATCTTTACCGTCGTTAAAGCTATCACAGAGATTAAAGACTAATTCCGCATGATCCATCTGTTCTAAGATTTCTGGAACATAAAAATTGTCCTGGATCTCATGCCCGGCCTGGCGTAAAGTCTGGATGATGGCTTTATCTTGAGGATAAGGCCGTGGCTTTAATCCACTTAAATCTGCATTATGTAACACTATCACCTTCATTTTTAGATGAGGAAGATTTTTTTTTATTTAAATCTTTTGTTTTTTATGCGATGATTTCAGAAAGAATAAAAAATAATTTTTATTAAAATCAGTTTAAATTTAAAAAAAGAGAATATAGTAAATTGCATGGTTTAAGGTACATTATTTACGCAATTTACTATTAGATTGAAACTTTTTCAAAAAAATGATTTTTCTTTAAATTCATAAAATATAGAAAACCTTTTTAAACCCGAAAAGAATTCTTTTTCCATGCCTATTGAAGTCTGCACCATTGGTGGTTATTCGGAAACCGGAAAGAATTCTACTGCTCTTAAGATCGACGACGAAGTGGTCATTTTAGATATGGGCTTGCATATGGAGAATTATATCCGCTATACTGAAGATGAAGATATCAGCGCTTTAAGTTATGAAGAATTATTAGAAGTTAATGCCGTCCCTAATTATAGCTTAATCAAAGATTGGGCTGAGAAAGTCATCGGAATCATTCCCAGCCATGGCCATCTAGACCATTTAGGTGCAGTTCCTTTTGCTGCCGGAATTTTCCCTCAAGCACCGATTATCTGCACTCCTTATAGTGCAGAAGTCTTGAAAAGCATCATTCGCGACGAAGAGATTAAAGTTCCCAATAAGTTGATTAGCCTTAACCTTAATTCTAAACATAAACTGTCTAAGCATATTTCTGTGGAATTGGTCAATATGACCCACTCCATTCCCCAAGCTTCTATGATTGTATTACATACTCCTTATGGTAAAATAGTTTATGCTAACGATTACAAATTCGATCGCCAACCAACTTTAGGAAAAAAGCCTAACCTAGAAAGATTAGAAGAAATTGGTAAAGAAGGCGCTTTTCTTCTGATTGTTGAGTCATTATATGCCCATGAACACAAGAAAATGCCCTCAGAATCGGTAGCTAAACAGATGTTAACTGATGTGATGCTGGGCGTAAACGCTGAAGAAAAAGCGATTATCGTCACTACTTTCTCTTCCCATCTGGCCAGATTAAAAAGCATCGTCGAATTAGGAAAACAGCTGAATCGTAAAATTGTTTTCTTAGGCCGATCCTTATCTAAATATGTTGGTGCAGGAGAAAAGATTAAGATCATTGATTTCCATAAGGATGTCCAACAGGTAAAACAAAGAGATAAAGTCGAGGATATTCTTAGAAAGATCCAGAAAGAGGGAAAAGAGAAATATCTAATTGTAGCTACCGGACATCAGGGCGAGCCTAAAGCCATCCTTTCCAGAATGGCCCGGGGCGAACTGCCCTTCCGTTTTAGCACTGGAGATGTGGTCATCTTCAGCTGTTCAGTGATTCCCGTAGAATTGAACCGGGGAAATCGGGAAACCCTGGAAAAACAGCTGAAAGACAAAGGAGCAAGATTATTTAGAGATATCCATGTTTCCGGTCATGCCGCCAGGGAAGATCATCGTGATTTGATTGATCTGGTCAAGCCTAAACATATCATTCCCTCTCATGGAGGGCAGGAATTAGCCAACCATCTTGCAGATTTGGCTGAAGAGATGGGCTACCAACGGAAAAAGAACCTCCATCTGATGGAAGATGGAAAAAGAATTACTTTGAGCTAGATGTTTTAGTAGCATAAGCGATAACTCTTCCTACATAATCTTTATGTTCTGCTAAACCTCTGGTTTCTAAAGCTGAAACTGCTCTTTCCCGATTGATCTCGCCGTTACCAATATCTCGATCACGTAATTCTTTCCATAACCTCCCGCTAGGTTGAGCCCCGCTTTCAGAAATTAGTGTTGATAAATCTGCTAATCGATAATAAACTAAGTTTTGGGTTATTTCTGCCCCCGGCTTGCCCATCTCTATTGGTTCTATTCTTACCCGATATCTGCTTTCAAAAGTAGTGTAAAATCGTTCCCTTCTCCTCTGGATTTCTGTCTCCTTGCTTACCGCTTGACTTTCCGATAATCCTAGTTGTTGTTCTAAACCGTCTATCTCTTTTTCTGTAAGATCATCGGAATCAGCACTGGATTTTCTCTTTTTCAGTTTTCTTTCCATTTTGAGCCTAACCTTAAGCTCCATTTTTAAATATTCCTACATAATACTACTCCAACACAACAATTTTTATAAATAGATTCAACCCAGAAATTAGCGGGGTGGCAAGTTAATGAAATTAGTCTTATCAGAACCAAGATACTTTAAAGATAGCATTTCCATCATCTCTGAACTAGTTACTGAAGCTAAATTTAAGGTTAACCAAAATGGGCTGGAATTAGTAGCTATGGACCCAGCTAATGTCGCCATGGTCGTATTTAAGATGCTCAGCAGCTGTTTTAGTAAGTATGAAGTTAAAGATGCCGAAGAAATTGCTATTAATTTAAACAATTTAAAACAAATTCTAAGACGAACTAAAGGAGAAGATATTCTAACCTTAGAAACTACTGAAGATAATAAGTTAAAAATTATCATGAAAAGTAATACTACCCGTTCATTTTCCATTCCTACCCTAGATTTTGAAGATAAAGAACAGAAAGTTCCGGAATTAACCTTCCCCTTTAGTGTAGAACTGGCCTCTAGCTTATTAAGTGAATCTATCGAAGATGTTAGTGTAGTCGCAGAATCAGTTACTTTCCTGGGAGAGAAATCTCAATTATCTGTCAAAGCCGAAGGAGATTTATCTAAAGCTTTCATTGAGATAAAACCTGATGAACAAACTATCATTCGCACCGATTCCGATAATAAATTCAAGGCTAAATTCTCTTTAGAATATCTCAAAAAAATGATTGCTGGGGGAAAACTAAGCGACAAAGCTACCTTGCACTTTAATACTGATTATCCCTTGAAACTGGAATATAAATTAGTGGATCGGTTATTGTTAAGCTTTATTCTTGCTCCCCGGGTGGATAATGATTAAATCAATTGCTTTTTCTTAAATTATATCAAATCACCTTAGTGTGGTAGTCTGTGATTTGAAATTAGGAAATAACTGCTATTACCAAAAATTAAAGCTATTTCCGATAATTTTTTAAATTAGAACAATTATCAATAGTTTAATGCTCTACCTAGAAGGCTTACTTTGGTACCTCTTCTTATTAGATTGTATTATATATAATCTTATGGTCTGGACTGAAAACAAGATTCATCAGCAGAATAGCCATTGGCTCACCGAATGGTTTCCTCTAAACAAATTCTTCGGTTTATTCTATCTTATTCTACTGTTTTGGCTGGGTTTTACTCTCTATCGTATGCAATTATTAGGATTTTATTGATAAAACCTATTTTCTCCAAAATATATATAAATAGAGCTAAATCTCGATAGTTCTATGAATAACAAACAAGTAGGACTTCTAATCTTAGGTATAACTATAATCTTCTTTATTACAGTTATGTCTTTTAATTTTGCCTTAAATAAAATAGTAACTACCAGCTGCACTCATGGTACAGCCTGTCCGATGAATGCCACTCTCAAAACCCAAGAAATAATCAGCTACAGTTTAATTGGCCTGCTGGTTTTAATCTCTCTGTTTGTTATTTTCTTCATCAAAGATGAACAAATAATCATTAAAGAGCAAAAAGATAAACCTCTTAGTGAAGAAGAAAAGAAAGCTAAATTGGAAGGGTTAGCTGAAGAAGAGCAAAAGGTAATGAACTTTATTTTCTTAAATCAGGGGGCAGCCTACCAAAGCGATCTGGTTAAAGAAACCCAGCTCAGCAAGGTCAAGATTACCAGAATTCTGGACAAATTAGAAGGCAAAGGATTAATTGAACGGAAAAGAAGGGGTATGACCAATATTATCGTTCAGAAATAGTTCCCTAGTTTATTTCAAAGTTGGGTGTAATACCCCGCAGCTTGCTGCGACCAACTTTGAAATTAGAAAATTCCGGTCGCGAAGCGAGAAAATGAGCGTAATACCGCGGAGCGCAAGGTGAAACGACGATTTCACCTGCGCACAGATGAAGTCGCTGCTTCATCTTGTGCTTGCTCCGAGGATAGCTCATTTTCAGGAATTTTCTTTATTTCTATTTCGCTCTCAGACCCGTTGTTGAAACTAGTTTCTCATCTATACTTATAAACCGTTACAATTGTTTACTGGAACAGCAATTGAATTTGAGGTGAAAACTAATCATGACCCATTTTGAAAAAGAAGAATTTGAAAGGAAAGAACGAGCTGAACACCATCCTGAAAATCAGGTAGGGCACCATCCAACTGAGAAGAACACTATCTGTTCATCTCGCCCAGAGAAGGATAGCCAAAAATTAAACCCCTTCCAGAAGTTTTTGGCCGTAGCAATGATCCTCCAATTACTATTATTAGTATTTATTGCCGTAAAAATTTCTGATTTGTCCGCACCAACCGGAATTGCTGATGATAATGGAAATGTACCAGATGATATCCTTCCTACTAAAGAAACCGATTCAACTGCACTAATTGATGATGATGCTATAAAAGGAGATAAAAACGCTCCGGTAACTATCGTAGAATTCAGCGATTATGAATGTCCTTTCTGTGTAAAGTTTTATTCAGAAACTTATTCCCAGATCGAAAAGAATTATATCAAAACTGGAAAAGTTAAATTCATTTATCGTGATTTCCCTCTAGGTTTCCACCAGAATGCCCAAAAAGCTGCTGAAGCAGCCGAATGTGCTGGCGAGCAATGGAAATATTATGAGATGCACAATAAATTATTTGAGAAAGGAGTCGGCGGAGGGGCTGCTGGCTTCAAACAATATGCTAAAGATTTAGGGTTAGACCAAAATAAATTCAACCAATGTCTGGATTCAGGAGCAATGGCTCAGGAAGTTAAGAAAGATCTTGCTGATGGCAGCAAATTGGGGGTCAGTGGAACCCCTGCGTTCTTCATTAATGGTCAAGAAATAGTGGGTGCACAACCTTATGCCGTCTTTGAGCAGATCATTGAACAAAAATTAAAATCTAAAAATTAAATGATAAATAATTTATGGAGATGAACAAAAGATGGCCAAATTAAAACTTAAGATTAAAGGCATGCACTGCCCCAGTTGTATCACCTTAATTACCGAAGCTCTGGAAGAGCGAGGAGTAAAAAGTAAGATTGACCTTAAAACCGGTAATGCAGAATTAGATTTCGATGAAAAGAAAGTTAGCAAAAAAGAAATCTTAGAAACCATCAAAAAGGAGGGTTACCGCGTAGAATGAAACTAAAAAAATTCAAAATCCAAGGGATGCATTGTAAAAACTGCGAAAAGATCATCGCTAAAAAAGCTTTAAGTCTGGAAGGAATAAAAAGTATCAATGTTGATTATGCTGCTGAAACTGCAGAGGTAGAATATAATCCTAAAATAATTTCTGAAGAGAAGATTAAAGCTGCCATTGAAGAGAAAGGCTATCTCTGCAGCTGTGAAGATAATGATGAGAATAGCTGTGAAAACCAAACTGGTAAAAAGAATTGGATGGGCTGGACCTTCGCAGGAATCGGACTATTATTTTTAATCTATTTTGCTTGGTTAATCTATGGAAAAGTCAGTCTGCCTGAAATCAGCCAAAATATGGGTTATAGCCTCATCTTTATCGTCGGATTATTAACTGGATTCCATTGCATCGGCATGTGCGGTGGTTTTGTAGTTTCCTATACTGCTAAAGGCACTGAACAAGGGAAGAAACCTTATCAGATGCATTTCTCTTATGCTTTAGGAAAAACTTTATCTTATACCTTTTTCGGTGCAATGTTCGGTCTCTTGGGAAGCTTTATTGCTTTTACTCCTATAATGAGGGGAGTTGCCGGAATACTTGCGGGTCTTTTCCTGGTCCTTTTCGGATTGAAGATGTTAAATATTTTTCCAATACTAAGAAGATTTGAGATTCGCCTGCCGAAATTCATCAACCGTTTAATTGGAAAAGAATCAGAAGAATATTCTAATTCCCCGCTTATGATCGGATTGCTTAACGGGCTGATGATTGCCTGCGGGCCTTTGCAAGCCATGTACATTTTAGCTGCAGGCACCGGAAGCATGCTCGAAGGAGCAAAGATGCTTTTCATTTTTGGAATGGGCACTTTGCCCGTAATCTTAGGTTTTGGCTATCTTACCGGATTAGTTAGCAAAAAAGTAACCCACAAGATTCTCAAAGCTTCCGGAATAATTGTCATCATTTTGGGGATCATCTTACTTAATCGCGGACTGGCTTTAACCGGCAGCGGCTATGATTTCGGCTCTTTAACTACCAATCTCATCCCTACCACCACCCAAACTAGCCCCGAATCTAACTCTTTACAGAATAATGGGATTGCCGTTATTAAAGGTGATTATCAAGAAATAAAAATGGACGTGCTCAGCTCTGGCTGGAGCCCCAACAAATTTGTGCTTCAGAAAGGTGTTCCTGTAAAATGGATCATCAACGGCAAAGAATTAAATGGCTGCAATAATGGAATCCAAGTCCCTAAATTAGGATTGAATTTTAAGATTAAGCCAGGGATACAAACCATCGAGTTCACTCCCACTGAAGAAGGAACTATCTCCTGGAGCTGCTGGATGGGCATGATCAAAGGCGTTTTCATCGTCAAAGATAAGATTGAAACTGCTGATGCCGATGAAACTTTAAATAATGTGCAGGTGCCTAAAGGCGGGTCCTGCGGAGGGGGCGGTGGAGGCTGCGGTTGTGGTGGAGGACTTTAATTTTTTTTATTTTATTTGTTTAAATAATTAATTTTAATAGTAAAAGATGAATAAAATAGATCCCAAGAAATTTAAAGGTAATGTAAATGAATAAAAGAAATCTGATAATTATTTTCGGGATAATTGTACTAGCAACCGTCTTAAGCTGGTTTGCTTGGAACAATTTTTCTTTGACTGGCAGTGTAATAACTGATCTTAACTACGGGCAGATTAAAGAGATTACCATTGATGCTTTCCGTTTTGGATATTCGCCAGAGGAAGTTAAGGTTAAATTAGGAGATAAGATCAAGATAAATATTAATAATTTAGATACGCCTCATGGATTAATTATTCCTGAATTAAACCTTAAAGGTGAAACGACAATTGAGTTTACTGCTTCTCAAAAAGGTGAATTTGATTGGTATTGCTATACCCCTTGCGGTGCTGGTCATGGAAAGATGAGAGGCAAATTAATTATAGAATAGATCTACTTTAAACAAATACGATCCCAAAAAATGGTCATTTTAATCCTAGGAAAAACTGTCCTTTTCTGGTCAGGGATACTTGCAGGCATATTTCTAATCCCCTATCTTTTGACTTGTGCTTTTAGTCCTTTAAAATGTTCAGAAAAGAATCGCAGTTTATTTTGTAGAATACATCGGAAACTGAAGTGGCCTGCTTATAGTCTTATTTTGTTGCATCTTATTCTGGCCTTGCTCTCTTCATTAGGAGGAATTTATATCTAAATAAAGAGAAATACGAAGCTAAAGAGACCACCAAAAAGCCATTAAAAACACCGCAACATTTAAATAATTGAGCAATTATTCAACTAACGTAGGACCAAAATAATGGGAATATTCCTAATATAATCAAAAACAAATGAAAAATAATGCAGCACAAATTCAGTATTTAACCAGAATCTTCGCAGTACTTAGTGATAAGACTCGGTTGAACATTGTTCTCTGCCTGCTGAAAGAGTCAAGAACAGTAAATGAAATCCATCAACAGCTAGGTATCAAAAAAATAACCCTCTCGGCTATATCTCACCAGCTTAGTTTGCTGACTGCTTTAAGAATAGTTAATTTTGAAAAAAAAGGCCGCAGCAAAATTTTCTGTCTGTCTAAACAATTTTGTTGGTGCATCCTTAAAAGAGCTTTGAAACATACAAAACATGAGGGACACTGTCCAGCATGTCAACAGCTTCACCCGCTTTCAGAGGTAAAAATTATCGGATAAGAATATTAAAAAAGAGCCTAGACCATTTAAAAAAACACTATCCGGAGGAAAAAATGACGAACACTACTCTAAAAATCAAAGGCATGCACTGCGCCAGCTGTGCTACTATCATCAGCAAAGCTTTGCTCAAAGAGAAAGGAGTAAAATCTGCCCATGTCAATTTCTCTACAGAAAAAGCAACTGTAGAATTCGATCCCCAACAGACCGACGAATTTAAGTTAATTATCGTCATCAAAAACAAGAATTATTCTGCTTATAGTGCAAAAGACCTCGATCCTAAAGCCGAAGCAAAGATGCGTAGAAAAGAGATTTCAGAATTAAAATATAAATTCATTCTCAGCGCTCTCCTCTCTTTTCCGGCTTTGATCTTAGGGATGTTCTTCATGCCTGAACAGGTACCCTATCGAAACTTCATCATCTGGGCTTTTGCTACCCCAGTCCAATTTTATATTGGTAAATATTTTTATCTCGGGGCTTGGAATGCTCTCAAAGACAAAAGCTCCAATATGGACACTTTGATTGCTCTAGGGACTAGCGCAGCTTATTTTTATTCCGCTTATTCAGTCATATTCCTGCCCGAAGGAGAACAATATTTTGAAGCTGCCGCAGTATTGATTACTTTAGTAGTATTAGGAAAATATCTCGAAGCTCTGGCTAAAGGCAAAACCAGTGAAGCCATCACTAAATTGATGAAATTAGGAGCTAAAACCGCTACTGTAATCCGCAAAGGCAAAGAAATCCAAGTAAATCTAGAGGAAGTCGTCGCTGGAGATTTAATTTTAGTTCGTCCTGGAGAAAAAGTTCCCGTTGATGGCATTATTGTCGAGGGCCATTCGGCATTAGATGAGAGTCTAGTAACTGGAGAAAGTATTCCTGTCGAAAAGAAGAAAGGAGATTCTGTTATCGGCTCTACTCTGAATAAACACGGAAGTTTCACCATGAAAGCAACTAAGGTCGGAGCTGAAACTACCTTGGCCAGAATTATCAAATTGATTGAAGAAGCCCAGACCAAAAAAGCGCCCATCCAAAGATTTGCTGATTCCATTTCATCTTATTTCGTGCCCATAGTACTTGTAATCTCTATTCTAACCTTTATTACCTGGTACTTCTTGGCTAATTCCGCTCTCAGCTTTGCCTTGATTACTGCTGTAGCCGTATTAGTCATTGCCTGCCCCTGTGCGCTAGGATTAGCTACCCCTACCGCTATTATGGTCGGAACTGGTAAAGGTGCAAAAGAAGGCATCCTGATCAAAGGTGGTGAAGCTCTGGAAAATGCCTATAAACTCAAAAGTATCATTTTTGATAAGACCGGTACGATTACTAAAGGCAAGCCCGAAGTTACCGATATTCTTCCTGATAAGATTTCAGAAAAACTATTTTTGGAAATTGCTGGAAGCATCGAAAAAAATTCTGAACATCCACTAGCTGAAGCCATTGTCAATAAAGCTAAAGAGAAGAATATCGCCTGGCAGAAAGTTCACGATTTTAAGGCTATTCCTGGAAAAGGGATTAAAGCTAAGATCAATAAAAAAGAATATTATCTTGGCAACCTTAAGCTGATGGAACTAGCCGGAATAAATATTAGGAATATTCAAAAAGAGATGAATTCTCTGGAAGAGCAAGGGAAAACGGTCATGATCTTAGCCGAACCAAAAAAAGTGCTAGGTTTTATTGCTGTAGCTGACGAAATTAAAGAAGATTCCCCTGAAGCGATCAGAAGGTTAAAGAAACTAAAATTAAGGGTTTATATGATCACCGGAGATAATCAAAGAACTGCAAAAGCTATCGCTAATAAAGTCGGAATCACTAATTTCTTTGCCGAAGTCCTGCCCGAAGAGAAAGCTAATTATGTCAAGAAATTACAGAAAAACGGCAAGACCGGCATGGTCGGAGATGGGATCAATGATGCCCCCGCTCTGGCTCAGGCAGATATTGGTATCGCCATGGGTTCTGGTACAGATGTGGCCATGGAAAGCGGCAGTATTGTCTTGATGCGCAATAGCTTGTTAGACATTCCTAAAGCCATTAAATTAAGCAGGATGACCATGAGAAAGATTAAACAAAACATGTTCTGGGCTTTATTTTATAATGTACTGGGAATACCCGTCGCTGCTGGAGTGTTATACCCTTGGACCGGCTGGCTGCTCAGCCCCATGATTGCTGGAGGAGCGATGGCCTTAAGTTCAGTTAGTGTAATCACTAACTCTTTATTGCTGAAAAAGAAAAAAATATAGAAGAAGAAGAAGAATACTAAAAGAAAAGATAAAGAAATTATTTTGGTTATATCCTTTTAATTTCTTTAGTTTAATTCTTTCTTCATCTTTTCAAATTCAGTTTTAGTAAGTTCTCCTTTCGCATACCTTTCCTGAAGTATTTCCAGCGGTTTCTTGCCCCAAGAAAATCTTTCTTTATTTATGAATCTTAAGATCAGCCAGATGATTCCAACTATAACCAAGACCCAAATCACCATTCCAATTAACATGTATCCCCACCCTCCTGACCAATTTCCAAAACCGAACATCGGACAACCAGAATAAACCATTTTATTTTCCTCCTCTATATTTTTTTCCGTTTTAAGCTTTAAACCGCTTATCTACTACCGACCAATCTATCGCAGCCATGAAAGCTGCCAAATAATCTGCTCTTTTTAACCCATAATCCAACATAAAGGCATGCTCAAAAACATCCATAACCAAAATAGGATTTGTTCCAGCTAGATGTCCTTCATCATGCTCGTTAACCCAGATATTAAATAATTTTTTGGCAGAGGGGTCATAGCATAAAATCACCCAGCCGATGCCCCGCATTGCTCCTGTGACTAAAAAATCTTTCTGCCAGTTCTCGAAACTGCCAAAATCTTCCTCCATCTTTTTTCGTAAAGCGGACTTATCCGCTAGCTGTTTGCCATTTTTAACCAAATTCTCAAAATAAAGTTCATGCAGTCTCATCCCATTAAATTCCCAGCCGAACCTGCGCTTAAGCTCTGCATATTCGGGAGTAGAGCTTTTCCCTTCTTTAGAAAGTCCGATTAACGATTCAATTAACTTATTAGTATTATTCACATAACCTTGGTAAAGGTTAAAATGATTTTTAAAAAGTTGGTCGCTGAATCCGTTTAATCCTAACAGATGTTCAAAACTTTTTAGTTCATACATTTTGTATCCTCCTCTCCGTTTAAAATCCTAATTTTTCATTTACGAATATTAAAGTTATCTTGCGGTTGGACATAATCTCTCTCTCAAATAATAAAATCTTACCTATGACACTACCCGGATATCCTGCCTTTTTCATCCGTTTATCTTCTAATGGAAAAACATATTCTCTTATTCTTTTAAAACCTTCGTTTAAATTAGAAACAATTTTTTGAACACCTACGATCCAGATCAGATTATCTGATGAAAAAGAATAGGCAGGAATTTGGCTGCCTGAAGCACTAGCCACTAACACTTCACCTTTCTCTGTGACCGCATGTACACTACCAATAAAAAATTCTGCAGTTACACTTTTTTTACGTAACTCTTCTTGCTTTAACTCATTCTTTTCTGACAATAATTCATCTTTAAGATTTTTCCATTTATGTTTACTGGACTTAAGTAGATTGATAAATCCTATTTCTTCAAGAGTGGTTGAACCTGCAGTCATTATCTCTGCCTTCAAAGGAATTAACTCTATTAATCGGTTTAGAGCCTCTTCTTTAGTATTTACCAATTCTGAGTTTATACCTCGATTATTAAGGGAAGACAGAACTCTCTGGACTACTTTTTCTGGATGTAATTGATCATATTTCATTTTTCCCTCCTAAATCTTACCGACTAGATCTAATCCCGGCTTAAGCGTATTTTTTCCCGGTTCCCAATTTACTGGACAGACCTCGCCGCCATGAGTTCGTACAAATTGTGCTGCTTTCAATTTTCTTAACAATTCAACACTGCTTCTGCCGATACTATTATCTTGAACCTCAAAAGATTTGACTATTCCGTCCGGATCAATTATAGTTGTCCCTCGCAAACTCAACCCTTCTTCAGGAATATAAGTCCCGTACGCTCTGCATATTTTCCCGGTAGGGTCTGCAATCATGGGAAATTTAATTTTTTTGATTGTTTCTGATTGATCATACCAAGCTTTATGGGCAAAGACTGTATCTGTACTGATGCTTAAGATTTCCACGCCCAATTTCTTAAATTCTTCATAGTTATCCGCCAGATTTCCCAATTCAGTTGGGCAGATAAATGTAAAATCTGCTGGATAAAAGAATAAAACTACCCATTTATTTGGATAATCGTCTAATTTTATTTTTTTGATCTCTTCCTGATGATATGCTTCTGCCTCAAATAAGGGGGCAGCTGAATTTATCTTTAGTTTAGGTTCCATTTCCATTTTAAGACCTCATTGATTGATGATTATTATCTCTCGAAGTTAACAATAGTTAACTAGTTTATAAAATATATGAATTAGTGGAGATTATATTAAGAAATTTACACTATTCTTTAACCCATAATTCTACGCAGATGGGTACTTTTATACTTATTAGAAAAATATGCTTTCGCCCTTTTTATTACCGGAAATAATCCCAACTCTGACAATTTAGTTTGTAATTCTTTTACTTTAAGCTTATGGTCATAACCTAGACAGACCACCGCCGGTTTTTCATTTATGATCGGCTTAAGAAAATTTTGCATATCTCCTAAAATAGCTTTATCTACTATTTTAAGATTCTTAACTAAAGCTAACCTCTCTTTTTCTGAAAAAAATATTTTTTTCTTCATCTTTCTTTTAGTTTTATCTCTAGCGATAACCACAATTAGATAATCCCCATACTTTTTAGCTTGCTTAAAGTAATTTAAATGCCCTAGATGAAACAAATCAAAAGTGCCGAAACAGATTACTTTTTTCATTTTGGGTCTAATCTTGCTTTTTTAATTATCAGCCTGGCGGTATGCTCGCTCTCTTCTTCAATCATAAAATCTTCAATCACTATTTTTTGACTAAACAGGGGACAGTCTAAAACCGCAGATTCAAATTCTCCCCCCTCTCCGGCCAGGTGGAATTGATATTTTTTGTTCAGCTGTTTGAGATGATCTAAATCTTTAGAATTAATCACCCGATTTAACCAAGATTTGTCCAGCCCCTCTGCAGCCACCGCAGTAAAAATAATCTTAAAGTTTAATTTAAGCAACTCTTCCATCTCTTTTTCTTGAGCTTTATGCCATAAAGGCGAGATAACTTTCAAGCCCAGCTTATCCGCAATCTTCTGTATCCGACTGCTTTGATATTCAGAAAATAAAGCCCCGGTAATTAATCCTTCAAAATGTAACTTTTTCTGGGCTTTTTTAATCACCAGCTCTAAATCAATTAATTCTTTTTCTTTTTCTCCTTTGGTTGTTCCAAAGATAATTGGCAATTCCAGAGCTTGCGCTTGAAGTTTAGTCAATTCAATGGCCGGAGTGTGAAACATATAAGAAGAGGGATTCTCTGATTTTAAAGTAATCAAACCTACAAGGTTATGCCCTTGCCCTTTAGCTAAATAGATAGCATAAGTAGAATCTTTTCCTCCCGTAAATAAAGCTGCAAGTCTCATCAAGAGCTATTTTAGAGGTAAGTTTTTAAAATCTTTTCTATTTACATTCTTATCATGGAAGAAATCTGGCTCGAGAAGAAAAAACTGGTTAAGAGACCAAAATGGATTAAAGCCATCGAAAAGTTAAAGTCTAAAATAAAAATAAGCGATAAAAACCTGGCTAAAGCGATCCTGAAAGAAAAATTACTTTCTGCAATTAAAGACAGAGTTCCGAAAAAGAAATCAAAAAATAAGTATGGTATTTTCTTTTCGGGAGGAGTAGATAGCAGCTTTATTGCTGCTGTTTGCAGCCAATTTAATCCCCATTTTGTATGTTATGCCGTTGGTTTCCAGGATCAAGCCACTAAAGCTCCTGAAGATGTCCAGGAAGCCCAGAAAGTAGCCAGAAAATTAAGTTTCGACCTAAAATTTAGAATTTATAATCTAGCCGAAGCTGAGAAAATCATTCAGAAAACAGTAAAAATTCTTAAACCCGTAAAAAAAGTAGATGTGATTAATGTCGGGGTAGGCGCAGTCATTGTTGCTGCCCGAGAGCTAGCTAGAAAAGATAAAATTAACTATTTCTTTTCTGGATTGGGAAGCGAAGAGATTTTCGCCGGCTACGAACGGCATACTAAAGCTAAAAATGTTAATCGCGAATGCTGGCAGGGGTTAAAACATATCTGGGATCGGGATTTAGTTCGAGATTTTACTTTAGGGAAAGCATTAAAGATGACCCTAAAAACTCCCTTTTTAGATTCCGAGTTAATCCAGACGGCCATGCAGATTCCCGGAGAATGGAAAATTAATGAAGTTGAGAAAAAAATCATCTTACGAGAGATTGCCGAAGAGTTCTTAGGTGAATTCGCCTGGAGAAAGAAGAAGGCTGCCCAGTATGGCAGCTGTTTCGATAAAGCTATTGGCAAGCTGGCTAAACAGCACGGATTTGAGTTTAAGAAAGATTATTTAGAAAGTCTATAATTAGATAAAATAAGTTTATTAGAAAATTAGGTTCTAAATTTAATCCTCACCTCAAATGTATCTCCAGAATATCCTGATCTGCAAGGACATGATTAAGCATCAGCCGCTGTCCTGGAAATTTCGAGCTTTTGCCCCAAACTCTGGCAAACTTAAATTTGCTGGCGAAATCCCGATGCAGTTTATCGCAAACATCTTTGATGCCTGAATTTCTTCGGATGATCAAGGGCTCTTTCATATCCGCATTCTTGCGCGGCTCTTTCATGTAAATACGCATAAAATCTAATTTTTGAAAAATCAATTCTTTCAAAGGCTCGATATTCAGATCTTTCTCTGCAGAGACTACTATATCTGCATTCAGCTCTTTTTTAACTTTTTCTACTGTGGCTGCATCGGCCTGGTCTGCTTTGGTGATACAAATTATTGCCGGTAGATATTTCTTGTTCCCTTCAATGCAATCAATAAAATCATCCACATCTACCGGGCTTCTGATCAGAACCTCAGCATTAACAATCTTAAATTCTCGCAGTATTTTTTTTAGAGTATCATCATCAATCCCTAAAGGGACAGTCTTGCCAATTTGAATTCCCCCTTGGGCTTTTTTAGTGATAAACAATTCCGGCCTGGTTTTATTGATACGGATATTAGAATTATTAATCTCTTCCATGATCGCCGGCAGATGTTCAGGATGGTTAACCTCAACTACGATCAAAACTAATTCCGTAGTATGGATCACTGCTAAAACCTCTTTTCCTCTGCCTTTTCCCGTAGAAGCTCCACTGACTATTCCCGGCACATCCAAAATTTGGATTTTTGCCTGTTTGTATTCCAACATTCCTGGAATTACCGAGAGGGTAGTAAAGGCATAAGCTGCCACTTCGGAATTAGCTCCGGTAAGTTTGTTTAACAAAGTAGATTTACCGGTAGAAGGAAAACCTAACAAAAGCACAGTTCCATCCCCAGACTTTTTAACCGAATAGCCATACTCTGACCTACCGGTTTTCTTTTGCACTCGAGATTCTTGCTTTTCTTTCAGCTGGGCAATTTTCGCCTTGACAATACCAATATGGCCCTGAGTGGCCTTATTGTACTTAGTTTTCTTTAACTCCTCTTCCAACTCTTGAATCTTTTTATTGTAATCTACCATAGCTTAATCCCATTATCCGAATAAGTGTATATAAATTTTCGCAATTTTTATAAAGAATCTTGGCTATTTTTAAGATAATGGTAGGAAATGAGACAATAGTGGGGACAGCAGTAAATGTAGTCGAATCTTATTTCTATACTATTGTGGTGGGTATAGTCATCCTTCTGGCTGGTTTTGGATTGGGAATATTATCCAAAAAATTGGTCTATCGTATCCTAAAAGAGCTAGAACTCAATCATATGATGAACAAAGTAGGTATGACCCATGACTTTGAAAAAATTATCAGCAATGTAGTCTCTTGGGTAATTTATTTAGTCTTTATAGTAATTTTCCTTAATCATCTAGGAATTACTTCTGTGGTACTCTATCTTATCTTAGGTGCAATTTTAATCCTGATCATTTTAACCTTTTTAGTGGGCTTAAAAGATGTTATTCCTAATTTTGTAGGTTGGATCTATCTTCAAAGAGGAAATAAAGTAGTCGTAGATAAAATAATTGAGGTTAAAGAAATCTATGGTACAGTAGAACGTATCGGTTATTTAGAAACCGAGATTAGAACAGAAAACGGTGATGTGCTTTATGTGCCTAACTCTTTGTTTCTGAAGTCGAAGTATAAGGTAAAGAAAGAATAAGATTATTTTATCCACCGCTTGTTGATCCAAACTTTCTTTTTTCGCCAGATATTTATTTACGAAAAATTCATCCTAACTCTTCTCCTTCCCCAGCTCAGCCATGATCTCCTGCTGTAGCTGTTCGATTGCTTTCTGCAGAGCATCTTCTTGCTTGGTTAAATTCTTTAAGCGTACACCCACGGTTTCTTTTTTCTCGCTTAAATCTTTGCTTAGCTCATCTTTAGAAGCAGCCAGCATGATCTTACCTACAATCTTATAGGCTTTCTCTGTACTCTTTAATTCGGTTAAAGCCGAATCTATCTCTATCAATTGGTTCTGAAACTGCTGCTTTTGTAACTCTAAATTCTGCAGATTCTGCTGAAGAAGTTGTAATTGATTAATTTTTTTCTTATCCGGCATTTTTATCTGGCCTTGATTTTATTGGGAACTTTACGGTCTTTATACAGAATCTTTCCCCCGCAATATGGGCATCGTATCTTAGTATTAAGATATTCATCTTCTACTTTCTTTCCGCAATCAAAACATAAGTAATACATTTTTAAGCACCTTTTAGGGAGTATAAGCTTTACCCGCAAATTTATGTTCGCACTTCTGGCATTGCCAGATTCCCACTGCCAAGCGTTTCACTGCCTTTTTCTGACAAGATGGGCAAACATGTTTCGCCCGCTGTAGTTTCTCGATTATAGCGAACTGTTCTCTAGGTTTTCTTCCGTATCTCGCTCCGAATCTTTTAGTTGGCATTTTTTAAGCTCTTTTAAATAAAAACTGGGGCTGCCCGGATTTGAACCGGGGTCTGATCGTCCCAAGCGATCGATGATAGTTACTTCCTGACCTTTAATATACAAAGGTACTAGACCAAGCTACAACACAGCCCCATATACCTATTTAAATACTTTTCGTTAAAAACAAATGGTTTTTATAAGGTTTTTGGAGATAGTATCTAAAATTAAAGAAAATCCCTAGACGGATTTTCTAAAATCAAATATAGCGAAATCTCCTTGCTCACTTACCAGTATTCATCTCCAAAGATGAATCTTGGATATTTCTGCTTATTTGATTTAAAAAAAAGACTTTATTCTAACCAATTCCTTCCTCGACCTAGTCAAAACTTTCACTTTCCCATCAAATAGAACCGTATCCTCAATTCGAATCCCAAACTTACCTGGAAAATACAGGCCTGGCTCGATGGTAAACAACTCATTTTTCAGAATCTTCTCTTTACCTTCCGCAGCATAAGATGGTTTTTCATGCACCTCTAAACCCACCCCGTGTCCTAGAGAATGAATAAAATAAGAAGAGTATTGGGCTAACCATTTCCGGCAGGATTTATCCAGCTCAGAAAAAAATAAATTTTCTTTTACTTGAATAATCGCCTCTTTCTGTGCTTTTAACAATAATTCATAAAGTAATACCTCTTTTTTAGAAGGTCTCCCTAAATAAATAGTCCTACTCATATCCGCACAATAATATTGATATTTCGCCCCAAAATCCAATAATAAGAATCCAGGCTTAAGTTTCTGGTTAGAGGTTTGATGGTGAGGTATGGCCGAATTCTTTCCACTGGCTACAATGGTAGGAAAAGCTAATTCTGCCCCCTTACTTTTGATTTTCACTTCCAAAAAATCGGCGATTTCTTGCTCAGTGGATTCAGCAGAGAATTTTTTTTGTCTTAAGGCTTTGAGCAGTTCATCAAAAGCAAAATCAGTTATCTGGCAGGCTTTTTCAATTTTTTTGATTTCCAAAAGAGTTTTTTCTGCTCTTAATTCCGTTAATTTCTTAGAAATATCCACCAATTTAGCTTTTGGAAAAAGCTTTTTAAGTTTCTTGGACTGAGATAAAGTAATCGCACTATAATTTAATCCCACTTTTTTCGCTTTTTTGAATTCTGGATGTTTCTTCTCCCAATCTTTAGCCATAATTCTTACTTTCAAACCAGCAATTTTCGGTTTCTGATCTAATTTAGTCAAATAGAAAAAGTTGGTTTTAGGAGTAATCACCATCAGCGCATAAGAGGGTTGGATTTGAGAGAAATAAGTTAAAAATAGGTCTGGATGAACTAAAAGGGCTAAACTGATCTTCTCTTTAACCAAGTACTGCTGTAAATATTTAAGCTTCATTTAAATAAGAATTAATTCTTTGAAACTTAAAAACTCTTCCTTTTTCTATCCAGATCTATTCAAGGCTAGAAATTAATATAAACCCAATCAAAACTGGTTTTAATGTGGCTTTGTCCGACCAGATTAAACTGTGCATTTTTGATTTAGATGGGACTATAGTTTAATACACTAACGGCCCTTTCCAGTCCAGTTGGGATGCCCTTGGTATTGCTGCAGGAAAAGAAGAAGAATGGGTTAGGAGAAGAGATTATTATTACCCCAGACCAGAATTGTATCAAGAATGGTTTGAGGGGAATTGCCGCTTACTAGAAGGAATAGAAGTCCAACCGATTTTAGAGCAGATCTTTCCTCCTCCCTACACCCCCGGCTTCTTAGAATTTTGCACTTATTTGAAACGGGAAGGAATCTGTACTGGGATAGTGAGCAGCGGAGTAGATATTGTCGCGAATAGAGTATTACAAGAAGCAAGATTAGACTTTGCCATTGCAAATGTGCTTAACCTAGAAAATGGCCGATTTACTGGGACCGGTGAACAGCAGGTTCCCCTTTGGAATAAAGGGAGATATGTAGATCAGCAAATGCTTCATTATGGGACCACCGCAGATAATACCGCTTATTTTGGAGATAATGGGAATGATTGTGGGGCTTGGGCTAAAGTTGGACTCCCGATTGGGATTGCGCTCAAAAATCCAGAGTTACACCATTGTGTTGATTACAGCTTCAGAAACTTTTATGGCGCATTGGAACTATTTAAGAATATTGCGCAAAACAAATAGTTAGGCCTTTTCCGCTCTAGTACGAAGGGTTTATAAACCCTAAAAATATGCTTTAACCATGCAAAAGGTGGTCTTAGATAATGGCCTAACCCTTTTATTTCAAGAGAAAAAGGGCAATGCCGTAGTAGTAGAAGTCTTGGTTAAAGTAGGCAGCAATCAAGAGACAGATAAAGAGAAAGGCCTCTCCCATTTCATTGAACATATGCTTTTTGAGGGTACTAAAAACTATCCTACCAACTGGTTACTTTCTAATGAAATTGAGAAGATCGGGGGAGAATTTAATGCTTATACTACTAACGAACGCACCTGTTTTTATGTTAAAGTCTTAAAAAAACATTATCCTAAAGCGGTAGAAATTCTTGCTGAAATTATTAAAAACCCGCTCTTTAAAAAAGAAGAGTTAGAAAAAGAAAAAAACATTGTCATTAAAGAAATCGATTTAGTCAATGACGAACCCAGATATTACCAATGGGATTTGCTTCTGCGCACTATGTATACTCATCATCCCAGCAAATATCCGGTTTATGGAAAAAAAGAGGTTATCCGTAATCTAACCCAAGAAAAAGTCTTGAACTATTTCCATCGTTATTATTCTCCCAATAATATGATTATTTCTGTCGTAGGAGATCTAAAAGACTGGAAGAAAGAGATGCTTAAACATTTCTTATTGAATAAGAACCGTTTACCTTCCGTAAAAACAATTAAAGAACCAAACCAAACTAAGAATATAACTAAAACTGAAAAAAAAAAAATTCTGAGTACCTATACAGTTTTAGGATTCAAGACTGTTCCTAAGGACCATCCTGACAGTTATGTCTTAGATGTCATCAACGGAGTTTTAGGAAGAGGCCAGAGCGGAAGAATGTTCACTGAGATTAGGGCTAAGAAAGGCCTTGCCTATGATGTAGGCACCCAAAATCTAAATGATCATACTTTTGGCTATTTTGCAGTTTACGCTACCGTAGACAAGAAAAAATTGCAGATTGTCAAGAGCACCGTACTAAGCGAACTGAAAAAATTAAGAAAGCTTAACCCAAAAGATCTTCAGGAAGCTAAAGATTATATCGAAGGGGATTATTTATTGGAAGTGGAAGATCCCCAGAAAGTAGCTGACCAATTAGTTTTTTGGGAGCAGATTAATCATGCCCAGAAGATGTACGAATATGTCCAGCAGATTAAGAAAGTGACCCTTTCTGACGTTAAACGAGTAGTAGACAAATATTTTAAGCATTACACTTGGGTCATTGTAGAAGGGAAATAAGAAATTCCTGCGCCCTAAATAATCTTCCTATAAAATTATATTTTAACAAAAGTTTTTTCTGCATCTAAAATAATCTTTTCTACTTCACCCATTTGGTCATCTCGTCCACAAAGTCTAATGGAGGCCTGCCTTACAGTTTCACCACCCATCTTTTTCACGGTCGTAACCGCTTTAAAGATTAAAGTCACTTCTTGTGGTTGGATATGGTATACGCAAGCCATACCTTTCTCTCCAGAAGAATATTCTGTAGGAGCAAGAGTGAAAGAATTAACTCGTTCTGCACCTGCCCAAGAATCCATAAATGGAGGAAAATTATTTTCATCATAAAATCCAGAATAATAATCATTATAGATTAATCTGTTCATGGGGTAAATTTTATTTGATTACTTTATAATAATTTCTATCTTTCAGAATCCACCAAGAAAGAGCTTAACTATACCCTGCTTTCCCCAGCTTCTCTAATCTCTCTTTATTCTCCCGAAAAACTTTCAGCAAAGAATTTATCTCCCGAGCTAAAGCTAATTTCAAATCCAGAGGATGCAGCTCTTGTTTAATAAACATCTTCTCGATTTCTTCATAATCAGAAAATTCTAGATTCCCGCCCCATTTTGCCGGTCTCTCCACTACAAATTTTTCTCCCCGATCTTTCTTCAGGGTCATGATAATATACTTCAGGAAAGCCAGCACCCCATTATCTTCTACCACTCCAGCTTCACAATAGGCTTTCTTTAATTTTTCTTCTACAGTCTTTTCATCATCCAACAGATCTACTTTCGAATGCGGGTCTGAAGCAGACATTTTCTTCCCGATCAGGCCCGGAATCAGTGGCGTCATCACCTCTATTCTGGGTTTATAGTTTAGTAAGGGTAAATTTTCCCGTGCAAACATTAAGATTTTCCTTTGGTCTACTCCCCCATATTGAATATCCACCCCTAAATATTCCTCATCCAAAGATTGCATCAAAGGGTAAATCAAGCCGCTCAATTTAGGATTGTCTCCGAACTTAACCACTTCTGAAGCTGCCCGTTTGGCCTCATTGATGGAAGTAAAAGTAGACATTTTTAAAACATCAAGCATATATTCTCGTTTCAGCTGAAAATCTGAGCCTTTGACTACCTCAAAATTCTTAATATCTGCTCCGATAGATTTAAACATTAAAGGGATGGTTTCTGCATAATAAGTGTAACGCCTCTCTAAAACATCCCAAGGGCAATTATCTAAAGCTCCATGAATATCTGCCAGCAATAATTTAACCTTAAAACCGGCTTTAAGAAAATCTGCTAATTTCAAGACCCACATATAATATCCGATATGAGGCTTTCCGGTAATAGCTGTGCCGATATACACTGCCGGCTGTTTTTTCTTTTTTAACAGCTCTAAAAGTTCTTCTTCAGTAATGATCTCTTGAGTGTTCCGCTTGATTAAAGCTAATTTTTGTTCGATGGTTAAAGTGGCCATGCTCAAAAGAGAACCGCCTCGAATTTAAATATTTAGTGGTTATTTTCGAGTTAGGGGCAATTCTTTAGTAAAATATTTATAGTCAGAGGACTAATTATAGTGACGGACATAAATAATTAAACTATCAGTATCCGTCACTATATAGGACGGACTTTGAATCAGATGGTCAAAAATTAAAGTCCGCACGTATATTACTGAAAGGTAGATTAAATATGGTCAAAGCAATATTATTCGATTTTTGGGGTACTCTGGCTGAAAATGGTATCTGGAGCCCCATCAAGCAGGTAAAGAACATTTTAGAGATAGATCTGCCCTTTTCCGAATATGTGGTCAGGATGGAACAGGCCCTGATGACCTCAAAATTTACTGATTTAAAAGAAGCTTTCCTCAAGGTCTGTGCAGAATTTTCTGTCTCTCCAGATGAAGATAAAATCGAACAGCTAGTAGGCTTATGGAACAAGTCCTGGATGTTGGCCCAACCCTATCCTGAAGTTAAAGAAATCCTCGGCCAATTAAAAGAAAAGTATAAACTAATCTTGATTTCCAACACTGACTGCTTTTCCATCAATAAAGTTTTAGACAAATTTGAATTAAAATCTTATTTCGATCGAATTTTCTTATCTTACGAATTAGGGGTAATCAAGACTGACAAGAATTTCTTAAAACATGTTCTTAGCGAGATGAATTTAGATGTTAATGATTGTATTTTAGTTGGAGATAGTATCCAAAGCGACATTATTCCAGCAAAACGTCTGGGAATGAATGCTGTCCTGATTGATCGCAAAAATACCCGCGATTTCCATCCAAAAATGAAAGATTTAAAAGAACTGGAAAAAGTATTAGGAATATGATCGACATAACCTTCTTAGGAACTTCCTGTATGCAGCCTACTAAAAATAGGAATCATCCTAGTTTCCTGCTCCATTATAAAGAAGAAAATATTCTCTTTGACTGCGGTGAAAATATCCAAAGACAGATGCGCATTGCTGGAATTAAGCCAGCAAAAATTACCCGAATTTTGATCAGCCATTGGCATGGAGATCATGTTTTCGGCCTGGCTGGTTTGATGAGTTCTATGGGCGCAGATCAGTACGCTAAAAAATTATATCTTTACGGTCCAAAAGGTTCAAAAGAATATCTTAACCACTTGTTCAAATCTTTTGCTGCTAATGATATCATCGAATTTGAAGTGAAAGAAGTAGAAAAAGGCCTCTTTTTTGAGAATGAAGATTTCCAGTTGGAAGCTCAGCCCCTGAAACATTCTGCTCCTTGTATCGGTTTCAGCTTTAAAGAGAAAGACCGCTTAAGGATCGACTTAGCCAAAGCTAAAAAGATGGGGTTAAAAGAAGGGCCAATCTTAGGTAAATTACAGTTAGGAGAAACTGTTCAACATCTGGGAAAAAAGATTAAACCAGAAGACGTAGGCTATGTAATAAAAGGTAAAAAAATAAGTTATGTTGCGGATACTTTACCTTGCGAAGGAGCGAATAAGCTTGCTCAGGATTCAGACCTGCTCATTTCCGAAGGAACTCATCTCAGCGATATCGAAGAAAAGACTAAGAAATATATGCATCTTACTGTAAAAGATGCTGCTTTATTAGCTTCAGAAAATAATGCCCAGAAACTGATCATCACTCATCTTAGCCCTAGGTACAAAAGTACTTCTGAAATTGTTTCTGAAGCCAGAACTTATTTTGACAATACTATTATCGCAGAAGATTTTATGAAGATTTCAGTATGAATTCCTATTAGCTTATTATAATTTCAAATGAACACTAAAGCCAAAGGCACCGCTGGAGAAAGAGAATTGATCCATTTCTTGAATGATCATGGCTGGTCAGCCATTAGAAGCGCTGGTTCCGGCTCGATGAAATATCCCTCCCCAGATATCTTAGCCGGCAATGCCATACGCAGATTAGCTATCGAATGTAAAGTCACCAAAGATAAAAATAAGTATTTCCCTCCAGAAGAGTTGGAACAACTAAAGACTTTTTCACAAAATTTTGGGGCCGAAGCCTGGATCGGAATTAAATTTGCCGGAGAAGAATGGTATTTCTTAATGATAGAAGATCTGGAAAATACCGGAGTTAACTTTGGCGCTTCAGTAGAATTAGCTAAAAGAAGAGGATTGACCAAAGAAGAACTTATTGAAACAGATAATTCCAATAATAAGGGGGACCAAACGTAGTGCGTGTCCCCCAGACCTACGACTCGCCTAGTGTAGCTGGCTGATAGAAGATCTGGAAAATACCGGAGTTAACTTTGGCGCTTCAGTAGAATTAGCTAAAAGAAGAGGATTGACCAAAGAAGAGCTGATTGAGATGAATAAACCTCAGAATTAGGGTTATAGTAAATGACAAAAGTTATGTTACAGAACGCTATGTCATTTACTATTTAGAAAACGACGTAATGAATTTAAAACTTATCTCGTTTTCTATTAAATACTGAAGAACTACTTCATCTTAGTAATAAAACCGAAAGTTTTAAAAGATAGAGGAGCTAGAATAATCTATGGTTCTCCGAATGACTCGCAACAAGATTGAAGAAATTATCCTACCCTTAACTGGAGAAGATGGTTTACCCTTAATCAAGCTTCTTTACGTCCAACCTAATATCTCCGAATTTGATCTAGCCAAAAAAAGTAAGAAAGACATCAAGATTGTCCGAAAAATGCTCTATCTGATGTACAATCATAACCTAGTCGGTTTTACCAGAAAGAAAGACAAAGAAAAAGGCTGGTACATCTATTATTGGACTTTATTGGGGGATAATGTTAAGTTCATGTATTACAAGCATAAAAAAGAACTTCTGATCAAACTTAAAGAGAAATTATTAGAAGAGCAAAAAGAGCTCTTTTACGTCTGCCCGAAAAGATGTGTCAGATTAAATTTCGATCAGGGGATGGACTATGAGTTCCACTGCCCTGAATGCGGAGAGCTAATTCATCAAGATAGTGAAAATAATGTCATCGGGATTAAGAAACAGATCGAAGGTATTGAAGAAGACCTAGAAACCGAGAAAAAAGTCTTGCGTAAGATTAAGGTAAAATCCAAAAAGAAAGCTATCAAAATTAAAATCAGAATAAAAAGAAAACTAAAAAATGTAAAAAAGAAAAGATAAAAATTATCTCTTTCTTTTTATTGCTCTTTCAATCACGCCTTCTTCTTTTAGAACTTTTTGGGTTAGTTTCTGAATGTTCATCTCCATTCCTGCTACTCTGCGTTCTACCAGAATCAACACTCTTAAAGAATAAACTATTGCCGCTAAAGTTCCAATAATTACCGCTAAAATCACTTCCGCTAATTCCAATCCGGGCATTTTCTATTCACCTCTTTTTTGATTATGATTTATTTGATATTTATTTAAAGGTATATAAACGTTTTGCTCTTCTCCAGCCTAATTTTATCTAGAGCCTCTCCTCCACATAAGTAGAGAAATTTTTAGCTTTAAAGAATTTCTGACAGAATTTAGCTACTATTTTAGGATTGAACTGCTTACAGCTGAAAACATCAATGAAAGCCCGATTACCTTTCTCATCCAGATGAGCGATAATGGTAGAAGTTTCGATCAACTGCATCATGGAATATCCTCTTAATTTCCCATGACCCAAACGCATGATTATCGGCGGTCCTACCCGCTTCATCTTGATTGCTTTGGCTAAAGCTCGCACAAACTTTTTAATAGTTTTCGGATCTTTGACCAGCTCATGATCGCAGCCATGCAGGTCCACGCTGGCAGAACGTCCCCACCACCAGTTTTCGCTTTTCATAGCACCAAGAAAGAAGTTAGAATTAATAAGAGTATCGTTGGATTTCAGAGATTATTTATTTCTGACTTATTGAATAAACGCACCCGCAATATTTCTGATGATATAATTGCAATGGTTTCGCTCTCTGCTGCGCTTCCCGGGAAAGCCTGAACCGCTCATCTCTACTTAAACCAAACTCTAAATATTTCACCCCGAACTCTTGAGCTAATTCTCTTCCTTTCTGATTGATAAAATCAACATCTTTATACGGGCTGAGATTTAAAGTAGTAGAAAAAGCTCCAAAACCTTGCTCTTTGGCCATCTTAGCAGTCTCTCTTAATCTAAATTCAAAACAGACCCAACATCTTTTTCCGTTCTCCGGATCTGCTTCCAATCCCTTAACCGCTTTAAACCAATCTGGGGTATTATTGCGCCCTTCCAGAAAAAGAAAATTAAACTTTTCAACTACTTTTTGGACCGTTTCCTTTCTATTCAAGTATTCCTCTACCGGATAAATATTAGGATTGTAAAAGAATAAAGTTACCTGGTGCTCTTTCATCAGCTCTAAATAACCTAAACTACAGATCCCGCAACAGGTCTGGAGCAGTACCTTCATCAGATGAAAATTAGCCTAAACCTTTATAAAATAATCCCTAAATAAAAGCCCCATGGACGATTACGAAGCTTTACTCAAAAAAGCAGAAGAAGAATTACCTGAAAATATTACTGGCGGAGACCGCTTTGTCTTAGAGAAAATCAAAGGCCATCTGGAAGGAAACAAGACCGTTTTAGTCAATCTCCAGAAGATCGCTAAAGATCTCAGAAGGGATCTAGACCATCTCTTAAAGTATCTTTTAAGGGAACTAGCCACTCCCGGAAAAATAGTCGGAGATTTAGTGATTTTAGGAACAAAAGTTTCTGCAGTCAACATCAACAAAAAAGTTAAAAAGTACGTTTCTGAATTTGTGCTCTGCTCGGAATGTCATAAGCCCGACACTAAATTAATGGAAGAGAAAGATATCACTTATTTGCGCTGTATGGCCTGCGGGGTTAAAAAGCCGGTAAAGAGTTTAATCTGATCCTAGAAACAAACACTAAGCCTGAACCAAGATGATCATTAATCGAAAAGAAACCTCTTCTGGAATTTTGCTCATTGTAACTGATTCTGAACTGATTGGAAAAAAATTCGAAGAGGGAAAAAAGCAATTGGATTTAACCGCTAAATTTTATCAAGGCCAGGAAAAAAAAGAATCAGAGATCCAAGAAATGTTTAAGAGTTCCTATCTGCTCCATCTTACCGGAGAAAAGGCTGTATCTCTCGGAATCAAGTCTGGTCTTGTAGATAAAGATAAAATTCTTACCATCAAAGGAGTCAAACATGCAGAAGCTGTGGTTAGTGAATAAAATATTCTTAGCTAGAGAAACTTCCTAATCCCACCTGTTTCTCTTTTTCTTTTCCAAAAACATTATCTACATTTAATTTTAACAAATTCAAGACCTGCTTTAGATAGGGAGAAAATTCATACTTTTCTACCAACTGCATCGAAGGGCCAAGATATTTAATTACTGAACCTTCAGAGATGGTAAAAATAAGTTTGCCGTTGCACTCAGTGCATTTCCCGGATAAAGGGGGTCGGCGATATTTAATATTGCATTTTCCGCAGCGGAACTGCTGGGCAGAAAATTTCTTCAAGTTCCCGCGGATATCTTTCAGAAAATGTTTTTGGATCACTAATTTCGCTACGTCATCCATATCTACTGCCCGGACTTTTCTGGCAATCTCCATCTGGCCGAACAGTTTCTCTTCCATTGTCGGCAATATCTTGTAGGCAGAGCATAACACTCCCCGATTAAAATTATCCACTTCATGAGTATAGCCAAATTGTTCATATTGCAATTCTTTTCCTAACCTGCTTCCCAGCTGTTCTATCTTCTTTCCTCCGTTATAGACCACTTCCCAAGGCTTTTTCATCTCCAGAGAAGCTTCATAAAACTCTAGGGGATATTTCCAAACTACATCAATTCCATGCACCTGATCGTCAACCTCAGAAGGATATAAAGTAGAGGTTAGTACTAAAGGACTATCCATTGTTTTCGCCCCTCTCCTTTCCGGGAGATACTGTCGAGAAAAGTTTAATAACGCATCCATTAATAACATTACCCCGGCTTCATCGCCGTCGCAGTCCCGACGCATTCCCGCATGGTACATGGGGTGGGCCAATAAGCCTTGTGTTTCAGAAAAACCAATAATTCTTCCCACCAATCCAGCAGAAATATGAGGGGCTAGACCGATCACTAAATGTCCAACTAAATCTTCTTCAGCTTTCAGATTATAAAACGGTTCCAATCCATAAAACTTAACTAAAAGCTCATCTATAAAATTAGCCACTCTGGTCAAGACTTTCGGGGCAGAATCATCTAATGAATCAAATCCGGGCAGAATGATATCTTGAGGTTTAAGTTCTAAGATCTGATTCTCCTCAACCAATTCTTTCCCCTTAAAATCTAAGTCATATCCTAATTCTTTCAATTTAGCTATGGAAGTCTTTATCTCTTTAGGTTTGAAATGGGTTATGGGCATTTCGGTACAATCGTAACGGGTAGTTCCATCTTTATTCACATAAAGGTCATGCTTGGCTCGAAGAATACCTTTAGCCAGATGTTCGGTGATATGCCCTTTGTTAGAAGTTCCCCGCACCCCTTTAATCAAGTCTGGATGCAATTTTTCACCGATACGCGCTTTAGCCTTCTCAAAATAATAAGCGATGTCCAAATCTTTCTGTTTGTAGGCGTTGGCTTTCCCATGCCTGCAGCTATCTTTGTTTAGATCTCCACAAAAACGGCAATAATATCTCTTCTCGCACTTCTCTCCGCACTCTTCACAGAGCGGATAGATCATCTCCTTTTGGCATTTCAGACAATAAAAATTGGGAAAGGCACTGCGAATCTTTCCCGCTAATAAAGCAGACTGAAAACTTCTTAGGCGATCTCCTTCCTCGCCTACTGGAAACATTACCTGGGGACTACCGGTAAGGCTGCGCATTTTAGCTTTTTCCGGCCTGCCCATACGCGCACCGATAAAAGTTCCTGCTTTGTCTTTAATTGAAATACTGCTTAAAGAATTAATAATTTCCAATCCCTCTTTCTTAGCTACTGCTTCCGGAGTTAAGTTAATTGATTCCATCCCCTTTTGATCTTTAAAATCAAAACATAAAGCTAGAATATTCGCTTCTTTTCTGGCTAAAACTAAATTATCTTTATTAATGATCTGATGAGCAACACCCATATTCTCTAAAGTAGTTTTAACTCTTAGATGTGCCTCGTTTTTTTCATAATAAGGTAAAATAATTTTTTCAATACCTTTCTCATCCGACTTAATTTTTCCTTCCTGAAGCCAGACTCTTAGATTTAAAATTTCCTCTCCGGAAACTAATTTCCAATAAAAAGTATAATCTGGATGCAAAGAGACTTTCAATTTTTTACTTAGAGTTAAAGCTTCATTCCATTCGGGAAAATGGATGAGGGGTTTATTCACTAATTCGACCAAACGATTCTCTTCTAGATGGAGCAATTCTGCAGCTTTCTTCAACGGTTCAGTCTCAAACAAAGTATTTGTAGCCTTTTCCACCTCTAAAGCCCACCATTCCGGACAGTATCCTGCCGGCACTAAATCTTGGCCGTTTTCAGAGAAGTCGCCATAATTAAAGAGGATATCCCCTAAAAATAAAACTTCTTTAATCTGAGATAAGTATTCTTTAGCCTTGCTTTCTGACTCTAACTGTAGTACTGAACCATTTTCTAACAAAACTATCGGACCCTCTAAACTATCACAGACCGTTACTACACTAGCTTTTCCCGGACGTTCAACTTTAATCTGAGTACCGATAGCGATATATTTATCTAAGACCACTAAAGTTGCTGGATGCAGGGCAGAAGCTGAAAAGCCAGTCATTCTGGTCCTTCCGTAACGCAGCCTAAATCCGCCAGCAGCAAGAGGATGAGTTAAGATCGGTCTTCCTGCTACTAAATCCATAATATAGGTAGTATTAGGTTTGACTTTCTTTTTCTCTCCTAATTCGGTGACTTGAACTTTAGTAGTATGTAACGATTCTTTTAATTTAATGAAATCTGCTAAGAATTTCCAATGTCCTAACCCGAATTCTTCTCCCCATTTAGAAAGCCTTTTCCAGAGTTTGGGAGTTTTCTGGCATAAACCTTCGGCCATAACTAAGGCCATCCCCCCCCGGATCAGATTAGTCTCGATTCTGGGAAGGTCTTTATAGTTAGAAACTTCTAATTTTTCGGTAGGATCACCATCAACCTCAACGGGAAGATGGCTGACCATGAATTTAACTTCTTTTTCTGAAGGATGATATTGTAAGTTGGTCACCCGTTCATGATAATCATGAATCTCACTATCACAACGATTAATTTCTGCCTCATCTGGATCATAGGGGGCATAGCCCATCTTTACTCGCACATAATCGCTTAAGATTACCGAAACTGAGGCCGCAGTACCTCCCGCAGCCCTGATCGGTCCGGCATATTGCAAAGCAAAATATTCTTTTCCGTCATGACGTTTTTTAATTTTCAATCCGATAAAACCTTCTAAAGGTGCGGAGACAATTCCTAAAGTTAAATAAGCAAATCCGGTACGGATTCCTACCTCTAAAGCTTCTAATTTAGTTTCAAATGGGCATAATTTTCCTTGGGCTACTTCCTCTGCGACTTTGAATCCTACCCGCCAGTCTAACATCCCATACTCTTTTTCCAATTCCAAGATTCTTTCCGTAACTTTACTATTAATTATCTGGGGAGCTACTACTGAAATTAAGCCCACTACTCGTTCGGCCATATTATTAGCTAGCGGGATGGGTACTACCTCATCAGGATCAATCCCTTTTTTATGGGCTGCCTCCGCAAGAAGGTAATTTCTAGCTACTTCTTCATTCAACTTCTGAAAATATTTTTTGATTGATTTTGAAGCTTCCATTTTAAATTAATTTTAATTCTTTTTAGATCTATTATTAAACCTAAATTTAGGTCTAAACAAATTTTAATATTTTTATCTCTCGAGTCTGAAGATTAACTATAGGTACTCTTCCCGGTTCAGGCTCATGACCCATCTTTTCCTGAAAAGCGGTCTTTGACTGCCAACAGCTGCCGCTGATTAAAGTCACTCCTTTATGATTAGCTACCTTGCAATAATGGATATGGCCTGTAATGAAAATATCTGGAATTTTCTTGATCAATAAAGGATCTTCTGCATGAGCTGGAAAATAAGGGGTAGATTGAAACGAGGGAGCTAAATGCCTCCGTTTCAGTAAAAATTGCATGATTAAATCCGCCCGGGTGTATCCCCCATTATTTCTGATTGGTTCTACATTATTAACATAATAATCAAAACTGTAGCCGTGATAAACTAGAACATTAAATCCAGAAAAATTCTTGGTCTTACCAATATTAATCATTCCTGGATTAGTAATTAAAGTTAGATTGGGCACTTCGGAAAGGCAGGCCGAAAATTCTTTATAGAATTTAGGTTGAGGTTCAGCCAGATGCACTAAATCGTGATTTCCCGGGCAGACGATGATCTGTTTATCTAAAGGAACTTGTTTTATTAATTCTACAAATTCTTGATATTGTTTAGTGATATCATTGATTTCTAATTCCTCTTCTTGGGAAGGATAAATTCCGATCCCATCTACCAAATCTCCGGCAATAACTAAATATTTTACTTTTTGGGCTAGCGCTTTTTGCGCCTCTGTTCCCGTCTCTCCTCTCAGCCAGCGTAGAAACTTCAGGAACTCCTGTTTCAGAAACATTTTCGAACCTACATGAATGTCCGAAATAAACAAGGCATATTCTTCCAAAGGACTTTTCTTCAGTTCAGGCAGTTCCGGAAAATCTGGCCAAACTATTCTTTCTGCAAAGATAATTTTATCGCTGCTCATCCCATTGATACCAATAACTTCATCCGGAACTAATTCCTTGCCTTGATTGAATAATTCTTTATTATTTTTAGAGACTAACACTTTTATTTTACCGGTAAGATCTTCTAAATTAAAAACTAAATGGCCGCTTTTAGTGGTAGAAACTTCCTCCACCATCCCGATAATAGAAACATTTTCTTTTTCTTTTTTTTCCAGTACCCGATTGATGCTTAAAGTCCCCCTTAATTCCTGACGATTTCTTAACAGGCTTTCTAAAAAACGATAGCGGGTTACAAAAATATTTACAAAATCTTTCACGGCATACTTTCTGGGCTTATTCTCGTAAGAAAGAACAATTTCCATCGAAGAATTATTTGCAGAGGAAAAATTAAAAGAATTGGGATTAAGATCAGTTTTAATATTTTTCTTCGTATTAAGAATAGTAGGATCCAAATTTTCGGAAATAGCCTCTTTTTCTCGGTTCAATTCTAATTCCAAACTTTTGATCTCGGACTTAATTTTAAGAGGCGGACTGGTTATAATCAGATCAGAGCTGCGCAGATGCTGCAGCTGGTTCTGATACAAATCTAGATCTTTTTCTTTCTCTGCTAAAACTCTAGAATGATCCAATTCATACCAATCCACTAAAGAGGTCTGGCCTTGGATTACTTCTGCATAATCAGCATTAAGCACGATTAGATCTTCTTCAATTTCTAGTTTAGCCAGAAGATTATCACTAATCTCTTTTAAATCGGCATTAAGTAATATTCCTCGTTCAAACATCTTTTCTACTAATTCTTTGGTTAATTCCATTTTGAAAACATTTTTGAAAATATTGATTAAATTTATTTGGAAATTTATTCTTTTGAAATAAATCTCGTTTAAGAGCTTAATTGCAACGACTTTTCCAAAACCTCTTTTAACTTAGCCAGTAAATTTTCTTCAAGAGATAAAGAAACTTCTCTAGTTCTTCCATATCTGCCTTTAGAAATAATTTTAGCATTGATAATTCCCAACATGTCCATCTCCGCCAGAATATCAGATACTCTTCGTTGAGTAAGAATATTAAATTTAGTCTGCTTGCAGATATTTTTGTAAACCTCATAAATTTCTCCGGTATAAAATTGATTTTTTTGGGGAGAGATTAGCATGATAGAATAAAGTACATTCTGGAACTGTTTCGGCTGGTTAATCACCGCGTTAAGAATCTTATCTGCTTCCACTTTCTTTTCCGCTTCATCCAAATGAACAATTTCTAAAGATAATGAACCTGATCTTTCTGCAATTTCTCCGGCTACTCGCAATAAATCAATCGCTCTGCGCACATCTCCATGTTCTCTGGCCGCATAAGCAGAACATTTTTCAATCACTCCAGATTGAATTACATTTTCTTTGAAAGCTTTTTCAGCCCGCTCTTTTAAAATTTCTTTAATCTGCAAAGCATTATAAGGTGGAAAAATTAATTCCTCTTCAGACAAACTACTTTTTACTCGCGGATCAAGATTCTCAGAAAAAACCAGATTATTGGAAATTCCTACCAAACAGATTTGAGACTTTTTTAATTCCGAATTAATCCTAGTTAAGTTATATAAAATTTCATCTCCAATCTTTTTAGTTAATTGATCAATTTCATCTAAAACTAATAAGATGGTTTGTTTTTCCTGATCCAATAAACTATAAAAAATAGTATAAACTTCATCGGTAGGCAAACCGGTAGAAGGAATTTCTTTACCCAATTCTTTGATTAATTGGGCAATTAAACGATATTCCGTATCTGCCACTCTTTTTAATTTACAATTAAGATAAATCGTTTTTAGAGCTAAATTATTTTGTTTAGCAATTTCAGCCATAGAATTTAAGATATGTTTTACTGAAAGAGTCTTTCCTGTACCGGTTTTGCCATAAATAAACAGATTAGAAGGTTTTTCCAATTTTAAAGCTGGAGCTAAGATATTAGCCACTTCCTGCAGCTGTTCTTCTCGATACAAGACTTTTTCGGGAAGATAGCTGGATAATAAATAAGTTTTATCCAAAAATAAAGATTCTTTCTTCAAATAATTCTCAAAAAAGGTGTTTATTTGCACCATCTGACCCCCTCCTTTCCGATGGAAATATGATTAAATCATAATTTTAACTTGATTTAGATCTTCTGGATATAGATCCAATTGAAGCTATTTCAAAGCTATTTAATTCAGAGTGAGGGTAATATATAAACAATTTGAAGATGGGAAGTATAAATCGCAAACCATAGGTTGATTGCAGATGGAACTATTATAAATAACTATCTATTAAATAAGATTTAAATAAGATTTTATCTCTTCTTCTTTATCTTTTTTTGAACTCATTTTTCTTCTTCTACTTATTATATATTAATAAATATTGATTAAATATTGATTATAATCTAATCGATAATTTATTTGCTTTATTTTTTTATTCATTAAAAACCATTTTAATTTTATAATTCTTTTTTGTTAAATGATATCTTTCTTTTCTATATTGAAACAAATATATATTATTAATAAGCTTTATTATTATTATTATTATTACTTTAAAAATAATAATTAAATTACTTTTTATTTATTAATAAAAATTAACCAACCCTAATTTTTAATGAATTAAGATAAGATTAATTTAAATTAAACTTAAATTAAACTTAAATTAAACTTAAAAATAATCATTTAATTTTGTTTCAGCTTTATTTCATAAAAGAATCACTTTTTTAATAGACCTTTCTGATTGCATTTAACTTTTTTGGTTGTTCTTAATTTAATTTTAAGCTATTTTATAATTTTAAAAAGTTCCATAAGAAAAGAAGTATAATCTTCAATCAAAGATTAATTTTTTGATCTTCCACTTTAAAAATCAATTTCTTTAGCTTTTCGATTAAATTCATTTTAAAAGTATATTATTAACTGTTTTTATTGTTTTTTCATCAAATTTTTCTTATCCTCATTTTCCATCTGCAATCAAGGGGTGGGTAGTAAATTCAATAATTAAAGAAATGTTTAAATAATCAGCTTATTTACTCAATTTTATGGTTTTGGAATCTTTATTCAATCCTTTTGCAGTTAAAAAAAAGCCCTGGGAGATGTTTTTAGCCGGCTTTGTCTATGCTTTTGTAGGTTTAGCTTTGTCTTATATTGTCTTTAGAGAAGTTTCCGGCCTTTTGACCGTATTTCTGATTGTTCTAGCCATTGTTCCATTATTTTATACTACCATTAAAAACGAAGAAGAATTAGATTTAAAATATGATAAAGAATGGACTTTATTGAAAGAGCATACTAAAGTCTTAATCTATCTAATTTTTTTATTTTTAGGCATGACTTTCGCTTTGGTCTTATCTTATGTTTTCCTGCCTTCAGAGATGGTTTCTACCGTATTCTCATTACAGGAAAAAGCTATTCTTAATACTAATAATGTGGTCCAAGGTAATTTAACCAAATTAGACTTATTCACTAGAATAATTTTCAATAATTTAAAAGTACTTTTCTTCTGCCTGATCTTTTCTTTTGTTTATGGTACCGGGGCGATTTTTATCTTAACCTGGAATGCCTCAGTAGTAGCTACCGCTATGGGCAATTTCTTTAAGACAGAATTAGCTAAAGGTGCTAGCTTAGTAGGTATCCCTACCTTAAGCAGTTATTTCAGCGCTGCCTCTTTCAGCTTTTTGCGCTATATGACTCATGGTATTTTGGAGATGAGTTCCTATTTTATTGCCGGATTGGCTGGAGGAATAATTTCTATCGCTTTGATCAAGCATAACCTCAAAGAAGATAAAGTCTTGATTGACGCTTTAGATTTGGTTTTATTAAGCGTAGGCTTCTTGATTGCTGCCGCTTTAGTGGAAGTTTATATCACTCCGCTGATGTTTTGAATGCTTTTCGATTATTTTTGTTAAATGCAATTTTTAATTAAATAACTTTTTTATTTTTATCATTAATCCTAATTCACAACACTTTCACCCTTCCTGGTAGGTTCTGAAAGATATCCCCTTTCTCTAACATCTTCTCAATGATCTGTTCAGTTTCATTGAGAGAAGATTTAGAAATCAATTCTTCGATTAATACTCCCGAACCCTGATCCAATTCTTTAATTAAATGTTTAACTTTTTCTAAAGGAAGCATCTCCAGCTTTTCATCCATCACAATTTCATCTTCTCCGATTAATTCTTCTTCAGAAGATTCATTAGCAGAGACAATCTCTTTAATTGGAATCTCCTCTGCTTCTACTTTAATCTCTTTTTTATCCAAAAATAATTCTTTCAATTCTAAAGACCGAACTTTCAGCCAGAGGGGATCAATTTTTTTGACGATTTCTGGAGAAATATATTTTTCTTGATTATACACTCTTAATTTTCCCAGCACTAAAATTGTATCTCCTACCTCTAAAGCTTCCCATTGAGGATTAGCTTCAAAAGATCTTAAAATTATCTTTCCCGTTCCATCATCAAGATAAAAATTTTGAATTTCCCCCAATTTTTCTTTTCCTAGAATTACTCCTAAAGCATTCAGACGATAAATCTTCTCCCCACTTTTGGTTAATAAGTAATTAGGATTTTGTTCTTCCTCTTTAACATATTCTCCCTCTAACAGCTCGCTGAAAGTAGTTTTAACTGCAATCTGCCTGGAAAATGTTTTTTTTTCTTCCATCTTAAAGTCTTTGGATGAATCCTCGTTTTGGCTCAAAAATGTCTCCTGAACGTTTCAATTTTCCAAAGAAATCTTCCACCTGTTCTTTGGAAAGATTTTTTTCTTTGGCTGCTTCTACGATATTATCTACGGAAATCATTTTCGTGCCCATCTGCTCTTCCAATGAAGAGATGATCTCTTTGATTAATCCGATTCCGCTTCTTTGGCTGGCACTGATTGTGCTACTAATCCTATCAATATCTATTCTACCCGTATCTTTATCTTTAGCGATTTGGTTCAGGCAATAATCAATCAATTCAATCGCTTTTTGGGCATCTTTTTTAGTCACTGTTTTCGCTAATCTTACCTTCGCTGCCGCTTCTGATAGCCGGACTAAAGCTTCTAATTGTCTGGCCGTAATGGGAATACTTTTCATTCCCGACTCTTCTGAAGTACCCGAATTGCGCATGGTGATATAATAATCTTTTAATTCTTCGATGGCCGCATCGGTCATCTTGGGATTGATTTTTTGGCGGATATAAGCAAAATATTTTTTTAAGAGGGTAGTATCAATTTCAGAAATAGCTGAATCCGGATCTTTATGCAAGTTAAGGATGAAAGAAGCAGTTTCCTCATCTTTCTCTCGGTTAGGCAGATCTTTTATCGGAAAGATTAAGTCAAACCTGTTGATCAAAGTGGGAGGTAGATCAATCTGTTCTGCAACAATTCCATAGGGATCAAATCTGCCAAATTTAGGGTTGGCTGCTGCCAGTACGGTAGTTTCACAGCGCAAAGTAGCTTGGATGTTTGCTTTAGAGATACTTACACTTTGCTGTTCTAAAGCTTCATGTAAAGCAGAACGATCATCTTTATTCATCTTATCCATCTCATCAATGATGGCAAATCCTCGATTGGCTAGGACTAAAGTTCCTGCTTCTAAGCTCCAGCCGCCCAAGAATTCATCTTTAACTACTGAAGCAGTTAATCCTGCCGCACTTGCTCCCTTACCGCTGGTAAATCTTGATCTCGGCGCGACTTTAAAGATTCTTTTCAGAATCTGTGATTTACCGCTACCTGGATCGCCGATAAGAAGCATATGTATATCTCCCCTAGTGGTTACCCCATCCGGTCTAACCTTCCTACATCCACCCGCTAATTGCAGAGCTAAAGCCTCTTTGATCTTATCATGACCATAGATAGAAGGCGCAATACTTTTTCCTAGATTGGAAATTACATTAGGAGATTTAGCAATCTCTTTGATTTGTTCTTCTTCTTTTTCGGTAATATTTAATTCCGTAAAATCATCCTCTATCGGCTCGATATTATTAGCTTCAATGATTAAATCATATTTAGTCGCCTGACCCCCGGTTTTTAGGGTGATGGGTACTTCTACTACCCAACCGCATAATTTTACTCGAGAGCCCGGACTGGTCCTTCTCTCCGAGAAAGGTGAAACTAAATCATCTTTCAAAAAGACATTAATTCTCTTCGGTTGGCTGCCGTCCAGGTCATCTGGAGACTCTTCCAGCACTAAACCCTGTCCGTCCACTAACTCTTTAGATATTTCTTTGAATTTGCCTTTTCTTCCACAGCCGCACCTGCTCGGCTCTTTGTATTTTTTGTCTAATTGCAAAATATTCAGAATATTTCCACAGGAAGGACATTCAAATTTAGCGGCAGTAACATGGGGCCGGACATCAGACTTCTGGCGCACAATACCCTCGCTCCAGATGAATTTGTTTAGATGCTTACTGCGGATATCACTAATCCTAATCTTTTGGGATTCAGGAAGATTTTTTAATCTGACATTAAATTTAGTTACTTTTTGAGGTAGATCAAACTCTTTGATGGTTAGTTCTGCGGCTTTAAGCAGCTCTTCCGGACTTTCCAGGATTTCTTCCGTAATTTCTGTATTAAACTTGATCAGCTCTGAGAAATCTAAAACTAAATAATTTTGGCCTTTTCTAACTGCTTCCAAAAGCTGGGGAAGATAATTCTGCTCAATGAATTCCCGGAATACTTTAATTTGTTCTTCTACGTCCATTTAGCTCTTCCCCCCTTTGCGCTAATTAACTAGTATCAAACAAGTAAGAATATAATAAAAAAAGGACTTTAAAATCTTATGCCTGCTGGAAACTCTATTTTTTATCCAATAGTTTTTCCAGATTATCTATGAGCTTGTCTGTAGCATCATGCACTTCCTGCTCAGTTTTGGTTCCGGTACAGACTATTTTACCATTACTGAACAAAAGGAAAGTTGCATTAGTTCCCTTTAACTTATGGACTAAACCCGGGAATTGTTCCGGCTCGTATTCAGTATTTGGTAACTTTATCCCCAGCACGTTTAAATTTAGATCCATGCCAATACTTCCGCTAGCTACAATGTTTTGAACCGTAATTTCTGGTTTGATGGTAACATTAATATTCAACTTTTTCAGGCTTTTGATAATGCTTTGGATACTTCTATCCACATCTCCCATGGTTCTTGCTCCGGTACACACTACTTTTCCTGAGCTGAAGATCAAAGCCGAGGTTTTGGGATCTTTGATTCTTAATACTAATCCAGGAAACTGTTCCGGGTTATATTCAGTATTAGGCAAAGTAGCGGCCATCTTTTCCAGAGGAATCTCCTTTTCCAATCCGGTAGAAACGACAATATTAACGATCTTGATTTCTTTTTTTCCAGTTTTTTTCATGTTTTCAACCCCCCTATCTTCTATTTATAAAGATTAATTTTATTTATAGTAAAAGCAGGGATATTAAACAATTATAAATGTGCTTTTACTATTAGGAGAAGCATTAATTGTTCGAAAAATTAATGCTTCGAGTTTATAAATCCCCTCTTACTATTTAAATATTCCTTTTATAAACCAAAACTCTCTGAAAAAACATATATTCTACTTATCTTCTGCTCTCTGATTAGGCCCCTGATTTCCTCTGGAACTTCAGCTTAACTATTTAAATAAAACTTGCAGAGGAAACCCTCTTTCCCTAATTCTAGTTTGAAGCTAAAATTAGGCTAAATCTTTAAAAGCCAGGCTTCTTTTGCCTCTAATAGATTAAACATGAATTATGATTCTATCTTACTGCGTTATGGAGAGCTTTTTCTTAAAGGTAAAAATGCGCTCTGGTTCGAGAGAAGATTAATTGAGAACACTAAAAAATTAACCGGAATTAAGGAGGTTAAACGGGCCAGAGGACGTCTTATCCTGGAGTATTTTCCTCAACCTTCGCTCTTAAAATTAGTTTTCGGTCTAGTTTCCTATTCCCCCGCTTTAAGGGTAGAAAAAGAGCTGGAAGCGATAAAAACCGCAGTCTGGGATCATTTTAAAGATAAAAAAGGCAGTTTCCGGATTGAGACTAAACGTTCTGATAAGAGTTTCCTACCTACTTCTCTGGAACTTAATGCTCTTTTGGGGAGATTTCTGGAAGAAAAAAATAAAAATCTCTCTTTTGGCTTTGAAAATTATCAGCATCTCCTCCATATAGAGATCAATGTGGATGGGATTTACTTGTTTACAGAAACTATTGACTGTTTTGGAGGATTACCGGTAGGAACCGGAGGTAAAGTCGCTTTATTGCTCGAAAATGACACTTCAGTTTTAGCTGGCTTATTAATCCTCAAACGAGGCTGTTCTATCTATCCGCTTGGATTTAAAGAGCAGAGTCGGAATGGGCAAGATCTTTCTTTATTGCAGAAGTTCAGTCCTGCTCCGCTTACTTTTAAGTTGGTTAAAGATTTCCTAGAAGTTGATTCTTTTGCCCAGGAGAAAGAGATCTTGTCTTTAATTGTGGGCAATACCTTTGAAGATAAAGGAGAATATAAAACTGATTTGATGGTTTTGAAGCCGCTGGTGGCTTATTCTCTTCTACAGATAGAAGAACAACTAAAAAAGTTTCAATTCCCCCTAATTTGATTTCTTTTTTTTGGGTACATATCCCGCAGCTTGCTGCGGTTGGGATTTTTTATTTTTCTTTATTCTCCCACAGATTTATCATAAAGAGATTTCGCCTCTTCTTCCGTCTTCGCCTCGATCAGTGCTCTTCCGTCAGCAAATAAAATTATTTTTCCAAATCGCAAGGCAATCCCGTCATCTACAACTTTTCCTAGTTTATTCCATCTTTTTTTGATCTCTTTCAATTTAACTTTTTTTCCTAGAATTTGATACTTTCCTGCCGAACAGAATTTCATTAATGGTTTTTCTTTTTGATTTAGAAATTCATAAATTCCTCGGCAGGCAGGACATTTCTTATCTTTCTTTACTTTTATTTTTTTAAATTCCATCTTTCTCAAGTTTAGATGATACAAACAAGAATCAACCTTTTCTCTGATCAGTATCTTCAAAGCCAGATTCACCTGCAATGCCCCTATCGCAGTAGTAGTGGTATTCAGCACCCCCACCGTATCGCAGGTTTCCAGATTAGCTTCGCGCAAGAAACATCTTAAGCAGGGTCCATCAGAAAAAATCGGCATGACATAGCCTTCTTCCCGAATTGCTGAAGCATAAATCCAAGGAATCTTTTCTTTTTTACAAAAATCGTTAACCAAGAATCTGGTTTTCAAATTATCGGTGCAGTCTAAAATTAAATCGACTTCTTTTAACACAGAAATATTTTCGGGATTTAGATGCAAGGCATAACTCTTTATTTTCACTGAAGAATTAATTGCATTTAACTTTTTTTCTGCTACTTTAGCTTTAAGTTTTCCAACATCTTTTTCTGTAAATAATAACTGTCGTTGCAAATTGCTTTCTTCAATTACATCTCGATCAATCAAGATTAATTCTCCCACTCCTGCCCGGGCTGATAATTCTACCGCTACCGTACCTAAAGCTCCCACTCCAATGATTGCAACTTTAGCCCGGATTATTTTATCCTGTTTCTCTTTACCCAGAAGCAGAATCTGTCGGGAATAGCGTTCATCCATTTTTCAATTCCTCTAATAAATTGCAGGCATTACAAATTTCCTGATTAGCCGGTTCACCGCATTTCTTACAGATTTTTATTTCACCGTATCTTTCGCTTTGCTTTTTTAGCAAAGGCAATACCGTTAAAAAAGAATTGATGATCCCTTGTTTGGTTCCAGCATACTTGTTTTCAAAATCATTGAGCATATCTCGTACTTTCGCCCGATAACCTTCTTCAGCGTAAGGACATTCTCCGAAATTTACCTTAAACCTTTTCAACAGGCAATACAATCTGGTTTCTTTTTCCGTACAGAAATATAAAGGCTTGACTCTTTGCACGAAGAGTTTATATTCTTCTATTCCCGAAACCGGGCCGAGCTGGGCAGAAAGTTTAGTGTTTGCCTTGAAAATATTCATCATGATGGCTTGGGCTTCATCATCAAGATTATGGCCGGTAACTAGTTTAGTTGCCCCAAATTTCCGGGCATATTTGTTGATCAGGTATCTTCTCCATACTCCGCAGATATTGCAAGGTTTCTTTTTTGTTTTTTGGTTGATTAAAGGATAGGCTTGGTCTAAAGTATATTCAAATTCATCTTTAGCTTTTACAATTTTCAGAGTAACTTTATTCTTTTTACAAAATTCTTTTAGGTCTTGGATAGTTTTTTCTCGATACTTCTTGATTCCTTCATCTATGCAGAGAGCAAACAATTCTTTTGTTCCTAAATATTTTTGGGTCAGATAAAGGGCAGTCAGAGAATCTTTGCCACCTGAAGTGGCCACACAAACTTTATCTTTCGGATCAATCAAATGATATTTCTTGATGGTCCTGAACACTTTTTCTTCAAAATAGTCCAGAAAATGATTTTTGCATAAGTTCCCGTGCTGCAGCTTAATTACCGCTTTATTCTTGCATTTGTTACAGATCATTTCTAACCTCCGGAAACCACGCTTAGAATTTCAATCTCATCTTTGTTTTTAACTAATTCATCTTCAGTCAGCACTTCTTCTTTTCTCACTACTAAAACGGTTTCTGGGTTAAGTTTAAGTTTTAGAAGTAGTTCTTTGACCGTCTTGCCGGAAAAGCTAATCTTTTCTCTGCTTTGTTCTCTTTCTCGCTTGATTACTAGTTCCATATTTCAACCTCAGCCTCCCAATAAGGCTTAGGGTTTTATTCTCGTTCTCGGGCAATTTTATAAATCTTTTGAGATTATTTTTTAAATACCAACCATTTAACCTTCTTCTATGGAAAATCTGCTTTTAATCCAGAAAAGTACAGAATTGGAAGAGCTCAGCCAGAAATTAGGCTTCACTAAAACTTTATTTTTGGATCAAGATTTAGTTTTAGTTCGGGGAAAGAATCAGAAAGAGCTTTTAGACCAGATCAAAACAGCTAAACGAAAAAATAAATTAGCTTTTTATCAGCCGGAAACTGAAGAGATGCTTCGTTTTGCTCTGGAGCATACCCCGATTGATCTAGTTTTCGGAATGGAGAAGATTAATCCTTCGGATTCTTTGCATTATCTGCGCGGAGGTTTGGATCAGATTATCTGCAAGATTGCAGCAGAGAAAGAGAAAACTATTGGCTTTTCTTTTCAGCAGATTTTGACTACTAAAAATCCAGAAAAGATGATCGCTAGAATGAAATTCAATCTTAAGCTTTGCAGGAAGTATAAAGTAAAGACTTTCTTCAATAATTTCTCTTTCCAGAAAGAGGAGCTGCGTTCTGCTCAGGATTTAGAGGCTTTTTTGAGAGTGCTGGGGAAGAATTAGTCCCGCAAAGATTAGTGCTGGGCAATCTTAATTTTTTTCAGTCTCTCGAATTACAATTATCTGTTTTTTGAGGAGCGGTAAATCTCGCTTAATTACGTCCCAGATTACTTTTATATCAACACCAAAGTAATGATGAATTAATTTATCTCTCATTCCTGCAATTTTCTTCCACTCAGTTTCCGGATATTTCTCTTTAAAAGAGTCGGAAAGGTTTTTTGCAGCTTCTCCAATGATTTCAATTTCTCTAATAATCGCGCTTTGTTTTAATCTATCTTTCTTTAGTTTATCTTCAGAGATGCCCTTCGAAAATGTTTCTATTGCACCTATACTTTCTAAGATATGATTGATAAAGATTAGGGGGTCTTTAATCATATTATTTTTACTTCCTCTTTTAAGATTCTTTCTTTGAGGTGAGGATTTATTCCTCCGTAAGTGAGCAGATCCACCTTTCGTTTGAGGAATTTATTTAATTCCATCTCTAAACCAATCAAGTCCAATAAACTAAATTTAATCCCTTTTTTTACTTTGATCAACAGATCTAAATCGCTTTTTTTCTTTTGTTCTCCTCTAGCATAAGACCCGAAAATCCCCGCTTTTATCACCTTATTTCGTCTAAGTATAGGTACAATTATCTTCTTAATCCGGTTGAGTTCTTTTTTTTGAATCATAGCCTAAACTAATGGTTAAAGATATTTAAGATTTTCCTAATTTCCCGCCGCAACTTTAATAAATAAGCCCTCTTTAATAGTAGTAAATATACTTAGAATATACTCCTACAGGTGAGATTAATGACTTTAAACGATTTATTACCAAACAAATTTGCTCGGATTATGGGCACTTTAGCTGCTTTAGCAGTTCCTGCTGGTCTGGGATGCGAGGCGGATGAAGGGAGTCCGGTTTATCCTGCTGGTTCTCAATCCACTTCCCAACCAACTTCTCAACCGTGTTATTCTGATAGCGAATGCAAAGGAGAACGGATCTGTGTGAGCGGGTATTGTCAGGACCCAGACGGGGATAATGGGAGTTATGATCAAAATGGAACCGGTGGAAATAGTAGAAATAATCCAATAATCGATCCAGAAGCGAAAGATCTTTGCGATCAAAAAGATAATAATGGTAATGGTCTTTTCGATGAACTTGGTTGTGGTAAAATTTATGTAACTACTGCTTCTGATAAAGAGTTAGCTTTTTTCGATTTAACCACTTTGGGAAAGACCGTAGTTTTCTCTTCTTCATCGATAGGAACAATTTATCCTGAGGATGCTGAGGTCAGTCCCTATAATAAATCTATTGCTTTTAGTGTTAATGGTGAATTGTATCGCTTAGGTTTAACTAATGCAGTTTTAACTATGGCTGGGAATGAAAAAAATTGCTTTTACCCTTCTTGGAATACGAGTATTGACAGTTTAGTTTGCTATTCTTGGTGGGATGGACCTTTAATTTATTCTTTTGATTTTTATGATCTTGAAGCGTCATCTATCTTTAATTTTCCAGAGGATGTTGAGATTGTGGATATAGCAGTATCTCCTAATGGCCAAAAGATTGCTTTTTCTGCTCCACCATCCAAAGGTTCTAAAGAAGAGGTTTATACCATCAATAGCAGTAATGGCAGTAATTTAGAGCAATTAACTTCCGGCGCAGGATCTTACCGCTTAGATTGGAAAGGAAATGAGAGAATATTTTATTCTTGTCCAGGAGGAATTTGTTCTGTTTCTTCCAATGGTTCTGATCAAAAAACTGAGTTTTCAGGATATTCTCATCTGGTGTTTAACCAAGATTATACCAAAGCAATTCTTCAAGCCCTAGAATCTCCCACTCTTGTTTTGGATTTAAATACTTCCGAGACTTTTGACCTAGACATTTTTGATTATGATTCCGCAGTTTTTGGTTGGACTAATTAAATTTTCAGTGAAAACAGATTAAAGAGCAGACGAATTTTTGGTAATTTACGAAGAAAAAATCTGGGCTAGGTAAGAGTTAATCTCTTTTAGTCTTTTTTATTCTAGTTCTGGCAGGGAGGTATAATTTATTTGGTTTTTTCTTTGAGTATTTGATCAATATTCTTTTTTAATGCGGGAATATCTTCAGTTACAACTTTCCAGACATTTCCCAGATCTATTCCAAAATACTCATGAATGAGCTTATCGCGCATACCCGCTATTTGTTTCCATGGAACTTCGGGATGTTTTTCTCGAAAAGAATCAGGAATGTTCTTTGCCCCCTCTCCAATAACTTCTATATTCCATAAAACTGCATTAACTTTCGTTCTAGCACTCAAAAACTGTTCTTTGGTTAGCTTATCTGTATCTTTCCGGATGTTTTCAATACAATCCAACATGTGATAAAGGAAAATTATCGGGTCTTTCTTCATAAGATACGTACCTCTTCCCGGAGTATTCTATCTTTAAGAAGGGGATGAAGGGACCGATATGTTATTAAATCCACCTTTTTTCCAATTTTCTCTTTGAGTTCATATTCTATTCCAATAATTTTTAGTAAACTGACATCACCTTTAAATTTAATTAAAATGTCTACATCACTCCCCTTTTTCTGCTTTCCTCTCGCATAAGACCCGAAAATCCCTGCTTTTATCACATTATTCTTTCTGAGTATGGGTACAATAATCCTCTTAATCCGGTTAAGTTCTGTTTTTTTAATCATGACTTTAAATAACCGATCTAAAACTATTTAAGATTTTCTTAATTTTCAACCACAATCTTTAAATAAAACTAGTCTTTTTATAGTAGTAAATATCCCCATAAAGGTGAGACTTATGGCCTTAAATGACTTGTTACGGAACAGATTTGCCCGAATTATGAGCACTTTAGCTGCTTTAGCAGTTCCTGCTGGGCTAGGATGCGAGGCGGATGAAGGGAGTCCGGTTTATCCTGCTGGTTCTCAATCCACTTCCCAACCAACTTCTCAACCGTGTTATTCTGATAGCGAATGCAAAGGAGAACGGATCTGTGTGAGCGGGTATTGTCAGGATTCAACCGCGAATAATATTAATTGGAATTCTAATGGTTCTAATTCTTATCAGAATATTTATGGAGTTTGGAGAGACGTAAATGCAGTTCCTAATCCTTTTCCTTTTCCTTTAGTTCTCTTTGAAAAATGTAATGAGGGACAAGATAATTATTTAGTGCTTGAAGGGATACAGCCGGATGGCACTTGCAACTATGGAGATGGTGGAAAAATGTCCATTGCTAATAGCCAATTGACTCTTTTTATGGCTAGCTGTCCAGACGGTATAAAAACTGTTAATTCAGACGTGTATAACTTCCAATTCTCCGGTAGCAACTTAAAATTAATCGATATCACTTCAAATAAAGAGTCTGTTTTAGAGAAGTATTCCGGGAGCATAGCGCCTTGTGAGTCTCAATGTAAATTAGTAGAGATGTTCGGGGAACCTGATCCTTGCTCTCATCAATAACCAAAAGTTTAATTAACTCTATTTTATTTCTGTTTATTTGTAATATAAAATGAATAAAAAAAGAGGATTGAATTTAATAGTTGTAATAATATTTTTAACATTAAGTATTGCTTCTTCGGTAGTTTCACTTAATAAGTTTAGTAATGCTAATGGTGGCGATTCTGGTGATGCTAAAGGCATAGATGACGGGTGTGGCGATTATTATGCTGGTGATGACTACTCGCAAAAAATAGAAAGTATGAGTTCCGCTATTCCGAAATCTTCAGATACGTGTACTATTACTGCAGATGAAGAAGATCAAAGTTATTGGTTCGGCGGAGACGAACATTGTACTGGATATTATCCTTTTGGTTCCATGATTACCCCGCAAGGTAATGCCTTAACTATTTTTAAAACGGGAATTTATAGTACCGGGAGTTTTGTAAAGTCAATTCTATGGGAATCTCATGACGGCAACACCTACATCTGCGGTCCCGGAGGCTGGTGGTACCAATGTTCAGAAGAATCAAAAGGAGAAGTACTTTGGGTTCCAAGTAACGGCGAAGAATATCTATTAAATTGTACTATCGATAAAGAAACTCTTTTACCTGCCTGGAATTTAGTTGATATTGATTCAGATCATGATGGTTTTGCAGCTTCTAAAGATTGTGATGATAATAAAAATGATGATCCTGCTTATTGTCCTAAAATAGACTTAATCGATTTTCCGGACGGAATTACTAGCGCAGGACTAAGAGATTATACCTTAGGTTTATGCCAAGACCCCCGGTTTTCCACCTGCGCCATCTGCATCAATCCCGGGGCGGCAGAAGTATGTGGGGATCAGCTCAATAACGATTGTGATGCAGGTACAAATTATTTAGCTGCCGCAGAAAACGATTTAACTTCTGATGATTGCAATAAGTTTAAAGAAGGTTGTCTTCAAGAAGGAATCGTCCAGATAGATAATCCTGAAGGTCTAAATGAAACTTCTTCTACTTCCTTGATCTACAAAAACATCTTCGACCAGAAATTCTCCTGGATTCCTACTGAAGAGGGCGGCTACTGCTGCGGGTATAATGGTATCCAAGATTTAGGCGTAATCCAAGAAGGAACAGAATTGGAAACCGCTTCAGGCATAGAGTCAGCTCAGGGCAATTATGTTTGTTTAAATAAAGAGATGACCGGGAGCAAGGAAGGAATTCCCGAAGACTTATGCGGAGACGACTGGTGCTGGGTCAAAGCTAGTGGTCCAGCCAAATTTCAGATTTTTACCGTAAATCTTCCTACTGCCGAGCCTTTCGATCTAGTCTCTAATAGCTATAATTGGTATGCCTGCAACGCTAATTCCAATATCTTTACTTTAGAACAGCCTTTCTTTGAAGCACCTGCGGGAGAAGAAGGAGAAAATTCCATTAGTTACAATAAAATCGCCAATCGTTTCTATTGTTATCAGGAAGGCAATCATTACAGCTGGGCAGAATGCTCTGGAAAGGATGATAAAGCCGCCAATGCTAACACTATCAAAGGCAGGAAAGCAGGAGAGGGACTTTACACTCTATACCTGCCTAGCGCAGATCCTCTGACTGGAATTCAATATGGAAATTCCATTACCGCCATCGCTTCCAATCATCCGGAATTTATTAAATTTTACAGGGAAGAAGCGTTTTATGATTTCGCTAATTATCAATATCTAGAATTTTTAGTCAAGTTCGTAGCTGATGAAACCGGCACGCCCATCCCCGTTTCGGAATTAACCGAAAAGATCGAATTTCCTGCCCAGGTTTATTTAGAGATTTACGGTCCGGAACAGGAAAATAATGAAGGTAAGGAAGAGCATATCCTTTATCTGAAAGAAAACGTTTTAGGCTACGTAACCAATAATCCTTTCTTTGCTGAAGATAGTTGGATGCATGTTAAAATTCCTCTTCACTCTAATCTGCAGGGTGTAACTAAAATTAAGGTCAGTACCGACGAAACAAATTTTATTGGAGTAAGAAACATTTATCTGAGCAAAGAAGGAGAAGAGTCTTTGCTCTGTTCCGGAGAAGATTCAGAAAAGTTCAGCTCCTGGTTGAGCAATATTGATCAATTACAAGCCCAGAATCCAATTAGCGGAGAAAAATTATGTACTGAATTATACGGTCCAACCGCTTGGCTGGGTAAAGAAGTTACCATGGATTCAGCTCGATGTTGTGGAAATAATCCTCAGGAATATTATTCCGGTCCGAGCAAAGAAACCGAATGGAAAAAATATGGCTGCTGGAATTCCCAACCTATTGCAGATAAAGAAACGATTATGAACGTGGAATTTAAAGTTAATTCTATGGAAAAAGATTTAGAATTAGTTTATCCTGTAATCAAAGTAGGTTATACTATCTCTTTAAAAGGCTCAGGATTTGTTAAAGCAAATAAAATAGATTCTGCAACGATAATCTCGAGTTGGGATGAACTAGATAAAGATCTAGAAGTTATTTTCTGTTTAGAAGATACAGAAAACTGTGTTCAATGGAAAGATGGTTCAATCAATCATTCAGGGACAGAACAAGCCACTTTAACTTTTTCTCCTAAACCCCAGCAAATAAAAGAATTATTTTATCTTAAATCCACCTATTTTGATCCCTATTCCGGTTCATACAACAGCGAAATCACTTTGGATTATACTAACGATAAAGTTAAACTTTATTTCATGGACGCTAATTCTGGTAAGAAATTAGGCAAATCTTTCCAGATGGGGGAACTCTCTTCTCCGGGGTTGAATACAGTTTATGTTTTAGGGAAAAATCTTGCCGTTGAGGTCAAAGAAAAAATTAACACTAGTACAATAACAGAATTAAATTACCCTTGCAACCAGGCTGAGTGTTGGTATCCTCTGCCCGGCAATCCTCCTTACACCATAACTAATTTGTATCCAAACTTTTATGAATTATATTTTGTTAGTCTGAATGAGGAAGGCAAAGCAGAGCCAGATTATGAATTGATTACCTCGGATAATTCAAAATTCGACCAACCCGGAAATATTTTAGCTAAGAAAGTTGCCCAGCAGGTTTTGTTCGTCAATCCGATAGAAGATGAAAACGTAGATCTAGCTGCAGAATCAGAAGAGCCGGGCTTTTATGGTTGTAATGCTGCTGATTACCTAACTAACAATCTTAAAGAGAATCTTCCCACCTGTTCCATTTTAGCTGGAAAATTCTGCTCTTCTTCCCAAGACCAGGTTACTCCCAGCGAAGAGCGTTACACTACCATTAATACCTGGAGCGATGAGTCCATCGAGCAGGTCGGATATGAAATAATTGGCACGGAAATAGAAGAAACTAAAAATTATTTTGAAAATTTAATCCTGCAGTTAAAACCTCAACCTCACGGAGTGATAGAAAGGAACTTCACTGCAACTATCTTCCCCACCAGAAATTTTGTTCCTAACGCTGAATTCAAGACTAAAGGCCAGGAATTACCTCATTGGGAAACTTTCCAGGGCAGTTTGGTGGAAGAATCAGAGAAACAGCAGGTAGAAAAGAAGATTCAAACAGTTAATCTTGCTCAAGGCCAATTACTTCGTTCAGAAAAGATTATCGTTCCAGAAAATAATGAATTAAAGTTTTCCCAGAATGGCACTACTAAATTTAAAATTTATTTGTATAACAAAAACGGAGAGCAATTATCTGTATTAGCAAACCAAATTAAACCCTTTTCCACCACAGATGTTTCTTATTTAATCTTAGAATTCTCCGGTCCAGGCACAGTCAAACAGCCTTTCCTGCAATTATTAGATAATTTAGGCCCAGGAGATTATAATTATCAGCACCAAGATTATCCAGACGGTTACGATGCTAGAAAATCTCAAGCTTGTTGTCCCCAAAACTATTGCTGGAATGGCTATGCCTGTATCGAGCCGATGAACTCTTTTGCAGATTATTCTAAAGTAGCTGAACACGTCTCTGAGGGCAGAGATTATCGCTGCATTGATGGCCAATGGAAATATCTGCCTTTAAAATGGGATTGGAACACTTATGATTGGGGCTTCTGCAGTACAGAAAAAGAATGTTTCGTCAAGAAAGACGGCAATCCAGAGAATACCCCTGCAACTTTCTTAGATGGAAAAGCACCCCTTTGCATCCAATCTGAGGAGTATATTTTAGATCATTATTGTGAGGAAGGCAATTGGACCTCTCGAACCAAATTCCTTGCTCCTAAATTATTAGAGGTAGCAGAAACTGACGATTATATCTTATACTGTGACAATTATCGTAAATCTTTGTTAGAATACGATTATGGTGTAGAAAATAAGTTGGGTGGAGAGGCAGGCTATTCTGCAGGAAAAGAAGCTGAAGAGGGCCAACTTTTACCCACGGAAACTAAAGAGGCCTTCCCGCTCTGTTTTTCAGGATTAAATAAACCGGAATTTTCTGGTTTGGTAGAAGATAAAGATAATTCCTGTGTAAACAATGTTTGTCTCCTAAAATTTAAAGATGGAGGGACGTTTAAAACTGCTTTTGCTACCACCTTAAACCAAAATATTTCCAGTGAAGATTCTTTCCTCCTCGCCTGGATCAATATTCTTCCAGAAGAGATCAAAAATGTTTGCAATTTAGAGAGCGAAGAGCTTTTTGTAGCCTGCGATTTAACTAAAGTTTCCAATGTTCCAGGCAGTCTATGGTACTCAAAAAAACTTAATGCCGTTATCTATAGTAAAGAAGGAATCAGCTTAGATCCCAATTTATGGAAAAAGATTACTGATTGGTTTAAAGATTTGTTTGGGATGGAAAGCGAATTATCCGAAAGCACCAAGTTTGTAGAGCAAGCTAAGAATTTCCGAGACCTCTACATCTTGAATAAAAAAGATACTAAACAAGTTCGGGTTATCAAAGAATTGTTTGCTGATAAAAAAATGCTCATTGCTGAATACGAAAATTTCCAGACCCCCCTCTGCGATTATGTTAATGTGTATAAAGAGCTGCCGCCTTTGCCGGAATTGGATGTAGAGATGCTGGAAAGCTTATCCCAGATGGAAAAATTAAGCTGTACAACAGAGGAAAACAAGCAGAGAATAGAGATTACCGGTGAGCCAGACGCACTAGACTTCTTCTGGCCCCAATTGACCGGAAAGTTAAGGATGTTGGGGATGGAATAGATTTCTATTCAAACCCAAAAAGGTTTATAAGCCTAAATATATTCATTTTACCATATGATAAAAAAGAGGAAGATAGATAGAGTTAGCTTTAGGTCTAAGCATGCTCAGATCACCATCTTCATGATTTTAGGGATAATCATACTCTTCACTTTCTTATTTATGATCAAACTTTCCAGTGAAGTTAAGATTGGAGAATTAGAAGCAGAAAAAGAGAAAGTTCTCACTAAAACTTTCAAGAAAGAAGCTTTGCGTATTTATGTCGAAGACTGTTTAAACGATGCCCTGGAAGAGGGTTTAATTAAAATCGGCCAGCAGGGAAGGATCTGGTCAGGCCAGCCCGGAGGAACCAAAGTTTTCACAGATAAAATCAGCGGAATAAATTATAATTCCGGAACGGAAAATAGTTTGGTGGCCTATGCTCTAACCCGAGAAACTTCCGATTATCCTCATGCCTACCCTTGCGATAAAAAAAATCAAGCTAACGAAACCCCCTCTTTCTGTCGTTATAAATATCCTAACACTACGGTTGGTTTTGGGGATTTAGTGCTTGATGATGATACTTTAAAAGAGGATTTGGCCAAATATTTGATCAATCGCACCAAATGGTGCGTGCACAACTTTACCGAATCGGAAATCTCTAAATATGCCCAGATTGAAGAAATTAAGATAGATCTAACTTTGGATATCCAGAACGATGGGATTAATCTTCAGGTTAAATATCCTTTAAAGATGACTATCGGAAAAGAAGAATTCTTTCAGATTTCCGAGTTTGACTTTTTTTATCCCAGCCAGTTCCGCGGTCTTTTAGACGCAGCAGTTACCCGTCCTTTACAGAACGATTGGAAATATTTGGATTTTGCCTATAATGAAACCGTCTTGAAAAGTCCCAACTTTTTATATGGAAGCAAATTTCAAATACCTAATTATTGTTCTATCTTCAAAGATTATTTCCTTTGCGCAGGATCTTTGTACTCGGATAAATATCAATCTTTAGGGATTGGGATGGAGCGGAAAGAACTTGCTGATGGAAATGATTTATTTATTTTCAGTTCCCCCCAGATTTTGAATCTGCCGGAAAAATATACTTTTCAGGTTGCCAGGCAGAACCGCCCTCCGGCTCTGGATTATGTGCATCGTCTGGAATGTTTAGATTCTCCAGACCCGGCTTATCGCTATGATTATCTGGTGATCAAAGATGATGAAATTTATGGAAACATTAATTTCTCGCTTAATGCTAGCGATCCTGACGAGGATGAAATCTCTGATTATGAGTTTAAACCCGAATTTAATGGGATAGAGATAACTCTGCCCAACAATTTCTTGGTTCGATCAGAGAAAGTAAAAGAGCTAGAACCGAAAGTTTATCCTCTTACTGTTACTGCTACTGACGAGCATGGCTTAAGCGACTGGCAGGAAGTAAGAGTATTGGTAGATAGTCCGCTTAAGGCGGGAATATCTTTATGGCTACCCTATACCCTCTATGATGGTACTAGTTACAAGACTTATTCAGAATTATTTTTCGGAGAGGGGGTAGTTATTTCCAATGAAGATCCAATATTTGTAGATTTAACCTTCCCAGAAGATTCAGTTTTAGGGATGATTCCAACTGCACGTTTAGAATATACTTCAACGGAAGGAAAAGATAATTTTAATCTGCCCATCAGCAGTCCCCAATCGCTTTTAGGGCAAAAAATATGTTATAGTTTTCCTTTCAGTGAAAATATGGTTGCTTGTTCTTTAGATAATTACAAAAATAAATTAGATTCCTGGCCCACCGAGATAACTACTTTCGATTTACCTTATTTTCAGGATATAACCGAGACTGGGATTTTAAAAATTATTTTTTCTAGAAATTATTGTGCCACGGATTATGAAAATCCTACAGAAGTAAATATTCGAGTAGCTCAATGCCTTCCTCACTTTAATCCAGATTATCCTTTCCCCTATATCCCTAACGACCAAAACCAAAATTATAAGTGGTATTATGCTAAAGATAATCAAGGAAATATAATTCTTGATCTTGATGGAAAACAAACTTACAATAGAAATGATTCTTTCAATCCTTTCCTTGCTACCCATGCCTGCTGTAATCCTAATAGCTGGACAGTTTATCCTGAAGGGTATCCCTGCTTCGAAGAAAGTCCTGAATTGGGCTGTTTTGGCGGTTCAGATGAAGCGAAACCAATAGGGGGCTATCTTTTAGAAGAGAGATCTACTGAATATTATTGCGATGGTATGAGGGGAAACATCTGCGGGGGAGAAGATGGGGAAAATAATGCTGAAATCTATATCTCTAAAAATCTTTGCGGTGATTTTAAATTAAATCCAAATTGTAATCAGATAGCGTCAGTCTGCGCTAATCAGGTACCTTTTAGCATAATTCCTAATTCTGATGGGACTTCCTCTTGGTGTCATGGAGATTTAGGCTGCGGAAAAGATAAAAAAGCCTGTACTACTATTGCGGTAGATATAGATTCGGATGATAAATTCGCTAGCGGGATTGATAAATGTGGCTGCACTAAAGATACCGTTGGGAAGAAATGTAAAAATTTGCAGATTGATGCCCCTGGTTTTGGCGTCTGTAAACTGAATAATCCTCCCGGGGCCACTCCCAGTTATGGTTGCGTCTATAATCTGGGTCCAACTCTAACTAATCCCGATATAGTTCCCTAATCAAAAATGAAAAAAAGAATCTTAATCTTTACTGTACTGTTTTTAATCAGTTCTATTTCCGTTTACAGCGGTTGTTTTCTGTACCCGGAAAGCACTTATTATTGTTCAGATTTAAGCCAGGAGCAGGCTGAACAGGAATGCACCCAGTATAGTTGTCAGCTAGAGACAGTTTTCTTTTCAGAGGCAAGCTGTGGAGACAATCAACTTTTTTCCGAGTGCACCCCGATTCTCTGTAAAGGCTCCTGCACTAAAGAATTATTAGGCAAGTGTTCCAGCGGAGCAGTTCCGCAGGGGGAAGAAGAGATCTGGTGCTCTTCCGGTGGCTGCTGCCAATTTGATTATCTTAGCGGCAGTTATTGTAATTATAAAAGCAGCAAGGCTTTATGCGAGATCGAAGCCAAGAATAAAGACGTGCAGCAGTTTGGTTTCGATTCTTTGATCAGCCAGGAGCAATGCCCTTCTTTATGTTCTCAGCAGCAATTAAATCTTGATTTAGAAACAGTTTCCGGATCAATTCTCGGAAAAGAGACTTCTTCTTCATTATCCGTGATTTCAGGGGTAGAAGTTAAAGATTTTACCGACATAAATCCTCCTCAAGACTTTACTTTTTTGATCTTAACCTTCCTCGCAATATTGACCATTCTTGGAGTGATCGTTTATTATCTATTCGCACACCCCAAATTACGAAAAAGATTATTCTTTAAAATAAAAGAGTTATTTTCCCCCCAGAAATCAAAGAGTACTTCCTACAAAGAAACAGGACTTAAATGGTACACTCCTTTTACCTCCAGCCCGGAATTATTACAAAAGATAAACTTCTTTAAGAAAAAAAGAGAACAAAAAGTTAAAGAGCACCAGAGGGAAGAATTTCTGGCCGCCTCTGGACTAACTCCAATTAAGGCGGTTAAGGACGACTTTTCTAATCTAAAACGGGTGGTGGGAATACATCAGCGCAGAAAGAAATATCATCCGGAAAAAAGCAGTTTTCAAAATCTGGAAGAAGTAGTTATAAAAGTAAAAGAGCGGGAAGAAAAAATCATTAAAGAAAGATTCTTTCCCCAACCCCAAGAGAAACAGAATATTAAAGAGACTTTTTCGAAGTTAAGGGATATTGCCCAAGGCAAAAGATAAGCAAAAATAGAGGTAATTTATTTAAATAAACCCGCTATTTTTAAGGTTACTTTTGAGGTGGCTTTGTAGACAGTTTATTCAAAATGAAAAGAAACCTAGATCAGATTGTTTTGGAACCATTAACAGATTCTATCAAAACAGTACTCAGAAAACCGGTCTTTTATCTTACCACTTTTGCTTTAGGCCTTCTTTCCTGTGGCGAAGGTCAGGGAACCCAGATTCTCCCTCCAAGCAGCAGCAGCACCAACCAATATTGCCAAACTGATTATGATTGTTTAGGGGAGCAAGTCTGTGAAAATAGTCATTGTATTAATTCTACCCAGACTTACCCTCAAGATCCCCAATCCCTTTATGGTGCTTTGGTTACAGATTTAGAAAGCGGCAATATTGAGAAAGTAGTTACTACTTATTTTGACCCCGCAGTCCAGCAGAAATATAGAACCGCTTTATCTACCCAAAATTTGCCTTCTTTAGCCCAGAAATTAAAAGATAAAATCTTATTCTTGAGCGAAGACGGCCAAAGATTCCGAGAATATGAAGTTTTAATCGACGGAATGTCCTATCCTATTCAGATGTTAAGAGTTAAAGAAAACGGAACAGAAGTTTGGAAGATTCGAGGATTATAAAATGGATTTAAAGAGATTAATTGCTACTGGAGCTTTGTTATTAACCAGTCTGATTCCTAAAAGCGCAGGTTCTTATGCAGTGAAAAGCGCAGATGGCATCGATTCTATTCATCCTTTACTGTCTTCCCAATTATCCGCTTTTTTATCCAATAATTCTTTACTTCCGGAAGGGATTACATTTAACCTAGGAAAAGTTAAGCAGGGAAGTATCAATGAAGATTCTTCAGATTATTATTACACTCGATCTTATAATCATTTCATCTCTTGGAGTAATTCTAACGACGGAATTTGGAATTTTCCTTCGGCTAAGGATTGGGCTATGAGTTCAGAATTGCAATCGGGAAAAATTCCATTTAATTTGTTTCCCGGGCCCCTTTCTATTTTTTATCAATCACTTTATCCAGAAGATAATCCTAACTATCCTCACGACGACAATTCCTGGCCGAGAGTAGTAGAACAATATCAAGGCGGAGAGATTGGAACCGCTTTCGGGCACATCTTTCATCTGATTTGTGATGCTACCGTTCCAGCCCATGCCCGTTTAGATCCTCATTATGGAGAATTCCCTTTTTTAGAGCAGTTAATTGAGGGAAGCGAATTACATAGTTTATGGCCCACCGATCTTATGGAAGTCTGGACCGACGAACATAAATTTGAGATTATGAACCAATTAACCCCTAAATCCGAGAATGTTCCATCACCGGGATCTTTGCCAGAATTATTCGAAGACCTAGCTTATTTTACCGGTTCTAATTTTTATAGTGATAATAGTGTTGATGGCACAGTAGTTGGATTAACTGAAGTGATGGAAGGGAACAAAAAATATTTTGTTAAAGAAGTGGAAGGAAAGAAAGTTCATGTATTGCGGGAAGGATTTCTTACCGATTTCCCGGATACAACTTGCCTTCAGGACATGTGGAAAGTTCTGGGCACCAAATCTTTAGAGTACGGAGCGGCAGCCTTGAATTTACTTGCGGAGGACCAACCCGTTGAACCACCCGAGTGCACTAACGAATGCGATTACGGACAAACTACTTGTAAAGACAATAATGTTATGACTTGTACCAATAACGACCTGGATGATTGCAGAGAATGGACCCCCGCAGTACTCTGCGGCAGCGGACAAGTCTGTAAAGACGGCGATTGTGTGGAGGAAGGGACGGATTGCATTTCACACGATTACCAAGATTGCGGAAGTAGTACTACTATAAACTGGTTTGATTCCTGCGGAAACATTGAAGAGGTAGTGAAGAACTGCACGGGTGGGTATTATTGTTCTAATGGTAATTGTGTTACTGAAGGTGATAAATGTAGTTTGGATTCGTGTATCAAAATAATTGGTGCGACCCCGTCAGAAAAATGCGATACGGGGTGTGAATTATTCATTATTGATCATCCAGTTATATCTGGATGGTATGTTGGGGGTTGTTTAAAAACTTGTAACACCAACAATGATTGTAACCAGTATCTCAGTTTAACCTGCCAATATAACCCAATAGATGAAGATAGCACAAAAGTATGTCTCCCCACTGACGGTGATCCTAATTGTAAAGCTGGATTCTCATCCATTCATAATGATCTCTGCGTAAAAAATAATAATCCCCAACTATCTGCGCTTGCTAACCTTTCCAATGCATCCAATTATTTTTGTTATAGTGATGAATGTCCAGCAATCAGTTGCCCTCTTCCCCCATAAAAGAGCGAATTTTTTTTTGAAAATAATAATACTTTCATCAAACTTACTTTAAGTGAAGTTATTTCTAAATCAACCCTCTTCGCAATATTTATAAACTAAAAGTATTTGATTTATCATATATATAATATGATTAAAAAAAGAGGCTGGATTGTATTAGTTTTAGCTTTATTTCTATTAATCATCCAGTTCAGCCAATCTCCCGCAGAGGTTGGCGGCTGTTATGTTTATCCTAAAGCTAGCGCAGACCTCTATTGTCAGGGTGGAATTTTAGACACTGAAGCTAAAGTAGATTGTGATTCCAAAACCGGTTGCAATATGAAAGAACATTTCCTTCCCGGTTCTGATTGTTCAGAATTAACCGTTTGCGAAGAAGTAACTTGTAGTATAGACTGCCAATCCCATCCCCAAGGCAAGTGCGAACAATTGGGGGGAACTAAAGTTAATGAAGAAGATTATTCTTTATATTGCAATCCCGGCTGCTGTAAGATTGCAGATAAGTTCTGCCAATTCAATCTGCTCAAGGCCCAATGCGATGATAAGGCTAAAAAATTAGGCCTCTCCGACCCGCTCCAAATTATTTTTGATAATAAGCTCGGAATGAATACTGACCAATGCAATAATCTTTATTGTAAAGTCCAGCTAGAAAAAGTAGAATTAACGGTTTTGGTTCAGGACTCTGCTGCTCTTCCCATACCAGAGGCCCAGATCCTTCTGCAGGGGACTACCTTCAGCGGAGCTACGGATAATTCTGGAAAATATCTTTTTACCAACTTGAATCCGGGAACATATTCTATCAGCGTTTCTGCTCCAGATTATTCTCCTGCCTCGGCAGTGATCTCTATCTCTCCCGGGGAGAAATTAGAACAAACTTTTACTTTAACTAAATTAGAAGGCATCGGTGAAATTAAGGGTACAGTTACCGATTCTGCTAAGGCCCTAGCTCAGGTCACTATCTCCTGGAGCGGTCCAGTAAGTGGTCAAATTTTAAGCAATGATTTAGGCGAATATTCTATCCCTTCTTTACCTAAAGGAAATTATCTTCTAACCGCCAGTAAAATTGGTTATACTTCTGTAACTAAACCTTTTCCTCTTACCGCCGCAGGTTCTTTTCCCCTATACTTTACTCTAACCCCTGCAGCTGCCCAGAGCATCTCAGGAACAGTTTATTTAGATTCAAATCATAACCTTCTTTTAGATCCAGAAGATAAATCTGTCTTCGGAGCTAATCTCTATTTGGATGGGGTCTTTAAAGGCAATTCCCAATTTCCAGGAGGAACTTTCTCTCTAATGGTAGCCAGTGGAACCTATAAAGTAACTGTAACTTATTCGGATTATAACTTCGAGCAGACTATTACCCTTGCTGAGGGCCAGAGTCTGGAAAACCAAAAATTCCTATTAACCAGCTATTTAGGAGAATGCACCGAACCGGGAACAGAAAAAGCAGTAGAGATATTTTCTGCTAAGCCCGTTCCTGGAGAAAAAGTCATTAAATTAGAATGGTCTAAACCCTGTCCGGAGGTAACTGGCTATCTCATTGAAAAATATGCAGGTGAGATCAAGTTAGATGATCTCCTAGCCTCTCCTGCAGAAAATTCTTTATCCGACCCTGAAGTAGACTGGGGAAAAGATTATACCTACAAAATTATCGCTTATTACGATAAAGGTAGAATAGCAGTAAACGAAAATTCCCTTACCCTCAATGTTGGAGATAAGCGTTGTGCCGGACATTATCATACGGATACAAATATTTGGGACAGTTTTTGCCTGATTGGAGATATAGAAACTAAACAAAGAACCTGGACTTGTAATAATGATAACCAATTACAATATGTGCTTGAGTGTGAAGGTGCATATTACTGTTCTGAGATTACCGCTACTGAAGCCATCTGCGCTAATGCTGGTGGTTGTGGCCTATCTGCCCAGCAGGCAGACCCTTTCGGATTATATTATTCCCGGGCAAAATGTTATGGCACTCCCACTCCTGAAGATGGTGTAGCTAACTTCTGTTATTTTGATTTTACCGACACCATTGTCAACCAATGTAAAGATTGCACCAAGATCGACAGTTGTTTTAATTATAAAAGTAAAGACGCCTGTGAGATTAACAGCTGTCTGGGCAGCGAATGCCAGTGGGTCGATAGTGGTTCTAATGCCCAACAATTAGTAGATTACAGTTTGATCAATCTGCCCGTTTTAGTTACAGCAGAGACCGGCGCTGGCTATTGTGTAGAGAAAGATTATGATTCAGACCAGTTTTGCAGTTTATGCGGTCCAAGCAATCCTCCCTCCAGCTTGTTTGAAAATTATTACTGTACTGCCGAGGTCTGTTCAGGACTGGGCCGTTGTTTCTCAGCTTTCAATTTAGATTTATGTTCCAGCTGTGGAGAATTTCCTACTGAAACCAGCAATTGTTACGCCTACAATACCGAGATGGAATGTACTGCCCAGCAAAATGTAGGTAAAAACGTTTATGAAGAGATTTCTCCTTCCCAAGATAGATGCGGCTGGGAAAAATGTTTATGGACCGGCACCAGTACCGGATTCAGCAAGAATACCTGTGTTAAAGATGCTAATGCCGATAGCTTTTCTGACTGTGAAATCTTTGTTAATCCCAGCGAACAGCAAGCCTGTAAGTTAGATCATTCTGCCCCTAAAACCCAGCTTCAAAATTCAGGAATCGGGGTTATTTCTTTCCTGACCCCCGAAATAGTTTTTAACGGAAATGATGGATATCATACCCTGGGCAGCCAGAAAAATTCTCTGAAAGAGTTAAGCTACTGTTTAACTTCTCCGGAAATAGACCAATGTTTCGTTAAAGATGGAATCAGCCCATACCAAAAAATAGATTATTCTGGAAAGGGATTAACCGAGTCCATCTCAGTAAATTTGATTACCTCTACTTTTTTAGAGGGCAAAAACATTCCCGGAGAGACCCACCTCTTAAAATTTTATTCTATGGACAAATATTTCAATCAGGAAAATCCTCAGAAGACTTTCGTTTATATTGACAATGTTCTACCCGATTTTGAGATTAATGAAGATATTCAAACCCAAGGAGACACTACTGCTTTATCCGTTTATCTTACCGGAACTAAAGAGATCATCAGCTGCGATTTCACTTTAAATCAGATCTTGCCCGCGGGAAGTTCCAGCTCTGTATCGGTACCTAGGGAAGAGCAGGTTAAAACTGTCTTTTTCCAAAATCTTAAAGGAATAAAGTATACTCTGAATGTTACTTGTACTGATGATGCTGGAAATCAGAATTCTAAGCCGGAAGAGTACATCTTTGATCTGGAAAAGAAGATCGAGATCACTTCCCCCAAACCTAAAGAAATTTTATCTCAGACGGAAATCTCTTTCCAGGCCAATACTATAGCCGGAGCCAGCTGTGCTCTCTACCTTTCCTCAACTAACCAAAAAGTAGCCGATTTTTTGAGCGATGAAACCGGTAAAGTGCATACCTCCCCAGCAATCCCTGGATTCTACGAAAAGACTTACGCCGGTGAATACAAGATAGTTTGTAGTGAGTTGCTCAATCCCGAGATAACTTATGAAGATTATTATGATTTCCAGATAGATTTCACCCCTCCCCAAACCCAAATCTATCTTAAAGAGGGGATCCGAGAAGAACAGCCTAAAGAATATGGTTGGCAAGAATATTTCATCCAGACCGTAAATGTAACTTTTGAATGCTCTGCGGAAGGGTTTGAATGTGATAAAACTTATTATTGTCTGGGAGAGGGTTGTGAAGTTATTAATAATCCTAATTATGCAGAATATACTGCTACTTTAGAACTCACCGCCTCTAATAAAATCTGTTATTATTCTATCGATCTAGGAAATAGTCCCGTTTATCAACCGCTTTGCGGAACTGTTAAAGTTGAAGGTTATGGCATCACTTTAGAAAAACCAGAAGCCTATACCTATCAGGAAGAGATTTGGGGCTTTAGCCATCTTCCTAATTTTGATTTCCAATTCTTCACCAAAGTGCCGACCCAAGAATGTAAATTTGATTTCGTTTCCGGGTATGATTATGAAAATATTCCTCCGCATAAAGCTAAAACCATTAATACTGAAAGAAAATATTTATTTTCAGCTTTCCCAGAAAGCGTCTTTTCTTCTTATCCAGAAAGTTGTGCAGATACTTCCAGTGAAGAATGTATTAAAACTTTATTTGTAAAATGCCAAGATTTGGATGGAATCGTCGGTCCCGAACAGAAGATTTACCTAGAGTACGATCCTTCAGCTCCGAAAATATTAGACGCTTACGCCCAGCCTGATCCAGTTCTGGAAGGAGTTTCTACCGAATTATTTACTGTAACTGATGATAAGACCATTTGCCGCTACAGCGATGCTTCGGAAGGAGCAGGCAGCCAGGAGTATGCTAATATGGAATATTCATTCCCCGGAACTGCTGAAAAAGTTTTAGACACTTTTCATCAAGCTACTTTCGCACTTAATTTCTTGGGCGCAACTAAAGATTATACTTTATTTAGTCAATGTCAGAACGGAGCTGGAGATTTATCTGAACCAGCAGAGATTTTTTTCTCCGTAGATTATTCCCAGTTAGGATACATCGTCGAGGGCTCCTTATTCCCTGGTGGTTATATCTTCGATAAAGAGATCACTCTTTATGCTGAAACATCTAAAAACGCTTATTGTTCCTATGATCTAGGAGACGGCTATTTGTCCTTTACAGATGGTCAGGGAGAAAAATTACATTCAGTTTTAGTCAGCAGCCTGGAAGAAGGAGATTATCTCATCCCGGTGAAATGCGTTATGGGAGATCATCTGGCTTATGGAGAGATTAAATTTAAGATAGATCTGACCGCCCCAACCATCAGCAAAGTAGAAGACGGTAATCGTACCTGCGGTAGTGAGTACCTCAACATCATGGTTTATACTGACGATTTAAACGTCACTAAATATATTTATGAAATCTATTCTGCAGGAAAAGTAAAAGAGCAGAAATTAAATTATTCTAAAAGCGGAAATCTTTCTAATCCTACACTCGGCCTCAGCAAGAATAATCAATCTTTGAACCAATCTCCAGCTTCCCCGCCCACTCTTCCCGGACTAGAACTTGCTCCGGGAACTTTAATGCTTAGTGGAGAGGTTGGTCCAGGATTACCTTTATTGATTCCTACTAATAATCTCACTCTCAATAATACTTATAAAATCAAAGTCAAGGCCACTGATGCTGCCGGTAATGTAGGTAAGTTTATAGAAAGTGACGGAGTGGCTCTAGTAGAGAGCAACTATTCCCTCTGTCTTATTGATAATACTGCACCGGAAGTAACTTTCTCTATCAATGATAGCTCTTGTACTTTAACTAGTGTAGAAATGTTCTGTACCGACAATTCTGGCTGCAAAAAAGTATTCTACGGGAAACAGGGAACTTCGGATTTATGCCAAGCAAATGAAACTTACCAAGGTAAAAAGATTAATCTCGATAAGTCCGGCTGGCTGTGTTATTATGTAGAAGATTATAACGGAAATAATCATACCGATAAAAAGAAGATTGGTTTCTCTGACGCAGATGGAGACGGGATTAAAGATAGCTGCGATAATTGCACTCTTACCACTGCCAGTAAGATTGTAAATAAAGAAGGCTGTGCAGACGGAGAAGTTTCTTCAGCAGGTAAAAAAACCGATACTGACGGAGATGGCCTGCCTGATTCATGGGAAAAGAATTATGATGCTGAGAAATGCGCCTTGAATTACGCCAGCCCAGATTCAGATGATAATGGAGTAGCTGACAATTTTGAGGATTATGATCAAGACGGTTATAACAACCACGAAGAATATTTGTACAATTCTAATCCTTGCCTGGCTGATGCTGCTGGAAAAGAGAAAGATAAATTCAAAGAGGGATTAGAAAAACAGAAACAGGAAAAAGAGAAAGAAGCAGGATTAATACCCCCTGATGCAGAACCGAATTATCTGGCTTGGATTTTCTTGCTCTTGGGATTGTTATTGATGGGAGCAAGCAGCGGCTATTTAATCTACTACTACTCCTATTCTCCACTAGGTAGAGCCGGTCCAGGCAAGCCTGGCTTTGGTCCAGCTTCTAGTCGGACAGCTCCCAGCGCTAAACCAGGAATCGTTGATGAATGGAAACAGAAACTATTCCAGCTCAGGAAAGCCAAAGAAGAAAAACAGAAACTGACCCGAAGGAAAGAACTTTTCGGAGAGTTCGGAAAAAGTTCTCTTAAGATCCCCCATATTGCGGAGATCTTATCCCAGAAAGCGCCTCATTTAGATAAGCTTCAGGATCTGGCCCAGACCTATACTGAGCATAAAGATGAGATCAAGCCGGGATTAAGAGCGGAGGAGAAAGGCATCTTTAACCGCCTTGAATCCATCGCTAAGAAGAGTACAGATAAAGATATTAAAGATGTGGTTGATGTTGAGGAAGCGAAAGATATCTTCTCCCAATTAAAAGATTTGAGTAAAAAGAGGAAGAAGTAAATTGGCTCCCTACTTATTTTTTGGAAAGAAAGCAATAGGTATAGAGCAAGTCTTTGTCTTTATGATTGCAGCTTTAACCTTTGCTTTGATCATGATTTTCGGCTATAAAGCCATCTCTGGTTTTTTAGAGAGCGGAGAGGAAGTGGAATTCGTCCAGTTTAAGAATAATTTGGAAGGGGATATTAAAACAATTTACACTGAATACAATTCTGTTAGGATCAAAGAGTTTGATCTTCCTGCCAAATTTCAACAGGTCTGTTTTGTGGATATGGATTATTCCTGGGAAGACCACCCAGATGAATTACAACAATTATGTGCTACAGATCTTGCCGCTTGTGAACTGGTAGAGGAAGCAAGATTGGGCCTTAGCGAAGGCAGATGCGAAACAGGTTATGGGTGTGTAGACCAAAACGTCTTTTTAAAACCACAGGCTGCAGTTCCGATTAAAGTTTATTTGATTTCCATTTTGGGGGACGACGAAGAGCCGGGAGGATTCATCTGTCCGCCCATTAACGCCGGCTCATTCTCTTTAGTTTTGGAAGGTAAAGGAGACCATACAGAATTATCTAACTCTTAAAATGAGAACCGGAAAAAAATCCCAAGTCGAAATCACATTCAACTGGATCTATCTTTTGATCGCTGGAGCAGTAATCTTATTGTTCTTTGTGGGTATAGTGGTAAAACAAAAAGTTGTTGCCGAAGAGCAGTTAGCCTCTGAAGTGGTCGAGGTGATGGACACTATCTTTGCCGGAGCCGGAGTTTCAGAAAAGACTAAGAACTTTATTGACACTTCCGGTCTGGCAGATTATACTCTTTATTTTAATTGCGAGATAGATTCGCAGGGTAAAAGCCTGAGCGAATTTGGAATTAAAGAAAAAGGCAGCTCGATTCAGAGCAGGATCGAGCCGATTTTCTCTCCTCAAGAGCTTAAAGCCACCAAGATGGTTCTCTGGAGTTTACCTTATAATTTTCCGTTTAAAGTGGTTGACAATTTGTTGGTCACCTCTTTAAACACTAAATATTTTATTCTTAACAGCCAGGATAAATTTTTCGAAGAGTTCCTCAATGCTATTCAAGGGTTTAATGTAAAAGATATTCCGGACCTATCTTTCATCAATCCAGAAAATAATTTTCAGATCAGAATTATTGATTTAGACGGCTTATTCATTAAAGAAAATCAGTTTGTTTCCGATTCTTTACTTCCCCTAGAAGACGATAAAGTTACTGCCCTAGTTTTTACCGGACCAAACCAGATTACTTATTACCAAAAGCAGGGAGCCCAATGGAAAAAGATGCATCCCCACCCCATAACTATCATCTCTATCGCCAAAGAAAGAGACGCTGCTAAATATGCAGCTATTTTCTCTGCTAATGATCAGACCTATCAATGCAATATGCTCAAAGCTTTCCAGCGCCTACAATATTTGTTAGAGATTTACGAAAAGAAAGCTAAGGAGATGAACCAATATTATTTGGATAACCCGGGATTGGGATTCAGTAAAGACTGCCCCCTCTATATCCAAGGGCCCTACAGTTTAGAAGACGGGAAAGAAACCAGTTTATTCATCGCCCTAGATAATCTGAAAAATTCTTTAGGCGCCTGTCTAATTAAACCAGAATTTTGCAGTGGATTGATTAGTCCAGCCCAACAGCTTCAGCAGGTTAACCGCGACTTGGGAGAGAAAGGAGATTGCCTAACTTTATATTAAGTCAAAATAGAAAAAAACCAAGATTTAACCAAGATCCAGCCAAAATAAAAAAATGAATCCAAACAAAAAAGCCCAGATCCGCCTCAACGAGACCATCGCTGTACTTTTCATCTTCTTTGTTCTGATCCTTTTCGGAATAATCTTCTATTATCAATACCAAAAAATCGCTATTAAAGAGAAACAGGAAGAGCTGCTCGCCTCCCGAGCCATGGAAACCACTTTAAAGACCCTCTTCATGCCGGAATTAGTCTGTACCAAAGGAGAAGCCCAGGCCGAAGATAATTGTCTGGATGTAATCAAACTCAATGCTGCCGATGAAACTTTCCAAAAGCATCTGGGCGATTATTATTTTGAACTATTCTCTTTTGCTAATATTACTGTGCAGGAACTTTACCCCCATCCAGAAAATATTTATTATCTTTATAATAAAGAAAAGACCACTGTACTTGAAAATGGTATGATTCTTCCTGCCTGGAGCCAGAAAGAGTCCACTTATTTTGTCGTTTCCCTCAAGAATGAGATTAATCCTGCCGGCCAGTCTCAGTACGGTTATGGTTATCTGAAAGTAGAGGTTTACTCATGAAAAGAATTAAATTACCCAAACTGGGCAAAAAAGCCCAGATGGAGATTATCGGATTAGTAGTTATTGTGATCTTAATTGCTCTAGGCATGCTCTTCATGGCCAAATTCGCTTTAAAAGAAGATCCTCAGAAAAAGATTTTTACCAGGAAAGGTCTGGCTTATAGCTCTTTAAGTGCAGTACTAAAAACTACTATTACTGATACTGAATGTTCTACCGATTTCGCTCAACTAGTCCATCCCCAGATGGGAAAAGACCTTTTAGAAGATTGTGCTAAGTATTATGCTTATAGTCCGGATGGCTACTCGCTTTATCGTTGTCAAAGTGTTTTGGATCAGGAAAAGAAACATAGCTGTATTTTCGTCAATGAAACCATCACCAGACTTTTAACCGATAGTTTAGGTGCTTGGAACAAGAATTATGAGTTTAAAGCCTGGCTAGTTAAAGTTAGTGAAGAAAAGCCGCTTCTTTTAGTCGGCCCGATTAAGTCTGGTAAAGGCTGCACTAAAAAAGATCGGGACAGTTCCGGAATCTTTCCTATCCATACCGATGTCGGATTGATTGAAACTGAGCTGGTTTTGTGCGATTAACCCCTGCCGGTTTCAAACCTATAGCAACATTTATATATTAAATTTCTTTCTTTTGTATAAATACTATTTTAAATAAAAAACGAGGTGAGATTAATGAAATTAATGAAAAAAGGGCAAGGGATGTCTATTAATGTGATTATAATAGCTGCTTTAGCTTTGATTGTTTTAGTAATTTTGGTAATGGTCTTTACCGGAAGGATCGGAATTTTCGAAAAAGGATTATCTAAAGAAGGTAAAGCAGAGTTGGTAGCCATGCGTATTACTTATGGAGATTGCGCTCCTACCGCTACTTCCGAAGCTAATTTCGATCTAGGGTTCGGCCAGGCAGAATCTTTAGAAGCTAAAGAATTAGCTAAAGCTAATTTCAAAGACGAGATTAGCAGATGCAAATCTTCTCAGGATAAAACCGGCTGTGAATCTAACGGATGCCGATGGAGTTAAGTTAAAATGAAAAAAGCTGGCGCAGAGATGTGGTGGATCATCATCGGGGCAGTGATTGCGTTGGTGGTCTTGATCATCTTGATGGTCATGTTCACCGGGAAGACTAGCTTGTTAGAGCAAGGATTGATTAGTTGCGATAGTAAAGGAGGAAGATGCGAGTCTTGTCAACCCGCGATTAGTGGATTTGGTGGAAATGATTGTAGCGCGGTCTGTGATAATCTTCAAGGAGGAGATTATTCTTATAGTTCTGTATTTAGTTGTAACCCTAAAGAAAGTACGGGCTGTTGTATAGGAACTAAAGACATCTAAATATGGTCCTCGCCAAAAAAGCAGAGGCAGACTCAGCAACTATCGCCAAGTTAGCCATAACTATTGCCGTAATCATCTTGGGCCTAGCTTTTATCTATTTTGTCTTAAAGCTAAAGCCAGATCTCTTACCATAAATAAAACATGAACAAAAAAGGGATGGAAATGTGGGAAATTATCGGTTTGATTTTAGCGGTAGCTTTCCTCCTTTTTTTGATAGTTTGGTATGGTCTTCTGGATAATGATTTGGGTGGATTATTAACTAAATTAGGTGATCTCTTATAAAATGGAAGGCGTAACTAAAATTGTTCTTTATCTCATTCCTATTGCTTTCTTAGTTTTAGCTTTCTGGTTTTATTATTCTCCTGAACAAGGGTTCGATAAACTTAAAACCGTAGTCAAAGGAATCCAGGATTATGTTCCTGAGATTAGCGGATTTGGAGATAAAATAAATGCAACTCCCGTAGACATTCCTCCTGAACACAAACAAGCAGTTAATTCTTTAACTGATAGTATTAATCTGATGTTAAAAAGTCCCAACCAAAACTGTTTCCATCAATATAACGGCGTCCAGGAATTAGGAGAATACGGTACTTCTCTGATTTTTGAGCACAGCGAAGGGAAAACTACGCTGTTAGTTTACAGCGGGGCTGACAGCAGACAATTGATCACAGACTTAACTACCGATTTTGAGGACATGATTCCCTGCGTCATCGCCGGAAGCAGCGCCATTACCAAGAATTTCGATCAAAGATTCTTAAACGATAAAACCGAATCTTCCAATTATTTTAATCCCGTGGAAAAGATTACTATCGCTTATAATCTCGAAGGACTAAACGAAAATAGGATAGATTATGGCAACGGCTTTAAAGATTTCGAAGGTCAATTCTGGCTTTTTACTCCTGATAATAAACAAATCTGTTTTTTCCCCACCATAGATGGCGATGCAAATTGTGATGGCAGCTCCCCAGATGGTCTTGATGATGACTGTTTCCAATATTCAGATGAAGAAGGGATCAATTATCAGGTGATCAATAAACAATTAATCGAATGTTAAGATTAACTAAAGGTTAAGTTAAAAAGTGAAGTAGAATCAGTGATTAAAAATGAAAAAAAGAGGTATTGCTGCCGGCCAGTTGGTAATAATTATGATTACTTTAGTTGCTTTTGTTTTAATCGCGGGAACAATTTCCCGTTTTATCTCTAAAGCCGAAGGTAAAGAGGCAGAAATAATCTGTCATGACAGTTTAGCTTTGAAAGCCAATACTAAATTGGATATAGGTATTAAAGACATCTCTACTCCCGCTTTATGTAAGACTTTAGACAAAAAGTTTTCTGCCAGTACCCAAGAAGAAGCCATGGATTTTATGGCTTTGGCCATGGAACGCTGCTGGTGGATTTGGTTGGAAGGGCAGTATGATGAATTATTTGGTTCTAGCGTCATATCTGTCTCTAAAGATAAGACTAAATGTTTTGTTTGCTCAACTTTAATTTATGAGGAAGGTCCGGCCTTTAGTAAATTAGATTTTTTAAACAATCTTAATCAAATAAAGTCAAAATATCGCGGCGGGGGAAGTATTTTATCCTATATTCAAGAAAATGGCTATACCCACATCATTGAAGAATCTTTCAATTCCCAAAACGTTTATGCGGTAGTTTTTGCTAGTAATATCGATGAAAATTTTTGGACTACCAGCGGCAGTAGGTCGATGGGTTTTGAGATTCCTTACCATCAAAACGGAATCTGGCTCTTGAGCATGAACCGTCTCGAAGCAGCCCAGCCATGTTATTATCAACCGGATATCGCTGGAGAATAAGAGGTGAATAATTATGATAAACAAAAAAGCAACAACATCAAAAGTAATCGGGGTTATAATCTCTTTAATCTTTGCAGTAATAATAATTCTAGTTGTAATCCCTTGGGTTGTTTCTAGCTTTCAGAAATTAAATCCCATCGATGAGATGGGAGACTGCGATCGGGATAATGTAAATAATTTTAGAGATAAATGTCCTTGTTTATCCACTAAAGGAGTAGAAGAAGAAAAACTTCCCGGCTGCCCGCTAGGCACCAGTCCCGATGAAGCAGATTATGATACTAAAAGCTGTAGTTATTTTGTCTCTAAAAGCAATCCCGACAATTTTGTACCTAAATGCGATCAAGACGATGAAGATTTATGTATGACCAAATGCGATAAAGTTAATGGAGAATTGCCTGACTTGCCTGAATCTGCAGGAAAAGGTATTGCCGGAAATTATGATTTAGGGATTAAAGAATTTAGTTTATCAGTTGCAGCTGAATCAAAGCCGCTGGTGAATAATCAATTGGATTTAGACCTTAAAGGTGAGGAAAAAGCAGAATTAACTTTAGAGCCGACAATCATCAATTATGGGGCAGATGCAGCCAACCTTCCTTTTTACCTTGGATTAAAAATTTGCAGTTCTAAAAACAAGAAAGAATGCACTTCTGCAACTTTAACTTCAGGAACTTCCGGAAACAAAGCCTGGTCACTTAAAAATCTTGGTGCAGGAGAGAGTAAAAAGTTAGAAAAACAAACCTTCCAGATCGGCTTAGGAGATTATTGCGATGGTCAAGGTGATACTGGCTGCTTTGTTAAAATAGTTGTCGACAGCGAGAATAATCTTGCCGAAACCGAAGAATTCAATAATGAAAAATCTTTCTTTTTAGTTTTGTCAAATAAAAAGATGAAAGAGGGAACTTTTACTAAATATAAAACTATAGAATTAGTGCTTGACGCTGATGGTGATGCCACTCCTCAAGATAGCCCCATCTCTCAGATGTGCCCTGGCTACATCGGCCAGAAAAGCGATTCTGATGGCTTCGGTTGTGATAGTGCCGGTTTTGAAGCGCCAAACTTCGCATATAATTGCGAGAGTGGAGAATTTCCCAGCGAAAAAGAACCTTTCTCTCCAGGAAAAGGCTGTTTACTGGTAGTTTCAGAAGAAGATGAGATGGATTATGATTGCGGCTATGCCGGAGCAGAAAACGGAGTGATTATTGATCGTTTAACCCCGAATAAAATTACTTCATTTAAAACCCCCTTCTTAAATACGGATGGAACTGATGCTGCCAATGCTTTGACCTACAAATGGAAAGCTTTAGAGAGCGGTTCTTTGCTCTGCAATGCTGATCAATGGCATCTTTGCGATACTAAAGCTAATTTTCAGTCTGTGATTATCAATGAAGTTAGCTTTATCTGTAAAGAAAAAAGATGGATTAAAAATTAATTTTTTATTATTATTAATTTTAAATTAATGAATTCAAATGAGACCGTTAAACAAGAAAGCGATCATGGTAGATTTTTTAGTTACTATACTCTTGGCCATCATCATCTTTGCTCCCGCTTGTTATGTTAGTTCAACTTATTTTCGTTTAAGCGACCAATCCAAACAGAATTTTATTGATTTTGTGAATAAAGTTAAAGAGGTAGAAAAAACTTCAGACAGCCATAAAACTGCCCTGTTAATCCTAGATGAGGGCACGGCCATAATTTATTTCGAACCTGACCAGAAAGAATTAATCGTAGATGTAGACTCAGAATTTCCAAATATAGATTATCAGATGATTTTTGTTAATCCTCAAGTTTGTTCTCCAGGGAAAGGTTGTTTATGTTTGTTTAGAGAACCAGAATTTGAATTAATGGAAACTGCCCGATATAAAGCTACTGAAGTTAAACCTTATTGTCAAGAGTTTTCTTTACCTTTAAAAGTAAATCTTTGTGGTTTTGGCAATCCCCATGAGGTTTTATCTTACACCTGTTCAGGAGGATTTTTAATTGAACGCCATCTAGCAGCAAAATCTAACTGGGATACTGACTCTTACTATGAAGTAGCCAGAAGAACCCAGATAAGTTTATCTAATCAGGGGGATATGATCTTATTCACTAAAGATGAACCAGAAAGCCAGTAGTATTCTCGTCATGATCTTTGAGATTATAGTAGTTTGCATCGGGATATATATCACTATTAGTATCGCCCATGCCTATGGCAGTTCGCTTTTGACTGCAAAAATAAATTCTGCAGAGGATATTAAAATGATGATAAACACTTTAGCAGCAGTTCCTGGAGATGCTTTGGTAGAATATCCTAAAAACGTTACTGAATTTTCATTCATTTTAACTCCTAATAGCGTCTCTGTCTTTGAAAATGAACAGACTGATCAATCTCCTGCAGTTAGAGCTTTCTTCTTGCCTCAAGGTTATACTGCTGAAGGTTCAGTCATTCGAATTTCCCCCATCTGTCTAGAAAAAAAATCAAAGAGGATTATTTTAGAGGCCTGTCCTCAACAAGAATAAACCCCACAAAATGAATCATAAAGCCCAGTTTGATCTCGCCAGGAAAACCATCTATTGGATGATTGCCGGAGTGATTATTACTGCGGTAGTCTTTTCTTTTGCAGTAGTCATCGCCCAATACAAAAATAATCTTACTAAAATCCCCCCGGAATTAGATGCAGAATTGATCGCTTTAAGATTTGTTAATCTTCCGGAATGTTTCGCTTATTTAGATTCCGAGACTAACTCACTTCATCCCGGAGTGATTGACCTAGCCAAGTTTACCAATGAACAGATGTTAAAATGTTACCGCACCGATGCTCAAACTGGAATTAAAACCCTCAATTTCCGCATGAGATTAAAAGGATTGAATCAAGAAGTAGCTACCAACTATTATTTCAACCAAGACGATTTTACTTTGTTTAAAGAGGTCTTGGTAAAATCAAGTTCAGAGAGTTCGGATTTAGTGCCCGACTTATTAATCATTTATGTCCAGGAGAAGATTTAACCATGAAATCACTAGGTAAAAAAGGAATGATGGACGACTTGTTCGATTTCTTTTATACTATTATTGCTGGATTATTCTTACTCTTTTTTATTAGTTTAGCTTTAACCGGAGGAATCGCGGAAAGTCAGCAGAAGTCTATTGATCAAATCGCTGGTTTTCATCAAAAAGATATCGCTCTTAACCATCTCGCCGTCCAGGTTGAAGAGGGGACCAATATTCCGGCTGAGGAAGTTGACTCTTTGATTGCCGAAAGCAATCTCTGGAAAGAAAAAGTTATTACTGGCTGTTGGGATTATCAAAGTAGTACTGATTGCCTTACTGATCCTGCCCAGATCACCAAAGGATTATGTAATTGGGTCGAAGAAGAGGAGGTTTGTTTTCGTAAATAAATTATCGAAATTTAAATCCATAGTTAAATTTACAAACCAAATAAAATGAATAAAAAAGCCACTATGATTCATTGGATTATTTTAGGAGTTTTAATTGCCTTAGGAGTATTCTTTTTAGCCAGCAAATGGAGCAATGTCGGGATCGAAGTTAAAGGCCAATGGCAATTGGATTTTTTAGAACAGAATTATCTGGAAGCAAAAAAAGAGCAATTGAAGACAGAGATCGTAGCTCGAGAGATTGTTTCTGAAATCGCCTTAAAATTAGCTTCTCAAAGCGGATTTATTGAAGATTCTCCCTGCGGTAAAGTTTCCGGTTCTGGTCCAGTTTTAGATTATAATCTCTGGAACAAAGCAGAAGAAAACTGTTTCCCAGATATTATTAAGAATGTTGCTGAATTAGCTGACCAAAAATTCAAAGAAAAGTTGCCTCAGAAAGAATATTCTGACTTTAAATTTAAGAATAATTTCTTTTTGGCTACCGGGAAAAATCAAGCTACCGTATCTAAAGTAGGAACTTACGGGTACAATTCTGATCTTGCCCTTAACTTAGGCTATTCTTTTGAAGAATACGATTTACTGAAATCTCAAGCTCAAATTTTAATTAATTCCTGTAAGAACCAAAAAGAGTTATTATCCTGCCTGGACCAGCAAAAACAAGTTTATTGGCATTACTCTTCCTGCGAGAAAGAACAGAAACCATCTTCGGCAGAAAGAATCATCTCTTTTTGCGTAGAAAGTCCTAATCTAGGAACAGTTCAAGCAGGAAATAATTCCAAAAAGATAATACAGTACCATATCGTTTTAGATTTCACCCCCGGCCAAGCCCTAGCCGTAACTGGAATTAAAGTAGCTAAATCCAACGGCAAACATCAAATTACCTTCGAGCAAGATACTTTAGCTGAAGGTTATCGTTTACATTACACCAACTGGCCGGAAGTAGCGAGCAAGTCTGGCTTATCCGCAGATGTTTTCTCGAATATGCCCAGCGCAGAAGGGTTTGGCTATTTCCATCAGAGCGTAGAATTATCTAATCCCCAGACTGATAATTGTCCCTCAGAAAAACAGTCTAATACTATTTACCTCTGCGGTAAGGAATTAATTTACCTTTTGGAAGATAATACTTTAGATAAGGATAAAGAATATTGGTTCGGATTAGCTAGTGTTAAGGAAAGGAAAGAATCTGAGATAGCAGCTTTTATTCAGAATTGAACTTCTTATATCTTCCATAACCAAAATCCTTATATAACCTCCATTTATCTATTTAATTATGTTTAAAATACCTCTAGCCGAAATTAAAGAGAAAATCGTCAGTTCTGGAAAGCTTACCCTTCAAGATTTAGATGTTAAAATTAAGGTAAAAATCAACGAATTATCTGGCTTGATTAGCGAAGAAGGCGCAGCCCATATTATCGCTAATGAGTTAGGAATAGAATTGATTAACCAAAATCGGGATAAATTAAAAATTAAAGAGATTTATATGGGGATGAAGAATGTCTCGGCCGTAGCTAAAGTAGTCAAGAAATTTGAGATCCGTGAGTTTGCTAAAGGAGAAAATAAAGGAAAAGTGGCCAATTTGATTGTGGGAGATGAAACCGGTACTCTGCGCTTGGTGCTTTGGAACGATCAGACTAAACCTTTCGAAAAATTAAACGAAGAAGATATTATTTTGATCAAAGACGCTTATGTTAAAGAGAATAATGGCAGCAGAGAGCTGCATCTGGGAGAAAGAGGAGAATTAGTAATCAATCCTAGCGGAGAAAAGATTGAACGGGTGCGCCAGGGTTCAGCTTTCGAAAGGAAAACTATCGGGGAATTGAAAGACGGGATTGATAATGTGGAATTGTTAGGTACAGTAGTGCAGGTATTCGATCCCCGCTTTTTTGAAGTTTGCCCCCAATGCGCTAAACGAGTAAATTTAAGCCAATGTGAAGTTCATGGTACAGTCAATCCTGCCCTTTCCTATGTTTTAAATCTGGTTTTTGATGATGGCACTGGCACCATCAGATCAGTCTTCTGGAAGAATCAGACCAGCCATCTTTTAGCCAGAAGTGACGAGGAGATGGGCAAATACAAAGAAAATCCGGCATTGTTTGAATCTGTGAAAACAGACTTGTTAGGAGAGCAATTTAAGCTCATGGGCAGAGTTAAACGAAACGAGATGTTTGACCGCCTGGAATTTAATGTCCAATTGGTAGAGAAGGCCAATCCGGCAGAAGAGATTAAGAGATTAGAGAAATAGTATAGAAAATTAATTAAATCTTTTTGCTTTTCTTTCTTAAATGTTATTTTATACTCATCTGGTTCTAGGTATAATCGCTTTTCTATTCACTAAAGATTATTTTAGCGGAGGAAACCAAATTATTTTCTTTTTACTTATTTTATTGGGAAGCATCTTTCCTGATATTGATGACGGAAAGAGCAAGATGAAAAAAGCTAGCGGAATTATTGGTTCAATTATCAGTTTCCTCTTCAAACATCGGGGTATCTTTCATTCTTTGACTTTCGCTTTGTTTAGTTTGGGATTAATCTCTTTCTTTTGGAAGAGTTATTACGCCTGGGCTTTCTTTATTGGCTATTTAATCCATCTGCTGGGAGATGCCTTAACTCCGCACGGGATTACTTTCTTTTATCCTTTCTCTAAGTTTAAAATTAGAGGTCCAATCAGAGTGGGCAGTATTGGGGAGATGATTATTCTGATAGGATTAATTCTGCTGATCGTGAAAGAGATGGTTTGGTAGGAGCTTAATTGTTATTAGAACTCTCCAATCTAAGCCCTGACCAAAACGTCTCACAAGACAGATATTAATCTTGCTTTGTCCAGTGCTTAAACCGTCTAAAACCTAACAATTTTCGGTTTATAGCCATTTTAGACCTTCCACAAGACACACTGGACAACCTCGGACAAGCTATATAAACCCCCTGCGCTGTTAAGCTTATTGCAATTGAGCAATCAGTTGCGCCTCGCTCAAGCCATACTGGTTTGGGTCT
>Ga0209541_10000414_pt1 | contig 83116 bp, 95 predicted proteins | sample RifCSPlowO2_01_FD_184027 | JGI IMG/M metagenome (GOLD analysis project Ga0209541, IMG submission 184027) | Groundwater microbial communities from Rifle, Colorado - Rifle CSP2_plank lowO2_0.1 (SPAdes) (version 2) | ecosystem: Environmental > Aquatic > Deep subsurface > Groundwater | place... | reverse complement strand
GAAAAGACCATCGTTCAAGCCGCTCGAAAATATGCCCCCTATTCGGGAAAATCCGAATGTAGTTATCTCACACCAGAAGATCTTGAGCAAGAAGGCCGTAAGCTTCTTTATATTATGCTGAAGGGAATTGAAGAGGGAAATATTGAAGATCTTGAGATGAAATTTAAACGTGCTGTCTTTTGGCGGCTTAACTATGTAGCAAGAGACATAAGAAGAGCCAAGGCAAGATATACGAGAGGAAGAGGGTCTCATAGTTACAGGGAATTTTCTTTCGATATTATGACTGAGGATGAAAAGATTGAGGTTTCAGATGTTACTCTTCAACCTCATAGTCTTGAGCTCGTCCAAATCCTAGAGTGCATCCTTGAATCTCTGGACCCTGAAGAAGCGATATTGTTTCATGAGAGGGTCAACACAAACTCTCGAAGCTGGGATCTTTATGAGAAGAAATCTCAGATGGTAAAGGGTCTCTGTAAGAGGGATTATCCTTCCATCGAGATTCATGCTGAGGTTCTTGGAATCTCAAAATCTAGTGCCAAACGTCTCATGCAACGAGTTCAGGAGAAGGTTGCTAAAGTCCTTCAAAGTTCTGGAATGGAAGAAGTAATTCCAAAGACTATTCTTCAGTCTCTTGGAAGGGGCTAGATTATGCAAGATACTCCTCTCGCCCATGTAATCATTGGATCTTCCAAAAGCTTTCCCCTTGTTAAGGGGTCTCTTCTCAAATTTGGGTTCTCTCATACTTCCTCCAGAGATTTTAGAACCCCAGGTTCTCTCCAGGATGAACTAAATAACATTGAACTAAGCGATCTCGTCTTGGTAGTAACAGATGGAGATAATGAGGAGCTTCTTCCCAAAATTGGTTATGCTTATGGGAGAAACAAACTCATTCTTCTTTATCCCAATTCTATTCCTACTCCACGTCCTGCTCATTTTGAAATGTTTCTAGGAATGTTTGTGACTATCTTGGATCTCGAAGATGCACTTTCCAGATTAGGACCAGTTCTCAAGTTCAAGGTAGACCGAAATCTTGCAGATGTCTTGTCTTATATCATGGCTACCTATAGCCCAAGGAGAGGCTCTCATGGATAGAACAATGTTACTTGGGCTTCTTGAAAATCTGAAACGGTTAGATCTCATCTCCCAGAAAATTAAGATAGAGGTAAGAGAAGACTCCCTCCAGATTCTTTGTGTTATCTGTGGAAACTGGAAGAGACTTGAGAATCTCCACCCATTTATCTGCCACGGCTATATCTGTGGAACTTGTCTAGATGAGGCTTGAGCGATGCAAGATCTTATCCAAAGTGTGAAGCGGGTTGCTATTCTTCCTGGCTTAGACTGTCCTTTGGAGTGCAAAGAGGGAATTCTCAACTATATCTTTGCTCTTTCCCTCCGCGATAAGAAAGCTCTCCTTATTGAGGACCTATTTCCAAAAGAAATTTTACAGGAACTCTCTCTTATTCCAGGTGTTACACAGACCATCGTTCTCTATTCTCGAAATTCCCCACCTACTCAAGATTCCTTCACGAGGCGAATTATTCCATCTTCGGTTTCTGCAATTGAAACCTTCGAGGGAATGGATCTTCTAGGTAAGCTTCCCAGCCGAGAAATCCTCAGAAACTATGCCGCCTTGACTTTAGCTATCTCCAATGATTGCGATTTCATGCTATATTTTCCAGACTCAATCGGAATGGGGTTTCTTGCTTCGACCTATGTAGTAACTCGAAAGCAAGTCCACACTCGTGTATTTCTTCTCCATGATCGATTTATCTTGAATTCCCTTTTGACTCTTTAAATTCCTTGGCCCAAATAAATATATTTGGCGTCTATAAAAGAAATCACATAATTGACCTCATGAACCTTCTAGAAGGAGGTATGTTTTATGGCTTTTCCAATCGAGTATCTTGAATTTTCACCTCAAGTCTCTTCTAGTTTTACTCCAGATTGGGCACCTATCAATCCCTGTTCAAAGGTAAGTTGCCGTTGTCTTCTTGGAAAATCTGCTAAGACAATAATGGTTACCCCTCGTGGCTCCAATCAACCTCTCATTCTTCTCGTGGGAGAGTGCCCTGGAACAGATGAGGATAAGAAGGGGGAGGCATTCATTGGGCCAGCAGGGAAGATTCTCGATGAAATCTTGGAGACGCTTCAAATTCCTCCAGTAGCCGTTCGAAGGACGAATGTGATACGTTGCAAACCCTCTGCACATAATGGTTATGGGGTCAGGCCTCCCGAGAAGCATGAAATTGATGCTTGCATTCCATTTCTTCATGATGAGATCTTGACTCTAAATCCTAAGGTTATTGTGACTTTAGGTAATACTGCAATGGGGGCTCTTACTGGTAGAAAGCAAATCACCGTCATGCGGGGAAAAGAACTAAAAGTCAAACTTAAGGCATCTCCTTACCCACAAGGTGAGTTTACGGTAATTCCAGCACTTCATCCTTCCTTTGTTCTTCGCCAAGGTGGGAAAGGTCATGGGAATGCCTATACACTCCTTATGGAGGATCTTGCTCATGCCTGGAAGTTTGTGGGAGGAAAGGTTTCAGATGATGGTACGTCTTACTCTATGCTCAAGACCCCTTCAGAGTTCGAGGAGTATGCTCGGTCGGTCGTAAAGCGTTATCGGTCGGGTGAGATTCCTGGGATCGTCGCTGACATTGAAACGACTACTCTGGATGCGTATGATCCAAACGGTATTCTTCTTTGTGTCGGATTTTCCACGAGGGAGAAGGAAGGAGTTGTTCTTCCTATTTTCCACAAGGACTCTCCTATCTCGGATTCCCTCTCTCAGAAGCGGGTTCTTAGTGTCTTGGCTAAGCTTCTAGATTTGGTTCCCGTCATAAATGCAAATATTGGTTTCGACATGCTTTTTCTGGCTGAGCGTTATGGCATCCAAATTCGCTCTGTTTTATTCGATACGATGCTGGCTCACCATACGCTCTATGACAACTCTCGTTCGAACAGGCTGGAGGATATGGCAGCGAGCATTCTAGGGATGGGGGGTTGGAAATCCTCCGTGCATAGTGTCTTAGCGAGTCTCAAGAAAGAGAGTAGACATTATGGGAACGTGCCTCTTGAGATTCTCTATCCCTATGCAGCTAAAGATGCTGATGCAACGTATCGCCTCTTTGTCTATCTACAGAAGAAGTTGATAGAGGAGGGGCTTTATGGGGTCTACTACAAGTATTCGAATCGTTCGATCAAATCTGTCGTGCGGATGGAGCGAAATGGAGTCAAGATTGATCCAGATAAGCTTGCTTTGGTAGATGAAGAATATCAGGTGAGGCTCATTGACATCAAACGTCAACTTTCTACATTTGATTCTGTGAGGCGAGTTGAAAGAAGACTAGGTAAATCCTTTGAGTCCCATCTTACGAGACATCTTAGAATGCTTTTCTTTGATGGGCTTAAGCTTCCTGCTTTCAGAAAGTCAGAGAAGACCTGTGAGCCATCTACTGATGAAGATACAAGAGATAAGATCATTGCCCTTTGTAGTGGGGCCAATCCTACAGATCTTGGAATTACAAAAGAAGATGCAATCTGGATGGCGGACGGGTCTTTAGGCTACAATATCAAGGAAGTAAAAGAGATCATTGAACTCATAAATAATTACAGTAAAACCACAAAACTTCATAGCGCATTTGGGTCCAAGCTTATTACTCATGTGAAGTCAGATGGTTTAATTCATGCTAAGTTTAATCTTGGCGCTACCCGAACGGGGCGATTTTCTTGTTCAAATCCTAACCTACAACAAATCCCTAAGGGAGATATTATTAAGACAGTTTTTGTGCCCCGTTTCCGGAACTGGCTTATCGCTTCCATTGACGCTTCTCAGATGGAGCTTCGGGTAATGGCTTCTGTTTCCAAGGAACAAGGTATGATTGATGCGTTCATTCAGAAGAGGGATCTTCATCGTTTCACAGCTAGTTGTATCTACAAGAAAGAAGAGCAAGATATTACTTCAAGGGAAAGATCCGTAGGGAAAACACTTAATTTTGGCATCGGGTATGGCGCTGGTCCTATCCGAGTTTCCGCTGAAACTGGGCTTACTCTTGAAGAATCGGAAGCACTCATTGCATCTTTCTTTGAGATGTTTCCAGGTGTTAAGAGTTACATGCAAAGTGCTGTAGATGAGGCGTGTGAAACAGGGATGGTCTACGCCCCTACAGGGCACAGACGGATCATGGTAGACATTAAATCCGCCAATAGAAAAGCGAGGAAGAGTGGAGAGAATCAAGCGGGAAACTTTCCTATTCAGGGCGCGGCAGCCAAATTGATGGAAAGTATTCTTCAGGAGTTCTCGGAATGGGTTGAGAAGCTTGGTCTTCAATCCAAGCTCTTTGCCACGGTGCACGATTCCTTCTCTGTGGATTGTCCTCCTAAAGAGGTCTTGCCCGTTCTCTATAAGCTCAAGTATCTCATGGAGGTCTGGACCTTCGATCAGAATCCTTGGCTTTTGGTTCCTATCCAAGGCGACGCCGTGATCGGCACGAGCTTGGGTGAGCATGTCGAGGTCTCTAGTTTGGAGCTTATTTCAGAACTTGGATCTCTTTCGAGCTACAAGGCGACCTTATCTGGAGAGCATGAGGTTTTGAGGAGAATTTTCGAGTGCGTCTCCTCCGTTGATGCCCTGGCTTGCCTCAAGACTCAAATGTTTCAAGCGGACGACAAATTACTTACACTTACTTCCACTCAAGAGAAAAAGTATCATGAATCTTTCTCGAGCCGTAGACAACTTGCTTAAGGAGTCTAAGCTTCCTGAGCTACTTTTACCCTTTCAGGAAGAGCTTATCCGAATTCTTCATATCGCGGAGGAAGATTTGGATGAAGAGATCCTCCTTCTTCCTCGAATAGGATTTGTGCTCTATAGCAAGTTTTCTGAAATTGAAGGGGAGCTACGGAAAGCTCAAGGAGAAATTGAAGGGTTCTCAGCCAAGACTTATCTGGCTCTCAAAGAGAAATATGGCAAATCTGCTACAGAGGGAATGATTCGTTCTCTTACGATTCTTGAGCCCGAGTTTCAGACTCTTCATGAAGCAGAATCCAAGCTGTTGGATGCTGAGGCAGCTATGACTAGATTTTGTAAGCTCATTGACCTTAAACGTTCCATGCTCGAACAGTGCTCGATCAATAGACGCAAAGAAGGCGTAGATTTTTGAGCCAAAAGAACCATAACATGAGGTGAAATATGTCTGACTATTTTGAGTTGAACAGCGAGTTTCTTGACAAGGAAGCAAAGGAGATCAAAGAAAGAGAAACCAAGCGGGAATCCTTCAGGCAGGGCAGGGTGGCTCCGGATGGGGAATCTCTTGTCTGGTGGACGCCCCCCCCTGGAGATTCTGTGATTCGCTTCGGACCTCCTTGGTCCAAAGATGGGATTTTCGTGAAGAAGGTTTACAAGCACTTCGGAATTCCTGAGGTAACTGTCCGAAATACCCTCCGAAACAAGCTGACTTGTCCTGCGCTGACTTTTGAAGGGGCTGGGTTTGTCTGTCCAATTTGTGATACCTTGATCTCTGTTTCTTCTGAAGCTTCAGAGGAAGTCAAAGAGCAGGTAAAGCGAATGTCAGCCAAGTTTCGCGGCACGACCAATATTCTCGTTCTGGAATCTCCCACGGGGGAGACTCATACAGATCACTGGGTTATCTATGAGTTCCCCCCTACTGTTTACGAGTGGCTGATCTCCCAGATTAAGAAGCCCAAGATCGGAAATATCACCCATCCGGAAACGGGATTCGATGTTTCGCTGGAGAGGAAAGGAAAAACCCAACACGATACACGCTACGATCCTAACCTTTTGCCAGATCGGACTCCGATTGCGGATTCCAAGGCGGCTAGAGCGGAGCTTCTCTCTAAGCTCGTGAATCTCGACAAGCTTTATCGCTCCCCGGATGATGAGTATATCCGCGCGCTTCGAACTGCGGCGGGCAAGATCAAGGCAAGACTTGGAAATAGGGGAGAGGGAGGGAGTCAGACGTTTGGATCGCGTTCTGCCAATCCGGTCCCTTCTGTCCAGATGTCCAAGACGGGAAAAGCCAAACCTAAGGAGTGCTTTGAGGAATTTACTCCTGAACTGAAAGATGAAAGGAATTGCCAGGCGTGTCCTCATGTGGTTCCTTGCCTGCACGGAGCAGGAGTTGAACTCACAGCAGTGTTTCCGGAAGACGAGATTCCGTTTTAGGGATTATAGGAGGACAACATGAAGGATCTTGTTGATTCAATCAACACCCTCATGAAAGAACCCATCGTAAGGCGGGGTGCTTCGGATCATCCATCTGATGTGCCTTACCGCCTCTCGACGGGTTCTCTCCTCTTAGATCTTGCCCTTTCGGGAGGAGTAGCAGGAGGAAAGACGACCGAGATCTATGGTCGTGAGGGGGTCGGAAAAAGCACGATGGCACTTCATCTTATGAGGTCCATGCAAGAGTTTGGGGGCTCGATCTTCTATGCGGACACCGAGTATACCTTTGACAAGAAACGAGCTGAAGCTTTTGGAGTTGATTTGAGAAGCGTTGCGGTCGCAAATCCGAGCTCGTTTGCTGAACTCTTCTCTGTGATCCTGACTTATCTCGGCTCTCTCACAGATCCAAGTTTGGTCGTTATCGATTCTTTGGCCTTTACTCCGGAAGGGGGAGTCAAGCTCTTTCAGCAGGCCAAAAAGTCTGCTCTGAAGAAAGCTGGAGTAAGAGTCTCCAAGAAGGGAATGCCTTCTGAGAAGGGGATAGAGAATATATTGGAAGAGGGGGAGGAAGTGATTGTTGTGCCATCTGGTGTTACATCTGAGGATGGGATGGGCCGGCATGCCATCATTATCAAGAAAGGTCTAAAGCAAGTTACGGGAATTCTGGGAGTCAAGAAATCCTCTCTAGTAATTCTGAACCAAGTCTACCAGGATGTAGGAAATACATTCTTTAAGGCCGATGTAGTCTATGGAGGTCTTGGACCTAAATATGCCTCCTCCCAGAGAATCTCCCTCAGAGCAGAAACTCCATTCCAGGAAGCTGGAGATGTACCTGGGAGGATTGTCCAGGCTACAGTTTCTAAGAGTCGAGTAGGAAGACCCTATGGTTCTTGCCGATTCCCTCTCATGTCTGACCGAGGAATCGACCAAAAGCTGGAAGCATTTTACTATCTGTTGGAGTCTCCAGTCACGAAGGTTGTTACGAGAGAGGGGGCTTGGTACTATCTTCATGGTTTCGAAGAAAAACCAATGCCTATTCAGAAGAAGGAGATTAGAAAGAAGTTTTCCGATCCGATCCTCTTTGGCTACGTCAAAAGGAAAGTCGAGGAAGATTGGAAGATGAGGTGTGACTTAGGTTTGGATATGGTCGCAGGCAAGAAAGTAAAGGAAGCTTCTAAATCTGAATAACCTGTGCTATCTTAGAATAGAGGTCATGTATGGACGAATACGAACTCAAGTTGGAAGATGACTCTGACGAGGGAGTCCGAATGCCCTTTGGTAAACACAAAGGGGAACTACTGGAAGAGATTCCTTCAGATTATCTGCGATGGGTCGTAGATAACGTCGAAGGAAAAGATTGGTTGGTTGATGCCGCACAAGAGGAGCTAGATTACAGAGATGAATGATGCAAGCACTTCTAAATATTCTCCAATGCCAGATGGCCTGGCCTGGAAGCTTATTTCTTCTGGCACTGTCTATGACCCGGAAGATAAGACCCCCCTTGCCACATCAGAGATGTATGCTTATGAAATAGAGGGAGGTGGCCTCTTGGTCAAAACACTCACGATGATCTATGGGCCCTCTTTGAGTCAGACGCAAGATAGCTCTCCCGAGCCAAGATTTATGTCTGAGACACTTGTAACGATGGAGTGGGCATGCCTCGAAGAACGGAACCTTGAAGGGAAGATGTTTCTTGTAATCGCCAAGATTCCAAGAGAAAAAGAGGTTTCTCGAAGAAGCCCTCCAAAGTCAAAGCTGGCTTCAGGGAAAGGGAACTCCGCTGTTTGAGAGTCATATCTTTCGAGAATTCGTAGAGGCCTGGGAGCTGACTAGAACCGAGGACTATTTTCTCGGAGGAGACGTTGAGGAGTATGTCGTGAGCAATAATTATCTGGAGAATTTAAGAGAGAAATTGTCTCCCCTTTGTCTTCATGAGAACCCAGGAGATCCTTCCATGCGTTGCGAAAGGCTAAATGGGCATGATGAAGCCACACATCGCTATATGGAAACTATCGCCTCTGAGGATGGAATCTATCGACAGATTTATGAATGGGAAGGGGAGAAACTATGACTCCTACTGTGGAGAAAATATACTCTTCCTGGAAGGAAGCGGGGGATCTTCTTGGAAGGAAAGCTGTTTCTTATTACCTCTCTGGGAGGTTGACCAAGACAGAAGGGAGTATTGTCCAATATCAAACTGGAACAGTTGACCCCCAAGATCGAGCTACTGCCCTTCTTCATGATACTGTTTTTCAGGTTGCAAGGGAGATGGGAATAAGGTGCTTTGGGTGTGAGCAAAATCCAATCGAAGATCGCTACCTCTATCATATGGTTTGCTCAGAATGCAGGAAGAGTTGTCAGATTTGGTTTGAGAATTTACAAATTGGAGATGAAAAAGATCTGCGTTGTGAGAGGTGTTGTGCATGGCTCTTTGACACAATGAAGGGTTGGCTCTACTGTAGAGTATGCAATTGGAATCCCCTGGACCCCCAGGACCTATTTGAGAAGACCAAATGAAAAAAGCCCAATTCATTGCATTCGAGGGAATCGATAAGGCAGGTAAAATGGTCCAGGTTGGACTTCTTCAAAGCTACCTGGAAAGTCTAGATTTAAGTGTAAGTCTCTTTGAGTTTCCCAACTATCAGACGGAAACAGGATTACTTATCAAATCTTATCTCCAAGGCTCCGTTTCACTTCCCATTGAAGCAGCTACTACACTCTACACCACCAACAAATATGAAGCTTTGCCTGATCTTTGTGCCTCGCTTCAATATACAGATTTTGTGCTTGTAGATCGCTACAAGGCATCCGCTGTGGCTTATAGTAGCGCAAGGGGAGAAGTTCCAACTGCCTGGATTGATCAACTAGAGGCTTTTCTTCCGAATCCAGATCTCACAATCTATTTAGACATCGACCCTTCTGTTTCCATGGAGAGAAAAGGGAAAAGTGAGATCAACGATAAATATGAGTCTAATATGGGTTTCCTTGGAAAAGTGAGAAGCCTCTATATTGACTTTGTGGTAGACCACCCTAGAACATGGTTGGCAATAGATGGGGAAGAAACGATTGCCAAGGTTCATCTCAAGATCCGTGAAGCAGTTGCCTCTAGGTTTTTGGATGACTATTAGTTTGGCTATAAAATTGAGGTGGGATAATGTTCTTCATCGGAGTTGATCCGGGTAAATCCGGTGCGGTTGCTGTTATAGACGATACTCAGTGTGTGATTTACCTTGAGGATATGCCTGTTGTTGGAAGCAACTTTGTTCCGGCTGCACTTCGAGACCTCTTCTTATCTTTTCTTCCTATTCCTGCTTCTCCTGTTTCTGAAATTCCTTTGGGCTTTGTTCCTCTTTTAACTGTCGTGGAGAAACAACAGGTATTTCCCAAACAAGGAGCCGTATCTGCTTTCTCGACTGGAGAGGGCTTTGGTCTGATTATTGGAATCTTAACAACTCTCAACTGGTCCTTCATAGTCGTTCGCCCAACTGCTTGGCAACGTGAGCTTGCTGTCTCAGGAGAAGATACGAAGGCCGCTTCAATCAATCGAGCTTACTCTCTTTTTCCTACCACCAATCTCAAACGAGGAATCAGAATCAAGAAGGATGATCACAACAGATCTGATGCTCTTCTTATGGCTGAATTTGCTAGACGGACTTGGCATGGCCGTCAGACTAAGGATTAGAAATGGTATTACAACTTGTCAGTAAATGGAAAGAATATACAGAGTCTGATCTTCAGACTTTAGGCAATCATAGCTGGAAGCGAATTTCTTACGGAGAAAAGGATTACCAGATTCCAGGAGATGAGGATGAGGAAAATGCAGATGCGAGAGTGGTTTCGACTTTCGCTTACGAGATCCCAAATGTAGGCTGTATTGTACGAGTGGTGAGCTTTGTCCTCGGGCTTGAGCATGGGGTGGCAACAGTTCGCTCTGAGTCAACTGGGGAGCCTGTCTATATTCCAGGGGTGAGGCTTGCTGCCTCTGGCTCTTTGGATAAAGAAACGCTCTATGTGCTGGAGGCTATTCCCTCGCCATGAAGATCCTTATCTATAGTGACATTCATATCGGAGAGCATCCAGAATTTTCCAAGCCTACGAAGTCCTATCCAACTCGAATTCTGGAGATTCTAGAGACCGGAGCTTGGATTTCTGAGATGATTCGTTTTCATAAGCCGGGTCTCGTTGTCTGCTGTGGGGATGTTTTTCATGATGACCACTATATCAGTGCTCTTTCCCTCTCAGCGGCTGGAGACTTTATGAAAGGTATCTCTCAAGCCTGCCAGGAAGTTCAAGCTGAGCATGTGGTCCTTCCTGGCAACCACGATACTTTCTCCCAAGAAATCAACTCTCTCTCCCCATTCTCAGGCTTCGCTTTCATTCCGACCAAACCTACTCTTCACAAATCAGGATGTGGGTTTGTTCCCTTTATTAGGGATGATCTCCAGATGAATAAGGCAATAGAGGAGATCCTCTCCCAGGAAGCCCATACGCTATTTATTCATCAGGATGTTCAAGGCACCCTCAAACCCAAGCCCGTCCAGAAGTTGGGCTTGAATCCAAGTGATTGGAAGGGAACTCAAATGTTCGGGGGGCATATCCACCCGCATCTTAGGCTTGGTTCGATTGAGATTGTAGGCTCCGCTCTCTATCAGACCTTTGGGGACAAAGACACGGGAAGAGGAATTTGTCTCTATGACACGAATACAAAGGCAATTCTTCGAGTAGTGAATTCTGTAGCACCAGAGTTTCGGGCTGTAAAGTTAGAGACGAAATCTGAGCTTGAAGCTTTTCTTGAGAGGTTGACTTTCTCTTATCCTGAACCTGAAAAGACCTATCTGAGGTTGATTTTCAGCCCAGAGCTGAAAGCCAGGTCTCAGCTTGTGCGAGAGAAGCTTGCTTCCTTTCGAGGAATCGACTTTCAGTTCGACAAGCCTATTGTTCAGGCTCCAAGACAAACCTATGTTTCTCCTGGGCATCAAATCATCGAGAACTGTGAGAATTATCTTGAGAAGCTTGAAAATATTCCATTCTCTTGGCAAGAAGTCTTTGATGCAATGAGTCATGTGGTTTCCTTCACGGAGGCTGAGTTTTGCGGATAGGATCTGTCTCAGCCACAAACTTTATGTCTTTTAAGGAGATCTCTTTGGATTTCCCTCGGAGTGTAATCTTGCTTTCTGGAAAGAATGGGGAAGGAAAAAGCAATCTTCTTGATCTTGTTCCTTATTCTCTCTTTGGGGTTACTTCCAAGGGCATCTCAGGAAACGACATTCTCCACCGAGGGGAATTTAATTCTGAAGTAGTTCTTTTCTTTGAGAAGGGTAATTCTCGTTACCAGGTCAATCGCTTTCGCGGAAAAGCTTCATCCAATGGTTTTATCAAGCATGGCGTTACGTTCTTTGATGTGGGCAGCGAACCTCCTCAAGATCTCTCCTTGGATACTGCGACGCTGACAAATGATCTCATTCGGCGTCTCGTTCGGACGCATCCGGATCTACTCTTTCAACTTTCCTTCATCTCGAACAAGGTAAACTGGAGGTTTTCCGGTCTCACCGACCAAATGAGGAAAGAGACCTTGGAATTTATCTTGGGCCTCACCATCTATGATCGACTTATCCTGAAATCCAAGGAGATGTTGGAGGAGAAATCCGAGCTTATGTCTTCAGTTCTCAGGAAACTTGAGCTTCTGGAGGTAGAGGCCAAAGAAGCACAGTTACATCTGGAGGAACTTGAGGCAAAGCTTAGAAGTGTTATGTCTTCTGAACGGGAACTGCTCTTTGAAGAAATAGATAAGCTCAAAGCAGAGCTAAACCTTGCAGAATTAACTCTGAAAGATAGATCAGCTCAAAGAAAAGCATTTCAGGAGGAGTGGGAAATTCTCTTCCGAAAGAAGAGCCTTTCCGAACGAATGTCTAACACATCCTTGCAAGATGCACAAAAGGCAAAATCTAAGGTGGAAGTCTTAGAGAAGAAGCGAGCTAGACTCCTGGAAAACAAAACTTGCCTGGTTTGTGGGGCATCCCTTACTCCGGAGAATCAAACCAAGCTTGTTGCGGAACTTGCTTTTGAGCTTGAAACATGTATTAGATCGGAAAGTATGCTTCTGCAAAAGAGTGCCGTGTTCCTTCAAGAGTTGAGAATCTTGGAACAAAAGATTGATGGGCATACCTTCAAAATGCGAGAAGACGAGATATTGTATCAAGAAGCTTTGGCTAAGGTTACGAGCCTTAGAACAGAACTTAGTCTGAAGCAAAAATCTCTTCAAGACAATTCCAAGAAGACAGAGTTTATAGAACTTAAACTGAAGCTTCAAGCTAAGTTGACCGAGAAAGAAAACGTAATTCAAGCTCTGAAATCTGAGAAAGAGTCTTTGAGTAGGTCTGTGGACCTTATGTCTTACGTCAAAGAGTGCTTTATCAATATTAGAAGCTATATGCTGGATAGCTCGATTGAATTTCTGAATGGATTCCTGAAGACTCTTTCCCAGGAGCTTCAAACGTTTCTTGTCTCGCTTCAATCAACAACCAGTCTCAAAAGCGGTGCCCAGAGGGAAAAGATCTCGATTCTCATAGATGGGGAGGAGAATCTCTATAAATCTCTCTCTTCTGGGGAAGAACGGAGAGTCGATCTCATGGTTCAGCTTTCTCTAAGAGAGTTTGCACTCCGAGCGGGAGTCGAGTTGCCCTTCTTATTTCTAGATGAGGTCTTAGATACGCTTGATCCAGAAGGAATTCAAAGCATTCTCTCTTATATCCTGAGATACTTTGATGATACTGTGATTCTCACTTCCCACAATCCTATTGTGAAAAGCTCCATTCCAGTTATCTGGCATGTCAGAAAGGTAAATGGGGCGTCAGAGATCGTTGTTTGATGAGTATCAAGTGTCCGGTTTGTTGGTAGTAAATATGGGGGATGACACTGTTGGAACGGGAGACATGTCTAGGCCTTATCAGGTTCGAATCCTGACATCCCCACCATTTCCTTATCATCAGTCGTAGTTTCGCGGATGGTGGTTTGAGACGAAGTAAGGAAGGTAAGGTCCCCCAAAACAACCTAGAAGCTCTTACCTTCACTTCGACAGATGATAAGGGAATTTGATTTGAACGAATTCTCTCATGCTTACAGAAGATATGTTACCCATAAGAATATCTTACCCCTAGCTACTTTTGGTTCTCAAGCATGAGAGATTTTGGCAGCCTGGGAGCATGGGGCAAATACCTGCTGACTTTAGAATCTGAGGCGGACATGAATTCGGCTGCGAGAAAGCAGGCTTACCCTTTGATTAAACGTGTCTAAACAAATCAAGGTCGGTTCGACTCCGGAGGCTGCCTCTAGGCACAAGGTGTGCCTACCTGGACTACCAAATCCAGGAATGTCAAACAATAAAGTCAGGTTTCCCTGTTCTGACTTATGTTTACGTTTTCAATTGACGGGTGACGCAGGTCGGCGTGCCTGCACAAAGGCAGCAGCACAAGGCAAAATCAAGTAGCTCCGGAGCCAAAGATTTTGTCTAGTCTGGTGGCTTCATCTGGGGGACCAGGTGAGTGAGGTTCGATTCCTCTTGCTGTCGCCATCTCCCAGAATTGATATAAATCAAGCCAAGCTAAGAAAAGTGTGGGTTCTATGATTCGTTTCCCATACTTTCATTTATATCAATTCTTAGCTTGACAATGCATTGTCAAGTTAGGGAGATTTATTTCTCTAGAGAAAGGATGAATTATGTCATTTAGAAAGACTATTTTGTGCGATTTTGATTCGGTTTTGCATAACTATAGTCCAGATTGGCTTGGGAATGCTGCTATTCCAGGTCTACCTGTTCCAGGTACAATCGAATGGCTCTGCGAGATGGTTGAACATTTTAATGTGGCAATCTATTCCAGTCGTTCTTGTTCCAAGAGGGGACTCCCAGCTATGATTGTTTATCTTAAGAAGCATGGTGCCCTCGTTGAGAAGCTTGATTTTCCAACTCAGAAGCTCCCAGCACATCTTACAATTGATGATAGAGCATTTTGTTTTAAAGGAACGTTTCCCACAACGGAATGGATCAAAGCATTCAAGCCTTGGAACAAAAGATGAAAACGACAATAGATACTATCATTTCTCGTTTGGAATCTAATTACAAGGGAAGATCGGATCTTCTTGTTCGAGCATTGCGAGATCTCCATCTCCCAAAAGGAAAGCATGCTGCTCTCACGCTTGGCATGGATCTCGGAAGAGAGGGAGTAATTCCAGCACATCTCCTCCGTGCAATTTTAAGAGTAATTCATCAGATTCCAGATAGTTCTTCTCAAGTTCAAAGTCAGATTCCAGTAAATCCATTTGGAGAAGGGACAACGGTCTTTAAGATCCATGAGCTTCTTTTGGAAGGTATTACTTATCCAGAGCTTCTGGAAAAGCTTAAGGAGACTGGTGCCTCTGAAAAGTATGTTGCAAACGTTATTCAGAAATATCGATCTGGAATAGAGCGTAAAGGAGAAGCAGCCTGGTGGATCGTAACTCAAGACGAAAAAACTAGAGCGTTATCTCTCAAGTATCTAGGAGAAGAATTGTTTCAAGAGGGGTTACGTATGAAGAAAGTTCCAACAAGAATTTCGCTTCGAAAGGAATGGTTAAAATGATTTCAAAACTGATCCTTGTGAAAAATCAGAATGCTTTTTCTGGTAAAGGCCATGCTCTTTATCGGGAAGAGCTTCCCATGGAAAGAGAATCTGTAACGCATAAATTCTCTATTGAGGGTTATGAAGGATATCTGACAGTTAGTCTCTATGAAGATAGAAGGCCGGGGGAAATCTTCATCTTTATGAATAAAATTGGCTCTCCCATGTGGGGAATGATGAATACGTTTGCTATTCTTGCCTCCCTTGCTCTCCAATATGGAATTCCTCTTCAGATAATTTCAAGTCGGCTGAAGGGATTGGAGTTTAGCCCCAATGGGTTTACCTCGAATCCAGATATACCCAAGGCAACCAGTCTTGTTGGCTATATTATGACTTGGCTTGAGCTTAAGTTTCCTGAATGTGGAACTAAGGCTTCCTAATCCCTTTCCTCTCCCTTCTTCCTTATTTTCTCCAAATTCATCCCCATCCAAAGAAGACATAGACCTAAAGTCGAAAATATGCTATGCTTAAGATATGCCACGCTCAGATTTGAAAAGATATAACTTTGAGGCTCAAGTGCCTGCACTTCGCAAGCATCTTGCAGCTCGCTTTGACATAAAAGATGCACAAAGGGCGACTGATCTCTACATTGCCTATTTCACAGGAAAAGCTTCCGCTGAGGAAGCATATCTGGCTTGGCTTCCCTTAGTTCGAAAGCAGCTTTGGAAGAGATGCCGAGCATTTGAGACAGAGTTTCAGGCAGAAATTGAGAGTAGAGTATTACTTGAACTTTGGAAGTACTTCATATTCTGTGAACCAACTGTTCTTCAGAATAAGCTTATCACTCATTATATGTGGGGTCGAATTTCTTTCATCATTCGGGATGTGATTCGAAAGGAACTTAAGGAATTCTTAAATCTCATTGACTTTGCTTGGAATAACTACCCGCCCATTTACGGGAGACTCGAAAAGCATCTCGATTTTGAGAATGCTTACTATGCTTTTCAGGTCAACCAAAATCTGGTGCAGGAAATTGCAGAGAATTTGAGATTCGAGGGGCATGAGCGTTCTCTTTGTCTTGAGCTTCTATGCCTGTTTCAAAACGGAGAAAAGGCTGACAAAGAGCTTCTGAAACAAAAGTATGATGTTACTTTCACTCAGCTCAAATTCTTCATGGATTATATTACTTATCATATCCGGGTATATCTTAGAGCGCATGCTTGGGGATTTGAAATCTGGGATACCAAGCTAAGAAGAATTCATGAGACCTTTAGCCCTGGTTCGGATGCTATGGATGAAGTTGATCCTTCCGAGGTTCCCTTTGATCTTGAGGGTGTAATAGACATGATAGGAAACGCAGATGAGTAGAGTTGAATTCTTTGAGAGACAATTGGAGAAGGATAGGGAGCCCATTCGGCTGATCGATAAACAAAGAGCATCTAATCTTAATGTGCTTCAAACAGCCATATTTTTTGTTTGTACGAAATATAGTCTGGTCCCTGAGATCTATGAGTTCTTAGGTAAAGAGAAGTTTCTGGATTTTCTGGAGCGCTTCGCAGGTACTACTCTTAAGATACCCTATATGGAAGATATCCTCAAGGCCATTCGAGATGCTGATATTCATGCTAGACTATCTGTGGAGCATCCCAAGCAAACCAGTTCCCTTCTCACGGAAGATTATGATTCCTTAGATTCTATAAATTCAAAAAAGATGGGCTCTCATTATCAGAAGATTAAGAAAAAGCTTCAAAAGATGAAACTACAGGACCCGAAAAATGGCTGACGATCCGAGAACAATTTCTCCCAAGATTTTAGATGAGAAAGTAGAGCTTATCCGTAAATGGCTTCGTGGTGGAATTACGGACCAGATGGCGAGACAAGCTGTCGAGGAAGTTCTAGAAGCTCATAAGTTCAAGCTTTCTGTTTCCTTGGTTGGGGCTGCACAGAGAACCATGATTTCAATCCTTCGAATGATGGATGAGCTAGATACCATTGAATCTGAAGTCTATAGCGGGATTGCTGGGGCCGACTACAAAGACAAGGTGAAGGCATTTAGAGCCATGAGTGACACCATGAAGATACGCCTCGAGTTTGTCCAGAAGATTTTAACAGCAGACAATGTCACAAAAGAGAAAGCCCAGCATGATGAGCTTCATCTTCATCTCCATAATCCCCAGCTTGATCTTCTGAAACCACAACAAAGAGACAACACCAGACAAGTCATAAAAGAACTTTTGGCTTCTATCGAGAAAAGAAACGAAGATCTTCCTCTGGATAGTGAAGAAAATGGATCTAAAGAAGATTGATAAACTTGCTCAAGAACTCCAAAGTGGGGACATGGAGCTTCTGAATCGCCTCTCGGATATGGAGAGAGAGGTGGTAGTAAAGATTCTTAGGCAATGGCTTGAGGAGGGTGAGTCCGATCTTCTAAAGGGACTCTGGCAAAGAGACTATACCAGAAAACCTCCAAACCCCCTTACATTTCTCTTGGATAAGTATTATCTGGGAGGATATTTTGATCTTGCTCGTAAAGCCTGGATTCCAGAGTTTGAGCAAGTAGTTTCAGGTAGTATTGTAGAGTGGATCCTGACAGGAGGTAACTCTACTGGAAAATCAACTATTTCCTTCATGGCGATTCTCTATAAGATCTGTGAAGCAAGTTGTCTTCGAAACCCACAGGAATACTATGGGCTCGCCCCAGGTTCCATGATTGTGGGAGGCCTTTTCAATGCAACATTAAAGCAGTCTAAACTTGTCGATCTTGTAAACTTTCATAACATCGCACACCAATCTCCTTATTTCAGAGAAAATTTCCCCGCCGTTCTTCGAGATGATGGAATCTTCTTTCCCAACAATATTCGTGTAATCGAGGGTTCCAAAACGCTTCACGCTTTGGGTCTCAATATAATGTGGGGGATACTCGATGAGGTCTCAGCCTACAAACATGGGGCGACAGTAGAGGAACGAGGGGTAGCCTACAACATCTATGTTGAGCTCAAATCCCGTCTTGAAAATAGATTCATCCGTCGAGGTAGGAAAATTCCTGGACTCTTGTGTCTTGTTTCTTCTGCAGACCTTACGACCTCCTTTCTGGAAGAGCATTTAGATCGGCTAAAATCCCATCCCGAACTTGCTTATCTTACGCACAAGAGTGCATTTGCTATCTGGGATATGAAAGAGGAGGGGACATATTCTGGAGAAAAATTCAGGATGTTGGCTGGGGATGGGATTGAGTCAACTCGAATTTTATCTGACGAGGAGGTTCTGACTGAAGAAAATCTCCATCGTCTAATCACCCCTCCCATTGAGCATTATCACCAGGCCTTGATTGATCCAGATAAGTTTCTCCAGAATTCTGCCGGGATTTCAACTTTACCAGACAGACTCCTCATTCCTGATCGAAATGCAATTGGAGCTTGTATTGATCCTAGTTTGGTTCATCCTTTTACCGTGGAAACTTTACCTCTTCCTGTGGGGTGTGATTATGACATCAAGGATGCCTTCAAATACGACCTACTCTTTGAAAGAAGAGTAGGAGGCTATGTTATCTGCAAATGCCCAAGTTCTCCAAGAGCAATTCATATTGATCTTGCCTCTACAGAATGTGCAGCAGCATTTACAGTTCTTCATATCTGCAGGCTTAAAAATATAGAACGAGTTAGACCGGATGGTACACTCTACAGTGTGATGGCCCCGGAAATCGAGATGGATCTTACTTTGAATATCCCCTCGATTGAAGGAATGAGAACAGATCTAGCCAAGATCCTGGATTTTATCTTATATCTTCGCGGAATGGGGATGCCAATCCGGGTAGTGACGCTTGATAGATGGAATTTTGAATTTGCCGTCCAGACTTTGGTTAAAGATGGATTTACCTTCTTTCAAAAGAAACTTCCCAACAAGATTTCACACAGCACGGCTTATGCGGGGCACCTCTCCTTGGAAAGAACGGATGTTCCCTATGTCCATACCAAACAAGCTATCTTGGAGGGAATGATTCGCTACTATGATTACCCTATTCTTCTTAGAGAACTAAGTCACCTGAAACATGACAAGAAGAAGAAGAAAGTCTACTTCGAAGGAAAGGGGTCAAAAGATTCAGCCGATACACTCTCGGGGGCAATCTATCATGCCCTGGAAGACAAAGGCATGCATCCAGTTTTGAATGACCCTCAAACGTTTGCCCAGATCAAGTCTCATCCAGTTAGTTCTACCTGGAATGATCTTCATGATCACTCATGGGTCTACAAGGAATACAACTAATGGTTTCCGGTCATCCTAGTGTTTGGTCTAATGCTCTTGTCAAGACATTTGCTTACCGTAAGCCAGATCTTCCTCCCAGTATGGATGGAAGTGCTCTCTATCAGGGAGGAGTCTATGAGTGGCTTCAATCTCAGTTCCAACCAGATTTCTCTAGATTGCAGATGTATCGGGATTATGAAGCCATGGATCAGTATCCTGATACTTCTGCTTTCTTGGATTTGGTAGCGGAAGATGCTATTCAGATTGACCCACAACACCAATCCTCCGCTTGGATCGATGCCAAAGAGAAGACAATACTTAAGGAAGGGGAGAGGGTTTTGGCTTCTCTTAATATCGATTCGCGGCTTCCTTCTCTTTGCAGGACCCTTGCTAAGTTTGGGGACGTATTCGACATGCTCTTTGTCAGAGATGGTGTTTACGGAGCTAAGTATTTTCCAGCGAGAGATGTAATGAAAAATGTTGATTTCATGGGAAATACAAAAGGCTACAAAATCATAAATTCGGGAGATGTTTCTTCCGTTCCTATGCCAAAAATTGACAAGGAGCTTCACCCCTGGGAGTTTACACACTATATCCTTCCCTCCCGAACTCCAGATTCTATCTACGGAGATTCTCTTTTTCTTCCAATTCGGGATAACTGGAAGCGGGTCAAGATGTTAGAAGATAATGTCTTCATCTACGAGATTCTTCGAGCACCTGACAGATTTCTCTACAAGATCGATACTGGTAACGCCACTCCCGAAGAACGTCTGCGTATTATTAAGAGATGGCGTTCGGCTTACAAGAAACGAAATTACATTGATCCGGTTACCGGAGAATTCAAAAGCAACTGGCTGGCCTCCATTTATGATGACGATATCTGGTGGCCAGTTATGTCAGGCTCAACTTCGGATGTAGTCAAGCTTCCCGGAACAGTCGGAGGAAGGGATCTTGGAGGAATCGATTACTTCAAGTCTCGTATGTATGCTGGACTCAAGGTTCCTCGTGTTTATCTTTCTCAGGAATCAGATCTTCCAGCAGCATTTGTAACTAGGCTAAGCTTAGCCCAGCAGGATATTCGCTATGCCAGAACGATTCTCAAAGTGCAAAAGGCAGTCATAATCGGGCTTCGAAGAACAATTGACGTTCACATGGCTGCACGAGGGTTTATTCCAAAGCACTTGATCTATCAGCTCATGATGACGGTTGTCTCCCAGCTCGCTGAGACGCAGAGACTAGAAACTCTACAGATCAAAGTAGGAGTGGCGGAACGTCTCTTCAATGTTGGCACACAACTTATGTTAAATCCTGCAACTTGGACGCTCTATATTCTCTCCAATATTCTGGGAATGGAAGACGAGATGATAAAAAGAGTATTTCCAGACCCGAAGGCAGTTCTTGGAGCCCCTTCCAATATTGCTAAGAATATGCCAATGGAGGACCTGCAAAAGGCCAACCAAATCGTGGCGGATGTTTTGGATGAAGATCCAGATTTTGTGCAAAGGCTTGGACACCTTAAAGATCTGACAGAGTTAGATGCAGCTTGTAGGGGAAGGATCAGTGGCGGAAAATATGTGAGGCGGGATATTTTACCTGCTCCAGGCTCCGTTAACTCCTTTGATCCCGAAAAGGCGGATCTTCATGCGTAGACGTGAGTTAGCCAAACAAGTTTCCAAGGAAACCACAATTCCCTTTGAAGAAGTCTTGACTGTTCTCAACAAGACTCTGGAAGTCATTATGGAAACCCTGGCTCAAGGTAACTACGTTTTCCTACGTGGAGACTTTTTGTTTCGACCGATTGTTGCTAAGCCTATTACCAAATCAACCCCAAATGGAATCATCCACCTTGGGGAGAGAGTTAAAGTTCAGATAATTCCGGGACGAAAGCTAACTCGACTTGTTCGAGAGGGAAGATTGGTTTATGGTTGGAAGGAGGGGCCAAAAATTAGGTGTGAGAAAAAGAAAGAGGAAAAAGACAATGAAGAATGAAGAGTTAAAGCAAGTTTCAAGCTGCCCTTACTGCGGGGGACCTGTATATATGCCACGTAATTTCAAAGGGCAAGTAGATCCTGTGGAAGTTGTTCGATATTCCTGCCAATGTAGAATACCAGGGAGGAAATTTGAGAATGCAGACGAAAGCAAAGAAAAACTCCTCCTTCTTGGATAAGAAGAAAATCTTAGTTCCTCCTAATTTGGATTTAGAGTTGAAGAGGGTAGCTTCCTCTCTTCTTCAACTTCGCGTGAAGTTTCTCGGAGTCAGTCCTTCCAGGATTCCCTTAGAAGATAAAGAAAGGAATCTCTCTCCAAGTCAAGATCTCCTTTTTGTAAATGTGGATGCGGAGGAGAAAGTCTATGGATCAGATCCTATAATAGGAAGCCGCTCGAATCTAGGCTCGGATGTCTTCAAAATCTTGAACCGGGTGTTTTTGGCCTTGGCTCTCTTTGTAGACAAGGACAAACCCCTTTTCCCAATCCCTCCCCTCTTTGGGGAGAGGCCTTCTTCTTCCCTAGTAAGACATCCTAGATTTCAAGAGGAGCTTCAACTTACCCTTCCAAAATTGTCCAAGGAAATTACTCGGATTTTAGGGAGCAGAGCTTCCCCAGATCTAGATCTCTATTTGTCGGCTTTCAAGGGAATCGCACTTGTCTTCAGGGTAATTTCCATTACCAACGCGCTTGGCGGCGAAGTAAGATTTCATTGGGTAAGAGAGGAAGCTGAATTCTATTGTCCTGATTGTCTTAGAATGGAAAGAAATTCTCCCTATAATTCATATTCTCTAGGAACTGTGCCCGGTTCCTTATCGCTACGTTGTTTTCCCCAGTGTGTCTGTGCACTCTACTACGAAAAGCCATTTGGCCCAAATAGAAAAAGTTAGCGTCTAGATAAAGATAATGGGAAATGATCAATTGATATCATCGAAACCTCGTAAATCTCCTTGAGGCTTTGCCTATATTGGTCCCCACCGGGTGTGGGTATTTGAAATTGGCAAAGAACGGGTTGAGGTTTCAGGTACTATCTGTGATGCCCGGAAAGAGGCAATCAAGATTGCTAGACTTAAGGACTGGAAGGGAATTTGCCGGGTAGTCGGGATGAAAGCCTGATCGGGGGAAATTTGGTTAGAAAGTTACCTGTGGATAATCTTCTGGAGAGAAATTACGCTGTCCACCTTCCTAAGACCAGAATCGTTGAAGATTACCTTCTCCTCCCCAAGGAAGCCTTAGCTTCCTTTCAAGAAGGAGGACTCTCCCCTAACCAGGGAAGCTTTTCCGTAGCCTTCTGGCTTTCTTATACAGGAAAGTGCATCCCAATCAAGAAAATAGGTTCTGAGGTTGGTAAGATCTTCTCCCTCGGTTTTGGAGCTTTTGTGGTGGGATTTCGTGCCCCGGATGCAAATCGTGGAATTACTCCTGATCTTTGGGCCGATCCATTTTACTCAACTTTCGGGTCTATAATGCTTTTGCCTAATGTTTGGTACCATTTAGCTATTTCTCTCAATCGGGAGGAAGATTCCTTAGCCTTCTTCGTAGATGGTAGAAAATCAAATCTGATCTTAACTCTAGCTAATAGTAGTTTTCCATCTACTATCCAGCCTACAACTCCAATTATGCTTGGTTGTGGTGGGTCAAACAAAACCCAATATGGTTCCGTGGGATTCTGGATGGATGATCTGCGGATCTATGAGCGTTCTCTTTCTGGGCAAGAATTTGCTAGGCTCTATAGTGGAGAAGATAGAAATGTTGATTCTCGGAGGGTACCATCTTTAGCTCAAGCAAATTCACTTCGAGTCGGGCTTCGAGCACAATGGACTTTTGATCAGAAAGGGGGGGATCTTTATGATCTCAAGAAGGAAAATTATCTTCAGGATGTGGTAGGAGGATATGCTTTCAAACCTAATATTCAGAATTCCTCTGTTACTCAGACTCTTGGAAATCAAGTTTACTTTCGGTATGATCCAGATACAAAAGATTTCTATCCGAAAGATGAGAATGAGGAAATTTTGTTTGCTTATCTCAAGAAACTCACCTCAGACAAAGCGAATTTTGAGATTTTAGAGGATGCACTTGATTTCTCTTTAGAAAAGCGAGAAATCTGGTATAAGCAATTTGGGCTCTGGAAGACAGCTTACATGCTAGGATCTCTTCACGGTGGCTCTAATCTCCTTGGAATCCTGAAAGACTTCATGCTCCTTCCTCCTGAGCTTTTTACTTGGGAGAGCGTCTTCAAAGAAGGTTCGATTCATCTTCCTGTGCGTCCAGATATTGTAACCATTGGAGCATACTTTGGTACCTGGCAGGATAAAGCAAATCCAGTTATCTCTTATCAAGATGAGCTTCTGAACCGAGTTCTTGTTGTGTCCCTTTTAGATCTTCTCTTTATCTCGAACTCCGTTTCTCTATCGAGTTTCTATCTTTTCAAGACGCTTGGCTTCAATCTAAATTATTCCGCTTTTGTTCTCACGAGGATGTGTAACTCTTCGCTTCCAGATCCAGTGAAGATGGCCTGGCTCCGAACACTGGAAAAGATGGGCTATGTTCTTCATGCCCCGTCAAGCGAGACGAATTATCTCTCGATTGGGGACATGGAAACAGATATGGATCTGGCTGCCGTTTGCTTTGTTACCCGCCTTCTTGGGCTCCTCAATAAATTTGGCGTTAGGGACATACAGCAAGTAGTAAATATTCGAGAAAAATGGACGAAGCTTCTGGTTGATCTAAAGTCTAGAGCCAATTTTGGTGTTGCGGGAGGAACTAAGGGATTTGCTTCTTCAGGTGTTGGGCTCATGGATGGTACGATTAATAGTTCCTATATGGGGCTCATGATGGACCACCTAGTTGAACTTTTCAATCTTGCTGAAGAAATTGAAGATCCCGTCTATCAAAAGAGAGTTGGGGCAACTATCCAGAAACTTGCTTCCCTTCGAGCTCAAGTTCAAGGTTTACATTGGAGTAAGCGATTTCAGAGAAATAACTATGTTGCAGGAAATAGCTATGACAACCGGACCAACACACTTCATAGCTTCACCTATTGGCAGGAGCATGGCTCAACCGCTGCGGTGCCCTATCTTTCCGTTCCAGAATTTGAGCTAAATTCCTGGCCATTTCTTAAGAGAAGATTCGAACAACTCTATCCTGATTATGAGAAGTTCAAATCAAGGCTTACCCGAGCTATAGAAGGCACCTTGGCTAGTCCAGGCTATATGTTTATCTCCAAGGGAGAGATAGGTCAAAAGAGATCTGAAGGAAATCAGTGGCACAAATGGATACACTTCAATCCACTCTCAGTATTTCTTCATTACAATGACCATCTGGAAACTCTGATTCAGAAGAGTGAGGAACTAAATCCAAATTCGGAGGAATGGGAACCTCCTGCAACATTAGGGCTTCGATCCGAACATGTTTTTGGTGACCCAGGGGAAGAAGATTTCTTTGTCTTTCACAGACCTAAGTATTCTGCGGTCTTTTGCACATTCACCAACCCTACGAATTCGATCTATAGAGGTTACCGAGGAGCAGGCCTTACTTCCTTATCTCTCCAGGTGAAGCGTGGAGTATGGTATGCCTCTATCATTTCCCGCTTTATTAACAACACTCATCGTTCCAAGAATCCAACCATCCAAAAAGGAGCAGACGGAGTTTGCACGCTTCCCGGTTGGAAGGAAATTCCAAATAACCATCTAGTAGGACGAACGGATAAAGGTGAGATTGTAACTTCAGCCTTCTCAGAATTGAGGGATGTCTCGTTTAACCTAGAATCAAAGATCTTCTTGTCTTTAAGCTGTCCACTTACCTTTTGGAACGACCAGGATCGTATCACGGGACTGAATTTGGATAAGAAGCCAAGAGAAAGAAGGGTCTATGATCTTAGTCAAGACGAGTCCATTGCTGTTGAAATTTGGTTAGATAGGCCTCCTTCTGGGCCTATTATTCCAGAAGTAGTCTATGAGTGTATCCCACTTCTTTCCGTTCAGGATGAACTTCATATTGTCTTTGTAGATGGGAAGGAAGACCCCGAAATTTCTAATATCAATCGAGGTGTTTCAAAGGTGAGGCTTACCTATGCAGAAGGCTCTGTAGAGATTACATTTGAATTTCCAGTTACGATAGATAAGAGCCCTCTTAGGCTCGCTTGGGCCCCACGAGATGGAGTCGAGATCCAAAATCTTCTTGTCGAGCTCGATAAACATGATACACATTTCTTGTTGAAATATAAAATAACACCACTTGAGGAGGGTTCTTGAAAAACTATGTTCAAGAAATGGTAGAACTTATGAAAAGCCTGGCGAAAGAAGCAATGGAGAACAAAGGTCCTCTTTTAGACTTTGTACAAATTGTAGACATCATAAAACTATTTTCCCCGACTCCTGAGATCTGGAATGGTGATGTTCACTCTGATCTCTATGCTGCCTCAACTTACAACGTGTCGATATCCAAGATAGCTTGGATTCAGGAGTTCTCAGAGTGGCTTTTTAAGTCCAAACCAAATGAACTAAATGGTAGAAATTATTCTCCGGATGTAAGAAGAGTTTTGACTTTTACCAATCCTGCTTCCCCTGATGAAACCTACATGCAACTTGGAGTAACTTATTTAGCTTGGACTTCTACTCGAGTAGGAATTCATTCTATTCTTATCTCCCTAGAAGACATCTTGAGATCTCTGGATATTCTTAGACTTGAGCTTGTTATTCAGGAGTTTCGGAAGAGTCAAGACGAATTCCATATGGCTACAGGAGGAATCTTTGAAGGAGACTCCCTTTTAGCCACCTATACGATGGCCTGGATTCAGGAAGCTCAAACCAATCGAGCTTCAATAGATATGACAATGATCCCAAATGCCTAGAGATAACAATGTCCCAGATAGATTTTATTGAGTTTGAAAATTCTACTAAAGCTTCTTGTAGGCTGTGCGGTAGTATTCTTGAGGAACCAAATTCTTGGAGAATAGATTGTGATATTTGTGGAAATGGAGCTACGATTTGTGGCTCATGCTGCAAACACAAGAAAGAATGTCCTCTTTGCTTGGAAAGAGGCTTAACCTCCAGACTTCGCGTTATGAATTATGAGATAGAGAAGATGTCTGGGATAGATAACTTTCAATTCAGAATCTCTTATCTTTGTGGACAGGGGCATCATATTTGTAAGTATGAAAAACCTATCCTGTAATTTCTAGAGGAGCTGTCCTATGGAAGAAGTAGTTGGGTCGAAATCTGGTCTCTATGAGGTTGTAGAGGCAAAACTCAGTCCAAAAGGTAAGAAGCAATATGTAATTCGTTGTGCGTGTGGGCGAGAGAGATCAATCGATAAGTGGGCCTATGAAAACACGAAACCCAAATCCTGTAAATCTTGTTCAAGAAATGGGAATAGATGGGGGTACACAAGAGTTGTCTGAAGGAGAAGCACTATGGCAAATCGAAATAAACCGTTGAATAAGAGGAAAGAACTGCCAAATCGAAAAGAGGTCATCCAGGAACTAGCCAGAGCCTATATTGCCTTGGATGGGCAGGTGAGAGTTCTTACCCATTTCCTCTTTACCAAGGTGGGGCTTACTCAAGAAATCTGGAATGTTTGTGCCAAGGAAGTGGAAGATGCCTTGGCTAATCAGATAGGGCTAGAACAGGGAGATCCCAAAGAGGAAGTGACATTTGCTTCCCCCCACGCCTCGTCTGAACCTACTCTTCTTTCTGAGGAAAATAAAACCGAGGTAGAACTTGAATCAATATCTTCCGAGCAAGCTGTGCTTCCTACTTTACTCGAGATCTCTGGAACTACTGTAACTCCAACTTCCTCTAGTATTTCTCCAGGATTTGAAGTTCAAGTCTCGCGGAGCATGGCTGAGGGGCTTCTCGCTCCCAAAGAGAAGGAAGAAGAGCTTGAGGAAAAGGAAGCAATCCTTCCTCCTAAATTTCAGGAAGAAGCTTTTGAACTGTCAGCCGAGTTGATTCACTATTACTGCTGCACGGTTTGTGGTGGCTATATCGGGGATAAGCTGACTAGGCTTCGAAATGGGGAAGGGTCGCTACTCCAAGGAGCCTGCTCAGATTGTAGCCAGGTAACCCGCTTCGAAGATTTTACTCTTGTTGAACCAAAACTTGTGCCGAAATGGGAAATGAAGTGAAAACTCTGTGGTTACTACTCAGCGCTTGTAGTGGAGCTTTTGTCATGTCAATAATAGATCTAATTCAAAAGGGCCCTGCCAGTTCAATAGTACAAATTTCCCAGAAGGTGTCTGAGAACCTCCAAATATACTTTCCTCCGGTTTATTCTATATTCTTGATCATCTTGATAACCGCTATTAGTGCTTTGGTATTTATCCCATCTTCTCAACAACAATCCTTTATGAGGGGAATGGGAATATTGGGTGTACTCATGGCTGGCACGCCTTATACACCCACACCTTCTTTAGGGTCCGAGATGCTGAATCCTGTTGAAAACAGAAGCTTACTTGATTTTGGTTTAGTAAATTCTGCGTATGCCGGCGATAGAGCAACTGTAAAACTTGCTATTACTACATCTGATGGTAGGTTGGTAAAAGATGCTCTTATTAGCTTATTGGACCCTATAACCAGGGTTCCGAGAGGCCAGTCTCGAATACTTGGGTCTAAATACTCATTTCCTGTTGATCCTGGATCTTACATTCTCGTAGTAGAGGTATCTGGATATTCTAAATACGAGAATTCTCTTACTATTGAATCTGGCAGACTATACGAGCTGAATGTAAATTTAAAGTAAAGCTTCGGACATCTGGGAAATTCATGGACATTTGTAAGATGTGTCATGGGGCTCAAGCTGTAGAAGATGGACTTTGTGTGATGTGCCAAGTCACACATCCCAAGGAGATTTTCTTGGAAGTCAAGCCTGAAGAAAAAGAGGAAGCTGTAAGTTTTCAGGCATTGCGAGGTGAGCTAAGCTGGGATCGAGATACGATTCTGGCATTCTTGTCCCGATTGGTTTTATCTTTAGGCTGGGAGACTGGAGTAGCTAGAAGAACAAAGGAAGGCGGGGTAGATTGGACTCCGACCTCCCTTAGAGTAGTTAGCCCAGATGGAAAGGAAGAGGTTTCGATTGAAGTATCGCTTTGTGATGTAGGAATCTGCTCCCCTCTTGTCATTCACAAAGGCTATGTGCGAAACCATACTACAGACGAGTATCTTCATGTGCAGATTGCCAAACGAATGTTTGGAGGCATTCCTGATGGTTATACCGTAGATCATATAGACAGAAATCCGCTAAATAATACGAGACAGAACCTTCGGCTTGCCACGAAGCGTGGGCAGATGCTAAACCGAGCCTTTGAAGGGAAAGGTTATGAGTTGCACGGGAGCAGATACCGAGCTTATGCCAGTATTGGCGGGAAGAAGAAAATAATTGGCACTTTCGAGAAAGAAGAGGATGCTTATACGGCTTACCAGACATACAAGGAAGCTATCTTGGAAGCAGCTAATACCGATGGGACTTATATCCTACCCAGTCAACTTTCCAACTCTGGTTTGTATTCTAGCCTTTACATGAAACTTCCTAATGGGCAAGTAAGCTGGTTAATCGAAGAGAGTAATATGGATCTCTTTGAGTTTCTTCCCAATTATCCAGATAAATGGGATGGGCATTCCTACGAGGAGAAGAGGCGAAGGCTTTTATCTTGGAGAATGGTATTTCTCAACAATCTTGATCTCCCCCCTTTATCGAATTGGACTCCATGCGGAAAATGTGGGTGGGACGGAATCAAGACCTCGGTTTACTGTGCGGGAGTAGATGAAAGTTCTCTTTGTGCTCTACAATTTGGAGTAAAGGGGGAGCATCTCCACCGGAAATGTGGAGGATGTGGCTATATTTGGTTGGAACGTTGCAAGGAGGAAGGAGAATAATATGAATGTAGGGCTTTCTGGTTTGACGCTTATGGATGAGCTAAAGCTTAAAGCCTATGTCATGAAGCTGGTTGAGGAGTGGATGGACTCCAAGGGCTTTCTGAAGCTATTCCTGAACGAGATTGTCAATATCTCTGGAGGGTGCGAGGTAGTAGCTAATTTGTTCTATGTGGAGAGTGGTTCTGAATTTTCTATTCTACGTCAGACTGGCCAGCTCGATATGGAACATTTTCTGGTGAGTAGTGGCTTATCCAGAGCCTATATCATAGGGAGATCCTTCAGGAAGGAGCGTAAATGGGATGACGGGCGCCATAAAACGGAGTTTGAACTCATTGAGTATGAATTCCTGGATGGAAATCTGGAACATCTTCTGAACTACAACGAAGATCTTCTTGCTTATGTGATTCAAGGAGTGCTAAGATCCAAGCTTCTGAATAGAAGGCAGCATTGGTCCCTCTATACTCACTGGAGAAGAGGATTTTCCAGAATCACTTACAAGGAGGCGATCCAAACTCTGAAAGACAAGTGCTTTGAACTTGAATATGGAGATGATCTCGACGCCAAAGCGGAAAACATTCTTACTCAGACTTATGGCATCGTTCAGGTCACACATTACCCGGAAAGCATCAAGTTCTGGAATATGAGGCGTTCTAGATCTCTTGAGCACAAAGGTGAAGTGGATTGCGTCGATCTGCTCCTCCCTGGAGAAGCAGAAACAGATAAGGTTGGACCTGGAGAGACAATTGGTGGGTCGGAGCGAGAACCAGATTCAAGGATCTTGAGAGAGAAGCTTCTTGATTCTCCAATGCTCTTGCACTTAAAAGATTTGGCATCAGAGAAGGGCTTTAATCCTGATCGTGTGCTTTGTTACTTTGAGCCCTATCTCGAGCTTTTTGAGCAGGGATATTATCCAAGATCCGGAGCTGGGCTTGGTATGGCGAGGTTGTTTCAGTTTCTGGTTGCCTCTGAAACTATTATTGCATTCTGATTTATTGAGGGGGAAATAGATATGTCTGAAGGGCTCTATGTCGGAATTGCTGGCCTTTTGGGTTCGGGAAAATCGAGCCTCTGTGAGGAGCTTCAAAGGCACCTTGGCTGGCCTATGCTTCCTGAGCCGGTAGATGCGCTTCGGCCACACCTGGAGGAATTTTACCAGGATCTCCAAGCTGGAACCTGCACCAAGACCAGAAGCGCCTTCATTCTTCAGATGGCTTTTCTAGCTGCCAGATTTGAGCTAAGCAACATTGCTCGAACCATGAAGCTCTACCATCCAGGAATTATTGTGGATAGAACCCCTTGTGAAGACTTCTGTTTCTCGCTCCTCCTTGCGAGGGATGGGCATATCTCTGATTCCGACATGGAAATCTATCAGCAGGTTCTGACTTTGCTTCGAGATAAGGTCGCACTTCCTGATCTTGTCATCTATCTGGATGTGAGGCCAGAAGTTGCTCTGGCCAGGGCCAGAAAGCGAGGGCGGAGCATGGAAGCTGGATTGACTCTGGATTACCTTCAGGGATTGGAAGATGCCTATCAAGGCTACGTAAGCTATATGGGCTCAGTCACGGAGCTCGTGAAGGTAGATTGGAATGAGGAGTCTGATCTTGGCAAGATTCTTTCTATAATTGAAGAGAAAATTTCTCGTAAGGATGATTGGGGACATCATACGAAATTCAAAGACGTTGCCTTGAAATCGCTCAAAGAGAATGCTAAACCTGATGTAGCAAACTGGAGTTATTGGAGCACACGAACTTGTGCTTTTCTTCAGAATGCTAAAATCAAATCCTGGGAAGAGTTAAGCAAATTCTCTCGAGATGAGCTTCTAAAAGTAAAAGGAGTGGGAATCAAGTCCGTGAGAGAAATGCTTTCGGCTGTGCAAGAATGGAGGTTGTTCCACCATGTATGAAGAAATCGATGCGAAGGACATCAATTGCCATAATACAATAAACGAAGTGAGAATGTGGGATCAGAATCGACTCATTCAGGATTGCGATGCCAACGAAGAATGGATCATCCGAAACTGGGCACAGCATTTCTTCGAACGAGGGGTTCCTTTTGTGGTGGTAAGAAAGATCGATAAGGATGGAAAACTAAGAAGAAGCATTTACAAGACATGCCATTGGATTGAGAAATGATCAGATCGTGCTGCTCGAGTTGGCTTCAATTCCGATAGAAACCCAGTTGAAAGTGATCGTACCGTTATTATTAGTGGTAAGCACATCGATAGAATAGAGGTAAGTTACGTTATCAACCGTGTGGTCCGCAAAATCGTCCTGAGCTGCATTTCCTGAAGCACTGGCCGTACAGATTCCAATCTGAGTGGAAGTAAAATCAGATTTAGCCGTCCTCATGAGCTTCGCTGTTGCCGTTCCAGACCCAACAATCGTCACATTCATATCCAAGGTCGCAAGCTTGAATCCATCTGGAAAGAATAGGGGCCCTATGATCTCTTGAGGATCATAAGGAGATGCCCCAAAGCTTGATTGGGCTTGGAGCCTTCCTCCCGCTGCTGAGATAAAGATAGGACTACCTGGTGCTAGTCTAGTTTTTCCTGAAACAAGAGGGACCGTATAGCTCCTCACTCCATCTTTCCATTTTCCCAGTCTCCACGATAGAGAATTTTCCAGAACCTTCCAGTAACCGGTAGTCCCTTCAAACTGAATATAGGACCACGTTGGAATCTCTGTTAGGCTGTTGTAGCCCTTTCTTGCTCGAAGAAACTGATCTGGACCTGGCTCTGATGTACCAATAAGGTCCGTGCTGAATGTTTGGGCGTGTGTACCGGCTCCAGAGCATGCTTGGGTGGAAGAAGGCCCAATAGTGTGATGAATGGAAGACGCGCTTGTGTTGGTATCTGCATTCTGATGAGTATCGACTTGATCAAGTATGGGACCTGTTATTCCTCCTTTATGTGTATTCGTGGAATAAGAAATGTTGAAGGGGTCCTTGTGTGAGCCATCTGGATTGTGGCCTATAGGATAAGTGTTGGCAGGGTAGATGTGCTTTTGCCTGGAGGTTGAGATCATAGAAGTTGTGATTTGCTGAGGAGATCCTAGAGTACTGTTTCCAATGAGAACATCTCCAAGAAGAATGCCATCCACCTTAGGATCATAGATAACTGGGCTGGGCGAAGCTCCCTCTGCACCTTCTCTGATCTCGAAGTAGAAGGACTCCAGCAAATTGAAGTTCACATCCACTCCGTCTTTATCCTTCTTCGTCCCGGTCCCCAAAGTATCATAGTGCATAAGAACCGTAATATACTTGTAGAGGCCAGTAAGAGGAATTGTGATGTCTCCAACCCCGGCTGTGGTGACGGAGGCATTGAGCTGTCCAGTAGGAGTACTACCTGGCTTGGCGATGGAGATTGTGGCAAGAGCTGGGATGGTGATCCGTCTTCCCTGATAATCAAGAGCAACTACTTCGCCTTGGGTGGCGAACTTTATGCTCATAGTTGTATCTGGGTTGCCCTCCGGTGCAACTTCTGAGACAACGCTCTTTACCCTGAGACCGTAGCCTGAGATGTCAGCCGCACGCTGGTTCATAGCATTTTCAGTATAAGTCTGAAGTTCCTTGAGATCTTCAGGGGAGGGTTTCCTGTCAAGATAATATTGTTGCCTATTCATGGCTTAATCCTTAAACGGTGGAAGAGGAATTGGGAATGACACCAAGTGCAATGATCATGATCTGAACTAAGTCACTACTAACTATACTAAGTCCTGATATTTCAATTTTCATGGAATATTGCTTGTTGAAATTATCTACTAACTCTTCTCCAGTCAAGAGGGAATATCTTACCGCTCCGCTCGTATTTTGAGTGATGGTATGAGAAACATCCAAGATGGTTGTCACTCCCCATGTGGTAACATCATTTGTCTTGGTATGCCTTTGCATGATAAATCTAGCTGTTGGAGTTCCAGGGCCACCTGCACCATCTTCTACAATTCTGGTTTGGATGGAAACAGAAACAAGCTTAAAGCCATCTGGGAAGAAAAATGGTCCAATTCCTCCTTGTGGATTAGCAAATCCAGTTCCGGAGCCTGTTGCACCTATTCCCCCTCCCTCAATGTAAGTAAAATCCGCTGTGGAATTTACGTTCTTGATTACAGAAGTAAGAGGAACAATATAGAGCCGCTCCCCTTCTCTCCACCTTCCAAGTCTCCAGGGCTCGTTCCCACTATCCCTATCCTTGACGTAGAGCACACCGGATGCGCTTCGATACCACAGATGGTGGCCCCATGTTTGGCCCCCGGAGCGAAATTCTACGTATTGATCAGGAGCAGTTGCGCTAGAGCCATCTCGATCGAGCTTGAAAACGTTGTTGTAGGTGCCATCTCCGGAGCAGACCTGAGAAGAGAGTGGCCCAATTGTATGATGGATAGCTCCTGTGGTATTTGTGTCTGGATCTTCGTGCGTGTTGGCCTGAAGAAGTTTAGGTCCTCCATCGATTCCATCATGAGTGTTCTTAGCAAAGGTGATGCTACCTTTGTGCGTGCCGTCTGCATTATGCTCCTTGGTCAAATTCGAAATGTCGTAGCCGTCGAATGTAATACCGGAAGAGATCTCGACGTTTCCAGTCACAGGGTAACCAGTGAGTGTCCCTGCGAGCCTCAAGAATCTCTGCCCGAGCTTCGCATCGTCATGGATTCCAGTTGGGCTATGCTCAAGCGAAAGGGCACTTTGACGATATAGGTAGCTCTGCCTTGTTACGTCAATTCTGGTATTCGTGATCGTCGATTCTCCAGGAACCATGAGAACATCTGCCAAGAAAAGTCCAGTTTCCGTAGAAGTATTTAGAGTGGGTCTTACGGCTTGGGATGCTCCGTTTACATCATTTGCAGCGCTGGCACCTTCTCGAATCTCGAAACGAAAAGACTCTTCTTGCTTGAAGTAGACTGGTTGACCAAATCCATCATACTTCTTGTCAGATTCTTTTGTAGTGTAGTGAATGAGAATAGTTAGCCACTTGGTTTTTCCGGTCTCCGGGAAGGTAACAGTAGTCCCTGTTCCGATTCCCACGAAGGCTCCAATTTCAGTAAAGCCTACTTTAGCGAGAGAAAGATCGGAGATAGCACCAAGCTGGGTGAGTCTACCTAAGATGTCGCATCCCTGAAGAGCGGGAATTTTCACCCCGAAATCAGGAGGGGTATCCGCATAAGGAAGAACTTCAGAAGTGGCGCTCTTTACTACAAGACCAAAGCCCGTTAAATACTTGGTCCTATCGTGGGTGGTTTTCTCGATGTTGTCCTGAAACTCGTTTAAGATAAATTCATCGACTTCGAGATCGTGGTAGTATTTTTGTCTTTGCATGGTGGACTCTCAGCTTGACAGAAACCAAACGGTGTTTCCATGTCTTGTTGTAGTTTGAGCAGAGGTGGAGGAAGATACTCCCAAGATTCCCCAGACTCCCCCTCGGGTAAGCCTAACCCCTTCTATATCCTGGAACTCACAGATCACGTTCCTATAGTCACTATATATGGGGTTAGTTACGTTCGTTTGCTTGACGGTGATATTTACTCTCAGATAAGTATCATTCCAGATTTCTAGCCCTAAGTTTACATAGCCTTCTACTGCCAAAGTAGGAATTGTATCAAAGACCGCTAGAACTTTCTCTGAAGAGACGTCTCGCTTTGGGTAACCTCGAACCAAACCCCACCTGTAAGATTTGTCCCCCTTGATTGCGAGATCATCTGAGCGAAGGAGGTAGTAGCCCTGAGCGGAGATGGAAACTGGGAGGAGTCTCCCTATAAGTCCTCCTCCATTTGTGTCTTGAATCCAGGACCCAATAAGGCCACTTGTCATATTTTCCCAGGAAACAAGAGAAGTCGATTTTCGAACCACAAGGGCTCTGCCTCCTCCTTCAGGGCTCGTTGGCTCATGAGTCCATTTGATTACATCGATACCTCCTGGGCCAACTCCTGCCTCGATTGCCCGAGTTGAACCAGAGGAAAGTTCTATAAGATCAACGAGAGCCATTTAATTACCTTATCTCAAAATTCTCCGTGTGGAGAATGTGGTCGAATATGTGACTGACGTTTCCCGATGCGCTGTAAGACACAATTCCTGCTCCTACGGAAGAAAGGTAAGGGGAACTTGCATCCTCATAGCGCATATCTGGCATCTCCTTGTAGTCATAGAAAGACTCTGGTGTTAGAATCTTCGTTTCGTAGAGAGCTAGAAATACCGTGGAATTTCTTGTCTCAACTGCCAGCCCAAAATTGTAATAGCCATCTGTTAGAGATAAAGAAGGTACCAAGCTAAGAAGTGTTGTCGCTGCTGGAGTGTAAGCTGGAAAGTTTCCCTTCTTGAGCTTCCAATCAGAGGCTTCTCGAATAATGTAGTAAGACGGGTATCCTGGAAGAGGGCTGTCCGCTCCTCCTCCTTGGATGCAAAGATAGAGCCCAGCACCTTCCAAATCCTTTATCCAAGCGGAGACAAATATCTTGCTGCTTAACTGCCAGGTACGTAAATATTCGTTTTTCCTGTAGGAAATGATAATGTTTGCGCCTAGTCCATGTCTAACTTCTATTGCCCGATTCTCACCAGGAATAGGGTCAGACAGGTTTCCACCAAGTGTGGAGTCTGCTGTTTGATCTGAATAAGTGGTAGTGGTATTGTCTCCGATTGTAGCTAAATACTTGTAAACTTTCCCATCCACTTCCGTGCGGTAGAGCTTCCTGGATTGTGTGCCGCTTGGGCCGAGCGGAATATTGGAAATCGAAATTCGTTGTTGCTTGGTCTTGGTCTTAAGCTCGGTAGAAGCAAAGCTCGGTTTCGATTCTCCAAGGGAATTGGCATAAGAGATCTTGTAACGATACTTTCCAATTCCAAGCTCGGTTCCTGCAGCTAAAGCAAGAGATAGCTCAGCAGTGAATTCTCGATGAAGGAATTGGAGGGTGGTAGTCTTTGGAACTACTCCTACAAATGAAGTTTTTGCGCCATGCCAATATGTGTTTGCCATTAGGTATAATTCGCGTAAGTTTCGGTTGCGCTAAGCAGCGTCTCTGGCACAACCTGAAGCTCATAGTAATCCTCAAATGTCTCAATTCCAGGTGAAACTGAACCTAGAGAATATGTGAGGAGATATCTGTCGTCTGCAGGAAGCATGAATTCGATGATCTTCCTTATATAGCCATCTGTCTCATTATTCTTGGTTGCATCTACAAAGATCTGGGCGGTGTAGATAAACTTTCTAGCAATTCTGCTTCTAAGTTTAGTAGTTGTGCCAAGTTTCCCTCTTCCAAGGAGCCATGTAGTTGAAGCCGGAGCTAGAACAAAGTCTTCGTTTCCCATTTCTGTTTCTCCTACCTTCCAGCAGTCCCTCCAGAATGATTTGACTTTGGCTCTGAGCCCAAGAAGAAGATTCAGGGCATATTCTACTCCTTGAACTGTGCCCTTATACTTGTAGAGTCTAGTGAGGGATTTGACAATCTTCCTCTTTCTGGTGCAATCTGCACTTTGGGTAACATATCCGAACGGATCTCCTAGAGATAATAGAAAGTGCTCCAGAAACTGAGCGGGGGCAGCGTCAGGATCAATGATGCAGGTAAAAGCTGCTACGGATTTGTAAGCCAGGGCGAAAGCATAGTCAATTGCATCCAAGAGAGCGCGAAGAGGGGAACCTTCCTTTTCATCTGCATCTTTGTAGAGTTGGGGATAGAGGTCGTAAAGAAGTCTTCCTGGGTAGTCGATTTCGCCACAATCTCCGAAAGCACCCTTTGGACAATCGTCAACATTTTCCTCTTCAGGAACTCCAATAATGGAAAATTGGTATACGTAGTCAAGGATGTTCACAGCCATTATGGTTCTCTATTCTTCCAAAAGCCTCTTTAAGTCTTCGATGAGATGTCTTCGGGAAATTCTCTAATAAAACCCTTTCAGAAATTCTTCAACTGTAAGCTCAAATGAGTTTGTTTCTTCCAATGTTATCCCTTATCTGAGGCAATAACTCTAACTGTGACGATACTGGCAGGAGGAAATGGTCCAAGAGGGTCGAGCACAACCCGAATTCCATTTCCATCTGCATAGGCATCCTTGGCTGGGCCATCGAAGCCGCTTTGAATTCCCTTCACCCAGCTAGACACGGTGCCTTCCGTAACATCTGAGACGGTTCCATCAAAAGCCAAGAGGTCATTGACATAGATTTTGACAGTTTTGATGTTTACCCCAGTAGGACAATCTCCAAGGTCCCTAATGGAAAGCGCAATGTTTGTTGTTGGAGAATTGTTGATTGAGCCTCGAAGTGGAATTTCATTTAAAACCAAGGGAGGCTCAATATCCTCCGAACAACCCAAGGATGCTTCCAGAACATCTGTCGTCTCGGCCCCAAAGAAGGTAAGGTCCAAAACATCCGCAGTCTCAATTCCAGAGAATATGAATTCTTGGGCATCTCCTGTTTCAACACAAGAAAACTCAGCGTTGAGAACATCCTGCGTCTCAACAATCGAGAACCCATATTCGACATAGTCTGTCGTTTGAATTGACATCCTTGCTTTCTATCTTAATCCAAGGAACTCGATATCCAAGACGTTCTGATTTTGGCCTTTCTGGTTCCCCCAAGACTGGAGCCATTGTTCGGGATATGAGATCTTACCCAGATCGATTTTGTGTTTCCTTGTGTGACTGGGCTCATAGAAGTGGGAGAAGAAGTATCGACCTCAAATCCCCCAGTTCCTCCACCGTTTTGTTGTGTGCAGAATCTGCTACATCCAACAATTCCCTTGCTCATATCCATGACCTTCTGGAAATTTGTATTTCCCTTTGTGCAAGATGTGAATCCATTATTCTTACAATGCCCAATGTAAGGACCTGTAACATCTTGGGTGGCAATCTTGGAGTAGAAAGAGCCCTCTGTACCATCTGGGTCAATGGAAACGACAATACCAGTTTTACTGATCGTGCCTTGGTTTTTGACCTTGATCTCAACGGGAGAGCCATCTCCAAAATTGGATACTGGGACGACAAGGGGGCTTGTAATCTCCACATCCGCACTTGTGAAGTAATCGATGAGGTCAGGATTGCCGGAGGCATCTGGTGAGGTGGTTGAGTCCTTGTTCATAGGCTTGATCGCATAGAGCCCTTGGTATTCACCATTTTGAAGCTGTCCGTGAGAAATCTTGAGGTAGCGAATATTTTTGGCCGAGAGAGTTGCCTTTCTGTAAGAAATTCCATAGATCTTGATTTGGGGGTTGGCGGTTGCGTCTTCTGCTGTTAGCCCACTCGGAGCTACACGAGTATCATGAACGCTCCATGTCCCAATTGCAACAAATGATTTCCCTGCTGCGGAAGGAACTGCAATACTTAAAGGTTGTCCGGAGTTTCCATCATAAGTTGCATGATTATAGATTGCAATATAATCTGTTGGTCTCACACCTGTAATTACAGTTCCATTGGTAGCAAACACATACTTAGATCCCAATGAGCCCGAGCCGGTTGTAGCAAAGGTATATAGATCAAAAGCGTCAACATTATTTGCTACTCCGATTGTAGCAAGGGGTAGATTGTTTCCTTGAGTAATTCGATAATATTTTCCATCAACAGATCTCCGAACGACGTAAATTTGTGTAGATGCTCTTCCTTGGGCTCCGACGAAATTTGCATAAAGACAGAGTTCTATCTTTGTTAGTTGACCTGGAATAGTATGTCTTCCAGAAATCAAAGAGAATGTGCTGCTTGCTTCTGGATTGAGAATGGGAATAAGGGCAACTTGTCCCGCAGTAAGCTGAATACAATTGCTGGAATCCGGAACAACGTTATTCAGAGAAAAACTTGTGAGTCCTTGAATGTCTGCATTGACCTGTATAAGATGGTCTGAGAAGGTAAGGGCTGCCCAAGGGTCACTTGCGGTTGCTCGAACGTGGGCAGAGAGGATCGTATTCGATGGAGATTCATAATAGGCTCTTAGCTCCTGAACTCGGGTTTCTGCTCCAAGATCCATATAGGATTCTGCCAGAGAGTTAGAGAGGGGAGGGGCGTTTGTCATCATAGTTGCATTAGGGGCAGGGAGATAGAGATCTGCCTCAAAGTCGCTGTCGGCACTATTCTCTGCATTTCCTATAGAGACGAATCCTCCTGGGCCAAGGGAAGAATTATAGATATGAAATTCCCCAACACCGTCATTTGTGCCAGAGATGCCTCCTGTTCTCTTTAATCTGATTCCTCTGGTGAAAAAGGGTCCAAATGAATGATAAACTCCTCCTGAAGTTGAAATATTTCCAGGAGAAATACTAATCAAAACCCAGTTGGCTTCTACGTCTGGATCGCCATTGCTTTGAGGGTTTAGGTAATAGAGAGAGTAATTTGCATTGAAATAAGGAGTTCCTCCCGTTTTGGCTAGGCCCACCCCATCTATGAGAAGAATTCGCTTGAAAAGACGAGCAAACATTCCCCCATCTGTAAATGTGGCATAGGTGCCTTCATTTCCGTCCCACATGTTTGCGACATTTGTGATGGATGTGGCAAGTGGCCTTATCAGGTAATCTCTTCCATCTAGAAGAGGGTCAACAACTTGAACCATGAGATCGCAGATGAAGAGTGCATCGCTCCCAAAGGCATTGGTAAAACGATGTGCAAGTTGATGGAACCTGTCTAAGTTAATAGCCATGATAGCCTCCTATACGAAGCTGAGCGATACCGCTGAAGCAGGAATGGAGATAAGCTCTGTCTGCTTTGGCGTGATAGGTACTGTTGGGTTTGTGAGCGTTGCACTTTTAACTCCTGTTACTCTTGCCGCGCATTCTATCTCATCAAGATAGAGCGTTTGTCCCATAGGACGCTTGAAATTTCCATCTTCATCTTGAGCCTTGTAATCTACGAGTCCGGCAATGGCGGCTCGAATCTGTGCCTCGACAATTGACTTTTTGACGGGTGTATTGGCACTGCTGTCCAGGGTAATAGAGAAACTCAGGTTAGCAAAGAGTTCAGTAAATCCCAAGATGATGATCTCTCCTGTTGCTCTTCCAGGATAGGTAGTGAGAAGCGTGGCTCTCACGAGAGTGAGAAGGTCATCTGATGGTTTGATGGAAGAAGTTGTAGGCAACACGAGGACCAAGACAGTATTTTCCAAGACAGTTGGGTCAGTTTTGGAAGTGACGACAAATGCTCTGGCTACTCCGGCCACAGATTGTGCATTTGTGATATAATCGTCGTTACAAATAGACCTGAAATTTGTGCGAAGAGTAGCCGGCCCAGAGATTCGTGCATGGGAAATGGTCTCTTCATCCGAACCAGGGGTAGCCTCTACTTTGTTTGTAATCGTGAGGGTTTGAACGGCCCCATCTATATCTTTAATGGAAGAGATGATCTTGGTTAGTTCTCCTACTTGAATGTTACCAAGAGAGCCCCCTCCATACTCATAGACGATTTCGATTGTAGACCCTAGAGGAGGGATGATTCCGTTGACATTATCTCCGAACTCAGCAATACCCTCTCCTTTTCCATTGATGGAAATAAGATAATGTTTGTCCTCCGGTTTGGAAGCGAGCCAGTGTTCTTTTAGAGTCCAGGTCTTACCATTTACCGTAACGACAGTTGTGTTGTCGTGAAGGAAGGGAGTCTGAGAAAGCTTGATGGTCTGCTTGGCCGTGCCATTCGAGATGAATGCCTCTGCCTCAGAACGAGAATGCTTAAAGGGGATATCAATAGAATTTGCACCTGCAACTAGAACTTTGGTCGTATCTGTTGCCCGAAAGATAGCTCCGTCTGTCTCAGTTTTAGCTAAGATAGGGGAAACACCATCAGAGTCGATCATCAAGATGTTTTTCGTGTGAGGTGTGGGGCGAGTGATCGTAGCTGTGACTGTTGCGCTCTTTTGAGTATGCATCTGGTAGGCAATCCATTTGAGAAGCGCAATAATATTCTTTCGAATTTTAGCTCTACTTCCAAAGCATTCGTTGGCTTGCCTATCCTGATAATAGAGAAGAAACTCCATTGCTCGAGCAAATGCCTCGAGGTTGACCACGCCATGATTACTAGGAAGGTAATCATTCCAGGTTTTGAGTCCATATTTCTGGAAGATTGCCTGAGCCTGAATCTGGAGGTCGTTCAAGATGGCGTCAAAGTCTTTTGCCAGATATACAATAGGTTTTGCGCTCATCATATACCTCGAGCTACTGTGTAGATAAAATCATCAGGAATACCTGTCTCTTTCTCTGTGAAATTGATCACAATTCTTCCTTCATGACCTGTAACTCCGGTATCCGGAATGATTTGAATGTCATCTGTAATGATTCTCAGTTCTTGTGAAGCAGCCTCCCAGGCGTAGAAACTTGCCAGAGCGATGAAGATGTCATCGTTTGGTTCGAACTCGAGAAGATAGATTCTCGATCCAAACCTTGGATTTCTAACTCGTTCTCCTCTTTTGGTGCCAAAAATCTGCTTGAGGGATGCCTTGATAAGGCTTGACCTCTTTTGGACGTTAAAGTATCCCCCCTGTCCATATTTAAAAGGAAACCCTGGACCAATTGGAGCAGCCATTAGGATTCCTCCTTTACAACACTAAATGTCAAGATAAAGTCCTTGAGAGTAGAGAGCACAACAATGATTTTGTCAATTTCTCTTACAATATCTACCAGCTTATCCTGAAAAGCCTTGACTTTATCCGAATCGATAAGATCTAGAATATCACCGCTTCCAATATTACCAAAAGCATCGAAAGAGGGGAAATGTGCTTTGGGTTCTTTATCCACCATCTGCGAAATTACATCAATCATGGTATTCAAGAGAACAACGAGAGTATTTAGCATCTGCATGGAGAGCATCTGATTGTTGAAACCATGAACAATCTCATTCCAAGAACAAAGAAGAGCCTGGAGAACTGGATTTTCTTCTGTGGAAACGTTAGAGCATTTGTGGGCGTCTTGAGCCATCTTAGAAAAATCTACATGAAATGTCAAGGTGTTTGTTATGTATTCCTGCAAACATTGCATGACCAAAATGAAAGTATCAATCAAGGATAAAAGCATAGGAGGCACTGAGAGAAGCGGAAAGAATATTTCTAAGACGCTGATACATTCTGCCAGATTTTTGAGGGCACTTGTAATCTTCCTTGGATTTGGAGGCTTAACAGCCTTTTTGATAGCCTTTATGCAATCTAGCACTTTAACAATGCACTCCATAATCTTGAAGATTGGCTGGAGTGCAACCAAAATGGGCTGAATTTGTTTTGTGAGATCGATGACATAGGTGCATTTCGTAAAGTGTTTGTCCGTAAAATCGGTAATAGGGTCGATATCAAACCCTCCAGGAAACTTGATCTTTCTAATGAGAAATTCCTCAAAATCAGCTATAGAAGGACACTCAGGATCTAGGGACCCAGTTTCAGTATTGAGATTAAAATCAGCCCCCAATGGGACTGAAACTTGAACTATCTTATCAAATGTATCTGCCATTATATATCCGTAGTATCGTTTCTTACTTTTCTCTTGTTGATTGTAACGCTTGGAGCGACAATGGAAATTGCCTTATTAGCATGAATGATGATGGTGCCGTCTCCTCCGTCTATAAGAAGAATATCGTTTGCTGTTATTTCCGTATTCTTTCCAGCTCTAATCATTACATCTTGAGCTGAACTCACTTCTGCGCTTTGTTCTGTGGCATTCAGTTCGATCCTACCACCTTGGTTGTTCTCAAAGACTTGTGTTTCCCCCCCAGGCTCCTTGCTTATTGCTTGGGTTTGAACGACCTTGGTTTCCTTGTTGACAGTTCCGTTCACCTTACTGTAAGGAGCATGTCGGGTTGGAGTCACAAACTTTCCAACTGGGAGTACTCCTGACTTGTCGCCCGTTCCGTCATAAGTCCTTAGTCTCTTCGGGATTGGGGGATTTCCTTTGTTATAGATCTTGTAGACACTTCCTATATCTGGTGCATATTGGATGGATTCAAACTCCACTTTGTTCCCTATAGCTTGTGTAATGACGGATTGGAATCCGTCTGCTTTACCTCCTTCAAATTCAATTGTCATACCTGGCTTTGGGCCGTTTTCTGTATCGGCTAGACAAAGAGGAGAACTGGTCTCTTTGTTCGTTGTCCATTTGAGGAGAAAGGCAATAATAGGTCCAAATTGAAAACTCGTAACACCGGTGTCTATGATATAGTCATAGGAGCTCTTAGCTATTACTCCATTTAAAGTTGGGGTTCCAGTATTTGTTTGGGCCTGGCTTGTTTGTGTGCCTGTTGTTTCTGTCTCTGCTGTTGCAACGGGCCCTATAACAGGAGGAGGAACTGGCTCAAATTCTGGTTCATATTCAAGAGGAAGGCACCCAAACCAGACGGGCTTATCTGCTAAGCCATGCTCAAATCCTACCCAGACGACTCCATCAGGATCAGGCACATCATAAGCATATTGCCCTTTGAAGGCTGGTCTTGCCCAAGGAAGCTGATCGTTGGGAATTTGAACTTCAGGGCCATGAATTTCCGGGACTCTGACTTTTAGTCTTCCCAGATTTCTCGGATCGACGTTGTCTTCGATTCTCCCTTTGAAAAACCCAAAGTAGTATCTCTTTTGAGAAGTAGGATCAGTCACCTGGAGACTCTCCTTGGCCCAGTTACAACCTTGAAATCTGGTCCTGTTGCTACTTGGTTACCTGATCTCGCATGAGAGGACAGACAATCCAAAGACATGGTAAACGCCTTTCGCACATGATGGATCGCTTTCATGACTAGATATTTTCCAGAAGTATAATCTGGAATTCCATTGGGAAGAAGAATATTGAGATAAACCATGTCTCCTGCAATTAGCTCTGGGTCTCCCATGATTGTAGCTTTGGCTTGAAAGGTTCGGATATTCCAAGCTTCCCATAAAGCTATAGCCGCTCTTTCCGCTTCCTCGGAAGTGCTAAAATGAGATGGATAAAGTGCAGAGATTCCTCCTCTCTTTCTGTAGGGATTATTCAGAGCCATACTTCCTATGGCAAGTCTTCTTGTGGATTGTCGCTTCACTTTTCCATCTTCTCTTACAGTCAGACCTTCTGATGTGACAGAAACCTCGTAGAAAGCTCCAGTATAAGAATCCATACCAGAGAAGGTAATGTTTCCTGCGAGCATGCCGATTAGCATTCCATTTATGTTTGGCTCGAAGCTCTTTATGGAGCCAATTTGACCTCGAAAGTTGTAGCGCCTGTGAACAGGGGCATCAAACCTCGGGGGGTGGAAGTGCAGGATTGGCTTTCCTACTTTGTCTGGCGTAAAGTAGAGATAGTATGTATTTATGAGCTTGGCATTTTTATCTTCTGGATCGTAATCCACGGATCTGGAAAGAGGAATGAGACTCTTTATGAAAGCTTCGTCTGTCATATCTCTTTCCTGGACAAAGTCCATTGGTTTCTTGTCACCTTCTTCTTTGGTGTAGTCATCTACCAGTATAGACTGCGTATCCTCTATCTCAGGGTTGGAATCTGAGAGAATCCCTTCTTCCTGGTATTCGCTTGCAATTCTAGCCACAACTTCCGAAGGTTTGCCATGATAACCTATTCCAGAGAACTCTTGCTTGTTCTTTGGAGTAGTACCATCATCCTCAAAAGCAGAGAACCAACGCATCTGACACGATAGATCAAATCCTCGGATTGTAAGAAGCCTTCCCTTTGTCGTTAGCCGCGGCATCCAGTCGATAACTTGAATCTTGCGAAGGGGAGTAATGGGCCCATTCAAGTAACCCCAGGAAAGTGAGCCTATCCCCCCTGAGGAAATGATAGCCCGTTCTACCTCGTTAAAGGTCTGGTCTAGGATTGTTGCAGACCAAGTGTCCCCTCCACCTTCTCCCATGTTGTCTTCATACTCGAGAGACTGAATCCATTGAGGGGGAACTGTCATGAGATTCTTTTCTCCCAGCGTCATGTAGACTATGGGAGTAAGGTGTAAAGGAAGAACGAAATCTCGAATTTCGTTACTCAAGGTAGAATCTCCGAGTAGATTCTAGAGAGTGAAGGCACCCTCAGAATCGTCCGAGGTTTCAGATAAAATGGGTCATAGATGTCATTGGCGATGGCAATAATTGGCCAAAGGTTGTCGTTTTGGTATACCCTGAACGCAAAGAGATCAAGTCTATTTTCCTCACCAGATAAAACAGAGACAAGTAAATCTGTTGGGTGAGGGAGAATATCTAGAATCGACAAATGGTCAAAGAACCGTCTTCCCTCCTCGTCATAAAGATCTGTAGTTCTAAAAGTTGAATCTACCGGAATGTCCACAGGATCAAGGACCTGAATAAGCTCCCCCAAGCTTTCAGAGACAAAGCTGGCCCTAGCTGGAGTTACAATATTTGAGGTACTTGGGATATGAAACCACGAGGTATAGACCTGCTCGTCATTTGTCACGTAGCCTCTGCTTGTGAAGTGGTCTCCTTGTTTGGGTTTCCAGGTGCTCATGCTTTAATTCGCCCAACGTTTGTAGCATCCTCGGAGATATATCCAGGATGAGCCATCTCCGCAAATATGGTAAAGTAGGTGAAGGCATTTGAGGTCATATATTCAGATTTTGCCTGGGCAGAAACTCCCGTAACCAGGAACTCATATCCTGCATAACTAAATCTATCTCCCTTATCGGGAACGAAGTCTTGGTCAATTAGGGCTTTCCACGGAATCCAGGCTTCAACCTTCTCTGTTGCGTCTGTTCCGAACTTGGTATGTGGATCTGGTAATTCCTCATAAATAACAAACATGTTGATAGAAAGCGAGGGAAGAAATATATACTCCTTGGCCTTGCCATAAAGAGAATCTGTCATTGTTTGAGACCGATTTAGCCTATAGTATTTTACAATCGGCCAGTATAAGAATGCCATCTCGGAAACCACACTTCGGAGGAAAGAGAGATCCGTGATTCCGTAGAGATTTCTGGAGTGAGATATATCTACTCCAGGAGGAAGGGGGGGTGGATTTAGCTTTAGCGTGTCATCTGCATATTCGGCATCGATGAAGTGCCCACCCGAAGAATAGATATTAGCATTGTGGTGCCAAATTCCTGTTGTGAGGGTGTGGGCAGAAGACATATTAAGTTACCTTCTTGAAAGAGAATCCAGAAGGCAGCCCATCATTTCCATAGGTAGCGGTGAATGTATACGAAGCAAATGCATTTGTATCTGTATCCACATCTGCCGCAGTTGGGTAGAGCTTGATCGTAGAAGACAGCTTACGTTGAGGATTTACTGCATCATAAACTACTGAAAGCTCTTTCCAATTATGATGAGACAACCCTAAGATCCTAGCAAGGTCGCTTAAGTGTGCATCTGTTACTTCGATTCCCCCTACTTCGACCATGTTGATTCCGGTTCCTGTGATCCGAAAGATAAATTGGCCCAGGGTATTAAGATCTGATGCAGAGAAGATAATGTCATACCAGCCCTGCATGTTGTTTCCAATCTCAGCCCACTCTGAAGCTTGAATTACCTTTTGGATAGCAGCTCCTGAAGCCTTGGCGTAGTAGATTGTAGCATCTGTGTAAAGCATACCTGTCTTAGCAGAATCATCTGAGCTATTCGAGATGAATACTCTAAACTTTGAGGACTCACTTTTCTTGACCTGACGAGGAAAATAGATTCTAGATGCTGCCATGACTAGGTTTCCTTACAACTGAATGTCTTTACAAGGCCATCTTCAGAGTAGGTGGCAATAAACGTATAAGTTGCGAGCACATCGTTGTCTGTGCCTACGGAAGCGGCCTGAGAGTAGATTCGAATACGGGAACCTGTTTTTCTGTTCGGAACGAGGGGGTCATAAGTTAGACTGTCCTCGTGAATATTGCCATGTGCAAGTCCGAATATCTTCTTGAGCGTTGTGATCCAAATAGGAGCCACAAGGAAAGAACCAGATTTGTTTTCCACGTTCACGTTGTTTCCAGTCACGTCGTAAACCCAAAGCCCAGCTTCAGTGATGGATGTTCCAGGGACAACATATTCATAGTGGCCCTTCATGTTCTCAATCTCTACCATTTTAGCCGCAGAGACAATGACTGCCCTGGCAGGACTCAAGACCTTGACTGTGACTCCTGGATTTCCGTCGGAGAGGTCTTCCAGGCGAAGACCAGTATTCAGGTCCTTGACCTCCACCACGATAGGAACAGGCTCTCCTATATCGAATGTGTAGCGCATAGACGCTCCTTAAGTGGGGCCTCCAGGAGACCGAAATACCTGCCCTGTGACAGCAGCCACGAGATTGGAGAGAAGATAGAAGGTATCGTTTTGCATGAAGGTATAGCTTCCTGGAGCAGCAGGATTTACAGTGAAGGTAGTGTTAGATTCGCTGTAGGCAATGACCTGGCCGATGTATCTAAGAGTGCTTCCAGTCATGACAACTGCCACGCAGCCTTTATAGAGGTTACCCACACTTCCTGCATTGGTGTCTTTGAAGCTTGTTCCGCTTCCCGAGTTCTCGGAAACCGTTCCTTCATAGACTACGGTCGCAATGCTTTCTCCTGTGACCTCTAAGCCAAGTGTCCATACTCTTCCCGTAGTTCCAAGCACTACACGGACGAACCAGTTTCCTTTGGAGTCTGGGGTAAGCGCAAACTTGTAGAGACCACGGAGTGTAGCATCCACGGGATTAGGGGCAACTCCAAGCTCATTTATGATAGGGGTTGGGCTTGTGACTTTGACTCCATCTTTTAAGACTAGAGTGGTAAAGTCGCTTTTACCTTGGAGAAGTGTGGTGCCATCAAAGTCGAAATACTCGATCACGTCCACGCATGCGCGATGCACACTGATAATTCTATTGCTCATTTTTCACCTTCCTACGATTTTCGTTAGTTTCCTTCAATAAGCATCCGCATCCTTTTATACCTCCCTTGAGTAAATTACAACGGCAAACCACTTTCTGATTTCCGCAACTGCATTGACATAACCAACGAGTATGCCCATCTTTAGTTATTGAGTCCAACTTAATCACAGTTAGACGAGTAAACGTTTGACCTGTTAAGTCAACTTTTATTTTACCTCTACGAGCTTGGCTCATCCGTTGACAAAATTCTGAAGACCGCTTTTGTCCTTTAAGCTTTGAGCTTATTCGTAAGCTACGTTCAGGAGATTGAATTTTCCTTTGGACCTCACTCATTTTCTTTCTTGTCTCTTCAGAAAGTTTTCGACCCTGCTTAGCTCTCGATAGTTTAGTTCTAGTCTCCTCAGAGAATTTTCTGCCTAAACGAGCCTGTCTCATTTTTTCTCTGGTTTCCTGAGTTATGACTCTATTTTTTAATGCCTCTACCTGTTTAAGTCGTATTTTCTCTTTCATCTCCGGAGACATGTTTTCTCGAGCTTCTCGGATGTGTCGCTTGTGTTCCTCAGATAGAGACTTCCCTTTATGAGCTTCGCTCATTTTCTTTCTTGCTTCTAGAGAAATAGTTTTTCCTCTATGAGCTAAGCCTATTCTTGCGTTTGCTTCAGGAGTGCGTTTTCTTCCTATACTAGCCAAACCAATCTTTAAGCGAGCTTCTGGAGACATAACCTTTCCTCTATTTCCATCTCCTATCTTTTTGCGGATTTCCATAGAGGGATTTGAAATTCCATCTCCTCCTTCAGTAGCATTCGTAAGACGATAGCCTCTTTCTTTGTATAGAGCAATTAGTTCACGCTCACGTTGCTTTGCCTGATCAGAGTCAGTATGTGCTTCGATAATAGTCATTTTTAAGTTTGAACCATTTGTAATGGTCTTTCGTATCCAATCTGTCTTATAAGTCTTCAAGTCCCTTTTCACTTCCAAGAGATGTTTCTGGAGCCTTTGATGGGGATTTTTCGTTATTCCGATGTATCTGTAATTCTCAGGTTCTAAATCATCACTTAGTGCGTATAGATATATCTGCTGCATTTTCATCTCCCTTTGATGAGCCCTATGTTTTTAGGGCCGAAAGGCCAGTAGGGTTCTGACTTTTCCCTCCGTCGAGGTATCCGGCCCAGATTGAAACTTAGTGAATGGACTCCGGAGATGCAGGAACGTCTTTGTGCTCTTGCGTCTCTTTGGTCTCAGCGCTATTTAGGAGCTTAATCTCAGCATAGGTTTCCAACTTGCCCGCGAGCTGCTGAATTCTTGGCACGAATCCTTCTGCTCTCTTTTGGAAATTCTGAGCTTGAACCTGATGAGAGTGAGCTTGATTCATAAGATCCTGATAAGCTTTTGAAAGATCATCGAATTCAGAGCGAGTTTTGGTTTCCTGTTCCTGAAGTGTGTTGTTATCAACCATAATACTTCTCCTTATTTTGTTTGCCTTCTGGAGGTAGCACATATCCTTTCAGTAAGGTCAATGTTTTTCTCCAGAACTTTGTTGTTTTCTATGAGGAGATTCTGGTTTAGAAAAGAGATCTCCTCGACTTTAGCCGTTAGGGTTTTGAAATCTTTACTAAGTGTATCTACTTTGACTTCGAGGTTAGTAAGATCTTTCTCCAAAAAAGAGTGTATTGTTTGAGCTTTCTCTCCAAAGGTAGAAAGGAAGCTATTTCCTCCAATACTTACCCCTGTAAAAATCGTAAGAATCATGATAAGTTGTTTAATCGATATCGAGACGTTGATCCCAGTACTTTCTTCTTTGGGCATTATATTTACCTTATGGAATAGGAGGTTTTCCACTATAAGAGGAAAACCAACTTGAAATAATTTGTCCTATGAATCCAAACAGTCCTCCAACTGTTGCCGCTAGAAATATCCAAAGTCCTCTGATCTTTTCTCTCCCGACTATTTCTTTTGATTCCAAGAACTCTACTCTGGAGAGAAGAGAAGGTTTACCATTTCCATCTCGAACATACTTTAAGACCGAAGCTATAGTTTCGGTCATGTCCTTGACATTGTGATTGATGAGGGCTATCTGGATAGCACTCTCCCGGTTATCTTCTCTTCCTTTCTTTATCTCTTCTCCGAGATCCTGAATAAGATTGCACGCTGAAGACAACGCTGAAGCTAGATTGTTGAGCGTTTCTTGATCCACTATTTGTTGTCTTTCCACCCAAAGCTCCGTGATAATTAACAATTCATCTTTGTTTCAATAATATTTGCTAAACTCTTTAGCTTGTTGAATTCTTGGGTCATTCTTTTGTGCCTCTCAAACCTTGTGATAGAATTCTTGATAATTCCATCTAAAATATGTCCCGAGAAAAGACTGTTTGTCTTAAACAAGCAATCCTCAACGCCGATCTTGATTGCTTCGGAAGCAAGGTTGTAGTCTTCTATCCCCGTTATTACAATGATAGGAGTTGTTTGACATAGTTCCATTATCCCCCTAATGACTTCTAATCCAAATGAGTCGGGAAGAACGAGATCTAAGAGGATAGCCTCATAGACATTCTGGCCTAATCTTTTTAAAGCTCCGGCAAAAGTAGACTCATGGTCAAATCTGTAGCTGTTTTTGCTCAGATAATTCTGAATTAGGAGCACAAATACTTGATCATCCTCCACAACGAGGATATTTGGATTCAAGACCAGTCCCTCTTTTTATCAATCATGTAACTTGTCATGAAGCTCAATTGAGCTTATGTTAGATCGCTTTCTAAGGTTCTTGATAGAACGGAATCTGATCGTATATCTAGACGAACATGGATTACGCCAATTTCTTAGTAATGAGAGATGATCCACGTTGAATCATCAAATTATTAGCATCTGATGCGTTCTGAGCCCACTGCAGAAGAAATGTTCCTGCGGTGGAAGTCTCAAAACCAATAGTCCCCTCCCACATCCCCATCTCAGTCAACTCTCAATACGGATACGTAAACAATCGCGGTATCTGTGCCATCTGAATTGATAAGGTGTAGGGCTTCACCTGTCATGTCATGCTGGGCGTCGTCGATTTCTGCTGTTCTTGTAAGAGCTTTGTCACTAGCACCATAAGTAACGGCGCCGGTGATGTCATTTGTGCCATCAGTCAATTTCCAGTTCCCCGCATTTCCAGCTTTTGTGTTGACCGCCCAAACATCAATGATACGGAACTTGAATGGTACGTTGCCACCGAAGACATTGATGTCTGTAGAACCAGAATTGACGATGGGGACTATGATAGGAATCCCGTAAGCTCCGGTGGTTGCAGCACTGGGATCTAGCTCATTTCCATTCACATTAGTAAGAGCATTTCCGGTTCCGTCACAGTCGAAGGACTTATTTGTGAGGGTATCTGAAGTGGCTTTTCCGACCAGCGTATCTGTGGCATCCGGATAGGTAATCGATCGATTATCTGTATGAGACGAGATCAGAGTTAGGGTTTTGGCTGTAGTCGCTCCACCCAAGGAGAATACCAATGCTTTAGTAATATCTCCATCGTCTCCGAACTTACAAGTTGCATCACTTAGAACCTTATTGGTCAGCGTATCAGAGGATGTCTTTGTAACCACTGTATCTGTAATATCTGGAAGTGTAAGAGTCTTTCCAGATGTTGTGGGGGACCAAGTTAGAGTTCCTGAAGCGGCACCATCAGAATCAAAAACTATCTGATTAGAGTTAGCGGAAAGGTTAAGCGAAATGAATGTCTCCGCTGCTTGAGAAAGTGCAAAGATTCCAGAAGCATTAGGGAAAGTAAATGTCCTGGTCACTCCAGTCCCAATCGTGGAACATTGGAATGCAGCCAACTTTGTTGCATCCCCATCATCTTGAAGAGTAAAGAGAGTATCTTTCACATTGTAAGTATTAGTATTATCGAAAGTCTTTGTAGCAATAGTCTGGGCAAGAGTTCTTACAACAATATCATCAGACGCATCAGGAAGAGTATAGGTTCTTGTCTGACCGGATGTAATAGAAAAGCATTGAAACTTGGCTTTCTTGTTAGCGTCTCCATCGTCCTGGAGTGTAAAAAGTGTGTCTTTTAGTTCAAGAGTATTGGTGTTATCTAGGGTTTTGTTCTGAAGCGATTCTATTCCAATGAGTGTTGCAAGAGTTCCTGTAGTAGGAAGCGTGACTCCAGTAGTCCCTGTAGTAGTCAAAGTCAGGGCGTAAGCCCCTGATGTAATAAAATTATGGGCAATGTCAATGTCGCCAGCAAGCTTAATAGATCTTGCTGCATTTATTACATCCCAGGTCACTGTTCTTCCAGCAGTAAGAGCGGAAGAAGACGTTGCAGCGAAGGTAACATCAAATGCCGCTGATGTATCCCGAATAGAAAGACTGGTGAGTGAATCTGCTGTGCCTGCGTTGATGTCTGGAGCAGTCAATACTTTAGAAGACAAAGTTTGAGATGAAGAAAGATCCACTAGGTCTACGAAAGACATCCCAGACGTAGATGAACCCTTTACTACCTCCCATACTCCATCAGACCCACATCGAAGAACAGAAACATTAACTTTGTAAATTGATCCCGCAACCGTCGTATCAGTTACAAACTGATTCTGAACCCAATCTTGAGTAGTCGCAGTTGTTCCAATACCTTTTATGGTAAGTGTTGTTACAGTATGCGTCAGAACTTCAAAGAGTCCATTATTATTTGGGTTCTCTGCCCCAGATATTTGAATCAAATCATGCGCCGAAAAAGTTGCAGATCCAGTTGTAATCACGGTAGGATTACTGGTAGAAGCTACTCCTGCGACAAATCCTGTTGCAGCTACCGTATCAGTGGTTGTAGTCGGGTCATAATTGATCACAAAACCACCTGTCTGCGCTGTATCAGCAGTATACCCAGAGTTCAAGTAGATATGGTTATCCTCTACAAGAACAGAGCTGGTCTTTATCTCAAATGCCTTGGCTGTTCCAGTAAAGAGAATATTTCCACCAAACGAAACATCCGAAGAAAATGTCTGCGCGGCAGAGAATGTTTGGGCTAAACCCAAGAGGGCTAAGGTTCCTGAAGCATCAGGGGCAGTAAGAGTTCTAGTTTGTCCGCCAGTAATCCCCGAACATTGGAATTGGAGCTTCTTGGTTGCATCCCCGTCGTCTTCCAGGGTGAAAAGCGTATCCTTCGCATTGAAAGTGTTCGAATTGTCCAGCGTCTTATTCTGGAACGTTTGAATAAGCCCAAGAACTGCGATAACGTCGCTTGCATTCGGGACTGTGAGTGTTCTTGTGTTTCCTGTTGTGATTCCGGAGAGCTGGAACTGAAGCTTCTTGGTGGAATCACCATCATCCTCAAGTGTAAAAAGAGTGTCTTTAAGGTTGACGGTGTTGGTATTGTCAAGGGTCTTGTTCTGGAATGTCTCTGCAAGATCTTTTATTGCTATGCCGTTGACTTGGTAAACACCTCCCGACATAAGATTAAATATACCAGCATCGGTACAGGAAAATCTCGTTGTAAGACTTGCTACGTCCACTCTTGATTGAAATGTAAAAGTAGAAGCTCCGGCATTAGATGTAACGTCATTGAAGAGCTTCCAATCTACAATATGAGCAAATCCATCATCGGATGCCCCAGTAAACCTAATGGAATGAGAATCCCTTGTTCCAGCAACGCCTATTGCCGCAATTGTAAGAATGAGATTATCTGCTGGAGTTGTTCCGTTGTTTATTGTCTGTGCTGCTGTAAATGTATTAGCAGTAGTGAAAAGATCAAACCATGTGGGTGAACCAGTACCTCCACTTCTTAGAAACTCACCACTATTGCCAGCAGCATTAAAAACTATTGCGGAGGCCCCAGAGTAGGCTACTGCCCCAGCTACAGCAGTTAGGGAAGCGTTAGTACCTCCATCAGCTAGAGAAACATCCGTTCCACTTGCTCTGTAAATATAAGCTCCCCCAATCGTTATAGCAGTGGGTATATCGGTTGCTAGAGAAGGAACACTACTTCCATCGGTCACTAAAATGGAACTGGCAGTGGAAGCCAGTCCTACCACTGTATTAGCTGCTGAAGAATAAAGAATTTGGTTGATTGTAGTCGTAGTGGGATACGTAGCTGTTGACCATGCAGGAGCCGCACTAGAGCCGGAGAGGAGAATTTTGTTAGCCGTAGCAGTTCCTGCTAAAATAGCTCCGGCAGTTGCAGTAGAATAGAAAATTCCACCGTTAGAAGCTGTTAAGTTAGCATTCAATCCCCCATTCGCCAGGGGAAGAAGCCCAGTCACATCTGCGCTTGCTAGGTTAGTAGCTGACGAGGTAATATCTCCATCTGCGTCAGAATGGAGAATGCCTGTAGAATAGGCAGAAAATTTTAGTAATCCAGTACTATCAATTCTCAATCGTTCTGTTCCATTGAGAGTAGTAGTATTTGCTGCTGTCTTGAATAATATTACAGTTGCGGCATTAAAAGCCGATCCGCCACCCCCAAATACCAGAGTATTACCAGTAGCAGAAGATGTTCCATAGAATGCTAGAAGCTCCTCTTCAACATTAGTATAATGAGGAACAAGCAAATAAGCATCCTTCTGAGTTGCATCAGCTCGACTCATCCCAAACTTTATTCTACCTAGTATATCTAATGCTTCAGATCCAGCCGCCAGCCCAAGCCCTAATTTAGCAAATTGAGGAGTAGCAGCAGTATGAATACTTTGAGGAGTAGAAAAAGTAACGGTTGTTGCATCTTGAACAATAAGTACTTGATTGGCCGTTTGAGTAAGTGTTTTGCCCTCAATAGTATTAGCATCAGTCCAGATTGCTACCTGCTCATCTACCGGAGTCCCTACTTTATCTACTGCCGTTCCTAACTCTCCTAGAGTTTTCCATACTGCTAAGCCAGTTCCATCTGAATCTGTAAGAATCTTATCAATGCCGGGGGTCCCCCCAGTAATCTTAACTTGGGTTAAAGTCAAGAGACCCGCCGATGATAGGGACAGCTTGGTAGCATAGGCCCCACCATTTACTGAGAAATCCCAATTATAGACAGATGTAGGATTCGCCGCGGCTTGAACAGCAGTAGGATATAGCATCCAATCTACTGCTTGAGAAGCAGCAGTGGCATCTGTCTTCCAGCCATACCCCCCTTGGTGAAGGGCTGGTCCATACTGCTGGGCTCCGTCCGCAGCAGCGGTATTGTTTAGGAGTTGAATTCCATCGGTTGGTGTAGCCCCAATAGACTCTCTATCGAATCGGACAAGTCCATTATCCGAAAATATGGAATATGCAGCAGAAAGAGTTCCCGCACCAGAATTAGAAGGAGCACCCCCAATGTAAAGAGATGTTCCTCTTGTTACAGTCTTTGCACTTGAAATGGAGATAGTAGGGGCAGGAATCGATAGCCATCTCTGATCTGTGATATTGTCAGTCAGAGTAAGAAGATTCTCCGCCCCATCCACAATTAAAAACGGAGTTTCCACTGACCTCGATTGTGCCGGAGGAGCGATTTCTAGTATTCCATCCGGGGATGTGGTGCCACCTATTCCTACCCACCCTTCAAATAAAGCGTTAACCGCTGTGTAGTCAGGAGGAGTAGTATTCGTTACTGTTATATCATCAATCCGCGCATTCGCTGTTCCACCTCCAGATCGGATAATTCTTACCCCTAACGAATGAGTTCCTTCAGACAAAGCAACACTTATTTGATCCCATTCACCATGAGATCCTGTACTTGCCTGCTGCACCCCATCCACAACTAAATACCAATTTCCGGTGCTACCCCCCTTCACCCATGCAGAAAACGTAGATGATTGACCTACAGTAATGGATGCATATGATGCATTATAAGTATTGGATGATGACGTACCCGTTTCAATCATCCATGATCCACCATGTGGGTCTGTATTACCAGGAACAAAATCCCCGGTCCAACCCTGAACAGTCCCATCTTCAAAATTAAAAGTTTGTGTTGAAGGTGCAGCGGATTTTAAAGTGTGAAGAGGTGCTAATGGAACCGATTTTCCAACCCCCATCCTAACATTAGTATTATCCCATACCCAATTAGAGTTTCCTGCCAGCGTGTCTGTGCCATTCCAATAAGCTGGTGAATTTAAAACTCCAACTCCACTTGCAATTCCAGTAGGACCGAGAGACTTCCAAGCTGCTCCCTCATACTTCTCGTACTGGGCGGTCGTAGAGTTATAGATGAGATCCCCAGCAATAGGAGAGATGGCATCTCTCTGTGTAGTAGTAAGAGTATTGAGCCGTAATCCAGCGTGAGTAGTACCTGAAAATGAGAGAAGGCCAGATAGAGTTCCAGATCCAGAAGTAAAAGGAGCATCAGCAGAGTCATCTGCAAGACGAAAGTTAAGAGCAGTCGCATTTCTTTTTAAGGCAGGAAAGGAAGCTGTATTTCCTCCAAATGAGACAATAGAGTTTCCAGGATTAACAAGAAGATTTGCTCCTACTGTAGATACAGTGCCACCAGCCGAAAATGCTACAGTATCGGTAGTGACTGTTGTAGTTGAACCAATTACGACTGAGGTTTTGACATAAACATTATCCGGTCTTGTCGCTCCGACCGCTCCTATATTTCCCGTCTCTCCAGCAGCAAATAGAAGATTGCCCAGATAATCGAATCTGGCAACTTCAGCAGGAGCAGTATTATTGGATGTTTTGAAAAGGAGGGCTCCCTTGTAGGCATTATCTGTAATGTCGGTGATAAGTCCTGCTACGCTTGCTACATCCGTAGTTCCAGAAGTGGTCCGGAGTGCATTGAATAAAATATTTGTGCCACTATTATTTGCAGCAGTTTGGGAAGAAGCAAATCGGAAGAGATCGAGAGTTCCTGCTCCACTCTTTGTAATGGAAACAATTGTCCCGTTATCAGCTATCTGAGAATCGCCGATAGTATTTCCATCCGGAGTCCACTTGGAAAGGAAATTTAACGTGCCAGAACCTTCTACCGGCCCTCCTGCCCCAGAAGAAATTTGTTCTTCTGCCCCCGCACTATCCATGTAGAACAACTCGGTAATGCCAGAAACATCCTTTGTGTAGACACGCCCATGATTTGCTATTTTATAGACCGCACTTGTTTCTCGAATAGCCAATCCGCCATCTGTTGCAAGAAAGGCAAGAACTGTTGAGGTATCGGTCAGATTGAGTATGGGGTTTTTGAAGGTAAATGCATACCCCGCTCCGGTGTTATCCCAATCTACTGCTGTGTCTACTGTAAGAGATGTAGTAGACGCCTTTGCCACCACCATTCTTGTAAGAGAGTTAGCTGTAATAAGGGCACCTACATGGACGTTCGCAAAAGCATTGGCAGTTGTAGTTACAGTTGTACTTGATCCAGAAGTAATCGCATTTTGGGTTCCTGATACTTGACTAGATACTATTTCTAGAATTGCTGTAGGAGTAAGAGTCTGGAACCCCGAAAGTCCATCTGAGCATACAAACCCATAGTGGGCCATTCCTGTTCTAGTAAGATCAAGAAATGACGGCACCACACGCATAGCATAGACGCGTTCATTGTTATTTGAGCCAGCAGCTAAAGCTTGCTCAATATTAAGACCTGCAATAGAAAGGGCAGTAGCAGAATCAAGAGTACCAGATGTCTTTATACTAAATACGTTAGCAAGGGATGCAGATCCACCAAATATCACATAGTCATTTACTTCATTGTAAGAACTGGCCCCAAATGAGATTGGGCCTTTAGTTCCATGTATTGTAGATTGGAGCGTAAGCCCTTGACCAGAAGCAGAAGAACCAGAAAGTTTGCCAGAAGCCGTGGTCGAAAGAATTATGTCGTTGGCTGTACCGGAACGACCCGCAAGAAGAGTATATTGGGTATGCTTGTCTCCTTGATCGAGATTATCAAGAAGATTATGATCAATTGTTACTTCAAAGGGAGTTTGAATCCAGCGGCCTGGGATGGTATCATTTGCAATATCATCCGGCCTAACTGCAAGAATGCCATCTGAAACTGCTGTGGCTTGAGCATCAAAGACATAATGGGAACCACGGCCAAGAGGAATAGCTGCGGTGGAGACTCCTCCCTGGTCGTCAAACTGAGTTGTGGGGGCAGAGATGGTTCCAATCAAACCAAGTGTGGTCTGGTCGCCTGAACCAGACGACGTGGTTCGGTAAACTTTGTAGGATGTGGCTCCTGTCACTGCGGACCAAGTAATTCTATTGAAATCTGTTCCGTTGAGAGTGGTAGGCCCTGTTGTAGTTTCTCTTTCCGGAGAAAGAGGAGTCTCCCCATTCGCACTAACAGCAGCAACCTGGTAGCCATAAGTTGCACTTCCTGGAGTTCCTTGCTGTGCAATCGTTGGGATAGTAGGGGTCGTCATTCCAGTAACATTTTCCACCCACCTAGACTGGTGGTCAATGTAAACGTCCCCTACAGGAGTAGCTTCCGCTGCCGGAACAGCTTTAAGGGAAGGGATATCGGACTTGGAAACGGCAAAAGAGACAAGCTTGGTGTATCTCTTGTCTCCCTCAGGAGTTGTGAGATAATTCGAGATGAATCCTACAAGCGGCCACATAAGATACTCCAGACTTTCTAATAGTTGTTACCATCGAAATAGATGTTGACGCTCATGTTCGTCCCAGAGTCCTTTGTAAGAAGAAGCGCGGTTTTCTTTCCTCTGGAATTTACTGTGAGAAGCGTCGAGTCTTTGATCCCAGGAATAGGGTCCACAAAGAGAATCGGAAAATCAGGATGACTTGCTTTACTACCCGTTACGAAGGCTTCCGGTTCCACCCAAATATAGATATGAGCCGTTACGACAAAGTCAGTGCTGGCAAACTTGAGATAATAATTGGTCTCTTCGTATCCCTCTGCTTCAGCTTGAAACATACCTTCAATTGGAGGGATAGTATCATCCGCTGTTACGGTTCGTAGGAAGGTTGTTTCTTCCTTACCGAATCTATGAAGTCTTCTTGGTGTGCTCATGACGCTTTGCCTCTTCGAAGAAAGAGTAGTGGTCTCTTAGGAGGTAGCCTTTTACTGCTCCTACTGCAACGACTTTAACTAGGTCAATGATCCAACCCGGAATTTTTTCATACCACGGCTCAGGGGAGAGTTTACTTTTCATGGCCCTATGCCACTCTAGGGATTTCAGGTCTCCTTCTTCTTTAGAATAGAGATCTTCAAGCTTTTCAGCTTCCCCTAACCCTGTGAAAAAGAGATTCTTTACTTCATGAAGAGAAAGATTATACTGAGAAGCAGAATTTAAAAGTGCATCCTCAAGAGATTTGAGGATCTCTGCTTTGGTTTCATTCGGGAATTCTACTTTTGGCTCCATTTTGTTACGGCCTCCAATATCGCTTGGGCAATTTGTTCTTGGAGTTCACCTGTGAGCACCTTCTTGTAGTATTCATCATTATCAATGAAGAAGGGTTCGAGGAGCAAGGAAACCATCTGTGTGTTTGAGATACAACTAAACCCCCTATCCCCTTCCTGGAGTTCCCAGATGGGAGTTGAAGCTTTCTTTGTTCCGAGCTTGGATAGAAGTGCGTCAAGAAGAATCTGAGCATAGGGAAGATCTTTTCCAGAGGACTTCTTCTTGATCTCGATAAGAGAATAAGATCCCTTTCCAGCATTGACATGACAGGCGATGTAGACATCTGTTTTCATCCTGACCGCCAGAGACTGTCTCTCTGAGTATTCTCCAGTAAATCCCATGTAGACAGTATGACCTGCTTTATCGAGAAGCTGCCTTGCGAGGTTGGCATAGACGGTCGAAATGTCTACCTCGGTCAAAGTGCCGTAAGCTACCCCTCTATCTTTAGAACTCTTGGGGTTAGAAGCCGAAGGAGGTTTATTTAGATGTTGAATGTCTAGTGCAATGATCATGTCTAAGCCAGATTTTCTGTTGAAATTGCGAAATCAACGTTTTTAATAGGTTCGTCCTTTTGGATTACAGGTTGTCTCGATATGTCTCTACCTGATCTCACTTCCTTCTTTCCAAATGGGAACTGGTTGACTTCCTCGAAGGTGAAAGTAACCTCAGCTTGATAGGGAAGAAGAGTTATCGTATCCCAAGGAGACATATACTTGGTTCGGTAGCTCTTGCAGATCACTTGAGACGAGAATAGCTTACCCACAATCAAGAGAAGGTCAGGAGGCGGGGTAAGGTTTGCCGCATAATCAGGATAAACGAGTGACCTGCAAAAGTCAACCTTTTGTTTGACTTCCTCAGGAGTTAAGTCACCTGCAATGAATCTCAAAGTCAAGTTGAATGTTCTGGGTCCACTCGAGCCCCAACCTTGGACAGGTTCAGATCTCCCGATGATGGTAAAGTGTTCCCAATCTGCAATCTTGTCTTCTTCGATCTCAGGAGGCATGAACTGGAACTCCAGCTTGTCCTGAGGATTGTCGAGATCGACAATGTATGCAGAAGTGAGATTTGGCATTCCCTATTCCTCTAAGTATGTTCCATTTCCCTAGAATGGAACATAGGGTCTTGAGGGCATACTAGCGTAATGAAAGAGTATATCTGTCTGATTGCTCTTGATTAGAATTCCCTCTTCCAAAAGAGCCTGGCGAACAGCTTTTACTGCTTCAGTGTGTTCCTTGGAAGCAGCAGCATTTTCCGAGATGGCTTTTTCGAACTTCTGGATTGTCTCTTTGGAAACATTGTTTCCTTGAAGGAGAGATTTGAGGTCTTCAAAGATTCCTGGTGCCAGCTCTGAGGGGGTTACAACTCTTCCAGGATGAAATGGATCTGGTATTACAGGCTCAATTTTGACCTCAATTGTAGGAGCATGATAACCTTGCTCATCAAAGTAATCTCCTGTGCCATGCTTTTCTCCGTATCTCTTGTCCAGTTCTAGTTGATAAGCTCTCTCTTGTTCTCCTCTTATCCTGGCTTCTTGAGAATTTTCTGGCCTAACATTGGAGTATTCTTTGAGAGTGTCCCAAACCCAACCCCACATATTAGGATCTTTGTTTCCAGCAGCAATCTGTTCTCGAATATACTTATCCATACTCCTAGAGACTGCACCGAGGCCAAGCGGATTAAAGTCTGGGTTTTCAAGTGCTTTGTCATTAAACTTTCCAAGTAGAGCTGTAATAACAGGAAGGATTGTCTCCCAGTTCTTCCAAACCAGGTATCCTGCAGTCAAGGCAGCCGTAATAGCGATAAGCATCCCAAGAACTCCAAGGCTAAAGATTCCACCTGCAGCAGCTCCTCCTCCAAGAACTCCAGTCAGAATGCGAAGTGCTCCGCCTGAAGCCACGAGACCTAAGATGGCTTCACCCCAACCAATGAAGCTTATAATGTTTTTCTTAGTTGCTTCATCTTGCTTCTCAAGCCAGGTGTGGAGTTTGACGAGAAGCTCATTTATGGTATTTAGTCCGTAAGTAAGGGGATTCAAAGTCTCGACTCCAAGATCCTGACGGATGAGAGTCATGAGATTTCTGTTTCTCTCTACAGCCTTATTGAAACCTGTTTGAGTTCTGTCAAACTGCTCGAGCATAAGTTGCATGTTCTTGCTGATATTTTGCCAAACTTCAATTACTCTGTCTGCTTCTTTTGGATCGAAGCGGGGAAGAACCATTGCGAACTTAGCAGCCTCTTCTGGGCTCATCCCCATTACATTAGTGAGGCCGGCAAGTTTTCCAGCACCTCCAGTGGTGTTTAGCAAATCCCGAAGGCCTGTGATAAAGAGTTCAAGGACTTCTCTTACGTCTCCTCGATCCATTGCTCGCTGCATAGGCTCAATTGGCACTCCAGCAATTGAAAGTGGCTTCGCAATGCGTTGGAATCCCGCACTTTCTGATGGGGCCTGAAGACCGACTAAGAGTTGGTTGAAGATGCCCCCTACATCCCCAGTAAATCCTGCGGCCTTGAGTGCTCCCGCCATACCGATAATGTCTCCCATCGCTTTCGTCCTGGCTTCAGGATTGATGATGCCCAGTGCCCCAACATTAGCTCTTAGGATCTGCTGAATGTCTTCTGGCATGAAACCTGGAATTCCCTTCAGACTCTTGACTGCGTTGATGCTTGCAAGGAGAGTTACAAGCTCAGTCTCGGACATACCGAGCGTAGTTTTGAGTTCCCTCATAAAGTCGGCTGTGGCAAATCTATTCTGGTGCGTAACCTGGCTGAAGACCTCTCCGTATTTGACAAGCTTAAGAATGACCTCATCGATCTGCTCTCCTTGATTGGCCCAAAACTGAGCCACCTGGAGGGTAGCAACGGGGTCAAAGACTCCCTTTGTTTCCGCTGCCAGATCTCTCGCTGCCTTGGCTAAGGAATCAGCTACTTCCTCCATGCCTTGGGCAGTGTTTTTGAGGTTGATGATCTGCTCCTGGAGCGTTGCAGCAGCTTCCACTATCTTCGGATGCAACAGTCCAAATAAGCCAACCCCTATGTCAGGAAGGACGTCCTTTACGCCCTTTAGCATCTCAGCAACGGTAGGAAGGTCGTCTAAGAGGTCGCCGAAAGAATTTGTGAGGCTGTTGATGGAGTCCTTGGTGAAGCCAGCACGTCTGGTTACGTCTGAGAAGGTATCAAGCATTCCGTCCCAGAGATCTACAGCTTGATGCATGTGCTCGAAGGAACCTGAAGTGCTCAGGTTGAAATCGATGTTCATGCCCATGAAATCTGCGGTCTCTTCAACGGCCATCTTAGCCCTTCATTTTCTTCTTGCGCTCTTCCATTTCCCTGGCGAGCCTCTTATAGAAAGCATCTAGCTCTTGAAACGTCATCCCCTCCATGTCCGCGTAGGTAAAGCTTGTGTGACGTGCGAGGGCGTACTCTCGATCAAGAATCGCCGAATACACCTCGGAGGGTAGGACGAAAAAACTCCGGCAAGATCGGAAGCCGAATTTCGTCTATGTAGCCACACCGCTTACAAGTCGGGCGAAGTGTGGTATTTACGCCACAGTAGTTCTTGTTGATTCCCATTCGGAGCGCATCCGTGTCAATTGATTTTAGGCCCTCCACGAAGCTGAGCTTATCCGATAGGGATACTTTGGGTTTCCCCTCGATCGAGACAATATGCTTGACGAAGCGATAGATGTATTTGGCTTCTTCTGCATCTTGACCTAACTTAACTCTATTTTCTCCATAGGAAGCAATGGCCTGAAGATCAGTACCACGAAGGTGCTTGCATTGCACAGACGTCTTGGAATAAGGAAGCTCGACCTCAAAGGGTTCTGTAAAGCCTTCTAGAAGATACTTGATTCTTTCTTCTGTGAGAAGATCCTTATGAATTGAGATCTCGAACTTGTCCTGCCAGCCACACATTATGCATCTCGTAGGAAACTGATAAGGGTAGATGTGGGAGATGGCTCGAATACAAAGCATGAGAAATGTTCTATCTCCTGCAATAAGCTCAGTTGGGTTTATGGCTGGCTGGATGCAGGAGCTAAAAATTCGATTGTAGATCTCTTCTCCAGAAGTTCTGGTAATCGAGGCAAATAGTTTGTCCTCTTTTGTGCCTGTTGGAAACACCGTTACAACTCCATCCGGGGCACTCTCCCCGTAAAGAATGCCTCGAGAGGGGAGGGTAACGGTAGGTAAAGGGATAGGTTTGGATTCCAATTCCTGGAACTCCACTGTTTCTTCCATGGTGCTTCTCCTTGTAGGAAGAGGTGTCAGGTTAGATGTTAAGCCGAGAGGCTAAAGTTCTTGGCGGGAAGAGGTTGGACGAAAATAGCCTTGTCGAAAGAAAGCATAATGACCATTCGAACTAAAGCGTCTCTTGCCGCCATATCGAGCTTGCCCCAGTTGACCTGAGCAGGCCAGCAGCCAATAAGCTGCCACTCTCTTGTAGTTGATTCATCTGGAGCTATGAGAATGATGGAGCCTGGTTTCTTGTAGGCCTTGGCAAGTCCGATTCTACCGTTTTGGGGATCGTAGACCTTCTGCCGCCAGGCTCGGATAGAGTTGGCTGTAGGCCGATCAGCATAATCCACAAGCTCAAGCTGGCCGTTCTCCCAAGCAGCCTTACCTGCGACCTTCACATACTCATTCAGATAATCGATCCGGATAATCTCATTTGACTCTGTAGGAAGAAATCCAGCGATTATAGAGAGCGTGATCACCTCTTGTGCCCCTGGAATATCGTCCAAGTAGAGTTCGACTCTGTAGTTATTTGCTCGCTGTGGTTCATACTCTCCGTTGTCGCCACCTTGAGCAATGTGGAGAGCCGACATGTTATCAACAGCCATATGATTCTCCTAATCTATGTCTAGGGTTCTGACGGCACCGGAGCCGAATTTGGTCTGGAAGTAGGCTTTACCTACTCCCTTTGTCATAGAAATCGCGAATGTATTGGCTTCTTCTTCCGAGGTAAATGTTCCAAGCTCCTCGGATTTAGGTCTGGATCTTCCAGGGAGGATACTGACTCTGTAAACCTTCCAGGAGGAGTCGTCTTCTCTTACTACCCTGAAATCAACTTTGGCTCCGTCTTCGAGAAGAATTGCGTCGAGCACTTGGGAGATAGGTTCTCCCTGGAGGAACCTCTCAACGAAAACACGCCTTGCTTTCATTCCTTACCTGTAACATCCACCCGATGCACATCCCTTGGGTAGAGACCACGAAGAAAAAGCTCAGGAGTAATATTTCCAAGTTGGCTGAGAAGTTCACTTGATTTCCCCCTGAAAGTAGCAATCGGAGAAAAGGGTCCTGCGTGCACTCTTACTTCAAGAAGCTCGTTTGGGTCCTGGAGCTTCAGGAATTCCATAGCTTCATCCAGGTTGTTTAGAGATTCTGTCGGTCCGTCGAATTGCCTGGCTTCGTTCAAGAGGTCTTCTGGGCTCCATGACATAGGAGTAAAGAATCCTCTTGAAGCTTCTGGCTTCAGATAAGTCGCGAGCGACTGGGTGTCTTGTTTGCGCTTCATTGAGGATTCTCCTTATGCAGCAATGTCAAAGAGCTCGGTAAAATCTGTTCCCTGTTCGGCAATGACAAATTCAGTCAGAATAATTTCGGCTGATTTGGTAGGCTTTAGAAATATCTTGCCTTTAACTATGTTGTTGTTGATTACATCATCCGTATTTGTGGAGCGGTCACAGACGATCTTGTAATCTCTTAGTCCTCGCTTCTCCTTAATAGGCCGAAGGATAGAATCCGCCATCCGAGTATAGGTTCTCCAAGTAATTGGGTCAGCCGGGTCATACTGAAGAAACTTAATGACCTTAGCAAACTGGATCTTGATAGCAGCAAGGAGTCTCCTCACATTGATACGATCTGTTGCTTTAGGAGTCCGAAGGAGAGTTCGGTTGCCATCCACCATGAGTCCCTCTCCAGCCACGTTCACGATGGCATTTATAGAGTTACCGCCACTATAGAGGAGGGTGATTTGTCCTTCGTTGGGGGATTGCCTTCTTACTCCTGAAGCGAGCTTCTCAAGCCCAACAGCATTGGGAATCTTGCCCCGATTGGGGCCTGCCGCTGCAAACCAAGGAGCAGCAATGAAATCATTGTAGGCAAAGACGGCTCCCATAAAGACGGAAGGGGGAACTGCAAGCTCCGTTTGGGAGTAAGGATCGTTCATTCCAAGCCAAGGCCAAAACGTAGCCCCATAGCTTGAATTAAGTGCCTGGCTTCCATTTCCATCTGGGTCATTGTGCCAGGAAATAGCTTGGGTATGTGTGTAGCCTTGAGGAGGATCTACAATAGCCAAGCAGTCTCCCCTGGAACTTGCTATGTCTATAATTTCTCTTGCTACAGTTCCGGAAGACTGACCGGGGATAGAAAGGAGGTTAATCTTGACCTCCGCTTTGTTCCTGAGAAGCTGGGCTCCCTTTGTAGAATCTGCTCCACCCGTATAATCCGTGGCAGAAGGTGCTGTATCTCCATCGGTGCCTCCTGTTAGTTTGTAACCATCCGTTACATCCGAAGTAGAAGAGAGAACTGGATTCACGGCTGAGGTCGAGGCATTGATGATCTCGATATACTGGGAATTCTTGATGACAGAGGTGATGTGATCCGTCTTGGTTGAATCTACCATCCAGTTGTCCCAAATCTCAACAATAGTCCCAGTATAGGGCTCGATCACAGTGAGCTTGTATTTGCCAGAAGTCGTTCCTGCTGAGGTTCTGGCCTTGGTGTTGTTATGTCCACTTCCAGGTGTCAGGGCTCTTACCCGAAATGCAGCCTTCTTCGCTGCCGCTGAGGAGAAATCAGCTCCCAAAGAGGCATCTGCAAAACCATCCACGAAAGAGGTAGTAGTATTGTCATCGATGTAGACCAAGAACTTGAAGGTTGAGCCGCCAGAAGTTGTGCGATAGATCTTTCTGGCAATGGCTCCAGTTCCCGCCACGATGTCAGAGATAGTTACAACTTGACCAGAAGTGGGCGTTACAGTAGCTGCGGCTGCATTGAGATCGGACTCTCCTTCCGGATAGACGAAGCTCCATTTATATTGATATAGTCCAGTCCCAAGATTGCCTCCAGTTCCTCCAGCGACAACAGTTAAGGCCGTAGAAGGCACATCTACGTTCGTAAGGGGATCTACCTGAACAGATACGGTAGCCTTAACTACATTAGGTGCTCCAATAAGTGGGGGATTGGCATTGGAGGCAATAGAGGTATCTGAAGCACCATCGCTGTGGGTGATGGAGTTATTGTGAGAAATCGTCACAACCAATGTAAAGGTAACTCCACTATCTCCCGATCTATAGAGCTTGCGGGAGAGCGTGCCGGTCGGCCCAGCGGGAATCGTAACCGGAATGGTGAGATTGCTTCCATTTGGAATCTGTCCTCCTGCTGCCGTAACTGCGGAAGATGGGGCAGACTCACCAGCAGCATGGACAGCCGTATACTTATACTGATATGCCTTGCTTACAGTGAGACTTCCGCCTGCAGTGGCATTGGCGAGTGTCAGCGCATTTGTAGGAGGAGAAACAGCCTCAGCAATTCGAATGAATTTTACGAGACTGGCTTGTCTGAAAGTTTCCCTTCCACCAAACCAAGCAAGGTGGTTAATTTTGGGGCGGCCAAGCTGGTAAAGCTCGTCATCAATCGAAACGAGATCCAAAACCTTGTTCAAATCTCCCTTTGATGCTACCCCAACATAGGCCATGACAGTCGGAGAGAGCGAAGGGGCATAGAGAGAAATATCATTCTCTATGAAGGGAGTTCCTGGTATTACAAATCCTGCTGCCATATAGCCCTCCTGTCTTCCTAACCCAAATTACAAAGTAATAATGGAGATGTATCCATTTCGCTCAAAGGTTTTAGTTCCCTCTGTAATCTGAGATTCCTCGACAATGAGACTTGTCTTTACATCCAGAAAGTAAGTCATGAATTCCCGTTTTCCCGGAAGTGCCAAAGGGAGGCTTACAGGAATAGGGGCCACATTCGTAATTCTAAACTGAAGTGTCGGAGGAGCTTCCGGAAGAGAGGTAAATTCTTCCTGAGTGGAAGTGATCTCCTCCTCATGGGTCTCGTTAGATTTCTTGGGCATCGTAAAACCCTCTTACATTTCATCTGCGCCAGGGAGACGCACATTAGCGGCTCCACGACTCATGCAGTCTTTGTAGGCTGCCGCCCATCCTGCGGGACCTGCTCCGTGAACCGTTTCACCTGTGGAGTTGCCCTCTGCGTCAAATGTGCGCACCATCCATACCCCATCTTCCTTGAGGACATCAATCGAAGCAATAGACTCATACGGCACATCTTCCACGCCGCCTTCGGCGGGGTGATTGGTTCGGTCTTCCACTTCTCCCTCAAATGAAAACTCCTCGGGGTCAGTTCCCTCCAAAATGAGGTTTGCTACATCAGAGGGACTGTAACCCTCAACGAGGATCATATTGAGATACTGGTCAATCGCGCTCATAGTAAGCTCCTTTAAGGTTTGGATCAGGTCTCTGTCCAAACATCGAGTTCAGTCTCAGTCTCAAGATCAAGAACCTGAGTTTCCCCTGTAAGAACTGTCCTTAAGTTGATAACGTCAGGAGATAGCCAACCTCGACACTCGAAGGGAATGGTTTTCCTAAGTGTGATACTTGTGTCTATTCCCCCAATCAAATCTGAGTTGTTTATGGGAGTCTTGGGATAAAAAGGAACATATTTCTTTCCCCAAATATCTCCCATATCCACTTGCCTATAGACTCTACCTGAGATACCTTCTGCCATAGAGATCTGGAACAGAATTGAACTTATATCCCAGTCTGCACTGGCCCAGAGATCAGCGTGGTAGAGCATGTAAATCGGAATCGGAAGCGCTGATGTTTTCATCAGCTTATTCTCAGAATCTGCATATGCCAGATGCCTGAGCATTGCTCCATGAGACCTAGTCCATCTGGAATAATCCACAGAGGGGTCTATCACTCTAAAGATACTTGCAATTGGAAGTGGAACCCTATCCATTGTGCCATAGCGATCCTTCATCTGGGAGAAGGCTTGATGAGGTGCCGCATAAATCACTCGAAGTGGGTTTCCACTATCCGTTGTGAGAGAGCCAAGATACCTTACCAGAGCTTCATCGTGTGCCCTCAAAACAAGAGCTGCTCTGGATTTGATAACGGCCATGTCGTTCCGTCCTTAGCTCTTAGAAGATCTACCCGTCTTACTTTCTCAAGCTCCCCTTTGTGTTTTCTTGCATGCTCCGGGCAATAGTTGTGCGCCCCAATTCGCCAGGAAGCATCTCCTAAGTGGAGCATCCTGTTACAACCATCTCTGTGACATTTCACCATCTTGCCGGTGAGTGTCCCTGCACCAGACGCGTAGATCTCGATGAGATCCTTGATCGTTTCTTTAGGTGTCTTACCACTTTCCAGAAGATGTATACCATACTCTATCGGTGTCATTCTAAATGTCTTTGACCCAGGGCCCACCTGGGTAGTCTCGTTTCATGTTAGCCATGACTTCTAACTTGAAGTTGGTTGTAATTTCATCTTCGATCCAAATTCTGACCTCTTCCGCAAAGGGCCTCCAGAAAGGTCGAGCTGGAATCCTGACACCGCGCGCAGGGTCCTCGAAACCATACTCATGCATTCGCATGAGCTTCTTGAAAGGTAGACCCGAATCTTTATGCGTAGCCTCAGGATCTGGTCCCACAAAGTATCTTGTGGGATAATGCCTGACTCTGGCCTTGATCGAGTCCAAGTATTCTCCAGTTGAGATCAAGGTTCTTGGGTCAAGGTTTTGTCTCTCTTTCCAATCAGAGTATGTCTCGGAGAGGTCTTCCCATTGAGAACGATAAACTTGCTTCTCAAGAACTTCTTTTGCAAGCTCAGCTACCCTCTCAGCTATCCTCTTTGAGACGTTTTGCTTGGCCTTGAGGGCACTATCAAAGAGGGACCCGAAGACCTCAGATCCCCTTGGAAAGGATTTCGGAGCTTTACCGTTTAGGCGCATCTCTCCAGTAAATTCAATCATACCTACCCAATCATGGGAACGGGCTCAAGGCTCGTTCTCTGAATATTCTCGACTGTAGTTGCTTTGAGGAAGCTTCCTCTTTCCTCTAGCTCTTTGGCATTCATGGAGATGTTTCCTACAGGGGTAGGAATTCCTTTATGCTTTCCACGAACAAAAGCAAGGTTGAGCATGGATTCAGCCAAGACGAGGTCTTTGATGTATCTTTGCTCGCTATTCGGAATGTCAGAGAGTGCTGGATCTACAATGTAGTAAATCATGGCTTTATCAGCGTCGATAGGAATGTTTGCAATGAAGAGCTTTTTAGATGCTTCATCAAACTCCCAATCGGACTCTGTACCTATTACTCGAGATAGAGTCTTCAGCCATTGTTTGGCACTGGCGAGGTGCTGAAAGTCCCCAAAGGGAAACTGAGGCATGTGAAGAAGAAGATTCGTAAACTCCATTGCCTCTACATTTGCTCCCATGTGCCTCCATTGCAACTCCAAAACTCCTCTCGGAGGTGGGATCAAGAGTGTGCCGAGGTCATATGCTTCTACTCCCATGGAGACTGTAATAATGCCTCTCAGACGCTTGGGCTTGAATCTTCCATAGATCTCCAGAGCATCGTCGATGGAATCTTGAAGCTGATCGTCGTCTAACTCCACTTCGATGCCTGTGGAGGAATATCCAAGCTTTCTCTTGGCGTATGCTTTGAGATATATTGCATCAAAGGGCATAACATTCTCGAAGGTGCCTGTTGGCCAGGAGACCAGGAGAAGCAAATCAAAAAAGCCTCCTGACCCGTGGCACCAGATGGAGATTGCGTTACGCAACGGGCACAGCGCTCTTCAAGAGGACCTTCCCATACATGTTGGGGTTGATCACCTTAGTGGCGTACTGCGTGAGCACTCCAATCCGACCCACAAAGTCATCCAACGTGACAATGGGGGTCAAGAGGAGGGGCACATAAGGACAATAGGCAAATCCAGCTTCGAGGAATGAAGCTCCCTTGTATCCAACAATTGAAACTCCGGCTGCCAATCCCCCACCTCCAGCAAGCGTGTCTCCATTGGCAAGAGAAGGAGTTAGGAAAGGGTCCTCAAAGACCACATACTGGTTATTGAGAACTCCGATCTTCTGAGCACCCACAGTCGAAGCCGCAGGATACGCCTTGAACCCAGGCATTGTCCTGTAGATGTTGCAAGACTCTATATCTCCCACAATGAAGTTTGGACGGACTCTCTTTGTGGTTTTAAGGATCTTGCCGGAAAGCATTGCCAGGGTATCATACATCCTGAGCTTGTGCTCGGTATAGGAGATGTTCGGGTTGGAAGATGCGCTCACCCGATCAAATTCCTCTACATGAGCAGCAGGAGCGATCGAGTGAATGGTGTTAATCACCTCACGGTCAATCTCGAACTTGACCTTCTCGGCCATTGCAGCCGTCACCTCGACATCTGCCAACGCCCCATATTGAGAGCGCATGTTGTTGGCGGCTTCGAGAGACCAGCGGGCCTTCATCTTCCTGGATTTGACCGTAACCGGAGCCGAAGTGAGGAGAATATCCACATCCGGAATGTTGTCCCCAACCATGGCCTCCGAGATAAACTCATAATCTACCTCGAGTGTAGCAGCAGGATCGGCATTGGAATCCGGGGAGCTGGTCAAAGTCACGATCTTGACGTTGGGATTGTTGGCGTCTTCCACTGCGGAGTAGTGAACCGAGGAGCTGGTCACATCGACCGTCCCAGCCGACATGGCAGTATCTGCAATGAGCTTTCCAGATCCATTATCATGCGCAATTTGAACCTTCGTGATAGCACCCGCACCAGTAGTCAGAACTTCGAAGATCTTCATGGTGCCAGGACGAATCGGACGCCATTTCTTGTTGAGGTATCCTGAGTAGGTTCCAGCAGCCGCAGTTGTGGGCCAGAAAGCAGTTCCGTCCGTTTTCAGAACGTTTTCCTTGCTGACCTTCTCGCTGGTATAATCCACAGTAGCATCCGGCCCAGTGAGAACATCGAACATCTTAGTCCCGGCTGTAATGGCACCCTTGCTCGTTCCATAAAGGAACTCCATGAAGAAAATAAGTGCCGCAGGTCCGTTAAGAGGCTGGACGGTTGCGATCTCGGTTGCAATGAGGTTTGGAACCACTGCACGGATCATGGGAAAGTTATACTTGTCGTAAGCACCAATGCTGGTGATTCGGGTCGTCTCATCGAGGTTATCGATGAAATTTCTGGTGCTCTCCATGATAAGGGCCGTCAGCATCTTCCTATAAGGATCGAGACCCTTAACCAGAGGGCTCCATTTCCCGTTTGCCAGCTCGAAGCCATGCTGCACGGATTGCTGCAAGTTCTTCTCGGTAATAGGCTGGGCAATCGTAGTAAGCATTTAGATCTCCTTTCGAAGAGTTGAAAAAAACGGGAACTTAGGGAGTCTGTCCTTATCGGCCCATTCGGCCTACGAGTTCCCTTGTGAGCATCGACGTAAAATCGTTCCCCTGATTACTCTCATAGAGGGGAACTCGGGTCTGGAGCGTGGATTCCACGAGAGTCGGAACCTGAGGACCTTGGGGAAGATCCTCCGGAAACCCCTCTTCGGAGATGGCTTTCTCGAGAATAGCAACTCGTTCAGCCACATCTTCTCTTGTCTTGCAAGATTCAAGAATTGACTTTACCCCAAGAAGGTGAGGCTTCTCGGCAACAACAGAATCGATGTAGGACTCGACAATATCTTCCGTGTGCTTATCAAGTAGTGCCTCAAAGAGAGCATTGGCAGCCTGGAGTCTCTTTTTGAGGAGCACATTCTCTTTGAGCAAACCACTATCTTGGTTGTCCCTAATAGCACGCTTTACCACACTCTCTACAACTTCGGGGGTGGGGGCCTGGGATTCCTTGAGCTCGAGGGCTCGGATGGCAAGTTCCTCAGCCAAAGAGCGAGCAGCATGATAGGGAAGCCGCATCGATTCGATGATCTCTCCCGCTGCTTCGAGATTGGCTTGAAGACTTTCATTTTGTGAGCGAAGATCTTGACACTCTCGTCTGAGATTTGTGACGAGAGGGTTGCTTGCTACCTTGGCGGCGTGCATCTTGTCTCGAATCTTTTCGATGCTCTCTTTGATGGGACGGATCAAAGGATCAAGAGAGGCAGAGTCCTCTTTGCTAAGCCTGGAGATCTCGATCTCCTGTCGAACCAAAACCTCCTGGACTTTCCCGAAGTCGGTCATGGCGGTAATATTGTCAAGAGACTCTACCAGTTGTTTGATTCCCGTCAACTGGGCGATTTTATCCATGATTGTATTCTCCGTGAGTTCATCTGTTGACTCGGACACAGCAGGCCTAGGGTTAGCCCCAGGTGTGCTTTCATCCAAGACAAAGTCAAACGTAATGAATTCGTAATCGTCTTCAACGATTCCGCCGTCGGGCGTGGTTCTTACTGTTCCTCTTCCTCTTGAGGAAATCCCCATCTTCCACTTATTCTCGAAGCACGCTGCCACAAACTCCCCGGCTGGAGTGTTTCGACCAACTTCTGCTACAATGTCAACCCACCCTTCTTCATCCGGGGGCTTGATTTCTGTGATAATTCCGCAGATCTTGTCTTTGAGGGGAGTAGCAACCCCCTCTTTCGGATGAGGGAACTCACTATACATCCCTCTTTCCTCTAGCCTAACAAGAACCTGGGGATCTCGTGGAATCCGTTCCCAGATCGCTCTTGGATAGATCCGACCATTTTTATTCCGGGACTCTACCTTTTGGCCATGGCCTGAGACAAGAAGAACTTTCTCTCCCTGAGCGTTCACTCCTTCATCCAAGGTTCTAGGAACAAAGGAAATTGTATCTATGAGCGTAGTCTTTTCCACGCTACCTCCATCCCCTTTCAAGAAGACCTTGCACAATAAACTCGGGAGATGCCCTCATGAGGGGAACTACCGAACGAGGCATTGGAATCCAAGCTTCTTGTAAGGGGACCTGCTGGGAGGGTAGGGGTAAAGCAGCTTGCTTTGATCTCACCTTTCCTTGAGGGTTCTTGCTCTCGTTTAGACAAGACATCTTCTGAATAAAGCGATCCAGAAATTGTCTTCCTTCCGTCATAGGGTTCGTTCGTGCATAGAGAGTTCTTAGAATGTTGGTCAGCTCATCAATTATCTGAGCCTCGGTCAAGGGCTGGGGAGGGACATAAGCCTCGTGAGTAACTGACTTCGAGGTAGACTCAGTCTCCTGATCCCATTGAAACTGAGGGTAAGTTTCGACTGGACTCTGAAGCACAGACTGTGCAGACGGAGCTTGTGGAAAGATAGGAACTTCTCCTTTCCCTTCATAAAGGAAAAGATGGTTTGGAAGAGTTTCCCGAATGGACTTGGGTTCTTCTGTCATAGAGATTCCCCCAAACCCTGAGAATTCCTGAATCACATCCGTCGCGTCCATCTACAGTCTCTTTTCTAGTTTGGCCGGTTTGGATCTTGAGAGATCCGAATATCCAGACCAAAGTTTCTGTTCTTTGAAATAGAAAGAGTTATGCCTTTCCCAGCATTTTCATAAACCCAATGCTCCAACACCTGACCTCCTGAATAATCCAAATCAGATTTCAAAGTATACTGATCTGTAACAGCTAAAGCCGGATCTGTAGGAGGGGAGGTAGTCAAGTCCGTGTCTATCTTGTCATCTGTGAAGGTCGTTGACGTATTGTCCGCAAGACTTGTTCCGGTTGGAACAAGCTTAAAAGTAACCGTATCTGCTGTGGTACGGTAGAGATTTCTTGCTGTCGTTCCAGTGGGACCAAGAGCAATGGCTGTAAGAGGCACAGTCTTGTTGGTTGCGATGTTCACTCCTGCAAGAGGACTAAGGACAGATTCCCCTGCTGGTCCTACAAAAGAGTAAGCATAAGCATGAAATCCAGCATCTACGTTTCCTCCAGAGGTAGGAGTCCCGACTGTTAAAGCAGCAGGAGGAGGAACCTTTGTAAGCAACTTTACAAGGGCATCTCGCATCTTGATAAAGTCGCTTTGAATATCTGTGAGCTGCTGGTCCGTAAATGCCATCTCAAAGCTCCTTTAGCTTAGCTAGGATATGGAGGAGCGGAACGAACAGTTACGACACTCTCCGTGATATTCACAGAAATCATCGTACCACCTGCACTTTTAAGTCGCAGCGTTCCATCTCTCGAAGCATCATTGACCTGAGTCGAATACCCCAGATCCGGCACAATCGGAGAAGCGAGAGGAGCTGCTCCAAGATCAGTGTCTGGTTTATCATCCGTAAAAGTCGTCGCTGTATTGTTACTGATGGTAGTAAGGAGCTTGAATGCTGAGCCATCGGCTGCAGTTCGATAGACTTTACGCGCAGTCGTCCCATCAGGCCCCACAGCAATACCTGTGAGAGGCACTACGTCATTGGTAGTATCAAGCACTCTCACAACATGGATTGGGCTAAGTTGGGACTCTCCTTGAGCTGTTACCCATGTGTAAGCATAAACATGGGCGCCCACCTCAACATCAGTACCATCACCAGTAGTATTGGAGCCACTACCAGGCTTTACAGTGGGCGCAGGCGGAGCCTTGAGAAGTTGGACAAGCTGCCAACCAATTGTTCTCATATCAGTTTCGGTCGGGAAAGCCATAGTAATCTCCTTAACTCATAAGTCGAAGGTCATACCGTCTTTTGACTGGTATAAGCCTCTTGGTTGCAACATCAAGCTGAATTTCTCTAAAGTTCATGAGGTAGCTCAAGATGAGGTCTACCTTGTCTTTAGGGAAATTCATCTCTTCCATGAGTTCTTTTTCCAGTTCTTCTCTCGTAAATTCATACTCGATTCTTCTCACCTTGTCTGAATAAACGACAAAGTAAGTCAAATCCTGAAGCTCATCTAGTGAGGCAAAGGAACCAAGTTTTACTGTTACAGCTTCCTCTATTGGTTTCTGGGGAAGCGTATATTCAATATCTTTTTTGTGAAGCGTATTCATTCTCTTTTTGCTAAGGGGGATCTGCAATAAGGGCAGAGCATCCCTTCATAGGAATACATTCCATGTGGGGCCTGGTAGCCACAATTTGGAGTCGAGCAAAACCACATTGGCTTCGAATAAGACCCCACAGAGGCAGCAGAGGTCATTTCCTTCATCTCATCGTACTGGGGCCCAAAGTAATGGTAGAGCATCCAAGCCTGATTCTCCTCGAGATTTGGCTTGGAGTTAGGAGAGGTCGTGGTGCTCTCCTTGGTAATTCGCTTCAATCTGATTCCAGGTTTCTCAGGAGATCTCTTGTAATTGGGGTCGAACTTCTGTCCGATTCTCTCTTTGTTTGTGCCAGTTCTTTTTCCTTCAACAGGAGGTGTCTCGTCTTTGACCGCTCCTGGAATTACGTCAACATCCTGAATCTTCTCAGAAGGATCTTTCAAACCTCCAAGATGATGACCGAAAGAGTACCTGTAACCTTTTTCCTTGACTTTACCTGCCTGCTGAAAGGCATAGTCTGGATCGTCATCATCCCAGGCTAAAGGGACCTGCTTGAGATCATCCGGTGCTCCCGTTCTTACTCCTTGCCTGGATGTAGCTCTATCGTAACCGGTCTTACCTGTTGCATACAGAGACTGGTGGTAGGGATAAGACTGCTGATAAAGGTACTCCAGAAGAACCTGCTGAAGCTCCGCATGAGATTCACCAAGAGGAATATGGGTTTCTGGGTCGGTCAATAGATTTCCTTAAGCCGGCTTTGTGGCTTGAGATTTCGTCTTTAAGCTTTTGCTCTTTGACGCGGTTGAACTTGTTTTCGTCCTCGGAACTGCTTCACTACTCCCCACTTTAATAGAGGGAGAAAGAATTTCTTTGGCGCCCTGAGAAATCTTTCTTGAAAGTCTCTGACTTACAACTGGTTTGTATTTTCCAGAAGTAACTTTTTCTATCGATGTAAATAACTTTGAGTCTTTTTCTCTCTCTGCTGTTTGCTTCTCCCGTTGCCTCCTCGCCAGATCCCTCAGTCTATCGTTTGCACTTTGAGACTGCTCCCCATCTTTCGCTTGGGGAGAAGAATTAACCTTAGGTGATTCTGGTTTTGCAGGTATCGGTTTATAGGAAGATGAATAAGTCGGCTTGAATTTGCCGATTGCCCTGTCTCTTTCTGCCTTCATCTGATCTAGGCTTCTTGATCTCATGGCATCAAGAGAAGGTGTCTTCATATCCGTCGCTCGGGGACCGGGCTTATTTCTTGATATGAAGCTATAGGAGTTTGGCCTTTGAGGGGGAGAGGGTTTAATCTTCTCCCCTACTTTCTGGAGTTTCTCTCCTGCACCTACCATTTTCTTGGAAAGCCAATCTCTTAGTCCCTCATCCAGATTCGGGGAGAGTCCATGTTCGAGAATGTATTGGGCTGCATCCTGAGCAGATACCTCTTCCTGAATCATCTGATAGAGGATTGGAGAAAGAGAGTTATGGCCGCGAACTTGGATGCTGGTCATCTGATGTCCTCATAGAGCGTTGAAGTAAGAACAGCCTTGAGGTCATCTAAGGGTCCTGCTTGGAGAGGGCCAAGTGCTGTCTTCATGTTCTGAGCTAAGCTCTTTGAGGTAAATGCTGCCAAGGCTTCATCCAAGAAGGATTCAGAAGTATCCTTTTTGAATGAAGTGGTTTCCCTCGGAGGAGCCTTCTTTGTGAAAACCGGAACAGGCTTCTCATTCTTGCGACGCACATCAATATGAGGTTTGGAACTTCGCTCTGCTCTTTTCTCTTCGCTTTGACGAGCCTTTTGGGCAACTTTACTCTTTAACTTCTCCTGCTCAGCTCTGGATTGCTTCAAACTGATCCCTTGTTGTTTCTCACCTTTCTTACGCTCGGCACCCATAGCTTTGCGTCTTTCCTTTTCTTCAGGCGTCTCGTCATGAATCCGGTAACCTTCTCCAGTTTTACCAAAATCCTTGTAGGCAGATTCTCCGCTTCCCTTCATCTTCATTCGGAGAGCCTTGGCTTGCATGGTACCACGCTTGGCTTCCTCAACTTCGGATTTTCCCTTCGATTTCCCTTTTCCCTTCCGGCGAATAGTAGCCATGCTTCCTTCAGGACTCTTAGGCTTAGGCTTTGTTTCGACTTTTGGTGGGTTCTTAGGATGAGGTTCATCGGGACGATTGACCTTTAATCCCTTTCCAGGTGGAACTTTCTCTCCTGTCGCGGGGTCCCACTTAGGAGAAGAGTCCTCTGTCCAGGCTTTGCCTTTATGTTGCTCAATGTCAGTCTGGACGGACTTCCTGGCTCTGGCCCAACCTCGGGCAGAAGATTTAGATTCTTTGACGACGGTATCTTTGGCTTTGGCATCCTGGAGAAGCATCGTGCCAGACTGCCTGCAATAGGGGCATGCCGTTGCAAAGGTATCTGGGGAATTTGGATTGGTGGTAAAGCACATGTCACACTGCGAGCAGTAATACTCGACCTTGGGAAAGCTGGAGTCATCCCCCATGTGAGGGGACATAAGAAGCTTGGCAGCTTTACCAGTATCTACCATGCCGAGAGCAACTTCTTGAATGAGCTTTTGGATCTGGGGATTCATGCACTTACCTTTTTCTTTCTCGTGTGGGTAACAGGTAGCGCTTTTGGTTCTGAAGCTTTTGCCTTCTGTTGATATTCCGAATCTGGTTGTTTAGGCTTGGACAATTGCTGCTCAACTTCCCTCCTCTTTTCAGGGGGAACTTTAGACCACCAATCATAAAAATCCTTGTCCTGGGTTTGGTTATTCCTTCGCCTCTCTGCTTTTTGCTCTAGAGTCAGATCTTCCCATCTGTTTCCCCCTTCGATGAGAGCTTGGGCTGCTTCCTGAGGGCTTACAGTGCCCTGCCAGATATTATCAAGCATTGAATTAAAGTCCACTTGACTTACCTCTTCCTGAAGCTTCTTCCAGATCGTTGTTACAACACCCCAGAACTTGTCTTTGTCTTTCTCTGAGTAGCCGGATTTCTTGGCTTTCTCTTTTGCCCTTTGCCAGAGTGCTTCATCCTGGGCAGTCTTGATAAAAGCTGGCATGGCTACATCGTCTTTGTAATGTCTAGCTCGCTATCATCCGAGTGCTTGGCCTTCTTGGAAAGCTTGGGATGACTTGGTTGATTGCCTTTGGATTTCTCCCACCAGGCTTTGATGTGAGAACCCCACTTTGCGGGGGAGGACTTCGTTTTGGCAACTGTAATCTCTCTTCTCACATCTCGCATAGCACGCTTGAGTTCTTTATTGGAGAGGGGAGTTTTTCTCTCGAACTCGGATTCATTTGTGGCATTGAGAAGCTGATTAAGATCAACACTTGGCTGCATCTGGATTTTCGTAAAACCAAGAGACAATAGATAGCTCGCCGCATCTCTGTAGAGAACTCTACCTTCTGCTACTGCCTCAATCATCTGTCTTATCTCTTCTTGCATTATTGTTTTCTGGATGCTGCCTTTGCTGTGTCCACAGCGCTCTTCCGCTCAATTCCCACACGCATAGGTTCCATACCATGCCGCATCCGATCAGACTCTACTCTGTAGTCAACCCTGGCTTTCCGGTAAGTCTCTTTCCATTTCTTCTTCTCTTCATCCTCACTTTCTCGTTCCAAAAGGATGAAAGCAGCTTGGTCGGGAGAGAGGTTCTTTTTTGCCGCCTCTTGAATCAAATCAAATACTGTCCATTCCCTTGACTCGGGAACAAACCCCTTCGTAGTAGATTGGTCTCCCACCCTGGAAGGAATTGGCATGTTCTGAAGCGCAATCTTGACGGCGGTTGCACCATCTGAGCCAGAGCCAGTAGAAAGTAAATCGTTGGCTGCAAGGTCGGGTGAGTCGGTATCAATATCCAAGGGCCATACCCCTGGTTTAGAGGATTGCATGGCAAAAGCACGAAGAGCGGTCTCGGCCTTGGTTACGTCTTTGATTCCAAGAGAGGGAGCCTTTTGAATAAATTCTTCAATCGACATGTATCCAAGATCGTTTTGGTCCTGATCCAGAAAATGAAAGTAGTTTCCATGTCCAGTGGCATACGCTTGAATCTTCATCTAATGGGCTCCTATGACGTTCCAGCTTTTGGTCTTGGCGGAATTACGCCCCCTGGATCATAATCTGCCGAACGACTCCGAGAGAGAGCTTGGATATTTGTCTTTAACTTTGCTGCAGGAGAAATGACGTAAGATGTCTTTGTCCTCTTGGTTGTTACGCCTGGTTTTTCAGGTTTCTTTTCTCGTTCGGGTTTAGGCTTTGCCTTGGCCTTTTCTTTTGCCTTTTGGGCTTTCTCAGCTTCTTTTTCTCTCTTGGCTGCTTCTCGTTCGGATGCCGTTTGTTCTTTTTCCTTTTGGTGAATCGTTACGAGACGCAACTGATGCGTCCTTTGTCTTTTCTGACGCTTCCCAGTTTCTCTTCCAATTTGGCGTCTGACTTCGGCTCGCTTTAATCTTAACTCTTCTCTCCCCGTTAAGTGCTCTTGTCTTTGAGACATGGTAAGGGACGTATCTTTGTCTTCATTCAGGATAAATATCGCTGCCTGGTCTGGAGAGAGACCTCTTACAACTTCTTCAATGATGTCTCTGAGAGAGTCTCTCATGAAAATATGACCTTTCTCTCTCATAGCTTAACACAGGACATGAAAGATGACTCAAGGAGCCTATTAGGAAAAGGAGATGAATTGAGAAGAGAAGGGGAATATTGAAGGGAGATGTGTCCTCTTATGTATTTATCGAGGTGTTGGGAATTCTATTGGGACATCTAACACAGGTCAAAGAGGAAAGGAATAGTAATTATGGCGTGAAACCTGAAGAATAAGCTTGTCAATATCATTTCTTTTCGAGGAGAAGATCCCTCTCACTTTGTAGGTTGTGTTGTCAATGCTAACGAGATTTCCTATGGAGAGACGAAAGGGAATTGGGGTTTTGAGGAGTCGGTTCTACCTCAAAGAGATATAGAAACTCATGATAATTCCTTTCCTTTCTTCTCAGCTAAGGCATAGAGCCTCTCTGAGAATCTAGAGAGCCAATTTTGGGATTCCTTTGTGAGGGCATACCAAGGATGCTCCATCTGGTCTCGGATTCTGTCTGCCTCCTCTGTATCTTCTTTTCCTTCTTCTGAGAGAATATGGAGATCCAGAGTGCGCTCAATGAGATATTTCAGATTCTCGAGTTCTGTTTCGTTCATGATAGAGGATAAGGCATATCAAGCTCAGGAGGCCTATAACCCGCACCAATTGCTCTCTTGTAGAGGTCCCTGGCAGCAGGAACCATCTCCAAGGCGTCCTCTTCCCTCACGTTTCCCAACACCAAATCATCCTCAAAACTCATGGCACAAACCGTCTCTAGCATCAGGTGCCTGGAAATTTCCCCACCAGACGTCCTCTTCCTAGAAGGTAGCTTTTCCCCCCTAGCCCAAGCTTGACGCTCCCTCAAAGAACAACCCGTAGCTGCACGGTGAGACCTACCAAAGTAGTGTTGCAACCCCTCTCTTCCCACGGCTTCATAGAACTTCCCTGCAACATCTTTGGAATGCTGAACTTGGACAGTCCTCAACATATTCTCAAGAAACTTGTTACTCTCTCCCATCACAGAGTATTTACCAATTCTGCGAATAGCAAGAAGAACCTCAATATTCTTGTAGTCCAATGGTTCCGCTAAATCTCTTGCCACCCACCAAGGATTCCCATTCTTATCCAAGATTACACGAACTGAACATTTCTCGAACACAGTTGAGACAACTTTCATTTTTTCTGCTTTTGCCTTCTTATCGTTCATCTTTCTTTTCCTCTCTTTCTCCGACTCTCCAGAATCACTTTCTCTATTTCAGCGCGGTCATAGGTAGAAGGAGGAAGCCTAGCCATCCTAGATTCCTCAACCAAGAGTTCATACATTTCTTCATCCATCCGGAGCTGGATTACTCTGATCTTCTTTCTTGCTCGAGACATTATAGCATTCTCCTTTCTTCCTTCTCTTTCTCCCCCTCCCCTCTTACTATTATAGCAATTCTTTCTTGTCAAGTAGTATCAATTGAATTGGGTGACATACTATCATAAACTTCCTGTTGTTCTTGTCTAGCTTTCTTTCCTAGATTTCTCATTATCCCTCATTATTCTTTATTTTATTGTCTGGGATGTCTAGCCTAGGATTTCATTGAATACGTGTCCAGTCTTTTTGGGATAGGTCTCCAAAAGATTTATCAAGTCGGTATTTAGATTTCCTTATTGATCTACCTTCTATCCCCCCATCTTCTTCCTCCCTTGGGAGGTTATTCTCAGATTTGGTCAAACCATTACCCGGCTTTCCTTGATTTCTCATTATCTCTGTTGTTTCTCATTATCTCTGTTGTTTCTCATTATCTCTGTTGTTTCTCATTATCTCTGTTGTTTCTCATTATCTCTGTTGTTTCTCATTATCTCTGTTGTTTCTTTGTTTTATTGGTTGGGAGGTCTTCCTCGGATTTTGTCAGACATACTTCCAGCTTTTTGAGGTGGGGCGGGGGTCGTGCTGCAATACCACCTTAAAGTAAAGTCCGGATAAGGTAATAGGTGTAGGGTGTCATACGTATAGGGGAGTAGATGTAGGGGGGGGTAGATACTAGAATGGAGATTATGCTGTTCTGTAGCACTTACAGGATTGGGCGTGTCAATCATTACTTGACAACACTACACATTTGCTTGACACTTGTAGTCAAATGATTGACAAAACGGAAGGAGCTGATAGGTGGGAGCGTTTCAGGCGAAATGGAAAAATTAGGGTGCCAAAAACCTGGCATTTTGGGGAGTAGCCTATCTCTATCCTGGGAGATGGGAATAAGAAGAGGAATAGGAATATCGTGAATGATTTCAATAACTTAGCCCATATCGACATGTGCATATCGCATATTGGCATGGCCTATGCATTACCTATTCTCGCCAGCCAGTAATAACTATCTCTTTACCTGGGTTGTCCCAGGGACTCCTCTGATGCGCGCGAGGAAGCGGACTGCTCCCTCGCTAGGGATGATACCCCACGCGCTGCTCTTAGGGGGGAAAAGGCGGCCTGAAAACCGCTGTTGGTGTGGGGGGACCTGTCATATTTTCAAGGTCCCGAGGGGTGGAAGACTCGCCCCCCCACACCAACCAATAAAAGCTTGAGGCTTGATCTGGGGGATTGCGAGGTGATTCTCGCAATCTCTGGCAATGCTAGCAGTCCTCTCATGATCGATATACCGCGTGAGGAGGCCATAGGATTGAGTGGAAAAGGGAAAGAGTGCGGGGGGTAATCCATAGGTCACGGGGTGTAGCGGGCACGGCGTAATTGCCGGGGAAGCGATGAGTGCCTGATAATGTAGGGCGCTCTGGGATGGTAGGAGACCATCATAGCTAAAGGATTGCTGATCGGAATGTGCCGCGAGGGGATCATATGATGGTTCCTTCGGCTAATGGACGCTGCGATATAGCGCGAGCTATATCTATAGGCGGAAGTGCCCGACATTGCGAGGGGATCAAGAGAGGCGATGCTTCCAGACAAATGGAATCATGGCATCGCCGGCCCGTGAAAGCTGAAATTGACCACGGGTAAATATCAAGGCACAAGCCAGGGAGCCAGAAGCCATCAGGCTTAGGATCAGTCGGATCGCTAAGTAGCTGTGGCGAATGCTCCCTAATATTCCTTGCGTCTCTCCCTTCGGAAAGGAGAGGCAACAGAGGAAACGCTATGCCTTGCCGGTTGGCCCGTGTGGGTCTGAGTCCGGAAAAGGCGGATTATATGTGTTTCTTTAGCTTTCGCTCTCCTAGCCGTGCTAGGTAGAGCGTGGTTGTGGGCTGGCCCTGATTGAAAGGGATAGGCTAGAAGTCTGTGGCCTATCCTGGAAGCGAGTAGAATCAGGGGTTTGAGGGGGGGTCAGAGGACATGGGGGATAGTGAGATCTCCCTGGGAATACCCGCCCCACCATGCTTCCTCATTCGAGGAAAGCACCGGCCGGTGTTGTCCCCGGCCATAGGCGCCCGCAATGGGTAGCCGACAGGAGGAAAGGGAGAGGGGCCTTAGCAGCATAAGGTCCCCTCCGCTTCTTCTCTTGAAGTTCCCTTGCCGGGGGGGAAATATATAATATCCCGGTGCCCCAACGACTCCCCCAGCCATGCGGGAGTATAAGCTTGCATGGCTAAAGGCGCTTGTATGCGGGGGGGCAAGTCGCCCCCAGGCATACGGAGGGTGCGAGTCCCTCCAGGCGCCCTTTAGTAATTCGAACGCCCTGGGCATGGCACTAAAAGGCCCGGAGGTAAAAATGAAGAAAAGAGAAGTGAGGTGGCTGGGCTGGGAGCTGCAGAGGCAGGCCGCATGGCTGG
>Ga0209541_10000410_pt1 | contig 83785 bp, 78 predicted proteins | sample RifCSPlowO2_01_FD_184027 | JGI IMG/M metagenome (GOLD analysis project Ga0209541, IMG submission 184027) | Groundwater microbial communities from Rifle, Colorado - Rifle CSP2_plank lowO2_0.1 (SPAdes) (version 2) | ecosystem: Environmental > Aquatic > Deep subsurface > Groundwater | place... | reverse complement strand
CACGATAGACCAAAATCGTGCGCTCTCCCACTTCGCCGCCCGGAGAGAGAATGGTGGAATAAGCAGTGTGTTCAGCCTTGGCTATTTGCACGAAATTTTTATACACACATTCTGTATCAAGTACGCTCAAGATTTCTTTGCCTGTATTGTCGTTTCCAACGCGCGTTACGGTTGCTACGCGGAATTTTCCCAAACGGGCAAAAGTCGCGGCATTGTTGGTACCACCTCCACCAGTATCAAAATGAAGCTCATCAACATTGATTTTTGCGCCAAAAGGAAAACAGGCTTCAATATGGGTAAGTACATCCTTTGCCTTGTGCGGATGCATGGCGCGGCTCATTAAAAACACATCGCGCGTTGCAGAGCCAATAGTAATCACATCATACATACACTATGATTGCGTTTGTCTCTTTTTATATCCCCATGTAAATGATTCAAGTTCTTTTTGCTCAATTGCTTTTACGCGCGCAGGCAAATATGCAGGAAGTTCCGGCCCTTTTTCAGCAATATTCCAACCACTTCCGCGCAGATCAACAAAATCATTGATGTGTTGCGGGAGATCAGTGGTATCAAAATAAAATTCATCTCCATTTTTTGTCATTTTAATAATACGCGGTTGCGGCTCGGCAAAAAGATCTTCTGCTTCATCTATCCATGCTTCCCGCTGTGCATCCATTTTCTCAGGCATATTTGTTCCAGAGGTTGATAAAATATAAGTAATTGTCCGCAATCTGTTTTACCACAGCCGCGCGATCAATTTTTTTATCGCGCCAATCCTCAAGCGGTTTGAAAAAAATCGTGCGGCCGATTGCAAAACCGTTCACCACACCGCTTTGCGCCGCGACTTTAACCCATTTCTCTACTTGCGACTTTGATTCACCGCGGCCCAGCATAATCAAATTAGAACTGGTAATTTTTTTGAGTCTTACCCAATCAGCAGCCTTTTCGAATCCTTCTAATTTCCAAATTGTTGGTATAATGCCGTTATGTTGCATTTCTTGCATCATCTGCTTTGCTTGTGGTAGTCGCGCGCCTTTTTTGGTGAGAAGTACCTCGAGGATAAATCCTAGCCGATGTTTTTTGCAAAAATCAGAAAGTATTTTAAGGCGCTTACGTTGCAATATATTTTCCTTGACGGATGCCGTATTATATCGTACAAGTGCTTTTGCCCATGTTGGACGTGATCTAAGCAAATGCGCACCAAATTGTGTTCCATATTCGAAATCAAAAACACTTTGGCCACTTTTTTCAACGGAAAGCGCAAATTGAATATGTTGCTTTTTTGCTGCTTGAATAATTGGTGCGCCAAATTCCTCATCAATAAGTATTGCAAGATCATTTGGGTTTTTGACTGTTTTGCGTGCAATCAAAAATGCATCAAATACGACTTGTTTCATCGCAATTACTTGCTTTTTTTGTGCGGCACTAAGTTTTGGATAAGGGAATCCCAAGAGATTTTTTGCAAAGGACGCGCGATGATCAAACGGAAGAACAAATAAATCATTCATATCTTCTTCGGTTTGATTTTTTTGTACTTGCGCGTCATTTGTTGAATGCCGGCCACAGTTAAAAGTCCGGGTTGCGGGCCGATTTTGGTTACTACCGAAGCGGAATTGGCCGTGCCCCACTGTAAGGCTTCGTGAAGTTTTTTCCCATGAGCCAGCGCGCCAACAAATCCAATTGCGAACGAATCACCCGCGCCGGTTTTCTCAATAACTTTTACCGGATAAATCGGCATATACCAGTACTCGCCACCATTATGAACAAACGATCCTTTATCACCATCAGTAATGACTGAAATTTCCGGCCCAGTTTCTTTAAGGCGATCAAGAAGTCCTTTCATATCTCCAGCACGGCCAACAAGCCCTTCGGCCTCCTCTTTATTGACAAAGAGCACGGTCGTCATGCGCAGGACATCACGCAAGCGCGAGAGCCCTTTGCGAAGCTGATGCGTGCCGGGATTAAAAGCAAGATGCGGTCGTGGATGGGTTGTGCGCAGATATTTAAGGATTGATCGCTCAAGACTTTCGTGGTTCGCGCCTATGGAGGTATAGTAAATCCAATTTGCCGGTTCAAGCTTGGGCATTTTGTAATGTCTCGGATGATGATAGACTAAAATAGTGCGCTCGCTTTTATAATTTAAAACAACCGAGTAATTTGATGGCCTTCCTTTATCAACTTCAACATATTTAAGAGACACCCCCTCGCTTTTCATGGCGCGCGTAACACGCTTACCAATATCATCGTTACCAACAATTGAATAAAAAGCAGTTTTGAGGCCTAATCGCGCTCCGCCGGTTGCCACATTGCAGGCATTGCCGGCCACTTTCTGGTCCAGGCGGGCGATTGGAATTTTATCCGCGTAATTCAAACACAACATGCACACTTCTTTTTCCAAAGTGCACATGACTGAGGCATCATTGATTTTTACGAAAGTGTCCAGGGTGGCATCGCCGATGGAGATGAGATCCAGCATAGTATGTAGTACTTAGTAAGTAGTATGTAGTGAATTAATTTAAATTGGAAAGTTTGTTGAGCATGCGCATAACTTCATCTAAGAGCGAGGCGGCTTTTTGCAATTGATCGCTGGTTAAAAAGCCCAGCTTTTTACAGATTTCAGTCTGCGTTTCAAGTTCTGCACCGGAACCATATGCAATCGCATAAAATTGTATTTGCTCGAGTTTGTGATTTCTTCGGAAACCTTCCGCAATGTTCGATGGTATTGAGACGGCCGCACGTTTCATTTGGCTTGATAATCCATATATTTCATCTCGTGGCAAAAGCGTGGTTAGTGTGTAGATTTCTGTTACAAGTTCCATGGACTTTTGCCATGCAATCAGATCCTTATATGTTTGTACTGTCATAACTGTATATATACTATCTACCTACTACATACTACCTACTACTTACTCACTAAAAATACTCGCGTTCTTTAGATTTTTTAATAATTTCAAAGGCCTCCTCAACCGAGCTGACCAGTTTGCAGATTTTTAGATCTTCCGCAGAAATGGCATGATGCGTTTTCAAAACCCAATCCTCCATCCATTGAAAAAGTGTTCCCCAGTAATCTCGCCCGACAAGTATGATTGGAATTCTTTCCATCTTTTTGGTTTGAATAAGGGTAACCAGTTCAAAAAATTCGTCCAACGTGCCAAATCCGCCGGGAAAAAATATATACGCCTGTGCTGAAGCGGAAAGCATAACGCGTCGGGTAAAAAAATAATGAAAGCCAATGCCGCGTTTTACATATTTGTTCACTCGTTGTTCTTTGGGTAGCTGGATATTAATCCCGACTGATTCCGCGCCAGACTCCACCGCGCCGCGATTAGCCGCTTCCATAATACCCGGACCTCCCCCAGTTACTACTGTAAAGCCGGCTTTTCCCAGCATGCGCGCGAGTTTAAGCGCTTCTTGATAATGCGGATTTTTTTCAGTAAAACGCGCGGAGCCGAAAAAACTCACCTCTTTTTTAAGATCACCAAGAAATTGAAAGCCATCAATGAATTCTGACATGATGCGGAAAATCCGCCAAGATCCTTCATGGCGAAAATCAATTTTTTGCGGTGGCGGCTGAGGCGGCGGCTGTCCGGCAGGTTCTGGTATTTTTGGCGGTTTTTTTAGAGCCATAATAAATAGAATTATTAATGTTTACGCGCTAAAACTTTTAATACTGCCTCGGTGATATGCGAGACGCCCATGCCAAAGGCCTCAATAAGTTCATTGGGCTCTCCGGATTCCCCAAAACGGTCGCGTACGCCAATGCGTTCAACCGGAGTCGGAAACTGTTCGGCTAAAACTTCGCAAACCGCGCCGCCCAGTCCGCCGGAAATTTGATGCTCTTCAACTGTAACTATGGCGCCGCACTCCTGCGCGGCTTTGAGTATCGCCTCCTCGTCCAAAGGTTTTATGGTGTGCATATTAATTACTCGCGCGGAAATTTTTTTCTTAGCCAGTTCGCCGGCGGCAAGAAGGGCATTATGAACAAGCGGTCCGCAAGCAATTATTGCCACATCAGTTCCATCCCACAAAGTTACGGCTTTGCCGATTTCAAACGGCGTTTCTTCAGTCGTAAAAACAGGGGATTTTTCACGCGCAAAACGCACATAAACCGGACCTTGCATTTTAGAGGCCGCGATTACCACTTTTTTAGTTTCAATCATGTCAGCAGGAGCAATCACAGTCATATTTGGAATAACTCGCATAATGGTAATATCTTCAATGGCTTGGTGAGTTGCACCGTCCGGCCCGACCGAGACGCCGGAATGCGCGCCGGCGATTTTCACGTTGGCAACATTTAGCGCCATATTGGTGCGCACCTGCTCCCATGATCGTCCCGGGGAAAATACCGCGTAAGATGATGTCCAAGGCACTTTGCCGGCAAGCGCAAGGCCGGCGGCAATTACAATCATAGATTGCTCTGATACCCCAAGCTGGACAAAGCGATCCGGGAATTCTTTTTTAAACGCAAGCGAGCGGGTAGACTCGGTCAGATCACAACAAAGCACGACCACCTCTTTATTTGCTTTTCCGGCAATCACAATTCCTTGCCCATAGCCATCGCGGGTTGGCTTTTGTTCTAATTGAGAGATGTTCAGTAGAGCAGGATTTAACTTTGCTGAAGGGTTTAGTGGCATAGTTTTACTCGTGCTCTGAAGTTATTTTACCTTGCAAAGTGCGCAACTCCAAAAGTGCTTGCGCGGCTTGTTCTTTGTTTGGCGGTATGCCGTGCCATTCAAATTTTTTCTCCATAAAAGAAACTCCGCGGCCGGGAATAGTGTGCGCGATAATTACCGTGGGTTTTTCGTAAATTGTTTTGGCTTCTTCAACCGCGTTTATAAATTGACGCATATCATTGCCATTAGCCTCAATCACATGCCAATTATTCGCCTCGTATTTTGCGCGCAAAGGCTCAAGAGGCATAATATCTTCCGTGTTTCCGTCAATCTGGATATTGTTGCGGTCAATAATGCCGGTAAGGTTGGAAAGTTTATTGCGGCCGGCAAAAAGCATTGCTTCGTAACAAACTCCGGCGGCTTGCTCCGCGTCAGACATCGCGCAATAGGTGCGCCATTTTTTGCCATCCATGCGCGCCCCATAAGCCAGACCAGCGGCTTGTCCAAGCCCAGAGCCCAGCGGCCCAGAGGTGGTCTCTACTCCGGGAAGCCGCAACCGCTCTGGATGTCCTTGGAGTCGCGTGCCAAATTTGCGCAGAGTTTTAAGCTCTTCAATTGGAAAATAGCCGGCCAGCGCCATGGTAGCGTAGCGTACTGGACAAATATGACCGTTTGATAAAATCAAGCGGTCGCGATCTGGCCATTCCGGATTTTTTGGATCATGATGCAAAATATGAAAATAAAGCGCCACAAAAATATCCGCCATGCCTAAAGGTCCGGCCGAGTGTCCAGACTTCGCTTCCAAAAGCATCTCAATAATCAGCTCGCGAACTTTAAGAGCTTTTTCTTCTAACTCTTTGACTTTCTCGTCATGGATGTGCGGCATGGATTTTGAGTATGTAGTATGTAGTTATGTAGTATGTAGGAGTGTTTATAATTCCCCTACGTTCTACCTACTACTTACTACTCAACTAGCTTCGCACTGTGGCGACAAGTGCCAGGATAAGAATTATAACCGTGAGTGCAATAACGGTACCAATAAGGATCCAAAATAATTTTTTCATATTATTTAGAGGTTAATTTTAAAAGTTTATTATATGCATCTTGAGGATTAGAAGCGCCGTAAATGGCGCTGGCGGCGGCAAGGCGTGTGGCGCCAGCTTGGAACAACTCCTCCGCATTGCTTAAGTTTACACCACCATCCACCTCTATGGGAAGGTGGGGATATGTTTTGCGCAAAGCACTGATTTTTTTAAGCACATGCCGCTGGAATGATTGCCCGCTTTTGCCCGGATTTACGCCAAGAAATAAAACACAATCTACAAGCAATTGTTTCCCCTCACCTTTTTCCTCTCCCCCAGGGAGGGGGTAGGGTGAGGGTGTAAGATATGGTGCAAGCATACTTATGGGTGTGTCCGGATTAAGCGAAAGCCCTTCTTCTGCCCCATGCTTTTTTATATATTGTATAATCTGCATTATGTCATCGCGAGGCCGAAGGCCGTGGCGATCTCTTTCCACATGAAACAAAATCCTCTTTGCCCCGGCCTTTATCCAGGCCTTGGCGTGCTTTAGTGGATCAACCACCATCAAATCAACTTCAATATTGTAGTCGCCGGTCTTTAGCCGGCGTTTTTTGTGTCGCGCAGGCTGAAGACCTGCGGCTACCTTTTTCGGCTCTGCCCAAGTCTTATACGGCGCAAACTTGCCATCCACCACATCAATCTGAATCCAGCGCGGCTTTGGGCGTAACTTTTTAATCGTGGCTAACTTATTTTTAAAATCCGAAAAATTCTTAGCAAGGATAACTGGAATAATCTCACGCTTCATACTCAAATCATTTCCTCCCCTTAAGTCCACGCAGGGCGTCGGAGGTAAGGGGAGGCCTGCCTGCCGGCAAGGCAGGTTAGGAGGGGTTATGAAGCAATTTTACCATTCCCTTGACATTTTGGCAACAAAAATAAATCCGCCCTTTGAGGCGGATAGGCATAACTCACCCTGCCCCTCTCTTGAGATAAGAGAGGGGTTAAATGTTCATTCGCGGGAAGGGTTCCATGCTCATGATATTTTGAGCTTCGGTAGGCGTGAGCACTTTCTTTTCACTTAAAAGAGAAGTGAGTTTACGAACTTTTGCATCCTCTTTATTGATGATGAATACAATCTCACCTTTTTGGTTTGCTAGTGCACGATCAAGATAATCTTTATCCACCATGTTGGATTTGAGATAACCAACATTTGATTTCAGTGTAGAAACATCGGATTTGAGCGTTCCAACATCGGATTTGAGCGTTCCCACATCTGCCTCAACTTTATCAAAACGTTTATCCATCTTTGTGGAAAAGTCATTGACTACCTCTAGTATCTCGTCGATTCGTCCATCCGTGTGTTTTTGTCCCTCGGTTATTGCCTTGAGAAGTTCGGTATTGGTTGGTTCTTGATTCATATGACTATAGTATATAAAGTAGAGTGCATCGGTGTCAAGCAATTATTTTTCAATCCGCGCGATCTTTTTCAGTCTTCGTACATGGCGCGGCTCGCCGGAAAATGGAGTGGCAAGCCAAATATCAATTATTGGTTTGGCTTGAGCAAAGGTTAGGGCTAGGTCGCGGGCGGCAGGATCTTTGGTTTTACCGCCGCCAAAGCACAAAACATTGGTGTCATTGTGCCAGCGACTCATCTTAGCGCTCACTTTATCCCAAGCGCGCACGGCGCGTACGCCTTTTACTTTGTTGGCCACAATACACTCGCCAATTCCAGAGCCGCCTAAGGCAATTCCCCTCACCCCAACCCTCTCCCACACGGGGAGAGGGAGAGCGTTTGAATTCCTCCTCCTTAATGGGGGAGGATTAAGGTGGGGGTGGGCTTTGGCAACCGCTTTGGCCATAGGAATTATAAAATCTGGATAATCATCTTCTGGGTTATACTCATGCGGCCCAAAATCGCGCACTTTATAGCCGCGTTTTTTCAAATACGCCACAATTTGTTTTTTAAGCTCAAACGCGGCATGATCCCCGGCGAGGTAGATGGTTGGCCTTGCCATAGTCATCTATTCTACCGAACTCTTGACAAATACGCAAAATCATGCTATATTAAAAAGGTTCTTTGATGGCAAGCCTGGGGTCTTGGCAATTCTGCCAGGATGAGAGGTAAGCCAGAACATGGAGAGTGGATCATGGCAAAAAACATGGGTCCGGGTCAGAAGTCAGCGGTTCGATCGGCCGCAGGTAAGATGGCGGCGATCTGGATGGCGCTCGAGGCAGCCGTGCGTCAACGCGGTGGCAACGACGACGCGATCCTGCAGCTCGATTCGGAGGGAGCACAGTCGCTCCTCGAGAAGATCGCAGAATTGCTCGTCGCGAAGGTGGCCGTGCCTATCGTGAACGTCGCCTACCAAGCGGTGCTCACCTGGGTCATCGCGGTCTGCCGGTTCGTGTCCTACGTGGACCCGAATATCACGGCCGCGAACTTCCAGCTCCAGCTCGGAGACCTCACGCTCAAGGAAGTCATCGTCGTCGCAATCGACAAGGCGATGAGCACCGCCGACGTGCTCCAGCATCTGGACAACCAAGGTCTGCGGCCAGCCACGCTCCTGGAGCTCCTCTACTGGTGGTTGACCAACCCGAATAAGCACGCTAACTGCCTAGTGGTTGCGCTCGGACAGGTTTGGCGGGGTGGTGTGCCCTACGTCTACGGCCGCGGTGTTTGCCGGGAGCTCAGCCTCTGCGCGGTTGCGAGCGGCTGGGGTCAGGTCTGCAGCTTTGCCGCCGTCCGCAAGTAGGTCACTTGGGCCCTGGGAACCTTGGCCTTTGCAATGTTCCATTGGACCCTTGGTTCCGTTTTCCCCCGCACGTTGCGTAAGCGACGTGCGGGGCGTTTCTTTTTGTGCTAAACTAACGATGGAGAGTAAACGAAACAGTCCGCGGTCAATGAAGTTTATTCTTCTAGGCTTCGGGCGGTTGAAATCTGGGTGTACCGAAAAAGCCAGAATCATTGCGGCTACGGCTTCAATGAGCGCGCAACGGTACAACTCTAAAAATGAAAATACTTGGTGTAGAGAAGTAGCGGGATAACGTCCCGGAATACGATTCAACCCTGAGAGTCCCGATGTAAAGTCGGGATGCCACGCATAATTTTTCATTACTGTGTGGCATATTCAAAGGGTGGTGGCGCGGACGCTTCTCTACATAATTATGACGGCTTGGTTTGGCAGGGTAATGTGCCCTACGTCAACGGCAACGGTGATAACCGGAAGCTCAACCTCAACACGGTTGCGAACGACTGGAATCAGAACTACAGCTTTGCCGCCGTCCGCAAGTATCCCCATTCTCCTCCTACGTAGGAGGAGTTTGTTTTTGGGCTTGTGAAAATGATGGAAATAGGGTAAAGTATTAAAATTATGTAGTCGTCGGTCTTTAGCCGACGCACATTTCGCAGGCTGAAGACCTGCGGCTACAGTTGCTATGGCCAATATACCATTTCCAAAACGCGAAGAAGAAATTCTTGAGTTTTGGGATAAGAATCACGTATTTGAAAAATCTTTACAAAAACCCTCGCCAAAAGGAGAGTTTGTTTTTTATGACGGTCCGCCGTTTGCTACTGGCCTGCCGCACTATGGTCATATTTTGGCCTCCACCATCAAAGATGTTATTCCGCGATATAAAACCATGCGTGGCTATCATGTGCGCCGGCGGTGGGGCTGGGATTGCCACGGTTTGCCGATTGAAAATATTGTAGAGCAAAAACTGGGCATTTCTGGAAAAAAGCAAATTGAAGAGCGCGGGATTGCGGAGTTTAATCGGGCTTGTAGAGAAGGCGTTTTGGCCTATGCGGCAGAATGGGGGAAAATGGTGCGCCGTATCGGACGCTTCGTGGAGTTTGAAAATTCCTACAAAACCATGGATTCCACCTACATGGAATCAGTGTGGTGGGCACTTAAACAAATTTGGGACAAAAAACTTATTTATGAAGGACGCAAAGTGCTTCTTTATTGTCCGCGCTGTGAAACTCCGATTTCCAACTTTGAAGTCGCCATGGACAACAGTTATGAAGAGGTTACGGAGGAGGCGGTTATAGTAAAATTTCTAATTCACCTAATTTCTAATTCACCTAATCAAATTCCAAATAATGCGCCGGTGTACATGCTCGCGTGGACCACTACGCCGTGGACGCTGCCGGGAAACGTGGCGTTGGCAGTGGGAGAGGAGATTGATTATGTGATGGTGCGTACCCCCTCACCCGCTCCAACCACGGTTGGAGCACCCTCTCCCGCACGGGGAGAGGGAGATCGTTTTGATTCCTCCCCCTTGATGGGGGAGGATAAAGGTGGGGGTGAGTATCTGATCCTTGCCAAATCCCGCCTTGCAATCCTCACCGAACCATATGAAGTCGTGCAAGAAATGAAGGGTAAAGATTTGGTTGGACTTGAATATGCGCCGCTATTTAAAGTAGAAGGACTGTCCTTGCGCGCGCGCAAAGACAGTCCTTCTCGTCGAGCTTTCAAGGTGTATCCTGCGGATTTTGTGACGACCGAAGAGGGCACAGGCATTGTGCACACGGCTGTAGTGTATGGTGAAGATGATTATAATTTGGGACTCAAATACAAATTGCCAGTGGTACCTTTGCTTGATGAAAAAGGTGTATTTAATGAAAAATCGCCAGAGCTCATCTCCGGGCAGTATTTTAAAGATTCGGAAAATACCATTAAAAAAGATCTGGAGGCGCGGGGACTTATGTACAAGCGCGAGAAGTATACGCACTCCTATCCATTTTGCTGGCGTTGTGATACGCAGCTTTTTTACAATGCTATTCCAGCTTGGTTTGTTAAAATTTCCAAACTTAAGAAAAAACTCCTGAAACTTAATGAGAAAATTAACTGGTATCCAGAGCATTTAAAACATGGTCGGTTTAAAAATGGCCTTGAAAATGCGCCAGATTGGAATATCTCACGTAATCGGTATTGGGCTACTCCTTTGCCGTTTTGGAGATGTGTTGTGCATAACCCTCCCCAGCCCTCCCTTACCTTAAGGGAGGGAGAGAATTTAAGTCCTCCCCTTAAGATAAGGGGAGGTGCAGGAGGGGTTATGAATGGTGGCTGTGGTAACGTGGTTTGCATTGGGTCGTTTCAGGAGTTGAAGCAACGTGCGACAAATTACGACGAGGTGTACAAGTCGCATGATCTTAAGGATATTGATTTACACCGTCCGTATATTGATGAGGTGAAAATCAAGTGCGATAAATGCGATAGCGAGATGCGGCGCATTCCGGAAGTCGTGGACTGTTGGGTAGAATCCGCGTCCATGCCGTTTGCCGAGTTTCATTTTCCGTTTGAAAATCAGGAAGAATTTAAAAGGCGTTATCCGGCGGATTTTGTGGCAGAATACATTGCACAAACGCGGGCTTGGTTTTATGTCATGCATGTAATTGGTAGCGCGATTTTTGGAAAGCCGCCATTTAAAAATGTGGTTACCACTGGCACGATTCTGGCAGAGGATGGCAGTAAGATGTCTAAGTCAAAACAGAATTTTCCTGATCCGTGGGATTTGATTAATCGTTATGGTGTTGATGCTTTGCGTTTTCACCTTATGACTTCGGTTGTCATGCAAGCTGACAATCTGAATTTTTCCGAGCGCGAGGTTGATGGGATTTATAAAAAAGTAGTATTGCTTACGCAAAATGTACTGAGTTTTTACAAATTGTATGCACCACCCCTAACCCCTCCTCCACAAGGAGGGGAAACGAATCAATTTCCTCCCCTGCCCGAGGGTATTTCCTCCCCTGCCCGAGGGGAGGCTAGGAGGGGTGGGAGCGGAGGGGTGGGAGATGTACCGTCTAATTCACGCCACATTCTTGATCGCTGGATTATAGCGCGGCTCCATGAAACAATTCGTGATATGACTGAAGGGTTAGATCGTTATGATGTAGTGCGAGCTGGGCGTTTGATTCCAGAGTTTGTAAATAATCTTTCAACTTGGTATTTGCGCAGATCGCGCGAGCGTTTCAAAAGCAGTAAAAAATCAGAACGTGAATCAGCTCTACGTACTACGTCCTACATTCTACATACTTTTTCCCAACTGCTCGCTCCCTTTATGCCGTTTTTGGCAGAACATGTGTGGCAAGAAGTTACGAGTTACGAGTTACGAGTTACGAGTTACTCGGTACATTTAGCTGACTGGCCTAAGGTGAAGAAATCCAAAATTGATACGGCACTGCTTGAGGAGATGCGAGTGGCGCGAAAAATTGTGGAATTGACGCATGCGGCGCGCGCCGAGGCAAAAATCAAAGTACGTCAGCCGTTGGAAGAATTAAAAATTCAAAATGTAAAATTAAAAATGAGTGAGGAATTATTGAGATTGATTGCGGAGGAGGTGAATGTGAAAGAGGTGAAGATTGTCCCCTCACCTCAATCCTCTCCCACGGGGGGAGAGGAAGTAATTGGCAATCCCTCTCCCCGCAGTACTGCGGGGAGAGGGCAGGGTGAGGGTGGCTGGGTTACCAAGACCGACGGCACACTTACGATTTCACTCAACACCGCAATCACTCCGGAACTTCAAAAAGAAGGTCTGGCGCGCGAGTTGACCCGTCATATTAATGAAGTGCGCAAGATTGTAGGACTTACTCCGCAAGATACCGTGCATGTGATGGTTGCGGTGATTGCCCCCTCTCCCCCAACCCCTCTCCCCCAGGGAGAGGGTAGGGTGAGGGAAGTAGTGAAGGATTTTCAAAAACAACTGCGCAAATCCGTAATCGCGGCGTCAGTCAAGGTGGTCAACGCCCCGCAAGAAGTTGACTGGTCGCATGAGGTAGAGCTTGAAAATCACGAGAAACTTTGGGTGGGGATGAGGAGAGGTTGATAGGAAAACGCAGATTTGGTATACTAAAAGTGAACTTAAGATTAACTAAAAATACCTAAGGCACGCTTAAATTTTTGACCAATCCTCCTAAGCACCTGCTGTTTCGGAGCAAAAAATCCGCTTATGAAAAAACTTATTTCATCCATAACAGCAGGAATATTTGCGTTTTCGGCATTGGCTGCGTTTGCGCAGTCAGATGATCTGGGCCGCGAGGCAACGCAAGAAGTACTTAAGGAAACGCCGGCTGCGTCCACCACAACCTCCGCGCCAATGTCAGCGGAAGAAGCTAAATATAAAACCCTCATACGCTCGGATGCCGCAACATTTAAGGTAGAACTCACTCCGTCAAATGAAACCACAGCTACAAATTTCGTCACCTATGGCACTTCTGAAAAAACCAAAGCCCTTGGCGCGGGCGAGCGGCGCGCGGTTATGCGCGATTACTTTGAAACCGTAGGACGCGGCAATGTAAACTATGAGGATGTGGAACGCATCACTAAAGGGGAAAAGCCGGTTTCCCGCAATCTGGAAAAAGAGCGTGTGCAAGTCGGAGCCGCGCTCAAAGTCTTTACCAAAATCTTCGGCCACAATCCAGATTTCCAAGATCCCAAAGAAGATCTGGCCTGGAATGCGCTTCTTTATCGCATCCGCTTCTCGCGCGACCTTGCAAAAGAGCGGGAGGGCATTGCGGAATTTAAAATGATTTTCAAACGTGCACCCGCAACTCCGCTGGATTGGGCTGCTGTGCGGGTGTTGGGGTATGTGTTATAGTTTATAGTATAAAAGGCTCTTTGAAAAATATCCTTAGCATGAACACCGTCAGGGCCTCTTTAAGGAGGGAGTGCGATGCAAAGCCCACGCACAGCAGTATTGGCAGGGCTTACCCTTAGCATCGTGCTTAGTTTGGGGCTTAGTGTTTCTGCAGACGAGCTTACCGAGGGCGCCAAGGCGAGCCATGATGTGCCGGGGCTTCGTCCCTCGGGTCTTGATCTTGGCTTTACCGCATTCGGGAAAAGAGGAGGATCAACTGAGCTTCAACATCTAGGGCCGTATGCTCGTTTTTCACTGCGCTTTGAGAACGTTTTCTCCTACACCTCGGTTGGCTATTACGAGGCTTTGCTTGCGTTTCGCCGCCGTGCATTGCTGATTGAACGAGCCGAGCTTTCCGCGCGCACAGTCTCAGTAGGATAGGGGATCGGCGCTGATCTGGAGCTTGGCCGGGTACGACTGGCGCTGTTTGCCGAGGGTGAGGGAACAGTTTGGACAAGCGCGGTCGTACTGGAGAAAGTCAAGACTACCAAAGCGCAATACGCACGGCTCGGCGAAGAGTTTCGCAACAAGGTTGACCCTTCCTACCGTTGGTACTTTGTGCGCACTGGACTGCTTGGAAGCGCGCAGTGGGGTACAGTGGCGCCCTACGCCTCGCTTGGCTATCTCCGGTTTGATGCAAAGTTCGTAGTTGAGATGGATCCTGATCTTGCAAAAGCCGTACTTGCCATTGGGGTCAAACCTGATGCGGGAAACAAGCACATCGTAAAAGACGTGCCAGCAGGTTTGCTTGGCGCAGCAGTCAACCTCTCGCGCAAGTGGCTTTTGACCACAAGTGCTGCTTTTGTGCCACTTGATCCTGCTTTTGAAGAGTGGGTTCTTATCTCCAATGCCGCCCTTGGTCGGCGGTTCTAGCCCTTTTCTTCCCGGATCGCTCTGCCCCGCGATCCGGAGCTTTTTTATTAGTTCCTTTTAAAAAACGATAAGGTATACAGGGCGAGTGCGGCGAGCTCCGGCAACCAGACACTCAGCTTTGCTACTCCTAGTTTTGAAGCGAAGGGGACTATCATACTTTCAAATAGTATCTGGATACTCTTAAAAAGTAAAGTAAATGTGCAGTACACATGGACTTTTGTTAAGTGGGTCGGTGCGCTTGTGGGCATCAGACAATGAATTACTTGAGGATGGGATTGATGGGGATGGGGATGGGGATGGCGTTGCAGATGCCGACGAAATAGTAAATTTTGTACAGTTTGAGGGGGATCAGTTTGTAACGATTGTAGCCGGTACCATAAAAACATTTATTCTCAAAGCAGATACTACCGGCGTTTCAAGTTCAATGGATGATACAGTGCGATTTGATGTAATGGATGAGACAGCCGCAGTTGATGGTAATGAATTTCAGTGGGATGCACCGACTGTCGGTATAGTTGACCGGTCAGGTACCGGGGTGCCATATCTTCCGGTTATTGGTGGCACGCTTGTGTATTAGTGTTGACCTGATGTGAGATTGAATAAAGGACAGTCCCGCTTCTGCGGGACTGTCCTTTTGTGATATAAAATTACACTGACTTGACAAAAAATGGCATTAGGATATCCTGTACATATATGTACAGGATAAAGAAGCACAAAATCTTCCATATTTCCCTTCCGCCTTTGGATCGTATTGCCGCGCTTGCGCGGCTTGGGCAAGAGGTGTTCCACGCGAGCGATCTTGCCAATCTTTGGCAGATACGGGATCCCAATACTCTTTACACCACTCTTAAGCGATATACTCAAAAAGGGCTTATTTTTCGGATCCATAAAGGTATGTATTCGATTAGGCCGCTTGATGAGATTGATCCTCTTTTGCTTGGGGTCAAAGCACTTCACCGCTTTGCATATGTAAGTACGGAGACCATGCTTGCGCAGTACGGGGTGATTCAACAAAAAATTACCGCGATTACATTAGTATCAGACATTTCTAAGCGATTTTCAATTGGATCGCATCATTACGTATGTCGAAAACTCAAAGATCGTTACCTTTATAATACTGCGGGGACTGTCACACAGAACAGCGTAAGGCGCGCTACTCTTGCGCGGGCAGTTGCTGATATGTTGTATTTTAATTTGCGGGCTTATTTTGACAACTTGAACCATATTGATTGGGATGCAGTGCGCGTGCTTCAAAAAAAAATAGGATATCCTTTAACTCCGTCTCGCTATGTTTCTTCCAAAACAAAGTGATGCCATACATAAGGCCTGGCTCTATCGTCTCCTTTCCGCAATTTACAACTCTCCCGAGCTTGCCACAGTTTTGTATTTCAAAGGCGGAACTTGCGCCGCCATGCTGGGATGGCTTGATCGTTTTTCTATTGATTTAGATTTTGATTACGCCGGGGGAAAAAATGAGATAGTTAAAGTCCGAAGCATGCTTGAGCAGATATTTGCCGATCTTAATCTGGAGATTAAAGATTCGAGCCGTAAAACATTGCAATATTTTTTGCGCTATCCTGTTGCACAAAAAGATATGCGCAATACAATTAAAATTGATACCACTTTTCCTTTACTAAAATCAAATCAATATGCCCCGCAACAGTTGGCCGATATTGATCGTACTATTATATGCCAGACGAAAGAAACGATGTTTGCTAACAAACTCGTCGCTTTGATTGAGCGCTATGAGCTGCGCGAGGCAATTGCTAGCCGCGATCTTTATGATGTCCATCATTTTTTTATGCAGGGGTTTCGGTATCACGCGCCGGTAATTTACGAACGGCGTAAAACAAAAAACCTGGCCGCATTTTTCAAAATGCTTATTCAATTTGTGGATAAGCATATTACGCAGCGAATTATTGATCAGGATCTCAATGTACTTTTATCGCCTGACCATTTTCGCCGCGCGCGCCGGCATCTTAAGCGCGAGACACTAATGTTTTTACGTGATGAATTGCAGCGTATTGAAGGGAAGAATAAGTGAACATTTTAAAATCTGCATTGCTGTGATATCATGTACTCGATATGATCGCGTATCTCAAAGGACAAGTGAGAATGCGGGGGAAGGATAGCGTTGTTGTTGTAATTGATAATGTTGGATATGAAGTATTTTTGCCTGCGCTGGCTTTGGAAAAGGCAAAAGTAGGGGAGGAGCGGGAGTTTTTTACGCATGAATATTTGCGGGAAAATGCGCGGGAGCTGTATGGATTTCCAACTAAAGAAGAATTGGGGTTGTTTCGGGATTTGATGAAAGTATCCGGGGTGGGGCCAAAAATGGCATTGAATGTTTTGTCGCTTGGCGCTTCTCGCGTGCGTGAGGCGATTACCAAAGGTGATGCCGGAATTTTAGGATCAGTTTCCGGAGTTGGCAAAAAAACCGCGCAGAAAATCGTGCTGGAGCTCAAGGGGACTATTGAGATGGGAGACATCAGTTCGCAGTTCACAGAAGAAGCACTTGACGCATTGCGTCGCTTGGGCTACAGTCAGCGTGAAGCCAGCGAGGCGCTGAGCAATGTGCAAGATGCGGAAACCACGGAAGAAAAAATCAAAGCCGCTTTGAAGATTCTTGGCAAACGATAATTTGACATTTGTGAAGAGGTAATGGTAAGATATAATAATATGGATACGGCAATTAATTTTACCACTGAAATATGGAGGGATGGCGGGCATTTTGTGGCTTGGACGCCGGAGTTGGATGTTTCAAGCATGGGGAATACTATTGATGAGGCGCGTAAAAATTTGCGCGAAGCAATGGGGCTTTTTGTGGATGAAGCTGAACACATGGGAACGCTCCGCGATATTCTGGAGGAGTCCGGCTATGTGCGGAGTGTGGAGGGATGGCGCGCTCCGGAGATACTTGCGATTGAGAAAATGAGTGTTGCGGTTTCATAACCTGCAAGCTGTGTGCCAAAGATTGTTGCACTGCATTATAGAAAACTTGTGCGCGTTTTTGAGCAGGATGGATTTACCGTAGCGCGCCAAGAAGGAAGTCATATTGTGCTTACCAAACAGGGGATCTTAAGGCCGGTGGTAATCCCGACCTATGATGAGATCCCTGTTTTCATTATTAAAAACTGTTTACGGACTGCAAGGATGAGCAGGGATAGATATTTTGAACTGTTAGAAAACATGTGATTATAATTATATGATGGTTGAAATTAATGATCAAAAAGTTTGGAACGAATGGTTGCTTTCCCAACGAATGCAAACCGGGATTTTTTTGCAAAGTTGGGAGTGGGGGGAATTTCAAAAAACAGTCGGGCACAAGGTGCATCGCTATCTAAATCAAGATAAAGATACGATTGCACGATTGCGCAATCGTGAAATAGCGCAAGTTATTGAATTGCCATTGCCGCTTGGAAAAAAGTATTGGTTTATCCCCCGCGGGGAAGCTTTGCCTGGCCTTGTGGGAGAAGCACAAAAGCATGGAGTATGGTTTATCCGCTTTGAACCTATTACGAGTGATGGGTTACGAGTTAAGAGTTATGTGAAAACACGGGATATAAGTCCGCCGCAAACACTCATTATTGATTTGGGTAAAAGTGAAGAGGAGTTGCTTGCGCAAATGCACGAGAAAACGCGATACAATGTGCGACTTGCGATTAGGAAAGGTGTGGAAGTGCGTTTTTCCGCCAAAGGCGGATCCGCCTCGGGCGGAGAAGAATTTTGGAAACTAATGCAGGAGACGGCAAAGCGTGATAAGTTTAGCACGCATCCGCGGGAGTATTATGAAAAAATGCTAGAGGTGCTTAGCAATTACCCCTCACCTCAATCCTCTCCCACACGGGGAGAGGAAGAGAAAGACAATCCCTCTCCCTTAGGGAGAGGGGAAAAAACAAACACCCCTCTTAAGGTAAGAGGGGATGGGGGAGTTATGCATGTTCGTCTCCATATGGCCTATCAGGGCATTACTCCGGTTGCCGGAGCAATCGTGGGTTATTTTGGCGACACCGCAACCTATCTTCACGGCGCTTCCTCATACGAGCATCGCGCGGCAATGGGACCCTATGCTTTGCACTTCCAAATCATGAAAGAGGCGAAAAAAGAAGGGTACAAATTTTATGATTTTTGGGGAGTCAATACTACATACTACAAACTACATACTACGAACTCATGGGCGGGCATGACGCGATTTAAAACGGGATTTGGTGGACAAGTTGTAGATTATCCCGGCACCTTTGACTTGCCACTTAACAAATTTTGGTATACAGTGTATCGGCTTGGAAGAAGAATGCTCCCATAGTTTCGTCGTTCTTTTCTTGCCCCTATAGTTCAACGGACAGAATGCAGGCCTCCGAAGCCTGATATCCACGTTCGATTCGTGGTGGGGGCAGAGAAAGAGCTGAGAGGGTTCGCCGTGCACCACGTAGGGTGCATGGCGCCGTGAACATTGCATGGTTCACTGGCGATTCCTACTGGGAGCAAAAAAGACCCCGCAATATGCGGGGTCTTTTTGGTACGCCGGCTAAAGACCGGCGGCTACATTATTTCTTCTCTTCTAGCTTCTTTTTTAATTCTTCCAAGCGGTCTTTGGCCTGTTGATTGTCCGGATTGAGTTCCACAACTTTTTGAATTTGTTCAATTGCTTTTTCAATATCACCTTGCTCCTCGTATATTTGTGCCAAAAACCAGCGCGCGTTGGAGAAGTTTTCAGCAAGACGTACTGCTTCCTCAAGTTCTACTTGTGCAGCATCCTTGCGCTGATTTTGCAAAAGGTACAGGCCGATTTCATAACGAAGCGCGGAGTCATTTTGGGCAACTGCTTGAGCGCGGCGATAGGCTTGAATCGCTCCTTCTACGTCTTGTTTTTGCGCTAAAAGACGCGCGAGTTCAAGATGAGCAAAGACGTAGTTGGGGCGAATGTTTGCAGCTTTGCGCAATAGTTCCTCCGCAGACTGAGTGAGCAGTTTGGTCTCTTCCTCTTTAGCGCCAGATGTGGCAAGCGCTTTTGCTACGCCAAGATTTACAAGTAAGGAAGGGTCTGATGGCGAAAGTTCTAAGGCCCTGCTAAATGCGTCAACCGCAGCCAGCGCCGCGCCGCCTGTGATTGGACTAATATCAAGATAGACTGAGCCAAGCATTATCCAGTTGGTAGAGTTTTGGGGAGCAAGTTCTGTTGCGCGTCTTGCGGAAGCGAGTATTTTGTCAGTAATATCGCGAAGCTCTTGGAGAGCGGTTTGTGTTTCTTTATCTGACGGCGCTTCGGCAAGTTTTTGGCGCAACAGTCCCCGGCGTGTTTCTGTCAGTAGCCGCAAATAGGAATCGTTCCATGGATCAAGGCGCGTAGCTTTTGTCAGGTATGATTCAGTAGTACTGAGATTTGAGATGCCAATGGTAGCGCCTTTGAGAACTGTCGCTTCTGCGAATGCGCGGCGCCCTTGAAGTGTGAAAAGCCCAAGCACAAGCAGTATGATAAGTGATCCCACAGTTGGGCGTGCCAGTCCGACTAAATTTAATTTTAGAGGACGTAAATTTAGATGAGCAAGCATGAGTCCCAGAAGCGTGTCAAAGAAAAATTTGGCTGCAAGCGGCATGGGCACAAGCCAGGCGCCGACAAACAGCGCGACTCCGGCTGCAAAAAGAGCGGTTTCCTCGGTAGTGGATTCTTTGCGCCACTTCTGCCAGCCGTAGGATACCAGCACGGAGAGAACCGTGAGAATGAGGAGTCCGGTTCCTATAAAACCCAAAGTAGCAAGCCAAGTTAGACCCGTGGATGAGCCCCAATCGAATGAAATATTCCAAAATGGAGTTTGTAAAATAGGAAGCGAGCGGAAGCGCAAGTAATCCGCGCTAAAGGTGGCAGGACCTGAACCCAAAAGCGGATGCGCGCCCAGAGTTTGCAGAGCAATAGACCAGGTTTCGCGGTGCGACGGGCCAACCTCTAGCGGTGTTTTCAAAAAGTTCAAAAACGGCCGTACAGCAAGCACAATAGAAAGCAGTGTGCCAAGCGTAATAAGAAGGATCGCAGTGGGCGGCGTGCGTTTCTCACTTTTTTTCAGTTGGCGCAGGGCAAGCAGGCCTAGACCAACCGCCACTATAATGAGCGGCGCGCGAAAACCGGTTCCGACAATAAGCAATGCCGGAGGGACAAGTGCGATAAGAGTACTAGCGATTGCCCGGCGTGAGGAAGCATTTAAGAGACGTCCGACTCCCAGCACAATTGTAGCGGCCGCAATCATGGTTGCGGTTGTGGTGGTGCCCGCAGGATTGAAACCTTGAGAGGGAATAAAACGGTATATGTTCAATCCTAAAAGAGAGATGATAGTGATAAGGGAGAGTACGCTTCCAGAAGCGATAAGTGCAAGATAGGGTAGTTTTGAATTTTCCCGTCCTCCGTGATAGGTAAGGAGAATCCAAAGCCCAAGGAGCAGTAAACTGAATACAGCGATTGATTCAGTGCCGCCATATCCAAATAATCCTTGATGTCGCAGTCCTGATTGCCAAGCACTGATTGTTGCGAACACAATAGTTGCAATGCCGAGAGGTACGAAAAGATGACGCGGGATAAAGTCAATGAATTTTCTTTTTAAGGCATTTTTGAGAACGAGTATCACTGCGATGCCTACTGCAAGCGATAGAAAGAGTTGTTTTGAAAATTCAGCGGTAAGACTCCATGGCGTCGCGATAAATGGAAAAAAGAAAATAGCAATTGCCGCGGCAATGCATTGCCAAGGCAGGCGTGAAGTCGCAGATTTTTCCGACACCGGCGACACAGCTACTTGTGTCATCTGCGGAGGGGAGATTTGTGGTTTTTCCTTGAGCTCATGATACCAGGGTTCTCTGATCGGCGGGGCTGGTATTTTCCGTATGGTTCTTACAGATCTTCGGACCGGCGCTTTTGTAGTCCGCGCGCCAGTCTCGCTACGCGATACGGCGCGGGACTTTGTCTCGCGCACAGGTGCGCTCGACTCCGCCTTTTTAGTTGTTGTTTTTGTTTTCGCTGTAGGCATATTAAAATAGAGAATTATGAATTATGAATTATGAATCATGAAAAATCAACATCCATAATTCCTAATTCATACTTCCTGATTCTGAATCATTGTACCACACCTTTTCCGCGCCCGAAAGGGTCAGCTTCAAGGGAGGAGGAAAGTGATGGCGCATCAGTGGAAAAAACCGTTTGCATAATAGTATCTGTCGCTTGCGCGCGAGAAACCCCAAGGAGCAAGAGTAATTTTCCACGATCATCCTCCTTTGGTTTGGCGATCACTGAAAACTCAGCAGAAAGCTCAGGAGTCGTGATTGGCATGCGCGGCACATCCCATCTGACTTCGCGCGCACTTTCATTGAAAGACAATTTTCCTTCCTGTGCTAGTTGCGCGCCTGACCATTTTACTCCTTCCGGAAGATTGGCAATTACAGCAATCTCAGAAAGATCATGAAAAGTATTTTTGATTTTGAATCTTACTGTAAATTTTGTCTCTTGTCCGACTTTTGGCGGAAGCGGTCCAGACCCTTGCGGCGTACCGGTTGCACTAAAGTAACGCGCCTCGGAGGCAAGCGTAAGATCAGAAACTATCGTAAGTTTGAACTTAGGGGTGCGGATGGATCCATCTTTGTAAAGTGCCTGTGCTTCAAGCTCAATAAATGGCGACGCATGAAGCGGCGCACTTTTCATCAGCGGAAGTGTTGCCGAAAGTTCAGTGCTCTGTCCCGGATTGAGTGTGATTTCGTCTACCGCAGGAAATGTAATCGTACTTCCGGCAATGATTCCTTCGTGGGCGTTTGCATTTTTCCAATCAATAAGATCGCTTGTAACAGGAATCGTGAGATGAAGTCCTGAAATTGGCTCGCTTGCGCGATTTTGAAGTTTTAAAGCGAGGCGAAAAGTATCGCCAAGACGCAGCCATTTTATTTCCGGATTGTTATTAATAAAAAGATCAAGCTGAAGATCTGATCCTTTAACCTCGATCGTTTGCTGTTCTTTCCCTAAAGGATATAAACGTGCTGTTCCTTCTGTTTTTGAAACCTCAATAACTAGGTCTTGCGCTCCTTGAGCACTGCTCAAAAAGGTTCCCTTAAATTTTATTTCCTTCTTTTCTCCGGGCAATAGCGTTTGAAGCGCCCAGACTCCTTTGTCGACTTTTGGATCTGTGTCATCAAGAATAAATGTGGAAGGAGGAGTAAGTGTTGCTTGCACATTATCAAAAGTTTCGTCAGTTTCATTTTTAATTTCTCCCCGTATCTCCAGTTCTTCTCCGGGCACTGTTGAAGCTGGACCGCTAAGTAAGATATGCACTCCATGAGCCCGAATGGTAAAGGTGTGAGTTTTTGAGGTTTTAAATTCAGCATTAAAGTCCGCTGGCTTATAGGAGAATATGGATTGTAGTTCAAGCGTGTCATCTACAAATCCGTAAGGAATGAGCCTAAGGCGTAACTCACCGCTTGAGCGGGCAGGAATTGTTCCAAAATTCCACTCCAGACGACCATTTTCAGGTTTGGGAGACGCTTCTTTGAGAAGTATGTTATCAGGAAGGCGCAGACGCAGCGCTCCGAAGGCGAGCGGTTTTCGATCGGAATTTTTATAGGTGATGATGACCTCTTGTGGAACGCCGGAAACCACCTCTTGGGGTCCATCCAAGCTCAAGGTTATTTCTCCGCCACCTTTACCTTGCGTGCCAAAGAAAAAAAATCCGAGCCAGGACGCGGTGATTACTGTTGCAAGAAACAAAATAATGCCGAAAAGCAAGCGCGTGGTTCGCCGATGGTATTCATGCTCAAGATGGCTCATATCCGGTAGTTTGCCTTTCTTGTCTTGATAGATGAAGCGCAACTCTTGATCAAGAGCTCGCCCTTTATAGAAATGGTGTTTTCGCATACGATTAAAGACGATACAGAATTGCGGAGTTCGCAATAGTTTTATCAAGCACTCCGGTAAAATTCCAGCCAGAAGCCTGCCAAACTCCTTCCCCGCCTCCACTGATAATCTGCAGTTGCGGATCAAGGCTTACTTGACTTGTAATTTTTGAACGTGCTCCGGCTTGTTGTTCTATAGTTAGCGCGTAGGTAATGGTGTTGTGTAAATATCTCAAGGGGATTTCATAGGTAATTTTACCTTGCACGGCCTCCCCCGGATTGACAATAAGCCAGTTTCCAAATACAGTTTTACCGCGTTCGTTCCATATGCGCGTGCCGCTTGCAAGATCAGCGCGTGCTTCAGTTTCCTCATTCCTGATATCGGGATCCGGATCAAGCGTAATCGGCGGTTTTTCAAAAAGATGCGACGGGGGAATACTAAATCCGCTTGCTGAAATGAGCCGCGCATCTTTTGGCACATACATTCGCACAAACGAATAATTGCGGATGCCAAGTAATTTGTCCCCATGTTTCCCATGGTGAGTTCGCGTAAGGGTTACTGTTGTAAGAATTGTCCCTTCGCGTGTTATCCGTGCCTCATGGTGAATATTTTGATCAATAACACCGTCGGTTTTTCCTCCGCCTACATTTGAAGTAATTACTGAAAGATAGTCTCCGCTGACTTCTTTAAGCGCGCCGGAGGCACCAAGGCGATGCAATGCCGCCTCGGTTTCCTCATCGCGACTCCAAATCTGGATGTCTTTTTTATAAAGAGCGTTGATTAGAATTGTGAGTGCGGTTTGAGGATTACTTCGTGTAAGTTCGCGCGCCTTTTCAGTTACAGCTGGGAAGAGCGTGGTAATAATTCTTTTAGGAGTTTTGCGATTTGTCTCGCGATCACGCGCAATAATATTTTGGAGTTGATCAATAAAATTTTGCGCGGTAAATTTTTCCCCGCCTGACAATGTGATAGGCCCCGCGCTTTTAAGAATCTCCTCACCCAGATAGGCAGTAATCGCAATGACGCCATCAAGAGTCGGTCCGCCGGTTGCCCCGTACAGTTCAGAAATTTTTTTGGCGGAAGTCGGAAAGTCAGGCCACCAGTTCGCGTCCTGCAGTTCAAAGCGGGGATTGATAAGGTGAAGAGGCTTGGGTGAGATACGATTAAGTGTGAGTTGTCCTTGAACATCATAACTGCCGCCTGAAGGAATTTCGACATTGTCTATTTTTCCGTTATTGATGGTAAGCAGTGCTAAAGACCCGGCAAATCCTCCGGTAGCGCGAAGTTCGCGTGGATTTTGGAAGACCAGGAGAATCTTCTTTTGCTCGCGGCTTCCACTCAAATCAGTAAGCACCGTAAGAATATCCTCTGTCGCGCGGAGTTTTTCTTTAAGCGGCGAAAGTATTGGTTTCCAAGACTGGCGATCAGCAATAAGCCGCATTTTTTCGCTTAAATAGGAAATTTCAGTTGACGCCTCGCTTAGCAATGTGGAAAACGATGCTGTCCCAGCTTTAAAATTCAAAAGTGTAGTGAGCAGTTGCTTACCGGAGAGCGCCGTAAGTTCAGAAAGTTCAAGGGCGGTATACTTTGCTTTTATGTGCGCCGGAAAAATTAAACGCAGCGGCCCAAAAGCATGCAAAGTCTGCCGCAGGTCCTTAATATTTCCAAGACTAAAAGCGAGCTCGGTTTTCGCGCGCGTAAAATCTTGCGCGCGCAGTGCATCAATAAATGCGTTTGCATGTTGTACGCCCTCGCTCATATTAGATGCTACTTTATATTCTGTCGCTTTTACGGCGCGGTATATGAGCAGGCCTTGTACTGGAAGAGTAATTGCCACCAGCAATAGAAAAAATATTCCGACGCGCTCATGGCGGAAAATCGCCGGAATCGGTATGTACAGCCGCGCACTCCTTTGCCCCTTGACATGGCGCGTTTTTTGATTAAGACGACCCTTGAGCGTTTTACCAAATGTGGCGGCACTGCTCAAAAATGATGAAAAACCCTCTTGCCAGCCTTGTTTTTGCGTTTCAATAAGTTTTGCAAAATTTTCCGAGTGAGCTTTTAGTAAATCCGGCACCTCGGCAACGCGTTCGTCAAAGGCCGCAATGCGATTTTGTAGTCGCAGGTCTTTAGCCTGCGCAATTGTATTTTCGCGGCGCAAATTCAAGACATGGGGCGAGTGCGCGCCTTCATGCGGTTGAATCGCAACAGGGACTGGTTGTTTTGGTTTTGGGGAAGTTTTTTTAGACATGGGATATGAAGTCGTCACTGAGTGACGGGGCATGCTAGTCACTCAGTGACGACTAACAATTCTCCCATTTTACACTAAAGAGGCCTGTTCGTACAAGTGTAGAGTTTGCCGCGCGTTATTTTGCCAAGAATATGCGCGGGGAAGCGGTGATTTAACTGGATTGCGAAGCGCATTAAGAATAGTTTTAGCCATATAATCAGGATTTAGCGGATCAAAATAAGCCGCGGCATCGCCCAAGATTTCGCGATGCACCGGAATGTCTGATACGGCAACTGGCGTCCCAAAAGCAAGCGCTTCAAGGGGTGGCAGACTAAACCCTTCTTCCAGCGAGGGTTGGACAAGGAGCGCGGCGTTTTTGTAAAGCGCGGCAAGCTCAGAGTCAGTGGCAGAACCGTAGAATACTATTGAGGATGTAGTATGTAGTACGTAGGACGTAGATTTTAATTTTTTCCAAAACCAATCTTCTCTTCCGACAAGTACAAGTTTGTACTCTGGCAATTGCGCGCGCACAATTTTCCATGCTTCCAGCAGTCGTGCAAGATTTTTGTGCGGATAAGCCGCACCGATGTACAAGACGAAGTCATCAGTCATCGGTTCACGGTTCACGGTTTGGTTTGACTTACTGTGAACTGTAGTCTGTGAACTGTTGACTAATGTTGCCGCTTCATAAATCACCTGCACCTTCTTTCGCACCTGCGGATACTTGTCCAGCAACTGTTCTTTTACAAAATTGCTCGGTACAATAATCGCGCGCGCGGCCAGCACTGCGTGGCTAAAAATTAATTTGAACGCTTGGAATTTTAGCCAGTAGGTAATCCGCCCGCGTGTGGAAGACTCCCGCGTGCGATTGGAGGAAAAAAGTTCAAGATCATGGATAGTAACAACAAATGGGCGGTTGAAAAAGAAGGGAACGTTCCAATGGGGAAAATGGATAAGTGAGGCGGTAGTACGTAGTAAGTAGTATGTAGAAAGTTGTTCGCGAATGCCATACCACTGTGCGTTCCAGAGTGCCTTATGAAAGCGTGGATTTTTGGGTTGATATTCGTCAAAATTCGCCCGACGCAAAAAAATAGTGTAACGAATTTCTCCCTCTCCCTCGGTGGGAGAGGGTTGGGGTGAGGGGGAAATTTGTTCCAGCGCCTCAATCAATTTCATCAAATACCGTCCAATCCCGCGCTGGGCTGTCCCATACATCCTGGCATCAATGGCAATGTGCATAAAAGGGCTTGACAAGAATAATATATGTGATATACTTTAAATACGATCCTTGGTGAAGGCCTGCCGTATGGCAGAGATTGGTCTTTCGCAAGAAAGAATAGCCAAGGTGAACACCCATAAAATCCCTGCGTAAGCAGGGTTTTATGATATTGTAATATTTTGCAAATAACCCGTTTGTTGTGCTTTCCTCACTAGGGCTTGTGCATCCGGATGTTTAAGCAATGCACTGCGGATGCATCCTGCCCACATATCTGCAAGACGTATTAGTGGTTCACTTTCATCTCGTTTGCTTTTCACAATACGCAGAGAGATGCCTGTTGCTCTCAGTGCGTTAGTAAGCTGTTTTGCTTTATAACGATCTATACCATCTACATATACACTTGCGCGATATGGTTGTTGTGCTACAAGTTTGATTGATTTTTCAAGCAGCTCAAGCATTGGGAAAAAATAAGGAATTGGTTTTCGGTAATGTGCTGTAAAAACACTGCCTTTTGCGATCTTTTTTTCAAGAATTATGGAAAGATATTGTATGCGCCGCGGATAAGATATTTTGTGCCATTTTAAATGATTGGTCTGTGCAATTTTCTCCGCATTAGTTAATTGCTGGCGAAGAGTTTCTTGATCACTGCTACTCACTATCGCAACTACTACAAAGAATTCTGAACCCGCGTCTTGGCCTGCCTCATCAACATAGCAATAAAGTTTCTGCATAAACTATAAACAAAAAAGCACTTCTAGTGCTTTAAACATACCAAACTCTTGACATTTTGGCAAAAATATGATAATATAAAATATGCTCTTTTAAAGCAAAACTACCTAATGAGGAGAGCTTATTTATCATATTTTTATGTGGTAAGCAAGCTCTTCTCATAACGAGGAAGCCTCTGGGCCCCGGAGTGAGGGGCAAAACGCTTTTCGGGCAATCAAGCCTGAAAGGAGAACGACCATGGGATCCAACGATTCTTTCCACGCAATGCGGCGCGGCCTGTCCGAGGGTCAATCCGAGGCGCTCCTGCGCAACGTCTGGCTTGCCGGTGGCGGCGACCAGGGCGGCAACGAGGCCGTCCATGCCCTGCTCCGCGGCGAGATGAAGGTCATCTTGCAGGACGCGATCGTTCTGCTCGTGGACGCGACCGGCCGGTGCATCCCGCTTCCCACGATCAAGGGCGAGCACGTGGATGCCAACCGCGACTTCTGCCTGGTCCAGCCCGCGATCGACTACGCCGCTATTCTCGGCCGCCTTCAGCAGTTCTTCGCGCCTGGGATGAAGTTTGTCTCGGCCGAGGAGTTCGCCAAGCAGGCCACGGCGCTCATCACGCGGATCCGTGAGACCAAGCAGGTCGCCAACTTGCTCAAGGGCGTGTGCCTGCCCATCGTCCTGCCGCAGATTACCGTCGCGAACTACGGGCAGACCCTGGAGGAGACCTTCCTTACGGCGGCCGAGCGCGCGTACCAGGCGCAGTACCCCGACCGGACGTTCTACAACTACCGCGCGGGCACGCTCGCCGGGCAGGTCCAGATCGTCGAAGAGAGCCGGCACCAGCGGCTCGTGGAGAAGATGGCCAAGGGCCCTGTGGTCCTCATCCACTTCCCAAACCCCATGCAGGGCTTCTCCATCCCGGCAGATCGCAAGATGATCAGCGCGTTGCCCGAGGGCTTCATGCTCGCAGGCGCGCTCGACACGGCGACGTCCGTCGTCGCTCACACCGTGACGCTCGCGCGTAACTACCACACACCCGGACTGGACTGCGCCGCGAACTCTTGGCGGGGCCTTTCGCTCTGCTTCAAGGCCAGCGACGACGGGCTCGGCTTCCGCTACAGGCGCCTGATCGCCGACGACGACTGCTCGGGCGGCCTGTCCTTCGTCGGGTAGTAGCGTCTCTCGGGCTTCGTTCTCTTGTCCTTTGGATCAAGTCGCTTGTGGATTTGGTCTTTGGGACGACTCAGTTTCATGGCGGGCGTACGACTCACAATCGTACGACCCGCCTTTTTTAATTGACGCTTCGCGTCACATCTCCTCCACCGTTTCTATGGTCAGCAAGTGCAGGCCTTGCTTGAGAGTTTTTTGGATGGCGGAGATAAGGGCCAGACGGAAGGCGCGGGTGGGTTTAGCGGATTTGAGCACTGGCGAGTTTTCATAAAAATCAGAAAATTGCTGGGCAAGTTTGTACAAGTATTGGGCAAGATGAGAGGGACCGCGATCTTGCGCGGCCTGTGTGATAATTTCTGGAAAGCGGGCGAGTTGGAAAATTAGGTGCCATTCAAGATTACTCATACCCTCACCCCTCATAACGCCCCCTTCCCCCCCTCTTATCTTAAGAGGGGGTTGGGGGGAGTTACTGCCTGCTTTGCGCAGGATGCTGGCGATGCGCGCATAGGTGTACAACAAATACGGTCCAGTATCGCCGGTAAAGGCAATTGAGGCCTTAGGATCAAAATGTACTGCGGTTTTTGGCGCAACTTTGAGCAAATAATAGCGCACTGCGGCTTGGGCAATAATTTCCGCGCGATCTTCAATTTCTTTTTCGTTTAAATGATCATGCCGCGTACGCACCTCTTCTTTAATCAGTCCCAGCATGTGATCCAAAAGCGCATCGGCTTCCACTACTGTTCCCTCCCGGGTTTTCATTTTTCCTTCCGGCAAAAATACATGGCCATAAGTCATGTGCTCACACTGGTTGGCCCATTTATATCCAAGCATCTGGTATATGGCAAAAAGCTGTTTGAAATAAAGATCTTGCTCTTGTCCCACACACCAGATTGATCGCGAAAGTTTATATTTTCTGAATTTCTCTGACCCAAGCGCAAGATCTGCTGTAGCATAAATTGCTGTACCATCAGCGCGCTGAAGAATTTTCGGAGGGAGCGCAGGCTGAAGACCTGCGGCTACAGGGAATTCAATCAATACCGCGCCGGTCTCATCTTTTTTAAATACGCCTTTTTTAAGTCCTTGTTCCACTACTTTTTTCCCTTGTTTCCAAAGTTGGCTTTCAAAATAGGTGGCATTGAATTTTATGCCCAGCCGTTTAAGTGTTTCATTGATTCCATCAAGCGCCCAGCCAGACATTTGTTTCCAAAGCGCGAGGGTTTCTTTATCGCCCGCTTCCCATTTTCGCACGAGTTCCTCAGCTTGCTTTTCTAGGGCTAAGCCCTTAGATTTTTCAGGGCTTAGCCCTGCCCGTTCTTCTTTGGCCTTGCGTTCAAACAATACATACCACTGTACTACAAATTGATCGCCTTTCATGCCTTCACTTTTTGGTGTTTTGTCTTTGCCCCAAAGTTTATAGGCCAGCATGGCTTTGGCAATTTGCAATCCGCGATCGTTAAATAAACAGGCGCGTACGATTTTTGATCCTTGAGACTCCAGCAGGCGGGCGACAGATTCGCCTAAAAATGCGTTGCGCAAGTGGCCAAGGTGGAGCGGTTTGTTGTTGTTGGGTGAGACCATCTCCATCATGACGCGCTGATTCCCCCTCCCCTGACCCCTCCCACGGGTGGAGGGGGATTGCCGGTTACTCCCTCTCCCTCGATGGGAGAGGGTTGGGGTGAGGGTGAATACCACCTTCGCCACATCATCTCGCCTCAACCAAAAATTCACATACGGCCCAGCGATTTCTACGCGCTCCACAAGTCCTTGCGGTTGCAATTTGTGCTGTAACTTTTGTGCCAGCGCGCCCGGTGCTATTTTTTTTTCTTTTGCCAGCGCAAACAGCGGAAGAGAAAAATCTCCCATGGCCGCATTTGGCGGAAATACAATATCGGCGGGCGTTGCTTTAACCCCCGCCTTGTTGAGAATTTTTACAATGTCCTCCCGAGCCTGATTAAGCACCATACATAACACGCACAAAGTGGCGCTTACCTTTTTGGATAAGTACGCCTTTTTTGGTTAGCGTAATTGTTGTGAGCGGATCTTTAATGACTTTGCCATCAATCTGCACTCCTCCTTGTTCTACTACTCTGCGCGCCTCGCTTTTGCTTTCGGATAGTTTTGTCTTCACGAGTAAATCAACAATTCCAATACTCATAACTCTTAACTCATAACTCATAACTCGTTCCGGTGTTTCATGTTTCTGGAACGTTCGCACAAATTCCTCCTCGGCTTGTTTCGCCGCCGATGCGCCGTGATACATCTCCACAATGGTGCGTGCCAGGCGAGCTTTAGAATCGCGCGGATTAGTTTTAATTTCTTTTTCCGGCACTGTAAGTTCAGTCAGTAATTTGAAATAGGATGAAATTAATGAGTCGGGGATAGTCATCAACTTGCCGTACATCTGTGCTGGCGCTTCAGTAATGCCCACATAATTGCCAAGTGATTTGGACATTTTTTGCACGCCATCAAGACCCACAAGCAAGGGACAGGTAATCACATCTTGCTCCGGCATGCCCATTTTTCTTTGCAAATCGCGACCGGCCAGCATATTGAATTTTTGGTCTGTGCCGCCGATTTCCACTGCGGCGCGCACGGCAATGGAATCATAGGCCTGCATGATTGGGTATAGCAGTTCGTGAATTCCAAGCTCTTCGCCTGACTTCAAACGTTTTTGAAAGTCGTCGCGTTCAATAACGCGGGCAGTGGTAAAATTTGCCGTCAGTTTAATCACTTCCTCAAACGGCATCTTTTTAAACCACTCAGAATTAAAATGAATTTCACATTGTTTTATATTGAGAATTTTGTCTACTTGATCAAAATAAGTTTTAGCGTTTTTCTCAACTGTCGCCGCATCAAGTTGTGGCCGTGTTTTTGATTTTCCGGTGGGGTCGCCAATGCGGCCAGTATAATCGCCAATGATAAATACCACCGTGTGTCCCAAATCCTGAAAGTCGCGCAGTTTGCGCAGTACAACCGTGTGTCCCAGATGAAGATCCGGCGCTGAGGGATCCATGCCAAGCTTTACCCGCAAGGGTTCTCCGCGCGTAAGATCGCGCTCCAAATGTTCTTTCACAATTACTTCTTCAACATTATAAGCAAGCAGATGTTCAATTTTTTTCTTCTCCATTTTCATAATAACTGCATTGTATCATTTAGATGGCCATTTTTCAACTATCAGCATGGATTGCTTTTCTTTAGGCATTTGCTGCCAAATTGTTTCCGTAACAAACGGCATAAAAGGATGGAGGAGTTTAAGACAAGTGGCAAGGCAGGTATGAAGGATGTATTGAGCGGCCTTGCGATCACCCTCACCCTGCCCTCTCCCAGTCGCGGGAGAGGGATTGCGACCGGCTTCCTCTCCCCGTGTGGGAGAGGATTGAGGTGAGGGGATTTGTAGCCGTGGTTTCATTTGTTCAATGATTTTGTCCGCAAAAGTATGCCAGAAGTAATGGTAGAGCGTTTCGCCAGCATGATGGAATTCAAATTTATCCAAATGGCTGGTTACTTTTTTGGCCATGGCATCTAGTTCTTTAAGAGTTTTTTTGTCAGCCACAGTGAGTTTTACCCTCACCCTGCCCTCTCCCTTAGGGAGAGGGGTTGGGGAGAGGGGATCCAAATTCATCAAAACAAACCGGCTTGCATTCCAGATTTTGTTGGCAAAGTTGCGATAACCCTTGATTTTTTCTTCGGAAATAATAATATCGTTGCCCGCGGTGTTGCCAATTACGAGCGCCATGCGTAAAGCATCCGCGCCATATAAATCAATTACTCCCAAGGGGTCAATAACATTGCCCTTGGATTTGGACATTTTTTGCCGGTCTTTGTCGCGCACCAGTCCATGAAGATAAACATGTTCAAAGGGTACTTTACCCGTAACATAAAGTCCAAGCATGATCATCCGCGCTACCCAAAAAAATAGAATATCCCAGCCAGTTTCCATAACCGAGGTAGGATAAAAATCTTTAAAATCTTTGCCATTTGGATAACCCAAGGTTGCAAAAGGCCATTGCCCGGAAGAAAACCAAGTATCAAACACATCTGGGTCTTGTGTCCATCCTTCGTCTTTTGGCGGTTCGGTTCCGACGTAAATTTCCATGTCTCCCTCCCTTAAGATAAGGGAGGGTTGGGGAGGGTTATGACTCGCTCGTAACCCCTCCTCGCCTCCCCTTACCCTAAGGGGAGGAACCGAAGAGCGATACCAGACGGGAATGCGAATGCCCCAGACAATTTGTCGGCTGATATTCCAATCGCGCAAATTTTTCATCCAATGCATGAAAACTTTTTCCATGCGTTTGGGCACAAACTTAACCTCGCCTGTTTTTACCGCCTTGACCGCGCCGTCGCGAAGCGTGGCCATTTTGATATACCATTGCGGAAGCAGGCGCGGTTCAAGAATAGTTCCGCATTTGTAGCAAACCGCCACAGCGTGCACATACTGCTCATCAACTTTTTGGAGCAGTCCCGCCTCCTTGATATCCGCCACTACGGCCTCGCGCGCTTCTTTTACTTTCATGCCCCGATATTTTTCCGGCGCTGGTTCAGTCAGCTTGCCGAACTGATCAATAATCTGAATAATTGGTAGGTTATGTTTTTTGGCCAGCTCAAAGTCATTATGATCAACGCTGGGGGTCACTTTGACTGCACCGGTGCCAAAACCGGCCTCCACAGATTCATCCGCAATAATAGGAATTTCTTTATTGATAAGTGGAATGCGTGCCATTTTCCCAATCAGGTTTTTGTAGCGCTTGTCTTTGGGATGTACGGCCACGGCCACATCGGCAAAAATTGGCTCTGGTCGAACTGTGGCAACCGTGAGTGGCCCATAATTAATGCAATACAGAGAATCCACGCGCTCTTCGTGTTTTACTTCCAAATCCGAAAGCGTGGTTTGGTGCTTTACACACCAATTCACTAAACGATTTTCGCGGTAAACTAAGCCATCATCATAAAGCCGCTTGAAAGTGGCGTAAACAGTTTTGACAATATCAGGATCAAGGGTAAATTTTTCGCGCGACCAATCGCAAGAAGCGCCAAGTTTGCGCAGTTGCCCCTCCATGATTTTTTTATTCTCAAGAGTAAAATCCAAGATTTCTTGGTACAGCTCAGCGCGCGGGATTGTAAACCAATTGCGTCCTTCTTTTTCCAGTTTTTTTTGATATACCACTTGTGTCTCAAATCCGGCATGATCCGCGCCCGGAAGCCAAAGAGTTTTATCTCCGCGCATGCGATGGAAGCGAGTCATGATATCCTGGAGTGTCACAAACACCGCATGGCCAATATGCAAAGAGCCATTGGAATTAGGCGGGGGCATGATTATTGAAAAGGACTTAGTAGGTAGTACGTAGGACGTAGAATCGGGGTTGAAGGCATCTGAAGTCTCCCACATCTTGTATATGGAATCTTCATGCTCGCGAGCAATGTATTGTGAGGGCATTTCCTTGATTGACATAGGTAGTCGCCGGTCTTTAGCCGGCGTAAAGGCGCAGCCTAAAGAGCTGCGACTACATTATAAAAAATTGTAATGGAAATTATAGCTTTTGACAAGCCGTCCACAGGAGGCACGGTTGACACATTGGTTCGGGGCGGGTATGCTACTCCGATTATGCCAATGGATACATTACAGCAAATTGCGCAGAGATTGCGAGAGTCGGAACATACCCTTATTGTTTTTCCCTATGCTTCTGATGCTAAAGAAGGGGGCGATGCGCTGGGATCCGCGCTGGCTCTTTTTGGATATTTGAAAAAGATCGGCAAAAAAGCCGATATTGTGGCGCATGGATTTGAACCCAGTGGACGGCTGTCTTTTCTCCCGCATGTGCAAAATGTGCAAGTGCAAATCGCGCGTCCGCAAAATTACACCTTGCGAATTAAAACCGCCAATGCCAAATTAAAAGAGTTGAGCTATGGCATCAAGAACGACGCTTTGGAAATTTATTTAACTCCAGAGCATGGCGCGCTCTCTGATAAAGATATTGAACTCCAGCGCGGAAAATACAGTTATGACACAATTGTTACGCTTGATGCTCCGGATCTACCAACACTTGGCAAACTGTTTGAAGAACACTCTGAACTGTTTTATGGCACGCCCATCATCAACATTGATCATCATGCCGGCAATGAACAATACGGCCAAATCAATTTGGTGGATATCAATGCCGCGGCAACCGGCGAGGTTATGGCCGGGGTACTGCGCGCAATGGGAGCACACCATATTGACAGCGAGATTGCGACAAATCTTTTTGCCGCGATTTTTTTGAAAACACACGGATTTAAAAATCCAACCATTACGCCAAATACGTTGAAACTGGCGGCTGAGCTTATTCAGCTTGGCGCGCGCCGGGAAGAAATTATGAAAAATGTGTTTCGCTCGCGCTCGCTGGCATCGCTTCGGCTGTGGGGCCGCGCGCTGGCACATCTGAAGCACGATCCGATTACCAAATTGACTTGGTCAACATTGACTACGCGCGAGATTTTAGAAAGTGGGGGAGATGTACGCGAGCTTCCGGATGTTATTGAAGAATTAATCTTTACTTCTCCAGAAGCTTCGCTGATGGCGCTTATTTATGAAGAAGCCGAGGGACGCGTTTGTGTAATGCTGGCCAATAAAAAACCCCGCCAAGGCGGGGCGCATGCGCTTCCTTGGGACATTCTTGAGACCACCCATGGTCTTACCAAATATTGCCTTTTAAAACACGACCTTCTCTCCGCCGAGCGTGAAGTAGTAGAAAAACTAAACAGCACGCTCAAGTTACTTCCACATTAAAATTGTGGATACAGTAGCTTGACTGTTCGTACTACTGGTTATATCATTGATATATGAAGTTACGATGGTACGAAAAATCAAAATGGCAAATACGAAAGCAAGAGGCAATGAAACTTCGTAAAAAAGGCCTGTCAATTGGCAAAATTGAACAGCGTTTAGGTATACGCCGCTCTACATTGAGCGGTTGGTTCCAAAATGTTCAACTCTCTAAAAAACAAAAAGAAAAATTACTGCACGATTGGAAGAACGGTTTAATAAAAGCGCGGAAGAAAGCTGTTCTTTGGCATAATGAGCAAAAAGACAAAAGATTGCAACATGCAAAAGATGGGGCACTCAAAACACTAAAAAATTTAGATCTAAACAATCCACATACCTTTGAATTAGCATTAGCAATGTTATATCTTGGTGAAGGATCAAAGCGAAATGTAGAAACCGCCATTGGCAGTTCGGACCCGATGATTCTAAAATTTTTCCTAAAAGGATTGCAAAATTTGTATAATCTTGATTTAGAAAAAATTAGATGCGAATTGTATTTAAGAGCTGACCAAGATCCGGGAAAAATGAAAAATTTTTGGGCGCGCGAACTCAAATTACCTTTAGGATCGTTCAAACAAGTAAATATAGATAAAAGGACGATAGGATCAAAAACTTATCCTCAATATAAGGGAGTCTGCAATTTGAGATGTGCAAATGTTGCAATACAAAGAAAACTAATTTTTCTAAGTGAATTATTTTGTAATGGCATTATAGACAAAACCATGCGTATATAGTTTAATAGTCCATATGCGCGATTAGCTCAATGGTAGAGCGTTTCCTCGACACGGAAAAGGCTGAAGGTCCGATTCCTTCATCGCGCACCAAAATCCCCCGACCTATCGGGGATTTTTGTTTTTTGCTTTGAAGCAAGGCTTGACTTAAACCATGATTTATGTCAACATTGCGATGTTGCTCGGGATGGTCTCGGGCATCATACCCGCACTCGCGGCCTAGAAAACCGCGGTGCCAACCGTAGGAGGTTGCCATGGATCTTTTCGAAAAGTCGTACCAAGAACTGCGCGAGGCCTTTGTCCGCGCGCGATTCGCCGAAGACAACATCTTCGGCCGGCCAGACATCGAGGAGTGGCTCGCCGGACAGCGAACTGCTTCAAGACCTGACTATTCAACGTGGATTGCGTTTGCTAAATGTCCCGAATGGTTCAACCACTTTGGGCTCGCGGGAACGCCAACGTATTCAGTCCTCGTCCGGGCTCTCAGTTGTTTCCCATCTGTCCCCATCAATCGCATCAATGCGCTGTATGGACATGAGATGGATGAGTGTTGTTACGTCGGCCGCATTGTAAAGCTCGTGGAAAGATGCCGACCAGAGACCATCTCTATGGCTGGCAATTCGGTGATCATGAGCTGTGGGGGAGAGATATTGGTCATATCACTTCCCGATCACTCAGCGGCACAAGACGATAACAACATTTCGTTGCGAATTTCGTCAGACGTAACCTCTGCCCAAGTTTTGCGGGTGTTCATCGATCGATGGGCATCTCAAAACGACGAACGTGCAGAATACGCCCGCCATTTTCTCTGTAATGCTTTCGGCATGCACATCGCTCAAGTGCGGGGTTCTGCGGGACTTGCCTTCGACACTGCCGTCGCCGTGAGCGCGGACGGCACGAAAATCGTCCATGCGGATTGGGTGGTGGTCAAGACGCCATCGAAACAAATCATCGTCTTCCCGGCTTCCGCATTCCATGCGCAGAAGGCACTGCGTCCGGATGACAGCCGCTTCGAGCGCATGTCAACCGAACGGCTGATCGATGAACGCGGTCTTGGCATGTGGACGACAGATGAGGCAATCGGTAAAGTAGCAAAACTTACATGGAATCGATACCCGGTTGGTCTACCCGATCAAGTAACCTCCGCAATGCTACTTGATTTTCAAACAACCGGATGGAAACCACTGAAACAGCGTATCTACATGACCCATGCATCGCTCTGCCCTTCCCCACTCCCCGAGGGCGGCGTGGAAGTGGCGGTGTAGCTCCTTAGGATATGAAGTTCGTCCGCCGGCCGAGAAGACCATCGTGGTCAACTCGGCGGCGGCGTTTTTTTAATATCAAATAGAGTGATCAGATTTTCTGCGGCCGCAGAAAATCTGCCTATTTTTCTAGGAGGTAGTTTTAGAAATATTTTGTGTGTGTCTTACAAAAAAAATAAGGCCGAGCTCGTGTGAGTCGGCGAAGGAATCGGTGTACATAGTCGGCAGTAAAGAGCTTGTCTATCTAAGGACGTGCGTGGCGGCTTGGCTCAGCGAGAGAGCATGGACGCGACGGTAGTGATCAGCTCGATCTGCCGATATAGCCTGCTACACTGCGCCAGACTGCTCCCCAGTCGCATGCACGCAGTCGTTTCTCAACTTCTGCAGGTGTGAGCTTCGGAAGGAGCTCCAGTTCTTGCGTTTCAGGTTTGCTCATGATGGTCTCCTAAAGCAGTGCTCAGTGGCGATTTTTTCCAGTGAGCGACGGCTGGCCTCGCGGTAGGCCTCGCATTCGGCTTGGGACCCCAATCTGACTCTCTCCCAGAACTCGTCCAAGTTCACCCCTGCCCGAATTCTATGAAGTGCCGCTTCGATCTCAGCTTGAGATGGCGTTGGTTTTGATTCTGGCATGTCTCCTCCACAACCAGCATACAACGCATAGACAAAACTGTCAAAGTGGGCTACACTATATAATGCGCCGGCTAAAGACCGGCGACTACATCTATGAACACTCAAAATCAGCATCCGCATCATTTTTACGACCTGGGCATTGCGCCTCGGATTTTAGAGGCATTGGAGCGTTTGCACCTGACTATTCCAACCCCCATTCAATATAAATGCATTCCGCCAGCTTTGGAGGGCAAGGATATTGTGGGTATTGCACAGACTGGTACTGGCAAAACCTTGGCTTTTGGCATACCGATGATTCAACGGCTGGCCCAACTGAAAGGACAGGGACTTATACTTTTGCCCACCCGCGAACTTGCAATTCAAGTTGATGAGGAGTTGCAAAAAATTGGCCGTTCCTTTGGACTTAAAACCGCAGTGCTTATTGGGGGCGCCGCTATGGGCATGCAAATGCAAAGATTGCGGCACAATCCGCACATTATCGTAGCCACTCCCGGCCGTCTTCTTGATCATATGGAGCACAAAACCGTAAATCTTGCCTTTGTGCGTATTTTGGTGCTTGATGAAGCTGATCGCATGTTTGATATGGGTTTTGCGCCGCAAATTAATCGCATTTTAGCCGCGGTTTCCAAAGATCGGCAAACCATGTTATTTTCGGCAACCATGCCCAGTGCGATTATGAATCTGGCCAGCCGCCACATGAAACTGCCAATCCGTTTTGAGATCGCCCCGCCTGGAACCGCGGCTGAACGTGTGACCCACGAACTGTTTGTGGTAAAAAAAGAAGCCAAGGCGCGACTGCTTGAAAGCATGCTTGGTCAATATCACGGAAGCGTGCTCACTTTTGTCCGCCGCAAGCATGATGCGAAAAGAATTGTGCGGGTGGTGCGAGCCATGGGACATGGCGCGGCAGAGTTGCATTCCGGCCGGTCCCTTCCGCAAAGAAGGGAAGCGCTTGAAGGATTTAAATCCGGGAAATATCGCGTGCTGGTGGCCACTGATATTGCGGCGCGCGGCATTGATGTAAAAGGAATTGAGTTAGTGCTTAATTTTGATTTGCCGGACAATCCCGAGGATTATGTGCACCGCATTGGACGCACCGGGCGCGCCGGACATGAAGGCCACGCGGTTTCATTTGCCATGCCGGATCAGGCCTCGGATGTGCGCGCCATTGAGCGGCTTATCCGCTTGGCCCTTCCGGTGTCGCGACTCCCCGAACTTCCTCCAGAGCGCTTTATCCCTCCGCCAGAGCGTAATTTTGGCGGATATGGCAGAAGGCCGCAAAGACCGGGCAATAGGCCCGGTCCACGTCGTGGAGATTTTCGCCATCGCAGACGATAATATTATTTTTTCTTCAGCCGTTTTTTTACGAGCGAGACTAGATCATTGATGTCCCATTCGCTTTTGACAAGATAATCAAACATCCCTTCGCGTATAACTTTTGAAATGGTATCCACATCCGAAAGATTAGTAAGAAAGATAATGGGAATATTTTTTGTGCCCGGATTATCTTGAAGTTTATGCATCATAGTAATGCCATCCATCTGTGGCATTACAATATCAAGCAAAACAAGATCTGGTTTGTTCTCTTTAATTTTTTTCAGTCCTTCTTTGCCATTTCTCGCCGTGGTTACTTGAAATTGTTCTGCTTTAAGCGTTGTTTCAAGCGCCTCTAAAAGCGCGGCATCATCGTCTACAACTAAAATGTGTTGCATATATCATGACATGGGCAATAATTTTTTAGTGCCTTCGCGGCGTTTGAGCCCGCCTTTAGGCAAGGATACCGTAAAAGTGCTGCCTTTGTTTTCTTGAGAAGTGAAACTTAATTTTCCGCCCAGCTCTTCAGCTATGGATTTGGTAATGTAGAGTCCAAGTCCGGTTCCTTGCGGTTCTTTATCCAAAATGTTGCTGGCGCGAAAGAATTTGTCAAACAAGCGCGCTTGTTCTTTTTTCGGAATGCCGTAGCCATTATCAGACACTGATATTATAACACGTCCTTTGCGCTGTGCCAACCGCGCTGTAACATGTCCGCCTTTTGGAGTATAGCGGATGGCGTTGGTAAGCAGATTATTCAAAATTATATTGGCCAGATTGGCATCGGCTGTGGCCAAAATAGAAGTCAGCGCCTCGCCTTTAAGCGCGACACCATGTTCTTGCGCAAACGGGCGCACCTCATCAACAGCACGCGCAAGGAGTTTTTTAAAGTCAATCGGTTTTGGCTCAATAGCAAGCGTTCCCATCTCAATTCGTGAAACATTTAAAAGCGCGCTCACCAGATCAACCATTCGTTCATTCGCGCTTTGGATTTGGGTAAAGGCGCGCTTTTGAGTAGGCGTGAATTTTTCAAGGCCGGCATTGGTTAAAATACGGGTATACCATTTGATTGCGGTAAGCGGAGTGCGCAGTTGATGAGAAGCCATGGAGATGAAGTCTGATTTGGCGCGATTCAGGCGCGCAAGTTCGGCGTCTACTTTCTTCACATCATCAAGAACGCGCTCGAGCACCATGCTTTTTTCTTTAAGCTGTTCATTGACAGTTTCAAGCTGGGCAGTGCGCTCCACCACTTTCCGCTCTAGCCCTTCTTCGTATTCACGAAGCTGTATCGCCATGGCAGAAAATTCATCGGCCAGCAATTCTATTTCATCGCCGGTGCGGACGATAATCGGCTCAAATTTTTTGTTTTGCATCATGGCGCGCGCGGCATTTGCCACGCGTGATACCGGGCCGGCAATTCCGCGAATAAAGAAAATTGCCAGAATAACAAAGACCGCGCCAAATACGCTCCAAACTATAAGACTTTTGGTAATGAGCGGATACAGTTCATCAAAAAAGTCTTGCTCGGTCATCACAGAAACTAGATAGTAAGGGCCATAAGGAATGCTCACAAGATGGCGCATTTCTTCAAAGTCAACTGAAGCCCGCTTTTCGCCGCTCAAAATCCGCGCCACAATATCGCTCCAGCGCACAATATCTTTTAAATGGGTCTGGCCATCTGGGTGTGGTGTCAGTATCATTCCAGTTTGATCAATGGCAATGATATAACCGCGCTCGCCAATAGCATACGGCTTTACTAATCCCACAAAGGTGTCACTGTTTTCGATTAAAGGGCCTGTTTGTACAAGCTGATTAAGCGCGAATGTGGCGCGGTCGTAGAGTTGATGAGTTAATAAAATCTGGGCGTGTTTATAAGCAACCGGTACATAGACCAAAAATGCAAAAAATGACATGGCAATAACAATAATGGCGAGTTTCAATCGCAATGGAAACGGTGTACGATGATTTTTATATTTGAAGAAAGGCATCTTAGGAGTTTTTTGGGGATGGGAGTTTTTTAAGCCAAGGTTGAACTATTTCTCCCAAAATAAAAAACATGAAAATCGCACCAAGCAGTCCCAACGTCATGACATTGACAAATCCCTTAGTTATTTCAGAAAAAGGCGCATTGATTTGAACAAAGGCAATGATGAGTCCAGTAATGGCGCCGACAAAGGAGATCAAAATAAATCCAAGTCCGCAGATCAGCGGAAAAAAAAGCAGTTGTTTGCGCACGCGCGCAATTCGCGCTTGTTTTTCATCAATCTTTTGAAAATTGCGCATAATTGCCAAAAAATAATAATACAAAGCAAAAATAAAAATACTGCCGGCAACCGGCACTTCCCATATATAATTATTCATCAGAAGAATTTTACCGGCACGCGCAGGAATATAAAGGGCAAGATGTTCGTAAAGCGGCGCAAAGATCCAAAAAAGACTGGTCACAATCATCCAGAGCACTACAAGAATACGGCGCGGAGAAAGCGGATCTTTTGGAATAGCGTAAGCAAGCGCGGGGATTAGGAATAGTAAAATACTCAAAGAAAGAAAAGCGAATATTTTGGAATTAATCGGAAGATTAATGTTTTCGCGCGCTAAGGTTAAGTAAAGGATCGCGCTTATCCAAGTCAGTCCGGCAAAGACAAAGAGAAGCGCACGCGCTAGGCGATAAGTTGGAGAGGTTTGGTATCGGTTTGTTTTTGCCTCCATACTGTTTTAAACAGTATAACACATATCCGCCTCTCCTGCCGATTAGTAAAAAATCGCCCGACGCGCTTCACACCTGCGGTAGGTGCAAAACACGCCGGGTTGGGGAGCGGGGGGGGGTGAGAGCTACACGGCGGATGTTGAGGGGAAGGCGATCGCGCCTATGGGGTAGACCTTGCGATCTAGGATGATGTAGACTGCTTCGAGCTTCTGGACGACTTTGGGGTCGCGCCTGCAGTCAAGGCACGTCTCGGAGTGATTCGCTAGTGCGAGCGCTTTTTTTGCCACAGCACTCGCTCCTGGCGTGTGTGCTTCCGGGATCGTATTTGGGGCGTTGACGATCCGGTCCATGAGTGCGACCGCTTCTTCGTGGTTGAGTACGAGGGTGGGGGTCGGCATTGGCGGTCTCCTTTTTCCGCTCCAAAACAAAAGAGCGTTTGATTGTGTAGTATGCGTTATATCATAAAAAGCCGCCTTTGTCAAGGCGGCTTTGTGGGCGCGCTAGGATTCGAACCTAGAACCGGTCGTGTATAAGACGACAGCTCTACCGTTGAGCTACGCGCCCATCTTTGGGCATGCTACCATGATTTCTTGAAAAAATCAAGGCAATCAAGTATAGTGGGTTAAGTTATGGATTTTATACAGCCCTACTTTGTATGGATAAAAAGTTTGATTGCCGCGTTTCCCGAGGCGGAGATTTTTTTGGTTGGAGGCGCGGTGCGCGACTCTTTACTCAAGCGCGCCGCCTCTATGGAGGCGAGCCTCGTCCCTGCGGGGCGGGAAAGCAAGGATTATGATTTTATTGTGCGCGGAGTGCAGGCGCGTAAACTACAGGAATTTTTGGGCACCGTTGGGATTGTAAATCTAGTTGGTCGAACCTTTGGCGTATACAAATTTATTCCGGATGAGGGTTATGATGAATTCAAGGCCAGCGGACTGGAGGCCTTTGATGTTGCGCTTCCGCGCACGGAAACATCTTGGGGAACTGGCGGTTACCGCGATGTGGAAGTGCAATCCAATCATGAACTGCCAATTGAGGAAGATCTGGGGCGGCGGGATTTTACGATAAATGCAATGGCATTGAGATTAGAAATTAGAAATTTGAAATTAGAAATTGGAGATCTTGTCGATCCCTATGGTGGGCAAAAAGATATAGAAGCAAAAATAGTGCGGGCGGTGAGGGATCCGAAAACGCGGTTTGATGAAGATTATACAAGAATGTTGCGCGCGCTGCGGTTTGCTTGCGAATTGGGATTTGAGATTGAACCAGGAACTTTAGGAGCACTTAAAGAAGTGATGCCGAGGTTAAATGATACGCGTGGAGAAAGCATAGGGCTAAGCCCTGGATCGTCAAAGGGCTTAGCCCTTGCCGAGTTTGTAGCGCCACGCGAGGTTATTAGTCGCGAATTGATTAAGGCCTTTTATGCGGATCCGGTGCGCGCGTTTGATTTGTATGATGAAAGCGGCGCATTTGCAATGCTCATGCCAGAACTTTTAAAAATGAAAAGCTGTCCGCAACCGCCGGAATTTCATAGCGAGGGTGACGTTTGGGCGCATACAAGATTGGCGCTTGGAGTGCTTAAATCGGAGGAGTATGCAAGACTTTTCGGGCAAACTCATCCCCTCCTGACCTCCCCCATCAAGGGGGAGGAAAATCCCCCTCCCCTTGTGGGAGGGGCGAGGGGAGGGGTTGATCCCTACAACGCCCTACTTATTATGGCCATACTTTTGCATGATGTTGGCAAGCCGCCAATGCTTAGAACGCCGCAAGAGCATGGCGTGGACAGAATTCGCCATGATGAACATGATATCGTTGGCGCGGAAATTGCCCGTGAAATTGCCAAGCGACTAGTTCTGACTATTATGCCAATTGAAGGGGCACTCCATGTTGATGCGGATAAACTTGTATGGCTCATAAAACATCATTTACTTTTGCTGCATACCGCGGCGGAAGATTTTAAAGCTTCTACGGTTGAAAAATACTTTTTCAATGAAAAGAATCCGGGGGAAGAACTTTTGCGTCTGGCCTTTTGTGATGGTTCAGCTTCACTGCCCCCGGGCGGCGGCGGCAAGCCAAATCTTCAAAATCTTTTTGATATGATGGCGCGCATCAAACGCATGGAAACCGCGGTGCGCGAAAAAAAGCTGGTGGTAAAACCACTTGTCAATGGCGATGAGATTATGGCAATTTTGAAAATCCCGGCCGGCCCGGGAGTAGGAGAAATTATCCGCGCGCTTCGCGAAGAACAACTCTCCGCCCGAGTGACCAGCAAAGAAGAAGCAGTGGAGTGGTTAAAAAAGAATTTTGGATAAACATCAAGCGATTTTGCGATAGATTGAATGATCGCCGATGTTAATTAAAAGCGCTTCGCCATCTTTTTGAAATCTAAAGATTACTCGATTTTTATTATCCACAGAAAAAGCCCAAAGTTCGCTATTGGAAAGTTTATGAGTATGAAGAGTAGGGTGGAATGGGCTTTCACGAAATAGATCTATTTTCATTCGAGCCAGTTGTTGAAGTTGCGAAACTAATCCTTTGAATGAGCGTTCAAAGCGAGATGTAAAAAATATCCTCATATGCGATAGGCGACAGGAGTGATTATCTAAGATCACTCCAGGATTTCAACTCTTTGACGCGCCCGGCCTTAAGATCCGCGGCTGACTCGTGCTCTAACGTTTTGAGAAATTCATAATCATAAGGATAACCGCTTGGCTCCTCCAGATGCAGGTCGCGCCGTACCAGATCGCGAATATATTCGCTAACGTTATTGTAACCCTTTTTATTGATCGTTTCTCTCATTATTGAGAGAAGAGTTTTATTAAGGGAGATATTGATATTATTCATACTATGTATGGATTATGTGTATTTTATGTATGTATTGTAGCATACGACTTATTTTCATGTCAAATTATTGACGATTGACGGTTGTGTAAGTTTTAGTCAAAAATGTATACAAATTTAGACTAAAACTTACACCAACTTAATTTTCGCGTATCTTTGGGAATTCCTTGTTTCATAGTATAATTACAGCATTGCAACTTTATATGCAGTTTATCATTACTTCAGAATATAGCAAAATGCGGCTGGATTTGTTTTTGAAAGAACATTTTCCAGAGCTTTCGCGCACGCATTTGCAGAAATTAGTCAAAGATGGGCAAGTTACTGTGAATGAAGAAAAAGTAACACCGCACTATTTTCTTAAAGAAGGCGATGAAGTGGAGGCCGTAATTGAGCCGGTGCAGGATCTGCGTGTGGTGGAGAATCCGGAGGTGACGATTATTAAATGTGATGAAGAAGCTCCCACCCCTCCTAACCTCCCCTCGGGCAGGGGAGGAAAAATTGTTTCTCCCCCTCTCGGAGGGGGAGTTAGAAGGGGTCAGGTTTGTATCATTCACGAAGAGCCGGACTTTATTGTGGTAAATAAACCCGCAGGACTGGTTGTGCATCAAGGTGAAGGACATAAAGAGCCAGATACATTGGCCAATGGTTTGCTTGCGCGTTATCCGGAAATTGGCAAGGTGGGGGATGATCCGGTGCGGCCGGGAATTATGCATCGCCTTGACGCCGATGTTTCCGGAGTTATGGTTATCGCGCGCACGCAAGATATGTTTGATCATTTGAAAAAGCAATTCAAAACGCATGAAGTAGAAAAAGAATATGTGGCGGTTGTGGAAGGCAAAGTTTCGCCGCCTTCCGGCACAATTGAATTTGCCATCGCGCGCAAAGGCGCACGGATGGTCGCGCGACCAAAACACGAGGAAGGTAAAAAAGCAGTTACCGAATACGAAATGCTTTCGTCAGATGGCAAATCAAGTGTATTGCGTATTAAGATTCACACCGGACGAACTCATCAAATCAGGGTGCATCTTAAGGCAAAAGGATGGCCGATAGTGGGGGATAGATTGTACAATGTAAAATTTAAAATGAAAAATGTAAAATTGGTTGAACCGGGTAGATTAATGCTACATGCAAGCAAGCTAAGATTCAAGGATTTAAAAGGAGTAGGGAGAGAATTTGAAGCAAAGATTCCAATAGAATTTAATTTTTAATTTTACATTTTACATTTTACATTATGATAATTACCATTTCCGGTATGCCCGGATCAGGAAAATCCACGATCGGGAAAATGCTTGCTGAAAAACTCGGGTACAAGCAATACTCCATGGGCGACTTACGCGGGCGCTGGGCTATTGAACGAGGGTTGACTATTGATGAATTGAATAAGCTGGGCGAGCAGGAAGATTGGACGGACAAGGATGCGGACGCTTATCAAGAAAAATTGGGCAAAACCGAGGACAATTTTGTAATTGACGGGCGTTTGTCATTTCATTTTATTCCCCAAGCTTTTAAGATATTTCTAACAGTTGATCCGCGGGTGGCGGCGCAGCGTGTTATAAAAAACCCCCGTCCGGATGAAAAATTAGCCGCAAGTGTGGAAGAACTTATGGCGGCTCAACAAGCACGGGTAGAAAATGATGAACGACGCTATGAAAAGTATTATAAGCTTAGTTTTCAGGATAAAAGCAACTATGATTTGGTTATTGATACTACAGACTTGACACCCGGGAAGATACTTGATAGGATAATGGCACGATTAAAAAGCTAAAGGCAACGCCGATCTATGGATTCATCCGGATCTACGGATTTGTATTATCAGTAGATCCGCATGTAAATCCGCGTCATCCGCATTGCACATCATTATGTACGAAAACATCAAGCCCGGCATGACCGTTCGGGTGCATGAAAAACTTCGCGAGCAAACCGAAAAAGGCGAAAAAGAACGTATTCAAATTTTTGAAGGCATAGTTATTGCGCGCAAAGGCGGAAATCAGCCGCAAGCCACCATTATGGTGCGTAAAATCGGCGCAGACAATGTAGGCGTGGAAAAAATTTATCCGCTCAATGCTCCAACAGTGGCAAACATTGAACCGGTGCGTCAGGCAAAAGTGCGGCGAGCAAAATTATATTTTTTGCGCGATTATAAGAAACGATTAAAGGAAACACCAATTGGGAGTAAGTAGTATGTAGTATGTAGAAGGTAGTATTAATAAAGGTGGTCGAAAGGCCGCCTTTGATGTTATCTTGACATATTAATTTTGGCATGGTATGAGAGTTAATACGAGGATTTGTTCACGTATCGGAAACTGGTAATTTGCCCCCCTCACCTGGCCTACGGCCATCCTCTCCCTCAGGGAGAGGGGAGGGTGAGGGTGCGCGAAGCGTCTATGTTCTAAACGTTTCCAAGAACGAGGGAGGCCAAGATGAGGCATTTGGGAATCATCCTCGCAATTCTTTCCATGCTCTACGGCACAGTCAAGGCCGCGCCTGCCAAGGCCACGAACAAGGATGTACTTGATGATCTTTCAATCATCGCCACGGCCAAGCAGTGCGAGAAGGACAACAAGCACAACTACAACTTCGCAACTGACAAGTGCGATCCGCTCGTGGCTACAGTAACCACCACGCAAAAGTCGGGCTCCTCCCGTTGGATTCAGCTTAGCTTTGCCATTCTCGCCATTGTGGGACTTCTTATCTACCTTGGATATGAGCGATACCAAGGGGACAAGCGCGAGGCGGCGGTGATGGAACGCAAGTCTGATGAGGCACGTGAGAGTTACGTCGCGGTACTGCGCGGCAAGCTTGAAGACATTGCTCTCGTGCTCGGTGTTCCTGCATCAACGGATCTTGTGAAGGAAGTTGACGCGATCCGTGGCGATTGCCAGCGAATGAAACAGGAGATGCAGGGATTGCAGGCCGCTCTTCAGGTAGCAGACGAGCGGAATGCCGCGCTCCGGCGCGAATGGGAAGAGTTGTATCTTGCCAGTCGGACCGCGCATACTATGCTTCCCCCGCAGACAGGAGCGAGTCAAAGCGGCGTCGACACGATTCTCAAGCGCGTGTGCGAGGCGCTTTGCGAGACGCATATCGCTGCGCTCCGCCGGCACGTAGAGGATCCCAAGCCCAGAACGTACCGGGCCGCGGATAAGGCCTTGAGCACGATAGAGGAGGTCGCAAAAGAGCTTTCCATGCTCGCGGCCTAGGATTACACCGTGCTTCCAACAAAACTCCGATCAGTAGCGCTGGTCGGAGGATTTTTTATGCAAGCTTGACAATGGTTTTGCTTCATGGTAAGAGAGGGGTGGGTATGTAGAAGGATCAACGGACAAACTCTGAAAGGGGAAATGTCCATGTTCAAGGTCAAGCAAACCCTCATGGTTCTTTTCGGAGCGTTCACCGTGCTTTTCTCGGCCAAGATCGCCTTTGCGGCGCAGCCGACAATGGGCAGCAATGCCTGTGAAGGCGCGATCCCGCTCAAGCAGCTCGTACGTGTTGAAGTCAGAAAAGACGACTTGAGTGACTGCCCGCGCCGGGTTCGTACGCCGTATCTGTGCGCCTTGCACCGGGCCGACTTGGCTCACCGCAGTTTGAGCCATGCCATGCGGACGACAATCGCGGATTTGGGCAACGGGACCTGCGGCCGCGTGAACCTGCGCGGCGTGCTCATCTGGACTGAAGACCGCGCGAGTCTTGAAGGAAAAAAGTTCGTGGATCTGGGTACGGAGCTGCCCAGCGGCAATCTGCGCTTTGGCGCGTGGAAAACCAACGTGCTGTATCTTGCACCTGTCTCAGGCGAGGAGCTCCTTGCTTCCTGCACAAGTGATCTGGCTGACTGCAATGCGCAGCTCGTCAAGACCGCGGTAAAATGTCCGGAACCGGAATGCCCAAAGGCCGAGAGTCCGACATTTATCCCGCAAGTTGAGAAGGGCCCAACAGGTCTTACACGAGACCCCAATAACCCGGTTTCTCGGGAAGAATTGCAAACATACGCAAGGGAACAAGACGCGATCGAGGAGGAACAATCCGCGATCGAGAGGGCACAACTTGCGATCACAAAGGAGCTGAAGCGCTTCAATGACCTTGTCGTTTTTGGGGACAAGATTGCAGAATGCAAGACTAAAGGCCTTCTGCTCTACTCCACGGCTAAGAAGGACTGTCTGACCACAGTGGATCTAAACGCAATGCTCAACCGCCATGCACAGCAGCAGCTGGCGGCAAGTTACGCCATGGTGGACAGTCTGCGAGTGGCTCTCCGAAAATCAAGATCATGCCTGGGCAGGTGGCGCTGGTCAAGCGATACGGACGGTTGGTGCGACACCTCAAACTCAATGTGGTGAGTGAGGCACTTGATCAACTCGGTCCGACCAACGTCCTTTCAACAAAACCTCCGATCAGCAAGCGCTGGCCGGAGGTGAATTTTTTGTAGTCGCCGGTCTTTAGCCGGCGTGCGCAGCCTAAAGAGCTGCGGCTACATTAGAGATGATTATTTTAATAGTTTCTTTAAGTATTGTCCCGTATAAGAACGTTTTACTTTGCAAATATCCTTGGGCGTTCCTTGCGCAATGATAAAGCCGCCTTTGTTTCCGCCTTCCGGCCCCATGTCAATAACCCAGTCTGCGGATTTTATCACCTCAAGATTATGTTCAATGACCAATATGGTATTTCCTTTATCAACAAGCCGCTGAAGCACAACTAAAAGATGCTGAATATCTTCAAAATGTAGGCCAGTTGTTGGTTCATCTAAAATGTAAAGCGTTTTTCCGGTTGCGCGCCTGGAAAGCTCAGTAGCAAGTTTTACGCGCTGGGCCTCGCCGCCGGACAAGGTCGGCGCTGGCTGGCCAAGACGTATATAGCCAAGTCCAACATCCCCAAGTACTTGAAGTTTATCATATAGAAGCGGCACATCTTTGAAAAATTCTTTTGCCTCCGAAGCCGACATATCCAGAATATCGGCGATGTTTTTATTTTTGAAGTGGATTTCCAGTGCTTCGCCGCGATAGCGTTTGCCATGGCACTCGCTACAGACCACAAACGTTTCAGACATGAATTGCATGGGAATTTTAATGTATCCTTCGCCGGCGCAGGTTTCACAGCGCCCGCCCTTTACATTAAAACTGAATTTTCCCGCGTCAAACCCTTTGAGTTTTGCTTCCGGAATTTCAGTATAGAGATCGCGAATAATTGAAAAAATTCCAGTATAGGTTGCGGGATTGGAACGCGGCGTGCGGCCAATGGGCGTCTGATCTACCGTGATAACCTTATCAATGTATTGAATGCCGTTTATCTCCTCATGTACAAGCGGCAGATCATTTGCTCCATGCAGAACATGGGCAATTTTTTTTGCCAGGATATCCAAAATGAGTGTTGATTTGCCAGAACCGGACACGCCGGAAACACAGACAAAAAGCCCAAGTGGAATTCGTATATCAACATTTTTGAGGTTGAACGCGGCTGCGCCTTTGATTGTAAGAGCTTTGCCATTTCCTTTGCGCAGTTTTTTGGGCAGTAAAATTGTTTTGCGTTTTGAAAGATATGCGCCAGTAATGGATTTTTTATTTTTTATGATTGCGGCAATAGTTCCTTCCGCGATAATTTCGCCGCCTTGGAGGCCAGCGCCCGGACCCATGTCAATAATCCAATCTGCCGAGTGCATGATTTGCGCGTCGTGCTCAACAACCAGCACGGTATTTCCGTGCGCGAGGAGTTTTTTCAAAAGGTGCAGCAGCATGACTGTGTCGCGTTCATGCAATCCCACGGTTGGTTCATCTAAAATATAAATCACGCCGGATAAAGGAGTAGAGAGCTGGACTGCTAGGCGTACGCGCTGGCCTTCTCCGCCAGAAAGTGCCGGAGCGGCGCGGTCAAGCGTCAAATACCCGATTCCCGCGTTTTGTAGATTATGAAGACGCGTTAAGATTTCTTTGATGATTGGCGCGGCAATTGCCGCTTCTGTTTCGCTGAGCCCTATTGAAAATTTATTGAAAAATTTGATTGCATCATCAACTGAGCATGCACTAATCTGCGCGATATTTTTTCCGGCGACTGTTACTGCAAGCGCTTCAGGCCGCAAACGACTGCCCTTGCATACCGGGCAAATGTTTTGGCGCATATAGGTTTCAATTTCTTTGCGAATGTATTCTGAATCAGTGTCGCGGAAGCGCGCTTGCAACTCCGGAATAACGCCTGTAAATTTCAGCGCCGTCTCCTTTACTTCATAAGTTTTATCGCCAGTGCCGTAAAGAATCATCTCGCGCGTTTTTTTGGAAAGTTCACCAACCGGAGTATCCAGAGAAAATTTATGCGCCGCGGCAACTGCCCCAAGGAGTTCAAGACGCGCGGACTGATTTGCGCCAATGCGTGTCCAGGGCTTTATCGCGCCTTGAGCAAGGGAAAGGCGGGGATTGGGTATAACCAGTTCCGGCACGACAGTTGATTGAATGCCCAGACCATGACACTGCCCACAGGCGCCATGCGGACTGTTGAATGAAAAATTGCGCGGCTCAATGGGCGGATAGGTTTTGCCGCATTGTGGGCAGGTCAGGTCCTTGGACAAGAAAAATTGACCCTCACCCTGCAGTGCCACGTCGGCTGACTGTGGCCCTCTCCCAGAGGCGGGAGAGGGATTTACCTTTCCTTCCTCTCCCTTTGTGGGAGAGGATTGAGGTGAGGGGATCATTCGTTCTGCGGCAATCATTCCATCCCCCAACTCCAGCGCGGTTAAAATTTGCATGCGCACATGTTCCGGATCTTCTTTAAGCTCTTTGGGGCCGTAAGTGCCGATGGCCGCATCAAGGGTGAATGCCGAGACGGGGAGGCTGGTTTCCTCCAAAGCTTTGAGCTGGGTAAGCTCACCGTTTAAACGCACTTCAGTAAATCCGGCACGGGTGAGGCGCTTGATCAAATCATTTGATTCTTGTAGCGCGGGGCCTTGTGCCCCGCTTAGCGGCACACGAGGTGCCGCGCTACGATCATATCGTACAATCGGCGCAAAAATTCGGATTTGTGTTTTAGAAATTTCTTCCTTAAGACGCCGGACAATATCTTCGGTAGAGGCACGGGAAAGTTTTTGGCCACATGTAATACATTTTGGATGCCCTACGCGCGCGAAAAGCAAACGCAGATAATCGGCAATTTCAGTAAGTGTGCCCACGGTTGAGCGCGGGTTTTCAGAAATGCCACGCTGATCTATGGCAATGGTTGGCGCAAGTCCGCGAATTTCATCCACATCCGGTTTATCTTGCAGTTCAAGAAATTGGCGAGCGTAGCTTGAAAGGGACTCAACATAGCGGCGCTGGCCTTCGGCAAAAATCGTATCAAAGGCCAGGGAGGATTTTCCTGATCCTGAAAGACCGGTAATAACCACCAGCTTATTTTTTGGAATTTCAACCGTAATGTCTTTCAGGTTGTTTGCTCGGGCGCCTTTGATGATGAGTTTGTCTTGCATATTGGGACATCGGTTCACAGTCGTCAGTTCACAGTATTGTTGTTGAGACTGTTTTTGAGCGCATTTAGCATGCGCACGATCTCATTTATTTCCGCATAAAGTGTTTCATAGGTTTCTTGCGTAATGTAATTTCTGCGCCGTGCTATTGCAAGACATGCGACGCATTCGTATGCTGAAGTTCGCGACATATCAATAAAATGGCCGAATTCTTTATTAGTTCGCCCTGTCCCTTCTGCTATGTTTAAAAGAATCGAGATTACCGCACGCCGTAATTGTGATGAGAGTGTGTAAAGTTCGTGAGAAGGGAATTTATCCACAACATCATAGACATGATCAACAAGATCAAGAGTATGCTGATATACTCGTAATTCCTCAAATCTAAATGGCATACAAGACTGTGAACAGATGTCTGATGACGGATGACTCAATTGCAAAGAAGTGTAGCATAAACCCGTCAAGGGTTCAAGGGTGGATAAGTAGCTTGACCCACATTTATTAATAATATACAATGGAAGGGTGGAAATATCACCTTTCCATTAAACAAGTTTATATATGGCTACTGAAAATCTTATTGCCAAACTATACCAATCCCCAAAGACAATCCTGACTACCAAAGATATCGCTTTGATCTGGCAGGAAACTAATACAGCTAATCTTACCTCAAAGATTAAGTATTATGCTAAAGAAGGATCATTGATCCGTTTAACTCGTGGTGTATTTGCAAAAAATAAAGAGTATGATGTCAAAGAACTGGCAACGAGTATTTATACCCCTTCCTATGTCAGTTTTGAAACAGTTTTGCGAGAAGCTGGTATTATTTTCCAACATCATGATGCAATTTTCGTAGCCGGTCCTTATCCAATTACCAAAAAGATTAATGGTCACACCATTATATTTAGAAAACTGAAAAACAGTGTTCTCTACAACGCGCTTGGTGTCAAAAATGAAAAGAATTACAGCATCGCCACGCCAGAGCGAGCCTTCCTCGACACCATCTATTTATCTCCTAAATTTTATTTTGACAACCTGCGATCCATTAATTGGGAGGTATGCTTTGAGCTTGCCAAAATATACCATAATAAACAATTAATTAAGCGAGTTGCGGAGTACCAAAAGCATGCTCAATAAAGAAAAACATCAGCTGATCATGGGACAGATTCTCCGGGATATTTATTCCGATACTTCCATCTCTCCGCTCATTGGATTTAAGGGCGGCACCTGCGCCTACTTTTTCTATGGCCTGACCAGATTCTCTGTTGATCTGGACTTTGATTTGTTTTCTACCGACGACGCTACACAAAAGATTGTGTACGAAACAATTGGTGGCATACTCCGAAAATATGGGGAAGTCAAGGATAACTATATAAAACGAAATACTATTTTTTTTCTGCTCTCTTATGGTGATGCAGACCATAATGTTAAAGTTGAGGTAAATGTAAGAATTTTTATGCCGAATATCAGAGAGCACTACGAGCTGAAAGAGTATCTTGGAATTTCTATGCTTGCCGGCAAGAAAGATTATCTCTTTGCAAGCAAGCTCTCTGCGCTGACTGATCGAAGATTGCTTGCCATGCGTGATATTTACGATATCTGGTATTTTGCTAAAAACAATTGGGATATCAACGCTGCGGTAGTGAAAGCAAGAACCGGAAAAACCATTAAAGAACATATGGCCAATTGCATTTCAGTTATCGAAGCAGTAAAAGACAATGAAATCCTGCGCGGACTGGCTGAACTTTTACCAGATGAAAAGGAAAAAGCGTGGGTCAAAACACACTTGCGGAAAGAAGTTATCTTTCTACTTAAAAATTACATGTCCGTAGTATAAACCCGTCAAGGGTTCAACCCCCCTCCCCTGTGAACAAACCAAAAAAGAGCTCAATTGGGCTCTTTTTTGGTTTGCTATTTGCAGGTTCCCATTTTCGAACAGAGAGATGCTCCTATTCCTGTTCCTAAAATACCAGTACTGAAATCCCATCCTACACAGTTACTACTATCGCATTGTAAACCATCACAGCAAGGACGTCCCGTCTCTCCTGAGCTGCAGAATTTAATAGACGAGTGCGCACCTCCTCCTCCAATACCTGCAATACCAGAATCGCGCATGGGAACACAATACGATTCCGATTGACAGTCTTCGTCAATATCGCATTTTGTCCCATCTTGTAGTGGAGCACACTTATCAGGTGCAGGAGCAAGACTGCAACGCCTACTCAGGCATTCTTCATTTGCATTGCAAGTTTGCCCTCCTTCTTTTTGTTTTGAGCATTGCACGCCAGTTACGCTCAAGAGGTTTTGGGTATTAATAAGGATGCATTGACAACCGGTACTAAGACATTTTGCCACATTATCTATATTTAATTTTTGTTCGCTCTCGTAAAGATTAATATTACAAGCATTGCATTGAGTTGGATCCACACAAACTGTGGACGCAAGTTTTTTCTGCAAGGCAGCTTTATCAGTTTTGGCAAATAGCGCTCCGTCATTGCTTCCCGAAAGATAACCATTGAAATATTCAGATGCTATACGGCCTTTAATCACTTTTTGGCACCCTCCTGTTCCTTCTGCGCACCACTGCCCATCACATTCTCCGCCTGCAGGCCCGCCTTCGCAGGGCGGATTGCCAGCTTTGACTAATTCTTGATCACTGCAACTCCATTTTCCAGTTGGGTGCGCAGTATCCCCGCCGCAAGGAAAGTCAGAGCGGTTGACGCACCACGCTTGAGTTTCTGTAAGTACAGTGCGCGGGATTTTTATTGGCGGAAGTTTGAGTTTTACCAAATCCGGATTGACTGTGTTTAAAATCACATACGAGCTCAACACTAAGACAAGGCCAATTAGGGCATTGCTGATTTTGTGTTTGGCATCCGAGATGCGCTCTGGATTTCCGGCTGAAGTCAGCCATTTAACTCCGGCCCAGACAATCATCACTCCTGCAGTAATTCCGGAAATTCCCACAAAGAAAATATAAAGACGCCGGATATAATCCTCAATGCCCTTTACTTCATAGCCGCCAATGGAAACTTGCAGCTTTGTTGTAGGAGGACTTGCCCAGCAATTGTAGATATAGCCAGCAGCCTTAGCCGCCTCATTATGTTGTGTTGATGTCTGCTGACAAACCGGATCTGGATATGTGCTTTCGGTTGCTTTATAAGTTTTACATTCTTCTTTGCGAAAACAAAACGGACCGACTTTGATCTCCGTAGGCGTTGTCGGCTGTTCCACGGCAAAAACAGGCAGTGCAGGAATGTAAGATGTAAAATTAAAAATTAAAAATGTCAGAAGCAGAAGACCCGATTTTACATTTTGCATTTTAAATTTTAAATTCATACTATTTCACCCTTGCTAAAATCTGCTCCCAAAGCTCCATAGGAATCGCGCCGGCGACTTTTTTGCCATTAATGAAAAACGTTGGCGTGCCGGAAACTCCGGCCGCGATCCCGTCCGCGCGGTCTATTTCAATTTCATCTTTATATTTGCGGAGATCAAAACACTCATTGAATTTGGTAATATCCAGCCCAACTTCCAGCGCGTACAATTTAATATCAAGATCAGTTAAGCGCGTCGCATTTTGATAAAGTTTGTCATGCATGGCCCAGAATTTTCCCTGCTCGTGAGCGCAATTGGCCGCCTCAGAAGCGCGGAAGGCATTAGGGTGAATATCAGTGAGCGGAAAATCTCGGTAGATAAAATGTATTTTTTTTGGAAACCGTGCCATAAGTTCCCGCACAATAAGACTTTCCTCGCGCGAGTATGGACATTCAAAATCCGCGAATTCCACAATTTGAAGCGGCGCATCCGGAGCGCCAAATGATGGGTCGTCTGCGGTTAAGTAGGCAAGATTTTCTTTGAGCCGCGCGGGGGATTGGATATTGCTTCGTGTAAGTCGTGATGAGATTTCAGAGGGTATCTCACCAATTTGGATTTGGCGGTAGAAGCGCACGGTCATGATGCCAATGTAAAGCGAGGCGGCAAAGGCCATTGCCCCTACGGCAATAAGCAATATTCCCCACCATTTTTTATACCACGGCTCTGCGGTGATGTTCTCATTCATAGGACGCTTGACCCCGCACCTTTTGTGCACTCTGAAGGCTACGCATGATGCGGCGTTTAAGTTGAGAATAGACTTTGCCAAACTGTTTGAGCTTTCTTTCACGGTCTTTGGCATCTTGTATGTTTGCGTAGCCTTCACAATAGACTAACTCCCAAGGCATATATTTCCTGGTATGAAAACTTTTCCCATTATTGTGTTCTTCTATGCGTGCACTGAGATCTGTAGTATAACCAATATAAAGAGCACGGCGGTAGATGATACTTCGAAGGATGTATACCCAATACATATCTCAGTGCATTGTGCACAAAAGGTGCGGGGTTGACATATCCATGGCTTTAGTATATCATGGATAAACTAGACTGGCGAGCGCTTTGAATCATGAATTATGAAGTATGAATTATGAATTCGGCCATGATTCCTGATTCATAATTCATAATTCCTGACTCTATTCACATGCTGCAACTCATTACCACCATCCAAATCATCTCCGCTATTCTTCTTATTGTTGCCATTCTATTGCAGCAAAGAGGAGTGGGGCTGGGATCTGCGTTTGGAGGCGAGGGTGCGATTTATCGGACCAAGCGGGGGATTGAAAAAGGAATCTTCATTTCAACCATAGTCTTCGCGATTATTTTCTTCGCCTCAGCGCTTGCAGGAGTTATATTGCGCTAAGTCAAGCATGTTCAAATTTTTACGCCGTTTTCAAAAATCTGAAGATCTTGATAAAAGGCTGGTATTCGGACTTTCAAAAGGACGCGTGCCGAAACTCAGCCAATTAAAACTTCTTCCCAAGGTACTAAGCGCCTATGAGCTGTGGATTTTGAGAATTGCGGGCGCGATTTTGCTTGCCTTTGCAGTGGCAGGGATTAGCATATTTGTTATCCGCCATCGCAGTGTAACTCCGCAGTCGGGCGGCACTTATCGCGAAGCATTTCCCGGCTCACCGCGCCTTATTAATCCCATTCTGGCATCTTCAGATGTTGACCGGGATCTTTCACGCTTGATCTATGGTAGTCTTTTGAAGTATAATGGAGAAGGAGAACTTATCCCCGATCTTGCGGAGAGCTTTACCGTGGAGGGGAGTGGGCTGGCAATACGATTTACTTTGCGTGAAAATTTGCGCTGGCATGATAGTCAACCTTTGACTTTGGAAGATATCAAATTTACCATTGCGGCAATTCAAAATCAGGCGTGGCATTCACCGCTTTGGCGAAGTTTTGAAAATGTGAGCGTGGAGATTCCTGACGCGAAAACCATTGTTATACGATCAAAAGCATTCACGTCGAATTTTCCCAATCTCTTTACGGTGGGAATTATTCCGAAGCACATTTGGGAAAATGTGGATCCGGCAAGCGGACGGCTCGCCATCTGGAATATCAAACCAGTGGGCTCTGGGCCATATCAATTTAGATCACTGACCAAGAGTCGGGATGGAGTTATTAACGCCTTGCGACTTTCTCGTTTTGAGGACTATTATGCAAAGCCGTTCATCAAAGAAATAGTAGCCGTGTTTTTCTCTGATTTTGAGAGTGCGCTTAATGCTCTGCGAGAACACGATGTTGATGGAGTTAGTTTCATTCCGGAGCGCCTGCGGTCAAAAATTTCTGGTGTGGGAGTCAATGTCTATAAGCCGAGCTTTCCGCGATTTACCGGACTCTTTTTCCAAGATCGCAAATCTGAAGTACTTCGGGACATCTCCGCGCGCCGCGCGCTTGCCGCCGCGTTAGATCGGGTAGAGATTGCCAAAATTGTTCCGGGGGCAACGCCTGCTATTGCCCCATTTCTCCCGGGGCAAATAGGATTTGCGAAAACACTGGCAATTCCAAATGGTGATATTGCGGGAGCAAAGAAGATTTTGGAAAATGGCGGGTGGCGACAAGGCAAAGAAGGTTGGCTGAAGAATAAAATGCGGCTTGCTCTTACCTTGACAGTAATGGATGAACCTATTTCCCTGCAAGTTGCTGATTATATAAAAAAGATTTGGGAAGAGATGGGAGTGGGGGTGAAGCTGGAAGCCGCATCAAAAGTGACGTTTGAACAAGATGTACTTCGACCTCGCGCCTATGAAGTTTTGATGTTTTCGATAACAACCGGCATTGACCCTGATCCGTATCCATTCCTGCATTCAAGTCAGATTGATGATCCGGGGTTGAATTTATCAAGTGTGAAATCACGAGATATAGATGCGGCACTTGAGCAGGGAAGATCGGTAGGCAGTGATGTAGCTCGTTTCAAACATTATTTGCAATTTGAGCAATTACTCCTGCGGGAGGTGCCGGCTATTGTATTGTACTCATCTCCTTATGTATATGTTGTTTCAAAAAAGGTGCGCGGGATTGATCTCAAGATGATGACTGCGCCGGCTGATCGTTTTAATGGAATTGCACAATGGTTTATGCGCTCGCGGCCCGGCTGGAGATAAAAAATAACACGCCGCGGTGGCGCCTGCCTGCCGGCAGGCAGGGAATGGCAGCCCTGCCCCGTATAGATGGTGGGCGAGTGGTGAAATTGGCAAACACGTACGCTTCAGAAGCGTATGCCGCAAGGCTTGAGGGTTCGAGTCCCTCCCCGCCCACCACTTGTACGGGGCGCATCCCGCCAAGGCGGGACGATCGCAAGGTCATGGGAGTTCGAATCTCCCCCTGGGCATTAAAAAAAATTATGGAATCATCACAAACAGAATTTGTTTCAAAACCAGTGCATGGCGGAGGCACTTCTTCAAGACGACCGCGAGGGCGCGGCGGGCGTCAGTTTAGCCGTCCCCGACAGTCGCCGCCCGCTCGCCCTCCGGCAACAAGCCGCCCGTCGCGTCCTGCGCCTGTTCAAATTACGGCGCCCAGAAGCGGCGCGCCTCGCCGAGACGAGTCGAGGCCGGGCGCGCCTAAACTTTTGGTTTACGCGTTGGGCGGACTGGAAGAAGTCGGTCGCAATTGTATGGTCTATGAATGCGGTGAAGATATTGTGATTGTGGACATGGGACTTCAGTTTCCGGAGGAAGATATGCATGGTATTGATTATATTATTCCCAACATTGCCTCACTTCGCGGAAAAGAAAAAAATATTCGCGGAGTGATAATTACCCACGGCCACTACGATCACATCGGCGGCATCCCTCATCTTTTAGGCAAACTTGGCAACCCGCCGGTCTTCACCACCCCGCTTAGCGCGGGAATTATCCGCAAACGTCAGGAAGAATTTACCAAAGCCCCAAGGCCAAATATCGTGCTTGTAAAACCAAAGATGAAAATTGCGCTCGGCCGACACTTTGTGTTTGAGCCGTTCCATGTGAATCACAACATCGCCGACTCAACTGGGGCGGCGCTTCAAACTCCCTACGGGCTCATGTTGCATACCGGCGATTTTAAATTTGACTATACTCCGGTAAATGAACCGCCGGCGGATATTGATCACGTGCGATCGTTCGGCGACAAGGGCGTGCTCGCGCTTTTTTCCGACTCAACTGATGCGGAATATCCCGGACACCAAATTTCTGAACAGCAAGTTTTTGATGAGCTGGAAAAGATATTTGCGGCAAACTCGCAAGGCCGTCTTATCTTTGGAACTTTTGCTTCGCTCTTAACGCGTATTCAGCATATTCTTACTCTTTCGGAAAAATACGGACGCAAAGTTCTTATTCAGGGTCGTTCCATGGTAACGAACGTGGAGATAGCCCATGAACTCGGGTATCTAAAATTCAAGCAAGGGATTTTTATTGAGGAAAAAGAGTTTAATCGCCTTCCGGATAACAAAATCGTAGTGGTCTGCACCGGTGGGCAGGGAGAAAAAAATGCCCAACTCATGCGTATCGCGAATAGCGAACATCGCCTGATTAGTTTGAAGAAAGGAGATTCCATTATTTTTTCTTCTTCCGTGATCCCTGGCAATGAGCGTACGATTCAGAGTTTGAAGGACGCGCTCATCCGTCACGGCGCAAAGATATTCCACTACAAATTTATGGATATTCATGCCGGAGGCCATGCCAAACAGGAGGAACTCAAACTAATGATGCAGCTTACGCGCCCGCGTTATGTAATTCCTATTCATGCAAACCGCTTTATGATCCAGGCGCACGCTGATTTGGCAATGAGCATCGGTTACAAAGAAGAAAATATCTTTGTGGCAGACAATGGTCAGGTTATGGAGTTTGATGCCAAAGGCGGACGGCTGACTGATAGATATGTGCCAACTGATTACGTTATGGTTGATGGGCTTGGGGTCGGGGATGTATCTGAGATTGTGCTTCGCGATCGGCAACAGCTTGCGGCGGATGGTATGTTTGTGGTCATTGCCACAATTGATAAACGCACCGGCGCCCTCATTGGCAGTCCGGATATTATTTCGCGCGGGTTTGTGTATTTGAAAGAATCACGCGAACTTATTGAGCGCACGCGCAATCTGGTACGGAAGATTTTGAAAGACACTGATCCAAAATCTGCCGCCTTTGAAGATCATATTAAAAATAAAATCCGCAATGAGGTCGGGCAATATCTCTATACCATGACCCGCCGCCGCCCAATGGTGCTCCCGGTGTTGATTGAGGTATAATAAACAACTTTCCTCCCCTTAAGTCCGACGTTTCAGTCGGACTCCGTACCGTAGCGTCGGAGATAAGGGGAGGTGAGGAGGGGTTATGAATCTCTCATAATTCCCCCAGACCCCTCTTACCTTAAGAGGGGGGGGATTGACAAGCTATTTATGTCCAAAGTATTTTCAGGCATCCGTCCATCTGGGCTTCTTCACCTCGGCAATTACCTTGGTGCGATTAAAAATTGGATCGCGCTCCAAGCGAAGCACGATTGTATTTTTGCCATTGTTGATTATCATGGAATTACCACCCCATTTGAACCAGATGAGTTGCGCCAAAATATCCGTGAAGTTGCTTTGGATTATTTAGCAGTAGGGCTTGATCCTAAGCATGCCACTCTAATTCAGCAATCTCATGTTCCGGAACACGTGGAGCTGGGATGGATTTTTCAATCCATTTCTCCGGTTTCCTGGTTTGAGCGCGTGCCAACTTATAAAGAAAAAATTGCCCAACATCCTGAATATGTGAATTTGGGATTGCTTGCCTATCCCGCGCTTATGGCTGCGGATATTTTAATTTATAAATCCACGCTGGTGCCGGTTGGCGAAGATCAACTTCCACACATTGAGCTCACAAACGACATCGCCAAACGCTTCAATCACATGTTTGGTTCCCCTCCCCCACTCCCTCTCCCTAAGGGAGAGGGCAGGGTGAGGGTGGAATTCTTCCCCCCAGTCAAAGCTCTCCTTACTGAAGGCGCGCGCATCATGTCGCTTAAAGATCCTCGCAAAAAGATGTCTAAAACTGGAGACGAAGGCATTGCGCTTTCCGATACACCCGATGAAGTACGCCGCAAGATTAAAACCGCCACTACTGATTCCGGGCGCGAGATCAAAGCAGGGGATGATAAACCCGCGCTTACCAACTTGCTTACGATTTATTCTGAAGTATCTGGCACACCAATTAAAAAACTTGAAACACAATACAAAGGCAAGGGTTATGCCGAATTTAAAGCTGATCTTGCTGAAGCCGTGGTGGAATTTTTAGAACCAATTCAAAAACGCCGCAAAGAACTGGAAAAAAAGCGCGGCTATGTGGAAGAAATCCTGTCCTCCGGCGCCGCCTCCGCCCGCCCCCTGGCTCAAAAGACCCTTTTAGAGGTGAAAAAGAAAATGGGGTTGATATGAATCCAGCTTCCTCCACTTAAGTCCGACGTTTCAGTCGGACTCCGTACCGTAGCGTCGGAGATAAGGGGCAGCCAGGAGGGGTTATGAAATTCAAAGCGACGGCTGAAAAGCCGTCGCTTTAGTGTACCAAGGAAACCTGTAAGCCGCTATTTATACCACTTCAATACTTTCTACCATCTTTTTCTTCTGCTGACGCTTTGTAAGTTCAGATTTTGCGCGCACATCCCAGTTGCCAAACCCTTGTATGATTGTCAGGTTGCCATCCAAAGCAAGGCTAGCCCTTGTCGATAACACTCCATTGTTATAAATATTCTCAAAACCTTTACCATTGAGCGCGCGACTCAGCATATCTTTTGTTTGTGCAAAATCAGCAATTAATATTTCATCATCCGAACCGTAGAAATCTGAAGTCGTGAAGAATTTATCTGCGTTAGCTAGATCGTTTTTTAAAGATTCTGCAAAACTTGGATCCAAATCAGGAAATTTTTCAGCCATTTTTTGAATTTCATCAATGAGCGGCTTGACTTTAGTTTCAAAATTATGTTTTGCCTTTTCCTGTAGCTCGCGTTTTATTGTTTCTATTTGTTCTCGACTTGGCCCAACTTCAGTTTTTGGTTTTGCTTCAGGTGCTGCAACTCCAAGTCCAGATTCTTTTTTTGCAGAAATTCCACCCCGCTCCTTCGCATAAAGAAATACAAATTGAGAGCGGCCTTTTTTTGCTTCAAGTCCCAATTGTTCAATCTCCTTGGTTGAATATCCTAATTCTTCAAGGCGCGGCTTCACTTTTTCTAATTCGCCTTTCGGAATAAGCAAATGCAATCCTTCTTTCGAAATGGACTCGTTTTTTATGGTCGCCGCATCTACAACTAAAAGCGCATCGCGTTGTCCTTCAAGCAGTTGAGAAATTTCTGCAATGTCCTTTCCCTCCGCTTGGCTTGATTCAATCGCGCCTTTGGCAATCGCTCCTTTATTCTCTGGAGATTGGCCTGCAAGCGATTGGAGCGCGGCTTCTTCACCCTCTTCAATAGCAGTCCGCTTTACGTCAGTCACATCGCCAACCTCAAAACGCCGCACGCCAACTTGGTCGCCAGTTGCGGTGTCTGCCACCATTTTTTCCGCCCCTGGCAGGCCAACTTTATATGTTTCTATCGCGTGCGGCCGTTCTGTTTCAGCCGGTTTTTCAGTCACTCCTATTCCTTTTCTTGTTTCTGGAGTTTCTGATAATGGTGGCGGTTCTTGCTCCGATGGATTATCTAATTTACGGGGAGGACGGGTAAGCATAGCAGTTTGAGTATAGCTCATTATTTACTTTAAAGCAAAAAATGAAAAAATACTTATCATCCTCACCAATACTACTCATCCTCCAATTCCACCATCAACGACTCAATTATTTGCGATCGCACATTGTTGAGCCGTTGGGAAATGTGCTATGATGGTTGTGGATAGTTTTGGCAACAATCTTTTTAGGACAGTATTTTAGCAAATTATAAGCCTGCAATAGTATGAGTACTAAACTACAATTGAAAAAATTCCAAATCGTTCTTTTGCAATTGTATGCTGGATATCGGGAACTTGACCATGCACTCGCTTCATATAAGCCAAGGAGTCATACGCCCGGATGGGACTCTACTGGCTATAGTGAGCGCGAGCGAAAATTAGCAGAGCGTGAAATAAAATATCTTTATAAGCGTATTGAATATTTAAAGCGGTGCAATTATATTCAAATGGTTAAGGAGGGAGAGGAAAAATTATTGAAGCTTACTTCAAAAGGAAAATATGAACTTTTGCGTTTACGGTTTGTAGAACACATGCTCATGCAGAAGAAACAATCATGGGCGCGCAAGTGGTGGATATTGATTTTTGATATCCCAGAGTCACAAAAGAAGTATCGTAATTTTTTCCGCCGATTTTTGAAACAAAATGGTTTTAAGATGGTACAACGTTCAGTTTGGATTACGCCATACAACCCGGAATCTGCCTTAGTTGATCTTTTGAGATACCTAAGGATTGAAAAATATTTTGAACTTATTGAAGCAGATTGCGAGCGATGTAGTACCACACTTTTAAAAAAATTCAAACCATGATCAGGGGAGCGTGCAACGCCGCAAGTTGAAACATTTAGTGAATGTATAAACGGCTCAATATTTTGCGATCGCACATTATTGAGTCGTTTGACTATTGACAGGGAAGGATAGATATGATAGAGTGTGGATGCTTACAAAAAGCTGGATGATCGCTCCGACTTAGGTCGGGGAGGAAAGTCCGAACACCCCCGCAGTAATGTGGGAAAAAGGTACCACCTAACGGGTGGGCAGTATGACGGGGATATCATCCGGTCATCCGATCGGACAAGAAACTCCGCTGACGGATCAGTGCCACAGAGACAATACTAATCGTGCCTCACTATCATTCGGCACTCCGTTACGAATTACGAATCTTGTACGAAACTACGAAACAACAAATTTGTAGTTTTGTAGCGACATTTGTGGATTCGTACACAGAGCACCGAGCGACAGTGAGGTGCGGTGAAAGGTGAAAAGTGAAGGAATGTTAATCGCTTACACAAGCCTAAAACTTGTGAAAACGAGAAGGCTATTCTTCTTACCGTGGGGTAACTCACGGCGTTGGAAAACCCTACCTGGTGCAACGCCATTTACGGCGGCTTGAGGTCCCGCGCGAGTGGGATCCCAGAGAGATGATCATTAAACCACAGATCTTACAACACAGATCACACAAATATCTGTGAAAATCTGTGATCAAAATCTGTGGTTACAGAATTCGGCTTACGGGCTTTTTGTAAGCATTTGAAAAGGCACCTTGGTGGTGCCTTTTCAAATAAATCGCTTTTCATGTTACAATACAATAACTTATGAAAAAGCTAGATCTCTTTTTTGCCACAATTCTTGTACCACTTGATTATGTGGCACTTATTTTAGCGGCAATTGCTGCTTATTCTTTGCGTTTTGCTCCATTTTTAGCTGAGCGCCGGCCGGTTATTTTCGCCCTGCCGTTTGATCAATACATGAGGATAGTTTTTATCATCGCAATTGGCTGGATTACAATTTACGCGCTTTCCGGCCTGTATGCCATTTCCCATCGCAAAAAACTTGAGGAATTGAAAAAAATTATTATTGCCTCAACCGCGGCATTTGGTGGTGTGCTTGCCGCCGTGGTATTTTCCCGAGAACTTTTTGAATCGCGATTTATTCTTCTTGCCTCCTGGATTTTTGCCATTGTTTTTGTATTTTTTTTCCGCCTTTTTCTTCGCATGGTGCGCAGTACTCTTATTCGCGCCGGATTCGGGCTCAAGTTGGTGGCGGTTATTGGCAAAGGAATGTCCGCGGATGCACTTATAAATATGGTTTCTCGCAATCCAAAATACGGTCTTAAGGTTGCGTTTCGCGCGGAAACATTTAGCAAGGAAGCCGAGCGCGAATTGCGTGCGCTTGCCGCACAGGACGGGTTGGATCAAATTATTTATGTGGCGCAAAACGGTTCAACCAAAGAAATGCATGAGGCGCTGGATTTTGCCGATGAATATCATCTTTCGTTTTGTTACAGTGCGGATATTGTTTCCGCGCACGGTGCCGGCATTGAATTTGATATGCTCGCGGGCGTGCCGCTTTTAGAGCTTAAACGCACCCGGCTTGAGGGCTGGGGACGAGTGTACAAACGAATTTTTGATATAGTCGGATCGTTGATTTTAATTTTGATTACCTTACCTATAATATTTTTTGCCGCGCTTGCGGTCATGTTTGAATCAGGATTTCCGATTCTTTTTAGAAATGAACGCGTGGGAGAGCATGGTAAAATTTTTAATACGCTTAAATTTCGCACCATGTATCAAAAATATTGCATTGGCAAACAATTTGCTGATCATGCCCATGCCCTTGAGTATGAAAAAAAGCTGATTGCGGAGCGCAGTGATAAACAAGGGCCGGTCTACAAAATCAAAGAGGATCCGCGCGTAACGCATGTTGGCCGATTTTTGCGCCGAACTTCCATTGATGAGTTGCCTCAGCTTTTCAATGTACTTGCCGGCCAAATGACTCTGGTTGGCCCGCGGCCGCATCAGAGACGCGAAGTTGAAAAATACGAGAAGCATCATAAGCGCGTGCTTGAACTTAAGCCCGGCATGACCGGCCTTCCGCAAATCTCCGGCCGCTCTGATTTATCATTTGAAGAAGAGGTTAAATTGGACACCTACTATATTGAGCACTGGTCGCTCAAATTAGATTTTATTATTCTCCTCAAAACCCCCTTTGCTGTTTTAGGACAGCGTGGCACCTACTAGATTTTTTATTTAAGTCGTGTTACTATTCCGATGCCATTCGTAATTTGTAGATTTGCATGAAATTTGTAGATTGGCATCATATCTATGCGGCTTGCGTTAGTGCACGATTATTTAATTCAGGACGGTGGCGCGGAAAGGGTATTGCGCGCCTTTGCGGAAATTTGGCCTGAAGCGCCGATTTTTGTTTTATTTCACGATAAAAAACGCTGGCCGGAATTCCGCGGCCGCTCTATCAACACTTCTGTTTTGCAAGATATGCCGGGCGTGCTTAAGTACTATCGCTGGACGCTTCCGCTTATGCCAGCCGCCACTGAGCATCATGATTTAGGCGAGTTTGATGTGGTACTTTCTTCGGCCTCGGCTTTTGCCAAAGGCATAGTGACTCGTCCGGATGCCTTGCATATTTGTTATTGCCACACCCCGACGCGCTATCTTTGGACGGACACGCACAGCTACATTAAAGATTTGCGCACCAATCGTTTTATAAAATTCATGCTGCCGTTTTTCTTGACGAGTTTGCGTATGTGGGATCGCACTTCAGCACTTCGGGTAGACAAATTTATTGCCAACTCGCAAACAGTAGCAAAGCGTATTAAAAAATATTACGAACGCGAGGCGGATATTATGTATCCGGCAGTGGATTGTTCAAAATTTTATATTTCCCCAACGGTAGGCAATTATTATTTGGCTGGCGGCCGCTTGGTCGCTTACAAGCGTTTTGATTTGGCCATTGAGGTTTTCAATCGGCTGAAATTACCGCTTGTTATTTTTGGTACTGGTCCGTATGAAGATCGTTTGCGTAAGATGGCTAAATCAAATGTGAAGTTTCTTGGACACATTTCGGACGATGAAAAGTCCAAACTTTTGTCGCAGTGTATTGCTTTTATTCATCCGCAATTGGAAGATTTGGGATTGCTTCCTTTAGAGGTCATGGCTTCTGGCCGGCCGGTTGTGGCTTATGGCCGAGGTGGCGCGCTGGAAACAGTGGTGGAAGGGAAAACCGGAACTTTTTTCCACGAGCAAAGTTGGGAAGCACTTCTGGATGCAATGCTTAATTTCAAACCGGAACAATTTAATGCTCAGGAAATTCGCGCTTGGGCTGAACAGTTTGATTTACAGCCATTTAAGAAACGCATAAAAGAATATGTAGAAAGTGCGTACGGCGAATTTACTGCGGGAACAAGAAATGTAAAATTATTATGAGAATTGGTATTGATGGACGCGCATTGCAAGATCATCCGCGCGGAGGCGTGGGGCAATATGCTTACCATCTTTTGTACGCTCTTTTTTCTTTAGATCATGGGAATGAATATGTGGTGTGGTATAACGCGGCTAGAAAACTTGAAGTGCCGATGTTTTCCGAGTATCCAAATGTGCGCGTACATCGTACAAATTGGCCAAATAAAATGTTAAATCTTTCCATGAAGGTGTTGGGCTCCCCGCGAGTTCCTCCCCTTAGGTCCGACGCTCCAGTCGGACTCCGACCCCGTGGGGCGTCGGAGATAAGGGGAGGGGAGGAGGGGTTACGAAATTTTGATATTTTTTTTATGCCCAATATTAATTTTGTCGCGCTATCCCCCACAACTAAGCTGATTATTACCGCACACGACCTTTCTTTTGTGCATTTTCCCGAGCATTTTTCGCGTAAAACCAGATTGTGGCATCGCGCGATAAATCCACGCGCATTATTCAATCGTGCGGATCATATCGTTACTGTATCCGCGCATACAAAAGACGATCTTGTGGAAACGTATGGTATCGCGCAGGAAAAAGTGAGCGTGATTTATCCGGGTGTTGAAGTCAACAGTTCACAGACTACAGTTCACAGTAAAAGCAAAACCGTGAACCGTGAACCGATGACTGATGGCTTCATATTGTATTTCGGCGCGCTTGAGCCGCGCAAGAATATTGAGGGAATTATAGAGGCCTTTGAGCTTCTTCATTCGCAATTTGCAAATTCGCATGAAATTCGTAGATTGGCATCATACTTGATTATTGCCGGCCTCTCTACACCGTATGTAAAATATCTTAAAAAACGCATTGCGAAAAGCAAGGTTAGGGATCGCGTAATCCTGAAAGAAAATCCCACGGAAGAAGAAAAGGAAACACTCTATGCAGGAGCATCACTCTTTGTGTATCCTTCATTTTACGAAGGGTTTGGTTTTCCTCCGCTTGAAGCCATGTCATACGGCGTGCCGGTAGTTGCTTCTTCAGCTTCGTCTGTTCCGGAGATTTGCGGCGACGCAGCAATGCTGGTAAATCCGTGGGATGTGAATGAAATAAAAGAGGGGATGCGGATTTTATTGGAAGACGAAACCTTGCGGCAAAATTACATTTCCGCCGGCCGCAATCGGATAAGGGAATTTTCATGGCAAGCTTCCGCAAAGCAAATAAAGGAAATTTTTTATTCCACCTGCGTAGGAAATTAACCACGGAGTACACTAGGTTGATCCGTTTATAAAACAAAAATTAGCGCGGGAGATTTGATGCGGCCGCATCGTTTCGTCCGCAACATATTTGGTTGGTATTGTGTGGTACAAGTGAAAAAAATTAAAATCAAGTGCGGTAGTTTTGGCGGATAACTAAACGATCAAGCGGCGAGGCGGCGATAATGTTGCCCTGTATAATGCGAATCCAGCGCTCAAGTTTTCTGCGTTGAAGAAGCTGTTTGAGTGGCGCTACCACATCCTTACTGGTCATCCACACGCTATGTTGAAGGCGGATAAACCCGCACTCTTTGAGAAATTTTCGCAAGATATTGCGAGTATGGCGTTCTTTTTCAGGAACATCAAAAATTACAAAACATCGCCCTTGTTTGCAGGATGCGCTGGTGGTTTTAATCTTGTCGCGAAGCGCTTGCGTCCATCCTTTTTCTGTAAGACGAAACATTAGCCGTTTGCCGATTTTTTGCGTCTCAATCATTTTACTGCGCTGGAGATAGCGCAGGTGTTCTAGTTTTTCTCGCTTCATTTGGCGGTCTTGCAGCTGTTCGTACGCCTCAATATTCATGTAAGCTTTGCCCGAAGTGGCCCAGGAAAGGAATCCTGCCAATTCTTGCAAGGCCACGCGTGTGGCGTTTAAGCGCGACTTCAAGGGTGAATTTTTTTGCTTCAGTTTTTTGGACATAGCTTTTATTAAGTTATCAACAGCCCTTCCGGATATAACTAGGATTATGTTCTCTATTATAGCACACTCAATCATACGGCTAAAAGTGTGCGGCCGCACACTTTTAGCCGCAGGGGATTTGGATGGTTTGTTTTATATTAAATGGAGGAGGCGGAGGGAGAGAAGGGATTATGGTGATGGGCACTTTTGTGATAATTGTTACAAAAGCGCCCATATAGTTATTAATTAATGGTTTGTAAGTACAGCGAGAGGGGAGAAAGAGGTAGAGAAGGCATAAAAAAATGCGGTGAAAAAGATGCGGCCGCACACTTTCGTCCGCAAGGGGGTTTAGGGGGGTGTTTGGTGGTTGGTGGGGGGAGGATGGGGGGAGTGTGGAGAAAGAAGGGTAAAAAAGGGAGGTATGAAGGGGGTAGGGAAAGGGGAAGGGGAAGTACACGGAGTTGATCTGCTTATAAAGACAAATAGGATAAAAAAAGTGCGGGGGATTTGATGCGGCCGCATCAAATCTTCCGCAGATTAGTTTTATTAATTGTTAAAGTTGGACAGTGTTAAAGAGGTGGAAGTGTAAAGAGAGGGGTGTGGGATGGGAATAAGGAGAAAGGAGCGGAAAATAGGTAAAAAAGGCTAAAAGGGAAATGAAAATGGCCAAAAACTTGACAAGTTTCATTTTTTGTGCTTAAATAGGGGTCAGTAGGAGGAGTTTGTTCGTTAACCACAGTGAAAGGAGATGGGCATGGAAACGATGGTAATGCGCATCAATACTGCGCTATCCGGTATCAATCCGCAGGCCAGACTTCCGGAGGGTGCGGTCCTGCCGGATTTCACGACCATCACGCAGATCGACCAGCAGGGCATCGACGAGAAGATTCCCGAACGGGATCCCTTCAACTACTTCCTGCACAGTGCACTCGTCTGCGCTGGGCCTGACAGCCAGCTCTGCGTGGTTGCACCGTGCGACATTCCGCTCGAGAAGTGTGTGGGGCATTTCCCCAAGTACCCAATGGTGCCCCTGCATGTTCTAGGTGGGGCCATGGCACTCACATCAACGGTACTCGTGGGTCACTACATGCGTGAGAGTTTCCCGCTCTCCGACGACCCGTTCTATCCACTCGCGATCGAAGGTCGCCAGGTGAGCTGGACGGGTGGTTCACGCGTGTTGGTGCCGCCCATCACGACCGTCGTCACTGCCGAGTTCTTGGGCTACGACAGTGCGAAGAATAAGGCCTCGACGCGCGCAATAGTGTGGTCGCCCGATCGTGCAGTTGCGTTGATTGACCCACTCGAGTTCACCGTACTGCCGGAGCGCTTCTTCGCCGCGATGTACAAGCGCTCGAGCCGCAGAGTCAACCAGTAAGCTGTGGGTTCGTTCGTCTTGACACGGAGATATGGATGTCTCCGTGTCTTTTAATAGTCTGTCATTTTATGGTATTATATATCCAGTATGGATTTTCGTTTTATTTCTCTTCTCATAATGGGTATAATTATTTTTTCTTTAGGTTTTTTTGTATATTTACAAAATCGTAAAAGTCGCATTAATATTAGTTTTGGAGCATTTGTTATATCAGTTGCAGTTTGGAGTTTCAGTCTGATGCTATTTTATAGCACCAATAAAACCATATGGGCTGATTTTTGGGCAAAAGCAGTATATTTTTTTGGAGGCATTATACCAGCATGCTTTTATTATTTTTCTCTTGTCTTCCCCGAAACACCCACCAAGATTAAGAGAGTCAAAATCTTTATTATTTTTTCCCCTAACATAATTTTATTTTTTCTTTATTTTTTTACAAATTTAATGATTGCTCACGCACTACTCGAGGATCACAATAGAGGATTTATTTATGGACCACTGCATACACTATTTGATATACATTTTATTAGTGTATTTTTTTTAGGGTTTAGAAATTTATTTAAAAAATATCAAATCACCCATGGACCAGTTAAAGCCCAACTTAAATATGTAGTATTTGGCACACTTGTAGGTCTAATTCTAGCTGGTATAGCGAACGTCATTCTTCCATGGTTCACAATTTTTCAATTCCTATGGCTAGGTCCACCATTTACACTTATTTGGGTTCTTGCGCTTTCTTATGCAATAGTTAAACATCGTTTCATGAATATTAGAGTTATTGCTACGGAACTACTAATAATTTTAATATTGCTTGTACTGTTGAATGAAATCTTTCTTTCCATTTCATTGGTTACGATTTTATTACGTATTAGCTTTTTCCTTCTCGTAGCAATTTTAAGTGTCTTATTAGTTCGAAGTGTTATCAACGAAGTCAAGCGGCGGGAGGAGATGGAGAGGTTGAAGAATGCATTGGAGGTGGCCTATGCGAAGTTGAAGGAGTTGGATCAGGCCAAGACGGATTTCTTGTCTATGGCTTCTCATCAGTTGCGCAGTCCGCTGACAGTGGTGAAGCTCGGGATTGGAGCGCTGATGGATGGAACTTTTGGAGATGTAAAGGATAAGCGGCAGATGGATGCGCTTACTAAAATGTTGGAGAACACGGAGCGGCTTATTGAACTGATTAATGAATATCTGGATGTTTCGCGCATTGAGCTGGGCAAAATGCAGTATAATTTCAAAGAAGGGGATTTGTGCGCGCTTATAAGTGCGATTGTGGAGGAGTATCAGCCACGGGCGCAGGCAAGGGGGTTGAAGTTGGGGTTTGTTCCCCTCACCCCAGCCCTCTCCCACAAGGGGAGAGGGAGTGTATCCTTAGCCAAGTTTGATGAAGAGAAGATGCGGCATGTGATTACTAATTTGATTGATAACGCGATTAAGTACACGATGAAGGGGAAGATTGAGGTGGGGTGTGAGGGGCAGGGTGAGGGGGCGTTGTTGAGGGTGGCGGTGAAAGATACAGGCATGGGATTAAGCGAGGAGGATATGGGAGTCGTGTTTCAAAAGTTCCGTCGCGCTCAAGGAGGCAATTTGCGGCGGCGCGATGGCGAGCCGATTGAGGGAAGCGGACTGGGATTGCATGTGGCGAAAATGTTTGTGGAAGCGCATGGCGGAAAAATTTGGGTAGAGTCGGAAGGGAAAGGCAAAGGATCAACATTTATATTTACAATTCCGGTTGCGGGGCCGAAGGAGGAGGTGAAGGCGGTACAAGCGGCACCGGCGGTTCCGGAAATTACGGCGAAGGCATAGATTATGTTTTATTATCAACACAAGGAGAAAAAGAGGAAAACAATAATTCGCCCGCAGATTTTCAAAATGTGCGCAGTGGTTGTGGCTGTTGTTTTACTTGGGTTTGGCTGCAATAATAGGAAGGGTGATGTGGAAGTTGTCATACCATCTTGTGAAGATACTAATCATACCCCCGCAGAAATACAGGAAGCAACGCAAAAAGCGATGAAGCGTATGGAGTCGGAAGGATATAAGGTCACACCCGCGCTGTGGGAAGATGAAAAAGGGTGGGCAAAAGTAATGAATTATACTGTGGAAATCTTAAAGTGCGACCCTAATAAGCCATCGACTAAACCCGCAGGCGTTAGGAGGTAATCTTTGTTGAGTCGGGTTTCAACACTGAGTCATTGCCCGCGGCGCAACACAAAGACTCAGTGTTTTGAATTAAAATTTGTGTTTATATAATCAATGGGAGTATACTTTTGAGTGGGGAGACAATGCTCTTTTGACAACAAGCTGTGTATTACGCCGGCTTCCGCCAGAGGCGGATCTCCGCTTCACTACGAAAAGACCGGCGACTACAACAACAAGGAGAGGAAAAATGCACAACGCCAAAATGCTGGGGCTGTTTTTGGTTTTTGGAATCGCGTGTCAGAACAATAGTGCGGACAAGGATGAGTCGCCAGCGAACGGCCACGAAGCCGAAGCCGAAACTGCCGACGGCGGCGAGGGCGAAAGCAAAGCCGAGAGTCAGGTTATCTGCGAGGAGCAATACTATATGCAGGAGCGGATGAACACGGCTTTTGAGCACGCGCGCTCTGCCTTGGAAGCCGAGGGGCATCCGGTGGAACCCGCACTGTGGAATGATGCGGATGCTTACGAGCGTTTGATGACTGCCATGGTTGCGGATCTGGGGTGTACGCCTGCGGATAATTCTCAACGCGCCGGTTCGCGCCGATATGGCGCCGAGCCATCAACTTGTATATTAGTTACTGACTTTTCGGATTACCAACCGCAAACATTTCCAGACGCGCTTTATTGCGGGCCGGGTGCAAGATCCGGGACTGGATGCGCATGGTATTGGAGAGACCCCGGCGACTGCATGAATCGCGTCTGCTATGAGCACGACAAGTGCTACGCGGACTACGCGGCAGTGTACGGTCCGCTTTGCATGTGGAGCGATGACACGGAGGATTGCGACGATATTTTGCATGCGGATGCGGCATTATGTTTGGTCAGAGGCATGTGTGGATTCCAGTGTATGCTGGTCAATTCGGTTGCCAATGGCCTGGATGGACTTCAGGAAGCCGGCAAACTCCAAGGCGAGGAATGCCTTTACGGCAGTTGCCAAGAAGGCCGTGCGGACTGCGACGGCGATCTGCAAAGCAACGGTTGTGAAGTGTTTTTGCAAACCGACGCGGAGCACTGCGGCGATTGCGTTACCTCTTGTGATGACATGGACATTTGCACGGACGACGCTTGTAGCACCGGTTCGTGTGTACACACGCCGGTTGACTGCGATTGCATTGACGATGACGAAGTGCCTTGCGGAACGGACGCGGGTGCGTGCATTCACGGCACGCAAACCTGCGTGGATGGTTTGTGGGGCGACTGCGTTGGCGCTATTGGCCCCGCAACCGAAACCTGCGACGGGGTGGACAATGACTGCGACGGCGCAACTGACGAAACCTGGCCACTGCTTGGTGAGCCTTGCACAGTTGGCATTGGCGCGTGCGCAAACACTGGAGTGTTTGTGTGCACTAGCGATTTTGCCGACATCGGTTGCAGTGTGCTGCCGCTTCCAGATTTTTCAGAATCCTGCGACGGAGCTGACAACGACTGTGACGGCGCAACGGATGAAACCTGGCCGCTTCTTGGAACTGTTTGCACCGTCGGCATCGGCGCCTGCCAAAACACCGGCGTGTGGGAGTGCGCATCAGGCGGTATTGGGACAGTGTGCAGTGCGGAACCGCTGTCAGCCACCGACGAAACCTGCAATGGTGAAGATGATGACTGCGATGGGGAAGTGGATGATGGCGTACTGAATGTCTGCGGGGAGTGTGGTTTCGTTCCTACGGAAGTCTGCGACGGTCTGGACAACGACTGCAACGGGGAGACTGATGAGGGTCTGCTCAACGCCTGTGGCGCGTGCGGTTTAGTTCCAGCAGAGGTCTGCAACGGGCTTGATGATGACTGCAACGGCACTATAGATGAGGGTGACCTTTGTGGTTTGGCGACTGGTGCGCCATGGCCAATGGCTGGACATGATCCTCAACAAACCTACCGTTCCACGCAGATTGGTCCTACAGGATCGTCACTGTTGTGGTCAGCCACGACATGTGGATCTTTGCAGGAACCTGTTGTAAATTCAGCAGGCGTGAGTTATGTCGTTGCAACAGGTTGCGGTCTTTATGCGATAAATCCGGATGGGAGTTTGCTCTGGAATATAGACGGGGATTTCCGTACTTCCGCAACCCTGCTTCGCGATGGTGGTTTGGTTGTGGGGACGACTGATACAGTTGAAGTGCGAAATGCTGATGGACTTCTTCGTTGGGTAGCATCACTGAGCGGTAAAATACCAAGGTATTTTCCGGTAGTTGCATCAGCAGGTGACATCTATGTGATTGGTGTCACTGGCTACGCACGCTCCGTGTTTCATCTTACCAACGGTGGAACTGTTCTTAATGAAACGGTGTTCCCCTCTTCCTATTACGCAAGTCCGCTTTTGATGGATGCGGCGGAAAATGTGTACCTGCCCACTACAACCGCACCTCCATCGCCGTATCTGCAAGCACGCGGTTCGATGATCTATTCGGATGCGTTCTTCAGCAGCAATTGGAGCTACTCTGGGTGTTATTGTCCAATTGACGGAAACTATACGGATTGTGGAGAATATTACGCACGCAAAATCACACTCGCTGGCGCTGGCATTTGGCAACAGTATCCCGGGGTAGATTATACGGACTGTTGTCAAAGAACGACTTCAAACTTTGCCGCGCTTAGTGACGCAGTCGCGGTCTATGTTTTTGGCCGGGAAACTTTCACGAGCGCGTGCTACTCGCGATGGAGTACAACATCGCGAATCTATGCATTCGATACAATGAGTGGCGCTGTTATGCGCGAAATTGCTTCGCCAATTATAACTGATGGCATAGTAACAGATGGCAATGACGCCATATATGCCTTTACTGCGTCTGTTGAGAGTGTATATCGGTACAATGTCGACGGTACCTATGATGTATTAGCTTTACCGTTTGATGCCGCTCTTTTAAGATCCGTAATTGTGCTTGACGGCAAATTGCTAATTACGGCGGGCGCTATGCTCTACGCGGTTGGTGATGAGTAATCCGCCATAGCGCGCGTTCTTGCAGTTTAAAAAGGGGTGTGGTACGCTGTACCCACCCCTTAATTTAATTACCCCTCACCAGACCTACGGTCTTCCTCTCCCTCAGGGAGAGGGTAGGGTGAGGGTTATGCGCTAAACTTTTATGTTCAAAAAAACGCAAGATTTGAGCGTAGTTGCTCCTTCCTCAGGGGACACGACTGAATCCGTGATCGGCCCTTCAGTGCACCTTGAGGGAAATTTTAACTCCTCAGGAAATATCGTGATTGGTGGCTCGCTTACCGGCTCGCTCACAACGAGCGGCGATGTGCGCGTGCTTGAAGGCGCGCGCGTGCAAGCAACCGTGAGCGCAACCCATATCTATGTCGCAGGAGAAGTTCGCGGGGATGTGCGCGCTTTAGAGCTTCTTGAACTTTCGCCAACCGCTCGCCTTCTGGGCAATGTAGAAACAAAAATTCTTTCAGTGGCTCCGCAAGCTATCTTGCACGGAAAGTGCGTAATGAAAAATGGAAAGGGTGAAAAACTGGAAACTGGAAACTTGAAACTGGAAACTGGCAAAAAGACAGAATCACGAATAGGAAGATCTGAAAGCGCGGCCGAATAGTAAATTTCTAATTTCGAGTTTCATGTATCTATATCTTTACGCGCCTTACTTGCGGCATAAAAAATATGCCGCACAGCTCGCGCTTCTTGAAGGGCGCATTACTGATTTTGGAATCAACGGCAAAATCTCCCAGCTTTCCCAGTTTTTAAAATTTCCCGCGGCAATAAAAGAGTTTGGGGAAAAACGGATAACCACGCTTGTTATTGTTGGCAACGATGATTTGCTTGAAAGCGCGGTTAATGCATTTGCTTTGTCAAACATAGTTGTTGGCTATGTTCCGTTGGGCGAAACCAGCGCCTATGCTGACGCGCTTGCAATTTCGCAAGGAAGTCAGGCGGCGCAGGCGCTTGCGGCGCGGCGGATTAATAAGCTGGATTTAGGGCGAGTTGACAATAAGCTGTTTCTCGGCGCTTTGCGCGCGCAAGGAAACGGATTGGAATTGCATTTCCCGACTTTCAGCATATTTCCAAAAGGATTTTCAGCGATTGAGATCGTGAATTTAAAAAATGGTGTGGATGCCACTGATGGCGCTCTGGATGTCATTATCGCGCCGTTTCAGGGAGGTATGTTTAAAAAGCCGGCTGAGCCAACTAAATTTCGCGCGGTTTCCTGCCGCATTAAATCCGCAAAGCCGATTAGCGTGCAGGTGGGCGGACATGGGATTGTAAAGACACCTCTGCAGGTTGACATTGTTCCAAAAGCGATTAGAATGATAGTGGGGAGAAAAATAGTCGCACAAGGTCGCCGGAACCCCGCTTCGGAGCACGCTCGGGGGATGTAGGGTCGCTCAAGGTGCCTGCCGGCAATGTGGCCGGCAATACAAGGGTCCTCTTTCGGCCCGACCAAGGTCGGACCTGCAGACGCTCCCAAAATTGCCTTGCCACACCGTCGGCAGTTACTTTTCGCTTGTGATATATGGATAGATATTCTGCGGGTCTCCTCAGCGGAATTCCGACACCCTTGTGCTAAGAGAGAAGGAAGAAAGCAATAGTGCGCGGGTGGTGGAACGGCAGACACACCGCCTTGAGGTGGCGACGCCCGCAAGGGCATGGAGGTTCGAATCCTCTCCCGCGCATTAGTAAACAAATTAAATAAGCGCGGAGCGAGCAAACTGCTTTGCTCGCGTGAGGGATTCGAAGGCCGCAGCCATATCCGGCGAGAATGTTGGCGAGCCGGATGGCGAGGAGCGGCCTGCGACCTAGCGGTCGGAAGACCGCGAGAGTTGTAGGCGAATCCTCTCCCGCGCATTTAGCGCGCTTAGCCCCGACGCGCTTCGCGGTCGGGGAGCCGACCCTCAAAGGGCGTCGGCTCTCAGCATGGACGGTTAGCTCAGTTGGTAGAGCATCGCTTTTACACAGCGGAGGTCGCAGGTTCGAGCCCTGCACCGTCCATATGACGGTTAGCCCCGACGCGCTTCGCGGTCGGGGAGCCGACCCTCAAAGGGCGTCGGCTCTCAGTTGGTAGAGCATCGCTTTTACACAGCGGAGGTCGCAGGTTCGAGCCCTGCACCGTCCATGGAATATATGCAAATCTTATGCGTTATATTTTAAGCATAATCGGGGTAGCAGTTGGCGCGCTTATCGTAATTAAATCAGAAAAGATTTTTAATGCGCTCGGGCCGGTGCAATGGGCTGAACAGCATTTGGGGGCTGAAGGCGGATCGCGTCTATTTTATAAACTGGTGGGGGTTGGAATTATTGTGGTTTCGTTTTTTTATATGAGTGGAATTTTGCAGTCAATCGGGTTAGCCATTTTTGGCCGGCTTTTTGGCATTTCGCGGTAATGTGTGATATACTAAAATATATGTCATTACAAATGAGAGGCGGCAATGAGCTTATTGACCCAGTCAAGCTTTTGGAGCATGGCGGCATACGGCAGGGCTATGTTGTTGCTGATCTGGGTTGCGGTACAGTTGGGCATTTTGTGTTTCCGGCGGCGCATATGGTCGGACCGCAAGGAAAAGTGTACGCGGTAGATATTTTGAAATCAGTATTGTCCGCGATTGAAAGCCGGCGCAAACTAGAAGGCCTGGATAATGTGGAGGCGGTCTGGGCTGATCTTGAACAGCCGGGCGCGCTTAAAATACAAGACGGATCAGTTGATTTAACGCTTCTTGTGAATGATCTTTCGCAAATTCCCAAAAGAGATGTTGTATTGCGCGAAGCTACGCGTATTACAAAAACCGGAGGCACTTTTATTGTGGCGGATTGGAAATTAAGCGCCTCGCCTTTGGGTCCGCCGCCGCAAAAGCGCCTTAGTCCGGCGGAGGCAAAACAGCTTGCGCAGGCCGCCGGATTTGAGTATGCGGGCGAGTTTTCGGCCGGACCGTATCATTACGGATTGATATTTAGGAGGAAGTAAAGCAAGTAAATTAAGTAAATCAGGTAAATCAAGGCATATGGCTATCACAAATCTTTTGCATGTCTCTTATTGGTTTGCAATAACCACGCCTCCGTTGACCAAAATCGCGCTGATTGCAATATTGAGTTTTTTTATTTTGATTTTGGCGCTGGGGGTATTTTTGCGCGTTTTTTCCAAGACCAAGCGGAGCAACCCTTTGCTCGCAAAATCATTAAAGCGAATTTCACGTCCTTTGTTTTTTTGCGCAATTATGGGTTTGATTTTAGTTTGGTTTCGGAATCTTGGCGCGGCGATTTTGTCCGCGCGATTTTGGCTGGCGCTGATTTTGATAATTTCAACAGTTTGGTTTGCATTGGTATTTTACGCTCTGCGCAAACGGTATGATGCGGAGTACGCGCGGCTGGAGCAAGAGAAAAAATATAAAGAATACCTGCCAAAGCGCAGTGGAAAATAATACAATATGGCGGGTTTGGCTTCAAAAATAGAGTCTTTGCTGTTTGTCGCCGGAAAACCGCTTACTGCTAAAAAAATCGGGGAACTGGCCGAGACCAAAGAAAAAGATGCTGAAGATGCGTTGCGCGAACTTCAGCGTGAGTATTTGGATAGGCGATCGGGAATACAATTATTTTCTACCGGAAAGACATGGCAATTGGGAACCGCCGGTAACAATTCCGCAGTGGTGGAAAAGTTTGTTAAAGAAGAATTTGCCGGAGAGTTGACGCGCCCACAACTGGAGACTTTGACGGTGATTGCTTATCGCGGACTGATTTCAAAAGGCGAGCTGGAAATTATTCGCGGAGTCAGTTGCGGGTTGATTTTGCGCAATCTGATGATTCGTGGGCTTATTGATGAAGAATTTGACGGTAAAATAAAGCAGTCAAAATATCGTATCAGCATGGAGTTCGCGCGCCACTTGGGGCTTCCATCGATTGAAGCATTGCCGGGATATGCAAGCTTGCATTCCCATGAAGTTATACAGACATTGATGTCCCAGCAGTCAACCAAGGCGGATGAAGCTAAAACTGAATAAAAAATTATGCTAGCTCAGCTTATTGCTTTCCTAGGTGTTATTATACATACCCTGAGCGCGCCCGCGCCTTTAATCGTTTCGCGAAGTATCCCTATGGCAACAGTCGCCGGCGCGCCCGAGATAAATGCTGAAAGCGTTTTTTTAATTGATATGGCGCGTGGAGAAATACTTTTCGCAAAAAATGCGGATGATCCGCGGCCAATCGCCAGCATTACGAAATTAATGACCGCACTTACGATTTTGGATAGTCGTCCCAATTGGGGCAAAGAGGCGATGTTTGAGAAACAAGACCAGCGCTACGGGGACATTGCCTATCTTTTACCCGGGGAAAAGCTTGCGTTTGAAGATGCCTGGAAGCTTATGTTAGTTAGTTCTTCCAATGATGCAGCTACGCTTTTGGCGCGCGCCGCATTTAACAGCGAAGCGCGATTTGTGGAAGAAATGAATAAAAAAGCCGCCGCGTTCGGACTGCGGTTTACGCGCTTTGTTGATCCTACGGGATTAAAAGCGGAAAACATATCAACTGCGCGCGAGGTCGCAGCGCTTGCGCGAGCCGCATTGAGTTTTCCAAAAATACGCAATACCGTAACGCAGGAACGATTCACTTTTGCGCCTGTGGGAGGAGCGCACCGCACGGTTTTTTCAACTGATTGGCTTTTGCGTTCGTTTAAGATGCCGGGAGTGGAGGTGTTTGGAGGGAAAACAGGACATATTGAGGAGAGCAAATATAATTTGGTGTTTGCCGCCGGCAATGACGGGCATGAGCTCATTGGCGTAGTGCTGGGAAGTGAAGATAATGCCGCGCGTTTTTCAGAAATGAACAAACTTATTAAATGGGGATTTAGCGCAGTTCCAAAAGAACAATCTCTGGGGGATTAAAGGAAGGGGAGAGAGCGCGAATATCTACCGGCACCCTGCTTCGGATACGCTCGGTCATGGAAGGTGGTAAAGCAAGTAATATCCCATCCTCGCTCCGTCCTCGGCCCGCATAACCCCACTCTTAAAAGAAATTCAATACAGGCGGGCCTGCGGGTCTCCTCGGCAGGGTATCCGGCAGATCTTCGCAAGGAGGGAGGAGAGAAAAAATTAATGTAGTTCAAGAAGTACAATCTCTGGGGGATTGAGGGAGTAGAATGGGAAGAAGGAATGCCTCCCCGTCTCCGCAAATCCGCCGCTTCGCGCCACGCCAATAAAGATTAGCAAGAATTTACGGTAGTTTCAAAAAATTTTCTAAAATACAAAAAGAAAAAGACAGAACAACTGGTGCTCTGTCCTTTGCAATCGAATGGCGGCCGTGTCCACAGGGGCAATCTAAAATCTTTATATCTTTTTGGAGTACGAGTGTCTTTTCGATAAAATCAACCTCGGCAAGAGTTTTCTCTGGGGTAAGCATGTCCCCGTACTCTTTGAGATAGCCCGGCCCGAAGAACCCAGTTTCCTCGCTGTACCATGGAGCTTGAGATGTTTGCTTCTTTGTCATGACGTTTCTCCTTTCAGTCCATGCTACGTTGATGCGACAATCTTTTTCTTACACACGGCGATAAGACTACTGCCGCCGCGGTACGCGAGCTCCGGATAGAGGCACAATTTCTTCTCTAAGGCGAGTAGCCCTGCCCGAACTTTCGAATCTTTGAGTTGAAGGATTGAAGTATCCATTCGCAACAATTTTGTATCCTGGATAGAGGGGTAAACAGTCACGGGAAATCCTAAGATCGTCACATCCTCAAATCCAGCGTCGCGAAGGATCTTCTCGAACTCTTCCGGCGTGTAACAAAATATCTCTGGCATGTCAGTTTTGAACTTGACGGTTCCGTCATGTACCACACGCAAGACCTCGGTTTCATCCCTGAACTGTCTAGTAAAGTTGAAAGCGTGGTACTTATTCATCGCCATGATGAAAGCAAGACCATCATCTTCCAAATACGTACAGAGATTGTGGAGTATAAGTTCGGTATTTCTCCCCAGTCCTATGACGTTGTGCATACACAACACGAGGTTACTTCGTTGTGAGGGAAAATCACTCAAAACTTCCAAGTTTCCCTCCACAATACGCACGTTGTTGTGCACTTGAACGAGTTTAGGTTTGGCCACTCTCAACATGTTCGCATTCATGTCGAACATGATCCCGTGCATACTCACACCAAGACTGAGAACGAAACGCGACCAGTTTCCAGTGCCGGCTCCAGCATCAAACACGTGTGTAGTACGCGCGTCGCGGAAATGCTCCGTGATGAATTTCATGAGGATAAACTTGAGAATGTCGTGGGTAAATGCCCAGTAAGGATTTACGAGATCACTGTCGTAGTCCTTGCTTGCTTCCTGAAAGAAGGCGTAAACATCCTTGTAGTCGCTTCTCGCAAAATTGATGCCGGCTTCGCTTGCTCGAAGTAGGCGCATTTGTCTGTCAAACGAAACCTTTTCAAGAACCGCAATCCGTGATAGATTGAGTCTCTCAGTTACACTCATTCGAAAGAGGCCAGATGTCGCTTCGGGAGCATGCATGAAGATACCACTGCCCGTCTGCTTGGATGTCATTTCTATACTTCCTCTCCCTTTTGTCAAAGAACTCTAAGAAGACATACGTCTTCTCATATTGGCAGACTCTATCACGATTTGAGGTTCTTGTCTATAAGTTGGAATTTTGTTAAGATAGAAACAAGCGATACAAAAAACTACTTTATGATTAAGCCCAAAAGATTAAAACAAGGAGATGTTGTAGCTATTATCTCTCCTTCATGGGGAGGGCCTAGTGCGTTTCCGCATATCTACGAAAACGGACTCAAAATTTTGCGCGAATGGGGTTTGAAAATTAAAGAATTTCCGGCAACAAGAGCTGATGCTGAATTTCTTAGGCAAAATCCCAAGGTTCGGGCGAAAGAGATCAATGATGCTTTTGCTGACCCCAAAATAAAGGCAATTTTTACTTCAATCGGCGGTAATGACTCTGTGCGAATTTTGCCTTTCGTGAACAAGAATATCATTGTGAATAACCCGAAGATATTGATGGGTTATTCCGATACCTCAACCCTCCACGTGTTTTTAAACCTACAAGGACTAGTAAGTTTCTATGGTCCATCAATTATGGCTGGTTTCTCACAGATGAACAGTTTACCGAAGAGTTTCAAATCCCATGTTCGAGAAATTCTTTTTGAGCCAAAAGAAAGTTATGAGTACAAACCGTATAAAAAATATTGCGACGGCTATCCTGATTGGGCGAATAAGGAAAACCTAGGCAAGGTCAATCCGATGAAACCGAATGACGGCTGGCACTGGCTTCAAGGAAGAGGCAGAGCTCAAGGCGAGTTATTTGGTGGCTGTATTGAAGTTTTAGAAATGATGAAAGCAACGGATTTCTGGCCTTCGCAAGATTTTTGGAAAGGCAAAATCCTTTTTCTTGAAACTTCAGAAAACAAACCATCCCTTCACTTTATTGACCATGTACTACGAAACTATGGAATGCTTGGTATTTTCGATCAAATAAGCGGACTTATTTTTTCTCGTGCAAGAGATTATTCTGATAATGAGAAGAAGAAATTGGAAGAAAAAATTGTTTCAATTATAACAAAAGAGTTTAGCAAACCAGATTTGCCAATCGTTACTAACTTTGATGTTGGACATACTGATCCCCAATTAGTATTGCCACTTGGTGTAAAAACAGAAATTGACTGCCTTATGGAAAAAATCACATTAATCGAGTCATGGTTGATCTAAAAAGAAAAAAGTGCGCCAGGGAATGGTAAAACTTCCCAGACACACACCGGCGTCATCCTTATCGTGTATGTTGCTTTAAGGCAACACGGCAAGAACGATCGAAATGACGACCGAAAGAGCGATCGAAACAACGATCAATGGAATGACCATCCGTCTCCAGAATGACCATCCGTCTCCAGGCCTTAGGGTTTTCTTGAATATATTCTCTAATCATCCTTTCTTCTGCAGGAGTCGGTTTGAGCATTTCAAAGTGATCCAACATGCACCTCCTAATTATTAATCAACAACCCCGCGGCAAGCCGCGGGGTATGACCAACGGCATGGCCCTAGGTGAATAAACGAAGCTGAGGCGGGGG